>Ga0079306_1001491_pt1 | contig 15399 bp, 8 predicted proteins | sample Methanotroph_Enr_FD_79181 | JGI IMG/M metagenome (GOLD analysis project Ga0079306, IMG submission 79181) | Enriched soil microbial communities from Old Woman Creek wetland in Ohio, USA - Methanotroph_Enrichment_5 | ecosystem: Environmental > Terrestrial > Soil > Wetlands | place: USA: Ohio...
GACGGCGAGGAATCCGCATCGCCCCGGGAAGTCGAGGTTGAAGTGGTTGTGCGCCGTGAGGATGTCGCTTTCCGCGTCGAACCACGTTACGGCGAGCTGCTGCGCGCGCGAGCGCGAATCGCCAAGAACCCACTCGACGAACTGGGTGACCGAGAGCGTGCGCGGAGAGTCTCCGAGGTTGGTCAGGCGGAGCCGGCACACCCTCACCGGGTCCTCGGCAGCCACGAACCAGTCGAGTTCGTGCGCGATGCCGTGCGTGTCGTGCTCGAAGCGCACGCGGCCCTTGCCATGACGCACGACGTATGGCTCGTGCGTCCTGACCGGCAGCGGCGTGGGGCTCCAGAACTCGCCGGTCTCTTCATCTCGGATGTAGAGCGCCTCGCCGGAACCGTCGCTGACGGGGTCGTTGTTCCAGGTCGTGATGCGGTTCTCGTGGCTGTTGAGCGCCCACGTGCAGCCGACTCCAGCCTCGCTCACCATGCAGCCGAACTCCTGCGAAGCGAGCACGTCGATCCAAGGCGCGGGAGTGGACTCGGTGCCCTCGAGCACGATCACGTAGTCGCCGGTTGCCTCGTCGAAGCCACCGTAGCCGTTGTCGTAGGCGAGCGCCGGGCGCACGAACGGGCGCGTCGCGTACTCGGTCGGTGGCACGGCCCGCACGACGAGCGCATCGGGCTGGACGGGCTGGCGGCCTCGCCTGTTGAGCTGCAGCTCGATGGGGCCGCCTTCGCCGTCGAGCGTGGCCCGCGCCACGGACATCAGCAGGTTTGCGACGTCTGGGTGCATCTGGTCGACTCGGCGAAGGAAGACACCGCCGGGCTTGTCGAGCAGCTGCAGGGCGTGGCCCGTGCGAACGAGCAGTCGCAACCGGTCGTCGAGTTCGTCGGAGTAGCCGGTGGGCCGGGTGTTGAGGATGACGAGGTCGGCGACGAGCCCCTTGTGGCGCCAGTACTGGTGGGCGAGGAGTGCCTGGCGCACGAGCGGCGCGTGCTCGAGTTCCTCGACGCGCACGAGCAGGATGGGCAGGTCGCCGCTGATGCCGATCGACCACAGACCATTCATCTGCAGGCCGTTTTCGACCGGCGTCTTGATCTTGAGGGGCGAGTGCGGGTCGGTCAGCAACAGCCGAGAAGCGAGCCGCTCGAGCGTGACTGCCTCCTGCGGGCTGATGCCGAGGTCGCGCAGCTCGAGTTGGGCTGCCGTCCACGCCAGATCGATTGCGCGCTGCGCGCTTCGGACGTCGTGGTACTTCTCGGCGAGGTGGGTAGCGGCCTCGCGGCTCTCGGCGACACCGGTCGCGAAGACCACGCGCACGCTTTCGCCCGGCGGCACGGAGACCGAGCGCCTCAGTGCGCAACACGGGTCGAGCACGGGGCCCTTCGAGCAACCCAGCTCGCCGCCGTGCGCCACGGCCGCGGGGTCATCGGCGCCGCGCAGTCGGCCGATGAACGCCGCGCGGTCGGTCTCGTAGCTCACGGGACAGTCGGGATCCTGTTCGCACGCGAGCAGGTGGACTCCCCACAGCCGCTTCTCGTCGCTGCGGCGCGGGCGTCGCGTGAAGAGCGCCGTGTTGGTCTCGGGAAGCCACTCGGTCTCGACGAACAGGTTCGAGAACGACTTGTGTGCCTGGTCGGAGGCCTGGGGAGCGAGCGCGATCTCGAAGTAGCCGGTGAGCTCGAGCGAACGTGGCGTGAGGCCATGGTTAGAGAAGGTGAGGCGGCGCACCTCGACATCGTCCTCCGGCGAGACCGAGACCTCCACGTGCGTCTCGAGATCGCCATCGTGCCGGCGGAACTCGGCCTTGTCCGGCGCGAAGATGACGTTGTAGTGATCGGGCCGGCTCGGGTGCGGGTTGTGCGGCGCCGAGAAGACCTCGCCGCTCTCCGTGTCTCGCACGTAGAAGAAGGTGCCCCAGCAGTCGCGCGTGACATCCTCGCGGTAGCGCGTCACCGCGAGCCCGTTCCATCTCGAGTAGCCGCCGCCGCCGTTGGTGACCATCACCGAGTAGCGGCCGTTGGACAGGAAGTGGGTCGCCGGCACCGGCGTGTCGGCGGTGTTGTACGAGCGCGTGACCGGAGGCGGGAGCTCGCGCACCGAGCGCACGTTCTCGACCTCCTCGGCATGAGGCGTGACCAGCTGGATGTGGCGGGGCACCCGCTCCTGGAGCAGCAGCTCGGCTGAGCCCACCATCGGGTCCTCGTGGAAACGCTCTCGCATTCGACCGCCTGTGATCGCGTTGCCGAGCGCGACGAACGACATGCCTTGGTGGTGCGCGAAGTAGCTGCGCACGACTGCCCTGCGCTTGCCGGCTGGGACGCGGCCGGCGGTGTAGTCGAGCGACTCGAAGTAGCCGAAGCGGCCCTCCGCGCCCTCGGCCGAGAACGCCGCGAGGTTCTCGACGACGGAGCGCGCATCGATCGGCAGCGCGAGGATCGAGGCGTACGGCGCGACGACGACCTCATCGGACAGGCCGCGCTTCAGGCCGAGCCCGGGCACGCCGAACGCCTGGTACTGGTAGGTGAGCTGCGCGTCCTTCGCGTTGAACGCCGACTCGCTCACGCCCCACGGGACGCCGAGCCGCGCGCCGTAGACACGCTGGGCGTGCACGACGGTGTCGTAGGTCTCCGAGAGGATCGTGCCGGGGTAGTCGTGCATCACGAGCAGGGGCATCAGGTACTCGAACATCGACGCGCTCCAGCTCACGAGCGCTCGCCCTCGCTCGACGCGCGTAAGCGAGCGGCCGAGGCGGAACCAGTGCTCCTGGGCTACGTCCCCCTTGGCGATTGCGAGGAAGCTCGCCAGTCGGCATTCGCTCGCGAGCAGGTCGTAGTAGCTCGGGTCGAGGCGGCCTTCGTTGAGGTTGTAGCCGATTGAGAAGAGCTGGCGGTGCGGGTCGTACAGCATCGAGAAGTCGGTGTGCTCCCACATCTCGCGCGCGATGTCACCGTCGAGGCGAAGCTGCGCGAGAAGATCCACTGCGTGCGGCCGCGCGTCCCGAATGCCCGCGGCCACACCCGATGCCCACGCCTGGTCAGGACCGCCACCGGCCCCGATGCGGTCGAGCGCGAGCAGGGCATCGCCGAGGCCCTCCGCAAGACCGACGAGGCTGGGCACGTGCTCGAGCAGCGGCCACAGGGCGCGCTCGGCACGAGCGACGCCCTCCGGCACCTCGCCGAGAAGCGACGCCCACGGCACGAACTCGCGTAGCAGCGCGGCCGGACCGTGAATAGCGTCCAGCGCGTCGCCGACGGAGGATGCGAGCCGTTCTGCCGGGGTGGCGGGAATCCGGGTCACCGGTTCTGCCTCGGCGACCAGCTGCGCGGCGACGGGCTTCCCGATCGCCTCGGAAAGCGTCTCGAAGGCCGCAGCGACGTCGTCGGCGGCAGCGTCGAGCCGCTCGAGCAGTGCCGCCCAGCTCACGAGATCCGCGGGCTGCTCGGCGGTTTCGAGGGCGCGCGCGAGGTGGTCGAGCGCCTCGCGCAGCCGGAACGCGTCGGCACCTGCAGGCAGCACGGGCTGCTCGGCGACGAGGTCCTCGAGCGCAAGCGCGGCCGCGTCGCGTGCGCCGGCGATGAGCTGCGGACTCAGGAGGGGAGCCTCGGCAGCCTCGAGCAGCGTGATGCGAAGCACGAGCAGGTGCCCGGCGAGGTTGCCGGAGTCGACGGTCGAGACGTACGTCGGACGAAGCGGGCTCAGGGTCTCGATGTCGTACCAGTTGTAGAAGTGGCCTCGGAACCGCTCGAGCCCCGCCATCGCCGCCAAGGTCGCCGAGACCCGCTCGGTCAGCCCGCGCACGTCGACATAGCCCAGGTCGTAGGCGTTGGCGTAGGCGAGCAACTGCAGGCCGATGTTGGTGGGCGAGGTGCGCCATGCCACCACGCCGCCGGGGTCCTCTTGGTAGTTGTCCGGCGCGAGGTGGTGTCCGTGCTCGACAACGAACGTGTCGAAGAAGCGCCAGGTCTTTCGTGCGACACGGCGCAGCGATCGTGTCTCTACGAGCGTGAGCGGGGCGACCTCGCCCTCGATGGGAGGCTGCGAGAGCCACCAGGCGAAGATGGAGCCCGCGAGCCAGGCGCCGGCCAGCGGGACCGTGAGCAGCGCACGCGCGCTCGCGATCACCCAGGCGACGTGAACGGGGAACCCGTGCAGGAACGCGCCGCCGATTCCGGACGCGAGCAGCACTGCCGAGACAACCGCTGACGGTGCCATCGCGCGCACGAACGCCGAGCGGGTGCGGCCGGCGCGCTTCTCGGCGTCGGCGGCGGTCTCCCACTCGAGGAGATGCTTGTGCGAGACGGTCATGCGCCACACAGCGCGCGCAATTGCGTCGGCCATGAGCCAACCCTGGTACGGCAACGCGGCGAGCGTGAGGACGGCGCGCCACGAGTCGGCCGCGAAGTCGCGGAGCACTGAGGGCGCAGTGGCCATGAAGCTGACGGACTTGGGTCGGAAGATCATTGAGTCCGCGAAGGAGAAATACGCGGGGAAGAGCAGCACGAGCGCCATGAGGATGGGCCACGATGCGCTTGCGTGGGGGAGGAACCACCAGCCCCACACGAACAACGCGAGCATCGTGGGCGCCACGAGCGAGCGGCGCAGGTTGTCCGCAATCTTCCACCGGTGCAGCCTCGACAGGGGATTGGCAGTCGGCGCGCCTTCGGCGTCACCTACCGTTCCGGCGAGCCACGGAAGCGTCTGCCAATCGCCGCGGACCCAGCGATGCAGGCGGGAGGCGGCGGCGAGATAATTCGCCGGATAGTCGTCGAGCACCTCGATGTCGCTCGCGAGCGCGGTGCGCAGGAACGAGCCCTCCACGAGATCGTGCGAGAGCAGCGAGTTCTCCTCGAAGCGCCCCTCGAGCACGCCCTCGAATACGTCGACCTCGAAGATGCCCTTGCCCGTGAACGAGCCCTCTCCGAAGAGGTCTTGATACGTGTCAGAGACCGCGCCCGCGTACGGATCGATGCCGGTCGGTCCCGAGTACAGCGTCGCGAAGCGGCTGCGCTTCGCGCCCGACATCGTCATCCCAACGCGCGGCTGGACGAGGCCGTAGCCGCGCCTCACCCGAGGATCTCCGGGTTCCCAGCGCGCGCGGTTGAGCGGATGCGCAATTGCCGAGACAAGCTTGCGCGCGCCGTCGCGCGGCAGGATCGTGTCGGCGTCCAGGGTGATGACGAACGCGCACGAGCGGCGGAACGCCACATCGCCGAGCTTGGTCGAGAAGCTCGTCTCGGGGCGGCCACGCATCTCACGCACGAGTTCGAGGAGGGCACCGCGCTTGCGCTCCCAGCCCATCCAGACGTCCTCGGACTCGTTGTAGCGCCGCGAGCGAATCAGCAGGTGGAATGGGCGTACTCCGTGCTCGGCCTCGTAGCGCTGGTTGAGCTCGGAGATGCCACGGACGGCGGCCTCGACCACATGGCAGTCCAGCGGGCTTGTCTCCTCGGAGTGCGCCCGCACGTCGCCGAGCAGCCCGAAGGCGATGTTGGGGTCGCGGTTGGCGAGGTACGTGATCTCGAGGTGGTCGATGACCTCGCGGACAGCAGCGGGCGAGGTCAGGAGCGCCGGAATGACGACGAGCGTCCGGTGCGCGGAATCGACGGGGTGCCGGAAGTCGAGCTTGGGTAGCCGCTTCGGCGGGAAGATGAGCGACGCGAGGCGGTTGACCACCACCAGTGAGAGTTCCGAGAGCGGCACGATTGCCACGATGAGCAGGACCGTGGCCTGCCACAAGGCCGAACCCTCGCTCAGAGCGTAGGTGACGAGAAGAGCGCCGAGCGCGGTTGTGAAGGTCGTGAGGGAGCCCCAGTAGAACACGCCATGCCGGCGAACGAGCGGGCTGCGGTAGAAACGCTCGCGCGGCCGCATCCGGTAGCTGACGGCGTGCTCGAGAGGCACGCGCCCCTCGTCGACGAGCCACCAGCCCACGTGCCCACGGACGCTATCGGTCGCGTCTGCAGCCAGCGCGGAGGACGCCATGGCGAGGGTCTTCTCGGCGACGGCGATCTCTGAGAACGGGCAGCGTCGCGCGATCTGCTCGATTGCGTGGCGGTACCGGTCGCGACTCTCGAAGTCCATCGCCGCGTACGTCTGCGCAGGGTCTCGGCGAAGCGCCGCTTCGACCAGGGAGACATTCTCGAAGAACTCGCGCCAGTCGAGCGCGTCGAGCAACCGAATGCTGGTGATTGAGTTGGCAATCGATACCTGGTTTGCCGCCTGCTCCTGCTGGGCGCCGGCGGCGGCCGCCTCGAGCACGATCCCCTCGGCGACGAGTCGGTGCTCCATCCACGTGTTAATCGTCTCGCCGCCGCGCTCGAGTTCTCCGAGGCGCTGGACGAGCCGCACGAAGAACGCTGCGGGTACGCCGCGCGTAGCGATGTCGAGCTCGGCGAGTAGCCCCGGAAGCCGCTCAGGCTCGTCTTGGGCGACAAGGACGAGCCGGCCGGCCCACTCGTCGGCCGAGATCTCCGCGCGCTGGGCGGTGACGACTGCGCGTGAGAGACGGCGCAGGTTCTCGACGAGCGCGATGCGCAGCATGATGGGGACGGCCCACGCCTCGCCGATCGAAAGCGGGGCGGTGAGCTGGTAGCCACTCACGAACCTGCCGAGGAACTCCTCGTCGAGCCGTGAATCGGTGTGGGCGACGAGTGTGAGGACGGCCTCGAAGATGCGAGGGTGGCCTGCGAGAGGCCCGTCGACCAGGCGAGGCAATTCGAGCCCATAGTCGGAGGGCAGATCCGAGCGCACGAGCAGGACCTGCTCTTCTATGAGGTAGTAGTTGTCCAGCAGCCATTCGCCCGCTGGCGGCGCTGCGCCCCGCTCGCGCGCGGCGGTCGCGAGCTCGCGGTTGTCGGCGGCCAGCGCGGTCCCGGCCCTCTCGGCGAGGGCGGTCAGTGGCGTCGCTCTCAGGTAGCCAGCCGTTGTGGAACGCTGCGCGGCACCCAGGGCGCGGGCTTCATCGGCGAGACGTTCGGCTGACAGCAGCTCGGCGCGCAGCGGCGCGTCAGGCGAGGCGAAGAGCGGGGCGCTCGAGCTGCTCGGGTCGGGCATGTGGTCCCTCCGCGGCGGTGGCGTTCCGCCTTGGTCGGTGGTTTGCTACATGTGCGGGACAGAACTTGATTATTCCCGACCTGCCGTGTCAGCGCGGACGAAGTTGCGAAGGGATACCCCGAGGGGTATAATCCGCAGGCACTGAATCCACGCCGAGGAGCCATCTATGCGCAAAACCATCGTTTGGATTGTGGTACTTGCGGCACTTGCCGCGATCATGCTGCCCGCCGGGTGTTCGCTGCTCGCGCCGGCGACATCGTTCAAGCAGGTCGATTCCCAAGGCCTTCTCGACGCACAGGCCAAGGGTGCACAGATCGTCGACGTGCGCTCGGAGGGCGAGTACAAGCTGGGGCACATCACCGGTTCTATCAACGTGCCGGTGGAGACGGTCCAGTCTGCTGCGGCGAACTGGGACCGCAGCGGTACCTATGTCATCTACTGCGCTTCCGGCGCTCGCTCCGCGGATTCGGTCAAGGTCATGCAGTCGATGGGCTTTCGGCAGCTACTCGAGTTGAAGGGCGGCCTCAACGGCTGGACCGGCAAGCTCGTCACGGAAGACCAGCCCGCTGCCGGCGTGATCAAGACTGCAGGCAAGCCGGTGATGCTGGAGTTCTACACCGACTCTTGACCCTCGTGCCAGAAGATGAAGCCTCTGGTCGAGAGGCTCGAGAAGCAGTACGCAGGCAAGGTCGAGTTCCGTCTTCTCAACGTCGAGAGCGACGCCGCGGCCAACGACCTCGCGAGCAAGCTGGGCGTGCAGTACGTGCCGACCTTCATGTTCGTGAACGCGAATGGGGTGCGCGCGGGTTCGCAGGTGGGCGAGATGACGGAGCAGGCGCTCACGACCTCTCTGAACGCGCTCAACTGACGCTTAGCGCAATACGCCGCGCACTCATCCCCGAATACCTTCCGAACGGCCTCCATGTGGGGCCGTTCGTCGTTATCAACCATCGGAGGGGTGGCGACAGCGACTGGCGAGCGTATATTCGTTGTAAGGGCGCTTGCTCGGCGTCCGCACCCGTCAGTCAGGAGGCAAACAACTGCAGGTGGAAATAGCAACAGAGCAGCAAGACCGGGCCGGGTTGGTAGATGAAGGTCTCGGACGGTGAAGGCGCTGAATCCAGCGCACCCGCGCGGGAGCCGGGCATAAGCCCCTGGAACACCGAGGATGAGGCCGCAGAGACACGGTCGGCCGAGATACCTCGAGAATAGCCCTTTGGAGGGGCCCCTCAGGCGGTGCGAAGGCCATCCCGGTCAAGGCAAACAGCCCGGCGGAGAATCCGCCGGTACGAGCGAGGAGCGGGCCCTGTATCGGACCCGCTCCTCTCTTGTCGGCAGCTGTCGTGGGGTTACAGCGCCTCGGGACCAGTCTCTCCGGTACGCACTCGGATGACCTCGTCGATGGTCGAGACGAAGATCTTGCCGTCACCGATGCGGTCGGTGCGAGCGACCTTCACGACCGCGTCCACCAAGTCAGCGACCTCGTGGTCGTGGACGACCGCAGCGATCGAGACCTTCGGCAGCAGGTCGATGACGTATTCCGCGCCGCGCCAGTGCTGCGAGATGCCGCCCTGGGTGCCGTGACCTTTGACCTCGGCCACCGTCAGACCTTTGTGACCCAGGCCAATGATGGCTTCCTTCACTGCGTCGAGACGCTCCGGGCGAACGATGCACTCTACGCGCTTCATCTATGCCTCACCTCCGGCAATCTTGATGTCGGCACCGTCGGTGACGGGGCTCGTGCTCACGAAGTCCGGATAGGCAAGCACGCCCATCTCGGTGGCGTCCAAGCCCGCGACCTCATCGTTAGCCGAGGAGCGAAGGCCGCCCATGACTTTCTTCTGCAGCGTGAAGAACAGGTAGAACAACCCGAAGGACCAAGCCACAACGACCACACACGCGATGAGCTGGGCGACGAGCTGGCCGGGGTCGCCGTAGAAGAGCCCCTTGACCGGGGTGGCGATGCCGTTGAGGCCCGCGCCGTAGGTGCCGTCCGCGAACAGGCCGAGGGCGATCATGCCCCACAGGCCGTTGACGCCGTGGACCGAGGAGGCGCCCACTGGGTCATCGACCTTGAGCTTGCGCTCGATGAAGATGACGGAGAGGACGACGAGGATGCCGGCGATCGCACCGATGACGACCGCAGCCCATGGCGTGACGAACGCACAGGGTGCGGTGATTGCGACGAGGCCGGCGAGCGAGCCGTTGACCGCCATGGATGGGTCGGGCTTGCCCCACATCTTCCATACCAAGAACATCGCGCTCATCATGCCCGCCGCACCTGCGAGCAGCGTGTTGGCGATGATGACGGAGAAGCGCATGTCGCCGGCGGCCAGCGTGCTCATGCCGTTGAAGCCGAACCAGCCGAAGAACAGGATGATCGTGCCGAGGATGGCCATGGGGATGTGATGGCCGGGGATGGCGATCGGGGTGCCGTCCTTCTTGAACTTGCCGATGCGAGGCCCGATCACGATGGCGCCGGCGAGGGCCGACCAACCACCAACAGCGTGAACGACCGACGAGCCTGCGAAGTCGAGAACGCCGTGGCCGAGGCCGAGCGTGGTGCCCAGCTGCGACAGCCAGCCGCCGCCCCAGACCCACATGCCATAGACCGGGTAGACGAAGGCGCCCATGAACACGCCCATCGGGATGAACGCCGAGAACTTCCAGCGCTCGGCCATCGCGCCCGTGACGATAGTCGCGGCCGTGTCCATGAAGACGAGCTGGAAGAGGAAGAACGCGAAGATGCCGACGTCGTACGTGCCGTCACCCAAGGAGCCGACGAAGAAGCCCTTTGCGCTGAAGATGCCCCAGCCCGGAGCGAGCGCGACGAGCTTGTTGAGCGGCTCGACGCCGCCGAGCAGCGAGATCGAGCCGAAGCCGCCAAACTGGAGCGCGAAACCGCAGACCCAGTAGGCCAGCGCACCGATGCCGAAGACGATGAAGTTGGTCATCGCAACGTGGGCTGCGTTCTTCGAGCGGCAGAAGCCGGTCTCGACGAGCATGAAGCCCGCCTGCATGAAGAAGATCAGCGCCACACCGACGATGACGAAGAACATGTTCACGCCGATGGTCAGGTGGCCGAGCTGGTTGCCGATCTCCGTGACGGTGGGTCGCCCGGCGGTGGCGGCCGTCACGGCGTTGATGTCACCGGTGGCAGCACCTGTCGGGTCGCCCGCAACGGCGAGCCCTGTGAGGAGCACGAACGCCACCACGGTGAGCAGCGTCGTGCGAACTGCAGCACGCTTGAAGATATCGGGCATTCGCCCACGTACAGCGGAAGGGTCGAAGAACCGCGTGAGAAGCGACTTCAACGCCCACACCTCCTTCAGTTGCGGCGATCTGCGGGTGCGGATCGCCTCGGGGGCACAAGCGCCGTACGTCGTTGGACGGCGGTTCTCGGAGTGTGCGCAGATCTCCGAGGCGACCTGTGGCGGCCGCAGAGCAACCGTACGGGCACCACATTTCGCAGCGGTTTCCGGACCGATAAGAGTCGGTGAAAGTTGAGTTTCGCTCGCGGCCCGAAAACGAAAGCAGCTGGTACGGCGCGCGCAACAACCGCGAAACACAGTGGGACTAGGGTCTCTGTACGTGTTCGCGACCCAGTAGGGAACCGCTATGGAGACTGAGACCTCGCGCGTACTCATAGACCTGTTGCTCGTCTTCGCCGGCGGAAAGCTGATGGGCGAACTCTTCGAGCGGCTGCGCCAGCCGGCGGTCATCGGCGAGCTGCTCGCGGGTGTGCTGATAGGGCCGGGGCTCCTCGGGCTGGTGAAGCCAGGAGCCGTGCTGTCCACGGTGGCGACGATGGGCGTCATCGTGCTGATGTTCGTGGTCGGGCTCGAAACGCGGCCGAGCGAGCTCTTCCGCGTGGGCGGGCGCGCGTTCGTGGTGGGCAGCGTGGGCATCGTGCTGCCGCTGCTATGCGGTTTCTGGTTCGGGACGGCGATTGGCGCGGGCAAACCCGAGGCGCTCTTCATCGGCACCGCGCTGGTGGCGACATCGGTCGGCATCACCGCGCGCGTGCTTGCGGACCGCGGGTTTCTCTCGGCGACGGAGGCTCGGATCATCTTGGCAGCGGCCGTCATCGACGACGTGCTGGGGATGCTCGTGCTGTCGCTGGTGGTGGGCTCCACGCGCGGAGCAGTCGACGTGTGGCACATCGCGATTCTGCTCGCGCAGGTGGTCGCGTTCGTGGGCTTCGAGATGTGGGTCGCGCCCAAGCTCGTCGCGCAGCACGCACACTGGCTCGACCGGCTGCGCATCCCCAACGCTGGCTTCGTGGTCGCGCTGATCGTGATGCTGGGGATGGCGGCGCTTTCCGAAACGATCGGGTTGGCCGGCATCGTGGGCGCCTTCTTCGCCGGCATGATGTTCGCCGAGACCGAGGACCGCTGGGAGCTCACGAAGCAGGCGAAGCCGCTCTATGAGTGGCTCGTGCCCTACTTCTTCGTCGTCACGGGTATGCAGGTCCAGCCGTCACTCTTCGCCGACCCGAAGGTCCTCGTCCCCGGGCTCGCGCTTGTAGCGATCGCCGTCGCGACGAAAGTGGTCGGCTGCGGCCTTGGCGCGGCGGGCATGGGGTGGAGGCGCATGATCGCGATCGGCATCGGCATGGTGCCACGCGGCGAGGTCGGGCTCATCGTTGCCTCGACCGGGCTCGCGATGGGCGTGATCGGCTCGACGACCTACGCGATGGTGATCTTCGTGGTCGTAGTGTCGACGGTTGTCGTCCCACCGCTGCTCGCGGTGGTATTCCCGTGGGCGCTGGCCGAGGAGCGTGTATCGGCCGATGATGTCGCGGCGATCGCGGAATCCGCTGGGCTCGTGATGGCGGAGGAGTAGGCGCACCAGCCGATGAGCGCGACCCCTCGCGCGCCCGCGCGATTCGGGGGGTGCAACTCGCGCACGCGATGCTATACTCTCCCCTCGCATGGGGACGTAGCTCAGCTGGGAGAGCATCGGCTTTGCAAGCCGAGGGTCGAGGGTTCGAGCCCCTTCGTCTCCACCAGAGAATACGCAGGTCAGAGGCGCAAGACGCTTCTGGCCTGTTCTTCTTCCGGGGCTCTTGTAAGCATTCTGTCATCAAGAATCTGCACCGTGTCACCGAACAGCGTGCTGTCGAGTCGCTGGCTAGCGCCTCTGTGTGACCCGGGCATGAGGTGGCCGTAGCGGTCCACCGTGGTCTTGATCGAGCTGTGTCCCAGCTGCGCCTGGACGTACTTCAGGTTCTCGCCTTGGTTGATGAGCACCGAGGCGAACGTGTGGCGCAGATCGTGGAAACGGATGCGGCGCAGGCCCGCCCGATGCAGGGCCGGGTCGAGAGCGCGGTTGCGAACGTTGGCCGGGTCCATCGGCGTGCCGTCCGTCGACGGGAACACCAGATCGTAGGGCGAGTAGGGTGCGCTCACCTTGTGCTCCAGGAGAATGGCGGCGAGCCGATCACTCATGCCGATGGTGCGAACTGAGCGTGCGGACTTGGGGTCGACGAACTTGCCTCGGAACAGGCTGCGACGGACGCGGATGGTCCCGTTGTTCCAGTTGATGTCGTCCCATTGCAGGGCGAGAAGCTCACCCTGGCGCATCCCGGTCATGATCGCTGTCGCCAACAGCGCGTAGTACCTGTCGTCAGCGCCATGCAGGAGGGCGCGGACCTCGTCCGGCGTCAGCGAGTCCATCTCCTTGTGTGGCAGACGCGGCGGCTTGATGCCGTGCGTCGGGTTCACAAGCAGGTAGTCCCACCGTATCGCCTGCTCGAACATGTTGTGGAGCAGGACCAGGTACGCCCGGAGCGTCGATGGGCTGCGCCCGGCGCGGCTTAGGTCGGCCAGGAAGCGCTGAACATCTGCGGTGCCGATGCCGGTCAGCTTCCGATCACCGAACGCACGCATCAGGCTGCCGTTCACTCGGCCCTTGTACGTGGTGAATGTCGAGGCCTTGACGCTGATCGAGGCGTAGTCGTTCAGCCATTGCTCCGCGAACGCGCGAAACGTCACATCCTCGATGTGGCGGTAGGTCCCGGCATGCACCTTCGCCTGAACGGTATCCAGGAAGGCCTCTGCGTCCTTCTTGCGTGAGCCGATGGACTTCGCCCGCTGCTTGCCGCTCTGGTCGCGCCAGTAGGCGTACCACGTATCTCCGCGCTTCTTCACGAATCCTCTTGCCATGTTGAATCACCTCCCTTCTGCGTTGGGCTGTCGCCAGCGGCTACTCGCCAGTAGCCGAGCGCCTGAGTTTGTTCACCATCTGCTGCACGAACGTCCTGTCGGCGTCGGACAGCTCGTCCCAGCCCTCGATAGGCGGCACCTCGCGCTTCTGCTTAGCCGCCTGTTCTGTGGCCCACTGCCGGGCAACGTCCAGCATCGGCGCGGGCGCTTCGGGGTCGAGCTGTCGCCAGTCGAGAGAGGGCGGCACAGGGCCGTACTGCAGGCCGGTGCCGTACGGGTCGTCCCCGAGGGCAAATAGGTAGTCGGCAACCGCCCAGTCGAAGTCGCGCTTGCCGAGCATCTCGGGCGTCTCATTCTCTGCTCGCGTCACCATCGCGCGAGCCTTCTCGACGTGCTCGGCGGGGATGAAGCCCGCCTCGGACAGAAGCGCATAGGGCGGGATGCGAAGCGCGTCCGCGATCTTGGTCGTGGCGCGAGGGGTGAGCGGCCGGGTGCCGCTCTCGATCTGCGAGACGTAGGCCGCTGAGAGTCCCGACTCGCGCGCGAGCCTGCGCACGCTCATGAGCTGAGATTTGCGCATCGTCTTGATGAGTTTGACCGCTGGGTTGTCCATCTCACTTCCTTCCACTGGTGCCAGTCTCGCACATTCGCTGAGTGTTTGCAATGTGAACAGAACGATGATTACATACGACGTGTAGTGACCGAGATCGTCCAACCGGGCGGTCTGATGAGAGGGAAGGTGATGCACCGATGGAAGGCACGGCAAATGCCCGGCTGCTCAGCGTCGATGAGCTGGCGCGGGTGCTCAACGTGCGCCCGAGCTGGGTGTACGGCAAGGTGTCCAGCAAGGAGATACCGCATCTGCACGTCGGTCGGTATCCGCGATTCGTCCTGGCGGACGTCCTCGCTTGGGTGAGGAGTCGCAGTGACAACGGCTAGGCGGCCGGGCAGCGGGCGGGGCGCGGGTTCGGTGGGCAAGCCGCAGGCGCCCACGGGACCGCGACGCCCTGAACTGCACGCCCCGCAGCGGCCGGAGTATCGTCCGTTCCGGCGCGGCGTGAGAATCGAGTCCCAGGCGCTCATGGCCGAAGCGTGCCCAGCGCTCTCGCTGTGCTTCTGGTTCATGCACCATCCTGACGACCCAGAGTGGGCCAGATACTGCTGGTGCGGGTACTGGTCGAGGAATCTCGCGGCGCACCAGCGCAGGATGGCCGACCGTGACTGATCGCATGGGGCCGCGACGTCCGGCGGTTCCGGCCACCGGACGGGCACCGGGGCGGGGCGGGAATCGCCCCGCCCCTAGTCTTGTGTCTGCAACACTTCTCGGGAGCTTCAGGCCCTGCGTGGACTCCGAGACCGGCGAGGTTCTGTCGGGCAATGTCGCGGTGTCGGTGATCGAGTATCCGGATGGCGTCGAGCTTTCGGCGGTGCCTCTGGGTCGCCCATCGGAGCGCGGTGGCTCTGGGGAGCTGCGCGAGTGGCAGCTGCGCCAGGAAGAGGAGTGGCGCTACGGTGGGTCTGAGGCCGAGAGCCGCGCCACGGCACGCGAGGAGGCCAAAGCCCAACACTCCCAGGATGAATCGGTGCGCAGGGCCAAGACGCGGGTGCGCCGCGTGGTGCGCTTCTACTCCCTGCGCTACATGGTGACGCTCACCTTCCCCGGCGAGGGCGTGCATGACTACAACCGGGCGCTGCGATACGTTCAGGACTTCATTCACGATCACGGCGAGGTGCTGCACCTGGGCGGGTGCTATCTGTCGGTCCCCGAGCTGCATCCGGGCGGACACGGGTGGCACTGGCACGTGCTGGTGCACCGACGCTTCAGCAAAGCCGAGCTGAAGACGCTTTGGATTGAGTGGACAGCGTTCCTCGGCCGTCGCGGGATGCACCCGAGCGGGGGCGCTGAGTATGTGCGCATCGACGTGAAGCGCTGGGGCAGCTCGGCGAGCGCTGCCAGGTATGCGGCGAAGTACGTGGGCAAGTCATTGGAAGGCACTGGCCTGGGCAAGAACCGGCGTCGGTTCCTCGCCTCGCAGGGTGCTGTGGTGGAAGCCGAGAAGGCGTACGCCGACTCCCTGGATGAAGTGCAGGAAGTGGCTGAGTCCATTCCGGGCGGGTACGTGATCAAGACGGAGAGCGAAGAGGGTCGGCCGCCTATCGTGTGGGCGTCGTGGGACCTCTA
>Ga0079306_1001492_pt1 | contig 15398 bp, 13 predicted proteins | sample Methanotroph_Enr_FD_79181 | JGI IMG/M metagenome (GOLD analysis project Ga0079306, IMG submission 79181) | Enriched soil microbial communities from Old Woman Creek wetland in Ohio, USA - Methanotroph_Enrichment_5 | ecosystem: Environmental > Terrestrial > Soil > Wetlands | place: USA: Ohio...
CTCCTTTCAAGATTATTAACTCAACAACTCTCTTGATCGAAGCTCTCGATGGCTTTGCTTTAATTAATCCGACCCACACAGGCCAGTAACCATCATTTTACAGAAAGAATGTTACACTGCCGGGGCGGGGGGGCTGAATTAATATTTACGATTTAACATTTACTATTCGAGGAGCGGAGCCAGCGGGAACTGCTGCCTATTGAATAAAGCGAAAACGGGAGTGGAAATTGTGTTGCAATGTTTTTTATTTTACTATACTATATAGCAGTATACTGGTTTAATTGAGAGAAATATGAATCTGCAAAACTGGGAAACACAGCTTCGTAAAGGATTACTTGAGATAGTGATCCTCAATTTTCTGCGCAAGGGGCGCAGTCATGGGTACGAGATGGTGCGGATGCTCAAGGGGATCGAGGGGCTTGAGATGAGGGAGGGGAATATTTATCCGATTCTTTCGCGGCTGCAGAGCGATGGGCTTGTTAGCAGTAATACGGAAGCTTCGCAGGATGGGCCGCCGAGGAAGTATTTTGAGCTGACGGCGAAGGGAAATTTGGTGCTGGCGGAAATGAATGCACATTGGGAGAAGATTATTTTGAGTATTGAGAGGGTTAGGGAGAGGGATTAATTTAGGGTTCAGGGTTGAGGGTGAAGAAAAAAACAGTTGCTGGGTGCTGGTTGCTAGTTGCTGGTTGCGGGGAATAGGGATAGTGATAGCGTATAGGAAGTGCGGAAGTGCCAAAGTGCGTAGGTTGGCGTGACTAGTGGCAAGTGATAAGGAACAAGAAACAAGTTTGGAAAAGGCGAGAGGCAACAGGTAAGAAAACATGTTGCGGGTTGCGAGTTGCGAGTAAAAAACTGAACTTCCAACTTCCAACGCCCAACGTTCAACGTCGAATGGAAAACGAAAACAGAATGCAGGATGAAGAGAAGAAGTGCTGAAGGAGACAGTAGTCAGGAGACAGGAGTCAGCATAGAAATAAATTTCATGAAAGAGAATGGAATATGAGAGTTTTGATTTTGGTTGTTTTGGGAATGTGCTGCGGTAACCTGCTTGGGGCGGAGAAGTCTGTGGGCATAATGCTGGAGGAGGCGCAGTATCAGGAGGAGACGGTTGGGGATGTCAACGCGGCGATCGGGATATATGAGGCCATAGTTAAAAGCGGGGAGGCGAGACGGCCTGAGGCGGCAAAGGCATTGTATCGGTATGGAGTTTGTCTGGTGAAAAAGGGGGATAAACAGAAGGCGGCGGAATTGTTCGAGAAGGTAATGAAGGAATATTACGAGCAGAAGGTGTTTGCTATGAAGGCACAGCGGGAGCTGGAGAAAATGGGGATAGACGCCCAGCCGTTGACAATAGTCGGCAAGTGGAACAGTGTTGATTTTGTGTCATCGCCGGAGGATTTTGAGCCGGGGGTTAAAAAATTCTGCGATGAGTTGTATTTAAAAGAAGCCAGGTTCAATGCTGATGGAAGCAGTTCGATAGGAATGAAATGGAAAAATGATCTTATAATTCATACGGGCAGCAAAAAAAGTTCGTCTTATTATTTGAAATACGTCGACGGTGAAACATATCTGTTCTTTCCGTGGATGAACGGGGATGTGATAGATCGAGGCGAAAAGCCGAAGTACTATGTGCTTAAGTCGGCTGGCAGTCAGAAGAAAATCAAAACAGACAAGCATGACCAAGATGTTGTAGATGGTATTACGGCGGCGAGGGGTTGGCTGGCGATAGTTGATAATGGTGAATACGGGAAAGGCTGGGATGAAGCGGCGGGGTTTTTGAAGGGGACGGTTAATAAGACTGATTTGGAGAAATCATTTGAGGCAGTGAGAAAGCCGCTTGGAGCGGTGAAGTCACGGGAGGTAAATTCAGCAACATATACCAAGGCTGTGCCAGGGGCGCCGGATGGACAATATATTGTAATTCAGTTTAAGACGGTTTTCGAGAATAAGGATGGGGCTGTTGAGACGGTTACACTGATGCTGGATGCGGATAGTAAATGGCGTGTTTCGGGGTACTACATAAAATAAGTTTTTTGAATGCGGTGGGCAAGAGGCAATGCTGAAGGAGACAGTAGACAGGAGTCAGGAGACAGTAGGAAGAGAAGAAGTGCGTAGGTGCGGAAGTGCAAGAAGGCAACAGGTAAAGAAAACTGTTGCGGGTTGCGGAGAAGAAAGTTTAACCACGGATTTTCACTGATTCTCACGGATTAAATACTTGGAGAACACGGCCTAGCTGCGCTAGACCGTGCCACGAGAATGAAATATTGGACTGGAAGGAAGAGCGTTCAGGGATAGAATCATGGGCTGGAAGCCCGTGCCACAAAAAGAAACCCCCAGGGCGAGCCTGGGGGCTAATCGCAAGGAGAAGCCAATGAGTTCGGAAAATGAAACTTGGGAATCGGTTAAGAAAAATTATCTGGGACAGGTTGAGGCGGCGCTTAAGAGTGCCAACTTTTCAAGAACACATGACATTCTTGAAGATGTAGGCGGGCATCTGGAGCAGAAGTTTGCAGAGCTTTCGGAGAGCGAGCGGACGTGGGAGAATTTTCAGAAGATCATTACGGAGATGGGGCCGGCGTCGGATTACGTTGAATTGCTGGGGGAGAAGGCGGTAATCGGCGGCGGTGAGAAGGGGATATGGGGACGCTTTGCGGTGAACGCGGCGATGAGCATTTTGATAATTGCAGCGATCATTGTTATGGTTCAAGTAGTAGACTGGCTGGCGGCGCCATATTATGGCAAACGAGTAGCCGTGGGTGAGCCGAATAAGCCGGGGGAATTTGCAGTGAGCACCTTTAAGACGCTGCAAGGCAGATATGTGGATAAGATAAAATATCCGTTTGTCGATGATCCGGATGTGATTGGCAGATGGGTTACGGTGGATTATGTGAATGGGCCTGATGAATTTAGTCCGGGGCAAAAAAGATGGCCGTGGGACCTATGGCTTAAAGGAATCACCTTTTACAAAGGCGGCACAACGAATTGGGCATGGCAGTGGACAAAAGGTCTTTTGATTCAGCCGTACAGCAAAACCGCATCGCGTTACAGAATCAAAACGATAGACGGTCAGCAGTATATGTTTTTTGAATGGAAGAGCGGCGACTATACGATACTTCACAGAAAGCCGGAGTATTATGTGCTTAAGAAAGAAGCGGGTAATTCAGCCGAAAAGAGCGATGCGACACTACCGCCTGCACAAGTAGATGCCAACGGAAATTTCATTGTTGAAACATCCACCAATGAGCAAGACAGATTTGTGGATAGGCTCAATTATCCTTTCATTAATGACGCGCAGGTGATCGGTAAATGGATAAGCGTTGATTTTGTTCAAAAACCAGAAGACTTTACTGCAGGTGAACAGCACTGGCCTGGTGATCTTTATCTAAAGAACCTGTATTTCTTTGAAGGCGGTACAACCGGCGGCCCGTGGACATGGACAAAAGGACTTGTTCTGCATCCAGGTGACAATACGGCGGCAAGGTATACTATTAAAACAATTGATGGCCAGCAGTATATGTTTTTCGAATGGAAGAGCGGCGATTATGTGATACGTCACAGAAAGCCTGAGTATTATGTGCTTAAGTCGGCTGACAGTCACAAGAAAAGCAAAACAGACAAGCATGACCAAGATGTTGTAGATGGTATTACGGCAGCGAGGGGCTGGCTGGCGATCATTGATAATGGTGACTACGGTAAAAGCTGGGATGAAGCGGCAGATTTTTTGAAGGGGGCGGTTAAAAAGGCGGACCTGGAGAAATCATTTGAGGCGGTGAGAAAGCCGCTTGGAGCGGTGAAGTCGAGAGAGGCAAATTCGGCTATGTACACCAAGGCTGTGCCAGGGGCGCCGGACGGACAATATGTTGTGATTCAGTTTAAGACGGTTTTTGAGAATAAGGAGGAGGCGGTTGAGACTGTTACGCCGATGCTTGATAATGATGGCAAATGGCGTGTTTCGGGGTACTACATAAAATAAGCTTTTGAATGTGGTGGGCAAGAGTACTTGCCCACCCTACACAAGTGGCATTGAAAGTTAAAGTTCTGGATGGCCAGATCGTGTCACAGATCGCAAGTAAATAAAAGGAGGATATATGAACGAATTGCCAATTACATTTATACTTATGCCGGTAGCGGCGGGGCTGGGAACACTTTTTGTTCTGATTTCTGTGCCGTTGTTATATAACACGATTGGGCCGAACTGGGCTTATGGTTTTCGCACGAGGAAGACACTTTCTAATCCTGAGATATGGTATAAGGCGAACAATTATATGACTAAGGAATTGATCGCGGCGGGGATAGCGATCGTTTTGCTTTCAATTATTATGATGGCGGTTCACATTAAAATCACGATGTTTACGCCAGAGCAGGCGGTAGGGTTGTTTTTGATGGTTTTGGGGGTGCCACTGGCGATAGCAATCGTGCGGAGTACGTGGTATTTGAAAAGACTTTAACAAATAGCGGATAGGAAGAGCGTTTAGGAATAGAATCACGCTGGAAGTGCGTGGCACAAAAAAAGCCCCCGGCAAAGCCGAGGGCTGGTACGCTGTTGCGGGTTTAAGAAAAAAAAGTCCAACTTCCTGCTCTGTAGAAATGTTCTTATCTCGCCCTTTCAGGGCTTTGTACTTTATGGTTCTTTGACCCAGGGCTGCGTTTCGCTTACCCTGGGCTATCGAATTTAGCCCTTTCAGGGCTAAAAGGGAACACGGCCTAGCTGCGCTAGACCGTGCCACGAGGTCAGTTGACAGAAAAATCAGGGCAAAAAAAGCCGGGCGTTTGTGGCGTCCGGCTTTGGTTCGTTATGTGAAACAGCTTATCTTGCGTATTCGACGCAGCGGAGTTCACGCAGGAGCGTGACTTTGATTTCGCCGGGGTAGGTCATTTCTTCTTCGATCTTTTTGGCGATGTCGCGTGCGGTCTTATTGGCCACTTCGTCGTCGACCTTTTCGGCGTTGACGATGACGCGTATTTCGCGGCCGGCCTGGATGGCATAGGCTGTCTCGACACCTTTGAATGTGGTGGCGATCTCTTCAAGTTTTTCGAGGCGCTTAATATAACGCTCAAGGGTTTCGCGTCGTGCACCGGGCCTGGAGGCGCTGATGGCGTCGGCGGCTGCGACGAGCGGGGTATACGGGTTATTGGGGAGCACATCGCCATGGTGGGCTTCGGCGGCGTTGATGACAACATCGTGCTCTGCGAAGCGTTTGAGATAATTGGCGCCGATTGCTGGGTGGCCGCCTTCAATCTCGTGGTCGAGTGCCTTGCCGATATCGTGGAGCAGGCCTGCGCGACGGGCTAGTGTGCCGTCAAGGCCGAGTTCATCTGCCATTACCTGCGAAAGGAAGGCGACTTCTATGCAGTGACGCAAGACGTTCTGGCCGTAGCTGGTGCGGTAGTTAAGTGAGCCAAGCAGGCTTACGATCTTGCTGTTTAGGCCGCGAACGTCAACTTCGACGGTGGCGGCTTTACCTATCTGGAGGATCTTATTTGTTACTTCTTTGCGGGTCTGTTCGACCAGTTCCTCGATACGGGTGGGGTGAATTCGGCCATCCTGTATGAGCTTTTCCATGGACATGCGGGCGACCTCGCGGCGGACGGGGTCAAAGCCGGAAACGACGATCACGCCGGGGGTGTCGTCGACTATGACATCGACGCCGGTGGCTTTTTCAAAGGCACGGATATTACGGCCTTCGCGGCCGATGATGCGGCCTTTCATGTCGTCGCTGGGTATATCGACGGTGCTTACGCTGACTTCGCAAGTCTGCTCGGCGGCGTAGCGCTGGATGGATGAGGATATGAGTTCGCGGCATTTTTCGTCGGCTGTTTCCTTGGCTTCTTCGGTCTTGCGCTGGATCAGGGCCGACATTTCGTTTTCGCATTCATCCTCAAGGCGTGTGAGGAGGAGCTGTTTTGCGTCCTCGACGCTCATGTTGGCGACTTTGAGAAGCGTATTCTTTTCCTGGGCGAGCAATAAGGAAAGCTGCTTATCCTTGGCATCGAGGCCTTGAATCTTTTTCTGTACTTCATCTCGCTGGGATTTGACGCCGGCTTCTCGCTGCTGGAGTTGCTCGGTGAGGCGGTCGAGGGTGTCCTCACGTTTTGAAAGCCGCCGTTCGGTTTCGCGGATCTCGTTCCTAGTCTGGTTGACCTCGGCATTGTATTCCTCACGGCGTTTTAGAAGTTCCTGCGAGGCTTCGACCTGGGCGGAATTGATTATCTTTTGAGCTTCAAGCTTGGCTGATTCGATCTGCTGGTCGACATGCTCTTTTAACTGTTTGCTCTTTGTTTTTTCGATGAGTTTGATGGCGACGAACACCACGGTGCCGCCAATGATCAGGCCTAGAAGACCCAAAGCGATTGCTAATATATCCATTTTCCTGCCTTTCAAGTGTATGCCCGGACGGCATACTGTTTACTGGTTACAGCTTGAATGGTAAGAAAATGAATCGGTGCGTATCAGGCATCGTTATATCTAAGTAAAAGCAGACCGAGCCGGGGGCGCATTACACCCTCGGCCTGAAAATCAGGTTTTTTTAATAAAACCGGTCACAAATCTGATCTTTACAAACACTTTTAACTCTTGCTTCTACTAAAAAACTATTACGACGCACATTCACAATGGCTTCCGCAAGCGGCAATCCCCTTTGCCGAGTGCCCAATGAAGGCCATCATTTGATAATACAACCCGAACAACTCAAACCTGCCCGCACGCGGGCTTCCAAGCCGTCCCTCTTAAGCGCAATATACGGAACAGTATCCTAACCTGTTCGCTGTCGAAGACATAATAGGGGTTCATTAGCTTTTGGTCAAGCAAAACCCGGCAGTGCAGCGGAAAAAGCTGAATGCGTCAGAAGATACTGTAGGCTACAATTTTATTTTACGCCATAAAGAGGAGCTAATTGCTCGGCTGTGGGCTGGGTGATGTAGCGTTCACCTTTTGGGCCGACGAATTCGCCGCCGACCTTAATAAGGGTAACGGGTACATAGGAACCATTTGGGTTCTGGACGTTGATGGTCAGGGTTTGCGGCGCGGGGGTCGGGGCAATGGGTTTATGACAGCCACTGGCGACAATGAATACGGATATTGTAAGTACGATAAGCAAGTTTTTCATAGTTGTCTCCAAAAACCATTTATTACCAATTTACCCTGCGCGGGCATTAGAGCAATCAAAATTTTGGATCGAGGCGGCAGGCGGCAAATCTTGAACCGCTAGCGGCGGGTTTTTGGATAGTGAAATCCAGTGGTTGTTTGAATATGGGGCCGGCGTAGGTAAAAGAGTGGAATTCGCCGTTTTCGCCGCAGGGGTCAACTGTCGCGGGCAGATCTTGGAGGAAATGCTCGTCGTAAAGCCGGCCGGCGAAGGAGGCGGGGAGTTTTTCGGTGTCGACGGAAGTTATTACGGCTTTGAAGCCGAGGTCGATAAATTCGCGGGCAAGTTGGGTGCTATCTTGTTTCCACAGGGGGAAAACGGCATCGAATCCGGCCTGGGCACATTTATCCTGCCGATATTGGCGGAGGTCTTCGAGGAAAATGTCGCCGAAAATCGAGGCGACCAGGCCCATATCTCGATATCGATCGAGTACGGGTGTAAGGGACTGCTCGAATTCGATATTTGAGGGATTTGGCCCGACAGCGACGATATCGAGAGCGATGCCGATGGACTGGGCCTGGGATTTGAGCAGTTCTGGGGGGATATTATGGTGGCATACGCCGCCGGTTTGGGAATCGACAATGGTCAAGAGGCGCAGAGGTTCGTATTTGCCGGAGTTGAGGATTTTGTACAGGGTGAGGGCGGAATCTTTGCCGCCGGACCAGTTTATGTAGGATTTGATCATGGGGTGTCCTTATAAATTGTTTATGTCAAGCCGTAGGCCTGGGCTAATAATTGGATGGGGTGGCAGACTGGTTTTGAAGATATAAATTCGATCTGCAATTTGCAGGCGGAGCATTCGGTTAGTACGGGTAAGTTCGAAGTTACGAGGGCGGCTTTTAACGTGGCGGCGATTTTTATGGATTTATCGAAGTTTTTCTTCTGCATGCCGAATGTGCCTGCGAGGCCGCAGCAGGAGGAGTTGAGGTCTGAAATCGTAATACCGCCAGATTTTTGGAATAGGGCCAGAGTGGCGGGTTTGGTTTTGAGGGCGAGGAGGTGGCAGGGGGCGTGGTAGGACAAATCTGCTTTTATTTCGGTAGACAAGGGTTTTAGTTTGCCTTGCTGTTGGAGGTGGAGAAGATAGGACATTAGTTCGAATGTGTTTTCCGATACCAGAATGGCATCCGGGGAGTTATCAAAGAGCGGCAGTTCGGTTTTTAGAAACAGGGCGGCGCTAGGCTCAGAGCAGATGATCTTGAAGCCATTTCGAACGGCGGCGGCAAGAGGCCTTATTGTTTTTGTGATATCGGCGCGGGCTTTTTTGAGATCGCCGTATACGCCTGCGGGGAGCGGAGCGGCAAGCTGGTTGGGAATCATAACTTCGATATTGTTATGGACGAGAACATCAATTACGGCAAAACCGAGACTGTGGTCGTTGAAATTGACGAAGGTATCTACGAAATAGGCGACCTTATCAGTTGGCGTGCTGATAGATTTTTTGAGGGCGAGGTATTTGCGGGCTTTGGGAGAGAACGGGCCCCACTGGAATTTTGGCATTGGGCGGCGGCGGTCTATGCCGGTGAATTTTTCCATGAGCCATCGCACGGGATGCAATGCCAAAAGAATATTGGCGGCGGGTGCGAAGGCGTTTGCCATGATGCTCAAGTACCGGTTGCGCGCGAGAACCCAGCAGGTTCGCGAAATTCCGTTTGCGGCTATGTGCCGGGCGCGGGCTTCGATCATGAGATCACTGACATCGACATCGGAAGGACATTCGACGGAGCACATTTTACAATTGATGCAGGAATCCAGTAATTTTTTATATTCCGGTGAATCGAATTGCTGCTGTGAAATGAGGCCAGCGGTGTAATGGCGCAGCAGATTTGCGCGGGCGCGGGGGCTGTTCATTTCATCAGGATCGGCCCGGAATGACGGGCACATGCGGGAGCCGGGCAGGTTTGCTCTGCAAAGGCCATCGCCGCAGCATTGCTCTACTTCCAGACGGAATTTTTCTGCGTCGATGTTGAGACTTGTTTTAAGTATATCTGGAATTGCTTTGCAGGCGGCTCGTAAATTCGCGGTCATCGCGCCGGGTACATCGCTGATCATTTTGCCGGGGTTCATAATGGCTGCGGGGTCGAAGATAGTTTTGATTTTTCGCAGCAGGTCGTAATAGGATTTTCCGAATTGCTGCTGGATATATGGTGCGCGAACGATGCCAACGGCGTGCTCGCCGCTTACGGTTCCGCCAAGTGAGAGGGCCAGGGCAAAAGTCTCATCGGCAATTGCGCGGAATTTTTCAATGTCTTTCGAATCGCCGAGGTCGAGGTATGGCCTGACGTGTATCTCGCCGTCACCGGCGTGGCCATAATACGACATGGGGCTTTGGTATTTTTCGGCAATCTTGCCGAGGCCTTTGATGTATTCGCCAAGACGTGATGGTTCGACTGAGACATCTTCTATGAACGGAATGGGTTTTTTGTCGCCTTTGGTGCGGAAAAGCAGCGGAACGGCATCTTTGCGGCTTTTCCAAAGAAGTGCCTGGCTGGGGGCATCTTTGAATACATCTGCGCGCAAAGCAAATGGTTCCAGTGCTTTTAAAGATTTGTTTATCTTCGAGTCAAGCTCGCCTGGATCACCGCATTGTTCGATGAGAAGCGAGGCGGGGCTTGATAACGCAAGAATATCTTTATATTGCGGGTGGGCCTGTGCGGTCATTTGAATAAGTTTTTGATCCATGAGCTCGCATGCCCAAACATCGGTCGCCAGGATCGGTCCGATCGCGCGGGCCATGCGGTCGAGAGATTCAAACTGGGCTTGTATCAGTGCTTTGGCGGCGGGCAGCGGCACGGTCGAGAGCGTAATTTCGGTGTAAACAGCAAGTGTGCCCTCGGAGCCGGCAAGCAAAGAAGCCATATCGATCGTGCCATCATGGACGGCATGGGCTATATTATATCCAGCTCTGCTTCGCTTTGTTGCAGGCTGGGCGTCTTTGATCATCCGCTGTGAGGAATTAAGCAGGTCGTATAACTGTTTTGTAATACTATCTGTCGGCTGGGTGTTGTTTTGAAATGTTACCTCTGAGGCATCGGCGAGAACGGCTTTTATTTGTTTTACATGACCGGCGAAATAGCCGTACTTGAGCCAGTGTGCGCCGGTTGCGTTATTTGCGACGCAGCCGCCGATGGTTGCGCGGTTTGAGCTTGATGGATCGGGGCCGATCTTCCGTTTGAACTGCGCCAGCGCGTTATTAATATCATCGAGTACTGCGCCGGGCTGGGCTGTGATGGTGAGTCCATCTTCGGCAATGGAAAATTTATTCATGTGCCGCGTAAAATCAAGCACGATGCCAGAGCTTAAGGATTCGCCGGCAAGACCTGAGGCTGCGCCGCGCGGGGTGATGGGGATATTGTTTTGTAAGGCGTATTTTACAATTGCGCAAACATCTGAGCTATTTAAAGGATAAGCTACGCAGGAGGGCATGATCTGGTATATGCTCGCATCGGTTGCATAGGCGGAGCGCGTAAAACAGTCCGCTTGTATTTCACCATTTATCTGCCGGCAAAGCGCGGCGGCTATTTCCTGGGGCATCAGGTTGGGCACTTAGTGCGCCCTCCTGGTCCCTTGCCAATAGTGCGGCCGATAGAGAGTATCCTCGCTTTTATGCACATCGCGCACTGATCCGATGCCTCATCAATGCAGGCTTTTGCAGGGTATATTTCGTAGAGGCTGCGATATTTTACGGGCGTGAGGTTTGGCATAACGATATTTGCTCCGCCCTGAAGTGCGCCTTCTCTGCCGGATTCCTTATTGATCGTGGCAAGAGCGGTTGTTGCGGGGATATTTGCCTGTGGGCACATTATCCGCGTAAGCGCGACGGCCTTTAGCGTCATAAGTTCGGTCGCGGGCACCTGTTCATCGCCGATCTGCGATTTCATTGAAGCAAGCGGCGTTTTCGGATGTGGTATATATGGACCGATGCCGATCATATCGAGATCAAGGCCGGCAAATTGCAGGATATCATCGGCGACGGTCGCGTAACTCTGGCCCGGTATGCCGATCATAATGCCGGAACCAGCTTCAAAGCCTATGCGTTTTAAAACCCTAAGCGCTTCAAGCCTGTTCTCGTATACGCTTGTTGGTCTTATGATCTTGAGTAAATTCAAGTCGCTGGTTTCGTGGCGAAGGAGGTATCTGTCTGCGCCGGCATCTTTCCATAATTTGTATTCTGCCTGATCACGTTCGCCGAGGCTTAGAGTAACGGCAAGTTGGGTCTTGGCTTTTATCTTCCTTATAATAGATGCGATATGCTCAGCGGTGAAAACGGGACTTTCGCCGCTTTGCAGAACTACTGTGCCGTATCCGAACTGGCATGCTTTATCGGCGCAGTCAATTATTTCATCTTCGGTCATGACATACCGCTTGAGGTCGCTGTTACTTTTGCGAAGGCCGCAATAAAGGCAATCGCAGCGGCAAACGTTGGATATCTCGATAAGGCCGCGGAGGTGGACGTCGTTGCCGACATTTTCACGGCGCACTTCGTCAGCCCAGTCGAATATCTCCTTTAGGAGACTGGCATCATCTTCTTTGAGCCATCCTATAATGTGCTCTCTTGATAGTGAAAACCGCTTTAAATCCATGAGTTCGAAATTCCAAATAACAAGCAACAAATTACAAACAAATTCGAATATTCAAAGAGCAACCCCCAGGACTAGCCTGGGGGCTAAAAGAAAAAAAACAAAATGCAAATTTCTGGATTCCCGCCTTGGCAGGAATGACAAGTCTTTTTTTTTGTCACAGGATACAAAGTCTCTAACTTATACTCTGAAAAGAGGCGTTTTGCCCTAAAAAACATTCCAAAATGGCCAACTCGAACAACAAAAATCAGGAATTTGGAAGCTTTAAATAAGGGATTGGCTGGTTGTTGGATTTTTTGTAGTCGTTTATTATGTGCTCATCGGTACTGAACCATAATGTTCGGTATTCGGGGGGAATGGGAGTGGTAAAGAGCCGCGGGGGGCGGTTAGGTATCGCTCCTGTTATTATGCGCATGTTGCAACTGGCGACCATATAAATCCTAAATACTTGAAATAATTGAACTTACGATTATCCTTGACTGTTTTGCGTATCATCCCTTAGTATTAACCTTTTATCGGAACATATTATAAAAGGTCATAATCCATGCAGATCCATAAATTGACAATTGCGCTTACTTTTGGTCTGTCAATATTGATTTTTGGGGGGTGTCAGGGGGGTAAAACAGATTCGGCAAGCTCCCAGGAAGTACCCAAAACCGGCCCTATCAGTGCATATACCGAGGTTATCGCGTTTAGTTCCATACCTGCGCAAGGTTTTGGCCTGGTTGCGGGTCTTTCCGGAACCGGCTCGTCTCAGTGCCCGCCGCAGGTGAGGGATTATTTGAGGCAATATGTGATCTCAAAATTGCCGAAAGATTCCACCACTTCCGCCGATGCCATTATTGACAGCATTGATACTGCACCTGTAAAGATCGAGGGCATAATTCCGCCGGCGGCGCAGAAGGGCGATACTTTTGATGTAAAAGTTACCGCTGTGCCGGGGACACAGACAACTTCTCTCAAGGGCGGGACGCTTTACACGGCTGAAATGTTCCTGACCCGCTCAAGCAGGAAAGTGGCGACGGCGCAAGGATCTATATATATAGATGAGTTCGACAGTAACGACCTTCGTACGGGCTATATTCCGGGCGGCGGCGCACCAATAGACAGTTACACGATCAACTTGGGATTGTTTAAGCCAGATTACAAGCTGGCAAATATAATCCGAAACAGGATTAACGAGCGTTTCGGAGACGGGGTGGCGACGGCCCCATCGAGCGCGATAATCACATTTGAAATACCAGCTGAATATAAGGACCAAAGGGCAAAGTTTTTGGCTATGGTCAAAGGGCTTTATATCGGCGAATCGATGGACATGCGAAAAAAGCGAGTTGAGCAACTTGTGGCAGAGCTGGGTGATCCAGTAAAAGGCCGTCTTGCGGAGATTTCGCTTGAAGGGCTGGGCAGGACCGAGCAGGAAGCGGTATTACCTGCTCTCAAAAGCAGCGACCCGAACACACGTTTGAGGGCTGGCAAATGTCTACTGGCCATGGGTGCTAATGAGGCGCTGGATGTATTGAGAGGATTCGCGGCGGATAATTCCTCGCCTTACCAGCTTGAAGCAATAAATTCGATAGCACTGGACGGCCCGCGCAACGAGGCGCTTAATATACTGCGGCCCATACTGGCATCTTCTTCCGAGAAGACGCGGATCGCTGTTTATGAGCACCTGCGTCGGCTTAACGACCCGCTGATAACCACCACCCGTATCGGGAACAGTTTTGAAGTAGATGAAGTAAAGATCACCAGCCCAGCGGTGGTATACGCTTTCCGGGCAGGCCATCAACGAATAGTGCTCTTTGGCAGTCCGCAGTTGTCGGCGGATGTTTTTGCCCAGTCGACCAATAACGAAATAGTGGTAACCAGTCTTTCAGGTGATGCAAACGTAAGTGTCATCCGCAAGCATCCAAGACGCAATGTGATCATAGGGCCAATCAAAACCAGACGCGACCTGATCGATGTAATAATCGGTATGGCTGAAGCTCCGCCGGAACAAAACAGGCGAGTGGGCAGGTATGGGCTGGGCATACCGTACTGTGATGTTGTGGCGATGCTCAAGGTTATGTGCGACAAGGGATCGATCGCTGCAAAGTTCGAAGAAAGTGCTCTTGTGAAAGTCAAAATAGAACAGCCTGTCGGGCCTGCTGCTCAAATCCAGACTAAAACAAGCAAACAGCCCCAAAAGGTCGAAAAGAAAAAATAGCGATAGAAATATTCCGGGCCCCATGCCATGGAGGGTATAAATGAAACTTGAAAAAGTAATCCTAAGCGGTTTCAAGAGTTTTGCTGATAAAACGGAATTTGAATTTGCCGCCAATATCACGGCGATCGTCGGGCCAAACGGCTGCGGCAAGAGCAATGTCGTTGACGCTGTGAAATGGGTGCTGGGTGAGCAGAGCGCAAAGAGCTTACGAAGCGGCCAGATGCTTGATGTTATTTTCAGCGGGTCGGGTTCGCGTAAACCTATCAACATGGCTGAGGTGAGTCTGTGTTTTTCAGGCTATTCAAATGGTGAAAACGCTGACGACCGGCTGCATATCACTCGGCGACTCTACAGGAACGGCGACAGTGAATACCTGATAAATGAAAAGGCCTGCAGACTTAAAGATATTAAAGAATCGCTGATGGACACGGGCATGGGCGTGCGGGCGTATTCGATAATCGAGCAGGGGCAGGTAGACCAGCTTATAAATGTTTCCAAGGTCGACCGGCGGGCTATATTCGAAGAGGCTTCGGGCATAAGCAAATACAAGGCGCATAAGAAAGAGGCCCTGCGCAAACTCGAACGTACTGAGCAGAACCTTTTGCGTTTGGCAGATATTGTGGGGGAGGTGCAGAAGCAGCTGCGTTCAATAAAGCTGCAGGCGGGAAAGGCAAGGAATTATCTTCAGTACAGCCAGCGTCTAAAAGAGCTTCGCGTAAATTTCTCACTTTCTGAATTTCACCAGTTTACATGCAACAGGGCGGAGCGGACAATTGAGCAAAACGCATTTCAGGATCAGTTCGGCTCAATAGTAGCGCAGGTCGCAGGCGCGGATGCCAGGATGAGCGAACTTAGTAATACCGTGATGCAGACGGAAAACGATATTAACCGAGCGGATAACGCGCTGGTTTCAGTAAAGAGCAAGATCGAGCAGCATTTTCAGCGTATCGAATTTTTAAAGACCAAGATCGACGACCTTGCGAAGCGAAAAGCTTCTGCTTCTGAACAGATAGCCAAGTTCAATGAGCAAAATGCCAAGCTTAACGAGGAATTGACCGCAAGCCAGCAGCAGCTTACGGAAAGCGAAGGAATACTGGCGGCGAAAGATCTGGAGCTTGGGACTTTAAACAAAGAGCTTCATGAGATAAATATGCAGGCTGCGTCTGTTGAGGCTGATCTGCAGGATGAGAAGAGCGGGATCATCGATATAGTTCGCAGGACCGCACAGCTTCACAATGAAATCCAGAGCATAGGTATATACCGCAACAATCTTTCGGGGCAGAAGGATCGGCTTTCTACAAGGGCAAACGCGGCAAAGGAACAGCTTGAAAAGCTGCTGTTTGAAAAGGCCGGCCAGCAGGCACGGTTTGAAGAGATATCGCAGGTGCTATCGCAACTGCAGGTGAATCTTGATTCCAAGCGGGCAGATATTGAAAAGATCGGCAGTGAGCTTGCAAAAGATAACAA
>Ga0079306_1001493_pt1 | contig 15370 bp, 14 predicted proteins | sample Methanotroph_Enr_FD_79181 | JGI IMG/M metagenome (GOLD analysis project Ga0079306, IMG submission 79181) | Enriched soil microbial communities from Old Woman Creek wetland in Ohio, USA - Methanotroph_Enrichment_5 | ecosystem: Environmental > Terrestrial > Soil > Wetlands | place: USA: Ohio...
CGATGCCATGGAACTCGTCGGGCGAGTCCTCGGCGTGGCCGTATCCCGCGCCCTTGCGCGTGACCGCGTGGATGATGACCGGGCCCTCCGACATCTTGGCGCGCTCGACGGCCTCTTGAACCTGCGAGACATCGTGGCCGTCGATGGGGCCGACGTACTTGACGCCGAGTTCCTCGAAGAGCATCCCCGGGACGACGAGCTGCTTGAAGGAGCCCTTCACGGCCTCGCCCGCGCCCACCATGATGCGACCGAACGGCGTCGAAGCGAGCTTGGACTCGACGCCATCGCGCAGGCGGGTGTAGCGCTTGTCGAGACGAACGCGAGCAAGGTAGCTTGCCAGCGCGCCGACATTCTCCGAAATCGACATCTCATTATCGTTGAGGACGATCACGAGCGGCACGCCGAGATGCCCGATGTGGTTGAGGGCCTCGAACGCCATCCCGCCGGTCATCGAGCCGTCGCCGATGACCGCGAGGATGGTCTCATCTCCGCCGCGCTGGTCCCGCGCAAGTGCCATCCCTAGGGCAACAGACAGCGAGTCGGAAGCATGACCCGTGTCGAACGCGTCGTACGGGCTCTCGCTGCGCTTGGGGAAGCCACAGACGCCACCATACTGTCGCAGCGTCGAGAAGCGCTCACGCCGGCCGGTGAGGAGCTTGTGGACGTAGGACTGGTGCCCGACGTCGAAGATGATGCGGTCCTTGGGGCAGTCCAGCGCCCGATGAATACCGAGGGTGAGTTCGACCGCGCCCAGGTTCGGCGCGAGGTGTCCGCCGGTCTTGGAGACCGTCGTGATGAGCTCATCGCGAATCTCGCCTGCAAGCTGCGCAAGCTGGGCCTCGGTCAGGCCCTTGATGTCGCATGGCGCCTGTATGGAGTCGAGAATTCGGTCGGCCAAGTGGCCCATCTCTTCCGTCGGTCGCGCATCGAATCCGGTGCGGCTTGAGTCACTTCTCGGAGGATACTGCGCGCCTGCGGCGCGAGACAAACGACCCGAGGTACTGCACGCGAAGCGTTACGCTTCGTCGTCGCGGGACTCGGGGGTGTCATCGGCCCATGCTTCTTCGGCAGCGTCGCCAAAGGCGTCGTCATCGGGAGCGAACTCGGCATCTTGAGCCCCGGCGTCCTCTGCCGAGTCAGCGGCAGCATCCTCGGCAGCCTCAGGTACGGCTTCCGGGGCGTCAGCGTCGTCGGTCTGGCCCTCGACGTCAGCCGGAGCGAGTCCCTCGATGCCGCCTACCGTCCAGTCCGCATGGTCGATCAGCTCCGTGCAGGCGTTCGCAAGCCGCACGCCCTCCTCGAGCAGGTCGAGGCTCTTCTCGAGCGACGTGTCCTTCTTGCGGACCTGGGTCACGATCTCGTCGAGACGCGCACGTGCGGTCGAGAAGCTGTAGGAATCGTCACTCACCGGTTGGCTCCTTCTCCTTGCCATCCGCGGTCTTCTCCGCGATCTTGCCGAGAACCCCGTTCACGAACTTCGAGGAGTCCTCGCCGCCGAACACCTTGGCAAGTTCGACCGCCTCGTTGATGGCGACGCTGGCCGGAACCTCGGAATCGAAGAGCAGCTCGTAGGTGGCCAGCCGCAGGATGTTGCGATCCACCAGCGGCATGCGCGAGACGGACCAGTTCTCCGAGACAGCACCGATCGTCTCGTCGATCTCGGGGAGGTGCTGTTCGACTCCGGCAAGAAGCTCTCGGCAGAATTCGTCCGGTTCGCCGTCTTCCACGGAGTATGCCTTCGTGTTGAGGATGTAGGTCACACCCTCGCCCGTAATGTCGCGCTGGTAGAGGATCTGCATCGCCAGGCGGCGAGCCCTGCTGCGTTCAAGCATCGGCATCTACTCGGCGAACACGATGCCGTCGACGTAGATGTCGACCGCCGCCACTTTGACGCCTACCTGGCTGGAAACCGCATCCGCGACAGCGGCCTGCACGTTGTGCGCGACATCCCTGATGCGGTGACCGTAGAGCACCTGCAGATGAATCGTGGCCGTGATGCCACCTTCGTCGTCTACGCAGACGTCAACGGCTCGCGACGCGCCCTTGCGGGCGCCCTTCTGTACGAGCCCGGCCAAGCCTGGTGCGCCAACCGCGGCAACGCCCTCAACGGCCTCTGCTGCGACGGTCACAATGGTATCGAGTACTCCCGGCGCGACGCCGAGCCCCTCGAGTTTCAGTTCGTCAGACATGCGTGTTGCTCTCCTCCGCGGCCGGATACTCAGGCGCCGCTCATCTCGGTCTCGATGAAGTCAGTATAGACTTCGCCCCTCTTGAAGGTCGCATTCTCGACCACCGCCTGGTGGAACGGGATCGTGGTGGGAATTCCGACCACGATGAACTCGTCGAGCGCGCGGCGGGCGCGCGCGACGGCTTCCTCGCGGGTTTCGCCCCAGACGATGAGCTTGGCAAGCAGCGAGTCGTACGTTGGCGGCACCGTGTAGCCGGAGTAGACGTGCGAGTCGATGCGCACGCCAAAACCGCCCGGCGGGTTGAACACCGAAATTGTACCGGGGTGCGGGCGGAAGTTGTGCGCGGGGTCCTCGGCGTTGATGCGGAACTCGATGGCGTGCCCGCGACATTCGATCTTGTCCTGTGAGGTATGGCGCATGGGCTCGCCGGCCGCGATACGGATCTGCTCCTTGATGATGTCTACGCCCGTGATCTGCTCGGAGATGGGGTGCTCGACCTGCACGCGGGTGTTCATCTCCATGAAGTAGAACTTGCCGTCGGTGTCGAGCAGGAACTCGATGGTGCCGGCGTTCACGTAGTCGACCGCGCGGACCGCCTTCATCGCCGCCTCGCCCATCGCGGCGCGCAGCTCCGGAGTGACCGCTGGGCTCGGCGCTTCCTCCACGAGCTTCTGGTGACGGCGCTGGATCGAGCAGTCGCGCTCGTAGAGGTGAACCGCGTTGCCATGCGAGTCCGCGAGGATCTGCATCTCCACGTGGCGCGGCCGCGCGAGGTACTTCTCGATGTAGACCTCGTCGTTGCCGAAGGCCGCTGCGGCCTCGGTCTTGGCCGCGGTCAGGTTCGTCTTGAGCTCCTCGGGGCTGGTGGCGACTCGCATGCCCTTGCCACCGCCGCCAGCGCTCGCCTTGATGAGGACCGGAAAGCCGACCTTCTCGGCGAAGCTCAGCGCCTCTTCGTAGGTCTCGACGACGCCGTCGGAACCCGGAACGGTGGGAACGCCGGCGTTCATCATCGTCTCGCGTGCGACAGCCTTGTCGCCCATCCGGTCAATGGCGTCCGGCGACGGGCCGATGAAGACGAGTCCCGAGTCGGCACATGCGCGTGCGAATGCGGAGTTCTCGGCGAGGAAGCCGTAGCCGGGGTGAATGGCCTGCGCGCCCGTGGTCAGGGCCGCAGAGATGATGTTGGACATGCTCAGATAGGACTGCGCCGAGGGCGCGGGACCGATACACACCGCGTGGTCGGCCATACGAGCGTGAAGCGAGTCGCGATCAGCTTCCGAGTAGACCGCGACGGTCTCCACGCCCATCTCCTTCGCGGCGCGGATGACTCGCAACGCGACTTCGCCACGGTTGGCGATGAGAATACGATCGAACAAGAGGACCTCCGGGTGGTGGCTTAGGCAGGCTCGTAGTAGAAGAGCACGGTGCCGTATTCGACGGCGTCGCCGTTCTTGACGGCGATCTCGGTGATGACGCCCGCTTCCTCGGCGACGATCTCGTTCATGAGCTTCATGGCCTCGAGGATGCACAGCGTCGCGCCCTCGGCGAAGGAGTCGCCTACGGCAACGAACGCCGCCGAGCCGGGCGAAGCCGCCTCGTAGAAGGTGCCGACCATCGGAGCTGTGACCGTCTTCCAGGTCGCAGGGCGCTCGCCCGCTGCAGGAGCTGCGTCGACAGCAGGGGCTGCAACTGAGGCGGCTGAAGCCTGGGCTGCACCGACGGCCACCGGTGCGGCGGCGGCGAATCCGCCCTTGCGCACCGAAATCTTCGTGTCGCCCTCTTCGATGACGATCTCGGAGATATCGGAGGCTTCGACGACTTTGATGAGTTCGCGAATCTGGGTGACGTCCACGGAATCGTCCTCCTTGACGGTGTGAAGCTCTTCGCTCATGAGGAAGACGGCCTTCTCGGCGCCCTCCTGGTGTGCTGTCAGGTACGTGCTGGCCTCGTTCGGGAAGAGGGCGTACATGAGCACGTCCTCCTCGCTCTTGGCAAGCTCGCCGATCTCGGCCTCGACATCGGCGTAGCGGGTGGTGACGAGCGAGCCGGGCCGGATGTCGGCGGCAAGTGGTTCGATGTCGCCGAGGACCCTGGCGACGATGTCCTTGTCCATGGGACCAGGCGCCTTGCCGTAGTAGCCGCGTACGTAGTCGCGCATCTCCTGCGGGACGATGTTCCACCGCTTGCCGGTCAGGACGTTCATGACCGCCTGGGTGCCGACAATCTGCGAAAGCGGCGTGACGAGCGGCGGGTAGCCGACCTCAGCGCGGACCTTGGGAATCTCCGCCATGACGTCCGGCAGACGGTCGAGCGCCTTTTGCTGCTCGAGCTGCGAGACGAGGTTGCTCATCATGCCGCCCGGCACCTGGTGACTGAAGACCTCCATCGAGAGAAGCGTGGTGATACCGCGCTTGAGGTTCTTCTTCTTGCGAACACCCTCCCAGTACTCGGCGATCTCGAAGAGCAGGTCGAGATCGAGCCCTGTGTCGTACGGCGACTCCATGAGCGCCGCGACAATCGTCTCGACAGCCGGCTGGCTGTTGCCGAACGCGAGCGCAACGACCGCCGTGTCGACGATGTCGGCGCCAGCTTCGGCCGCCTTGACGTAGTTCATCGGCGCCATGCCGCCGATGTAGTGGCAGTGGACGTGCACCGGCAAGCCGATCTCGTTCTTGAGCGCCCGGACCATCTTCTCCGTGCGGAACGGCGTCAGCATGCCCGCCATGTCCTTGATGCAGATGGTGTCGGCACCGAGGTCCTTGAGCTCCTGCGCGTACTCGAGGTACGTATCGAGCGTGTGGACGGGACTCACGGTATAGGAGATGGCGCCCTCGAACAGGCCGCCACACTCCTTGATGGCGCGCGCTGACGTCTCGACGTTGCGGATGTCGTTGAGCGCGTCGAACACCCGGAATACGTCGATGCCGTTTCGCTTCGATGCATGGCAGAAACGTGTGACAATCTCATCGGAATAGTGGTGGTAGCCCACGAGGTTCTGCCCGCGCAGCAGCATCTGGAGTGGCGTGTTGGGGCAGTGCTGCTTGATGGTGCGCAACCGCTCCCACGGGTTCTCGTCCATGAAGCGCAGGCACGAGTCGAACGTTGCGCCGCCCCACACCTCCAGGGACCAGAAGCCGACGGAGTCCATCTTCGGCAGAATCGGCAGCATGTCGCCGATCTCCATGCGCGTCGCCCACAACGACTGATGCGCGTCGCGCAGCGTCGTGTCGGTGATACGGACCGGTCGCATCGCCCCTCCTTGTGGGTGCAGTCAACGAGACACCGGCGCGCTGGTCCAGGCAGGGGCGCGCCGGTCGGGTACGTGTAGAACGATAAGTATATACGAAGCGGACGCGCGAACGGCACTCCCCAACCCGCACTCTCGCGTCCTAGCGACTGGCCGAATTCGTCAGCCCGGGAGCGGCCCCCCGCCAACGCGCGAGGAGCAGTGGTACGCACGCCAGGAGGCTCGGCACGAACAGCATCGCCCAGTAGGGCGGCGTCAGGCGGCCGACTCCCACGTTGCCGGCGGCGCCGAAGAAGAGTGACACCACCACTCCCCCAAGCGCGACGAGACCCATGGCGAGCCTGTCTCGGAAGGTCGCGGGTGACACGAGCGCCCCGAGCACACCCACCACGAAGAGCACGATCGCCGTCACAAGGCCCAGCTTCATGAAGACGCCGGTGAACCACACTGCCGAGGCGAGCGGGATGCCGAACGGCTGGATCCAGCTGACCTGCGCCGGCTCGGTGGCAGGCGGAAGCGTCGCAATGACGGCCAGAGCGGAGCGCCAGTGCACGGCGTAGACGGCCAGTGCGGCCACGATGCCGACAAGCCAAGGGGCGACGCGCCGAAGCCGCGTTCCCGCGCCGGGTGCGAGCGATGCTGCCGCGCCCACCAGCAGGAACGCAATTCCCAGCTCACGGATGAGCGCGGCCGCCACGGCCGCAGCGAGCGAGACGAACAGCCAGGTGCGCCCGTTCTTGGCGCCGGACCACACGAGTGCCGCCAGGAAGACCACGCCGAGCATCCCCGCCCAGTACTCGCTGTCCAGCAGGCGCACGCCGCCCGCATAGCCTGCGAGGCACGCCGCGACGCTCACCGCGCCGAGAAGCCCGAACTGCTCGGCGACGAAGCGGCGACAGAGCAGGTAGGCGCTCGCAACCGCGGCGCTCGCGAGCGCGAGCAGCGCAGCGAGCAGCGCGTTGCCGCTCCCGCCCAGCGCAGCGAGCAGCGCGTAGAGGGTTGGCAGGCGGTAGCTCATCGGCACGCGAGTCTCCACAGAGCCCACGAGCTCGACATTGCGCCTGAGGAGCAGGTCGCGCATGGTCGGGTAGTACGGCTTGTGCTCCATGAAGCCGCGAATCGACAGCGCGAACATCGTCTCGTCGCCCACAATCCGCACACTGTCGCTTGCCGGCGCGATTGCGGTGAGCAGCGTGCCTCCTCCGGCGAGCGGCTGGTTCACCCGGTCGAACACCGACAGGCACATCGCCGCGAGCACGAGTACAACACACACCGCCGAGAACAACCTCGCGGCTCTCTCGTCGGCGGCCACGACGGCCGCAGCGCCGAACGCGATCACGGCCGCGATCCCCGCAGCCACGGCGACGGTGGGCAGCCAGTCCGCAGGCGACGCCCACGCCGGCGACGCGATGGCCGCACCCAGCAGCGATCCGCCGAGAACGCCCACTGCAGCTGCGGCCGTCGCACCGATGCGTTCGCGAACCGCGACTGCAGCCGCCAGCCCTGCAAGTGGCGCCAATGTCATGTTCAGATACGGCCCAAAGAAGAGCGACTGCCCCACCGCCGCGATCGCAATCAGCGTCGCAGCAGCGATGGCAGTCGCCAGTAGTCGGTTCGAGTCGCCTGAAGCGTCTCTCACGGCGAGTTAGACCCGAGTGATGTAGCGCCCGTCGCGAGTGTCGACCTTGAGCTTCTCGCCCGTGTTGATGAACATCGGCACCTGGATGACTGCACCGGTCTCGAGCGTCGCCGGCTTTGTGCCGCCCTGCACAGTGTCGCCCTTGAAGCCGGGATCCGTCTCGGTGACCTCGAGTTCGACGAACATCGGCGGCTCGACGCCCATGTACTCGCCGTCGGCGGTCATGACCTCGACCTCGTCGTTCTCCTTGAGCCACTTCGACTGCTCGCCCACGAAGTCGGCCGAGAGTTCGATCTGCTCGTAGCTCGTGTTGTCCATGAAGTAGAACGTGTCGCCGTCGTTGTAGAGGTACTGCATCTTCTTGTTCTCGATGCGCACGTCTTCGAACTTCTCGCCGGCGCGGAACGTGTACTCAACGACGCGTCCGGACTGAAGTTCCTTGAGCTTGGTGCGGACGAACGCCCCGCCCTTGCCGGGCTTCACGTGCTGGAAATCGATGATGACCCAGCGCTTGCCGTCGTGCAGGATGCACATGCCGTTCTTGAACTGCGCGGTGGTGACAGACACTGCGATGACTCCTTCTTCACGGGTGCTTGCGTGCCGCGGCGGCGGCGATTCGTCTAGATTTCGAGGAGGTCCTTGGACGAGCGGGCGAGCACCGAGATGCCCCCCTCTTCCACGACCGCCAGGTCCTCGATTCTAACACCGCCCATGCCGGGGATGTAGATGCCCGGCTCGACGGTGATGACACTGCCTGCGGGAACGACCTTGTCGCTGCGTGAGCCCACGCCCGGCAGCTCGTGGACCTCGAGCCCGACGCCATGGCCCAAGCCGTGTCCGAAGCGCTCACCGTAGCCGCGTTCGACGATGACCGCCCGAGCCGCCGCATCGATCTGGGCGCCGGTCAGGCCTGCTCGCGCGCCGGCGATGCCGGCCAGATTCGCCGAGAGGACCGTGTCGTACACCTTTCGCTGCTCGTCCGACGCGGACCCGACGACAACCGTACGCGTCATGTCCGAGCAGTAACCGCCCACCCGAGCGCCGAAGTCGAGCACCACGAAGTCACCAGTTGTGAGCACTCGCTCGCTGGGCGTCGCGTGCGGAAGCGCCGAGTTGGGACCGCTGGCGATGATGGGCGCGAAGGCGATGCCCTCGCTCCCCTGCTCGCGCATGAAGAACTCGAGCGCCAGCGCGACATCGCGCTCGCTGACACCTGCGCGCAGGACGTTGTCCAGAAGGTGCGTGAACGCTCGATCCGTGATCACCTGCGCGGCCTCGATCTGTGCGATCTCATCCCTGCCTTTGACCGTGCGCAGCTCTTCGACCCACCCGTCGGCCTCGATGACGTCGCCGCCGAACTTCTTGGCGAACGCGAGGAACCGGCCGTGCGCCAACGTCGTCTCGAGCGCGAGCCGCTTCACGCCAGCGTTCTGCAGCACCTCGCACGCGGTACCCGAGGCGCTCGACGTGGTGAGCTCCACGCGCCACGGCGTCCCCTCAGCAGCTGCACGCGCTGCCGTGATGTAGCGACTGTCGGTCACGAAGACCGCGTCGTCGGCGGTAACGACTGCGACGTGTGCCGGCTCCTCGTCAACCACGCCGAGGAAGCCGGTCACGTAGCGGAGGTTGGGGGGATGAGTGAGAGCAATCGCATCGACGCCAGCGTCGGAAAGGCGCGCGCGCAGGGAGTCAAGCCTGGGTTCAGTGAGCATACGTCGGTCCGGTCTCCTCGTAGACGGTCTTCGACTGCTCAGGGTACGACAACTGGGCAGCCAGCGTCTTCGGGAGTCTTCGGCGCGCCCAACCGCAAGCTACTGGCGCGCCCACGAACCCTTGTACAACAGCGACTGGCCGGCCGCAGGCATGCCCGCCGGAAGGAAGGACGGGAGTCGTGGCTCGGTCACGAGGTGTGCGTTGTTGGCCTGAACGAAGTCAATCGTGTTCGCGAGGATCGACCCCTTAACCAGCGGGTGGCCACTGATGATGAACGAGCCTCCCGCGAAGAACGCACCACAGACATCAGGAATGCCATAGGGGTCCGTCTTGGCCGTACCACCGGTGAGGTCGAACTGGATGTCATACGGTGTTACGAGGCCAACACAGTGTTGCGCGTCCATCTGGTTGGCTGTGAGCGTCGCAGTAGCGGACGTCTTCGGCAGGAACAGCGCGTTCCCGGTGATGTCCCCATTGGCCACGAGCGTCCCGTTGCCGACGTAGTAGATATCCGTGCTGAAGTTGATCGGACCATCGACGTAGACGACGCCCCACACGTAAAGCGTGTGCGTGCTCGCGTCGTAGGCGAAGTCGTCCCCCGGACTCCCGGAAGCGGTGTGCCCGTCGCCCGGCCACGTCCCCCAGGACTTGCTGCCATCGATGGTGAGCGCGCCTGTGGGCGACCCCGGAACCGGGACGGTGCCGGCGCCGATGGCCTTGTAGAAGTTCGCCGCAGTCCCCGGCGCCGTGAGGCGGTTCGTGGTCGTTCCGCTCCCGTACCAGGTCGTACCGTTGTTGGGCGGGTTGACCGTCGTGTAGGTGGAGCCGTCACCCGCGGGGTCGCACTCTTGGTTGACGGGGTCCCCCGAGTAGCCGTCTCCCCGCTTGTTGTCCGCCGACTGGTTCCGTGCGTCGTTGAACCGCGCGCCGAGCTCGTTGGCGTCGACGAGCGGAAGCGAGATGTTCGGGACGGAGTTCGAGACACTTGTGGTGTAGTAGTTCTTGGATCCAACCGCCGGCGAAGCGCCGGAGACATACACGTCGATCGCACCATACGTCGTGGAACCGACCGAGCCGCTACCGCCAAGCACGATCGAGCCGTAGTTGACCATAAGCGGTCCGACGTCGATGTTGGACGAACCGCTGAGGTTGACCGTGCCTCGGCAGTAGAGCGGGCCGAACACGCTCGTGTTCCCTACCACGGCGCCGCCGCTCGGGTTGGACACGCCGCCCGCGTTGGCTATCTCCATGTTCCACAAGCTGAAGTAGAAGAACTTCACGCGGATGATCTGCACACGCCCGAGACGGTCCACTCCCCGTGATGTGCACAGAAACGCCGAGTTCGCTTGCGGCGCGACGGACGTCTCGTAGGTAGCGCTGGTCGCCCCGATGTTGCCAGTGATCGGGAAGTCGCCCTCGGAGTACCCGTGCGACTGCATCCGCGCGAGCGCGATGTCGACACCGGCGTTCGCCGCCTGAAATGCCTCCTGCGTAGACTTGAGCCTCGTCGACTGAAGCGTCGCCTGCTGCGCGAGATACCACGCCGAGACAGCGGCCAACGTCATGAGCAGGATGATTCCGAGCACCGTGAACAGCGCCACGCCGCTATCGTCGTCCCAAAAGCACCTCAGTCGAGTCGTCATGGTCTAGTTCCTGTTCCTGAAGTAGACCGTCCGCGATGCCTCTACGGTAGAGCCACCGGGGAGTGCGGCAACAATCCGCACCACCACGTACCGAGTGGACGACGGGATGTTCTCGGCGGCCGTGAGCACCGTTCCGCTCGCGTCGTAGTAGGTGAACATCGGCACGTTGACGGTCTTGTTCGCATTGCTGTAGCTCATGACCCACGTGTTGCTGGACTCTATCGTCTTCATGTCCGAAGTGGTGACCCACCTGCGCCACAGCAGCTGATACTGGCCGTCGTCGCCCCCCGGAACCGTCATGAACGTATCCAACTCGGGGTGCGCACCCAGAGTCGGGTTGGTCCACACGCTGATCGTGTCGGCTCCGGTCGGGTTCGACCCCTTGATGTCCGACGACGAGATCATGTTGTTCTGCATGAGCGCCTTGCTGATCTGTTCGAGCGGCTCGGACAGGTCCTTGGCGGCGGATGCGTTGCGCTCATTGACCGCTGCGGACCGGTTGATGACGAGCATGCCCGACCACGCCGCTGCGAGCACGAGCCCGAGCAGCGCGAGCACGACGAGAACCTCCGAGAGCGTGAAGCCCGCGGCCGCACTGTCGTGTCGCCTGTGCTCGCTGTCCAAAGCCCCTACCATCCTGACAACGTTATGAGGCCGGTCGTGTCCGTTCCGGATGTCCAGGTTGCGGGTCCGACCCAGTTGGACCAGACCGTGATGGGACCACTCGGCGCGCCGCCGCCATTCATTGAAGGCGTCATGGTGAGCCTCGCGACCACGTAGAAATCCTTCGGGACGGGTGGCTTGCCACTGTTCGCGACGATTGTGGAGTTGGACCACGGAAACGTGATTGCGGTCGCGGTCGAAGTTGTCATCGTCGAATTCCAGTAGTACTGGACGGTCGGCGAACCGCCGACCGGGAAGTACGGCGTGAAATCCGTGGACGGGGTGCCGACAACGGAGGTCCACATCTTGTCGCCAGATGTCGTGTACTTGTACGAGACCTTGACACTGTTGAGCACCGGCCGAGTGGTACCGTAGCCGTAGCCCCAGTCCGAGTACAGACCCGTGGGATTGCCAGGGGTCGTGGGGCTGTACGAGCGCACGCGGAGCTGGTACCGGTCGAATCGCTCGGGCTTCGGGATGACTACCTTGTTCGTGGTCACGAAGCCATTCCACGGCGACTCCTGGACTTGCCAACCACCTGAGCTGTTGTTCTGGTCGTAGACCTGCCACTCATAGCGCGCGGCAGGAACCCCGTTGGAGTAGCACGTCGGCCATGTCCCAGTCAGCGTCGTCGCCGACGAGCCGGTGAGCGTCACGACCGGCACGCTCGGGGGGTTGTTGACGATGTAGACGGGGCGGGTGACGAATGCCACGCCACCAACCGAGTCGAATACCTGCAACGTCATGTTGTGCGGGCCGTCGTCGAACAGCGGCACGCCGCTGGCGTCCACCGATGTCGTGTCCCACATGAACGTGGTGTCCGACCATGACAGCGGCGGCCACTGGGCTTTGATAGCCCCTGCGCCGATCAGGTCCTTGACGCTCTCATCGGCGTACATGTTCAGCCTGAGAATCGTCGATCCGGGAGCGACCGCAGCGATGACCGCTCCGACATGCACGCTTCCCGAAATGTAGGAGTTCGCTGGAGGGGACTGACTGTCGAAAGCCACCGTCGGGAGCGGCGTGATGGTGGTGGTCCCACCTGCCCGGCTCACGATCGTCTCGAGCGAGTACGTCACCGGAGCGAGAGGTGAACCTGAGACCGCGGTAGCAGTAACGGTAACGACCACGCGCTTGTAGTCATGTGTCGTGGCGGTGCCACCCGGGCCGTTGATGAAGTCGTCGCCCACCCAGGTCACGGTCGGCACGACATGGAACGTGACCCCGTTCTGCGTGAAGGTCTGCTCCTCCAGACTCCCAGCCGGGTCTCCACCCGACGTGCCGATCAGCTCGTAGGGAGTGGTGCGGACCTGTTCGATGTAGCTTGAGGCGACATTCATGATCTTCGTGCGGCTGCTCGCTCGCGCGCTCGAGATCACGTTGGACTGCATGAGGGTCATGATCCCGGCAAAGACGAACATGAACAGCGTCAGGGCCGCAAGCAGCTCGACGAGGGTGAAGCCCTCGTCACCTCCGCGCATTCGCCCTCTGTTCATACCAGTCGCCTTGACGTCCACCGAATTCACCTCACCGGTCATTGCCTGCCGCTGCCGACACCGCAGCGCGCACTCCTAGCAAGTAGCTTTCCACACCCAGGCCGCTGATCTGGCCGACACATGTGGCTGCAATCACACTCTCGTGCCTGAATCCCTCTCGGGCCGCAATGTTGGACAGGTGCACCTCAACCACGGGAATGGGGATCGCCGCGACTGCATCGCGCAGCGCGTAGGAGTAGTGCGTGCATGCTCCAGGGTTGAACACGACGGCATCGACGTTGTCCGCCGCCTCATGGAGCGCGTCGATGAGCGCGCCCTCGTGGTTGCTCTGGAAGAACGCCACCTCGACGCCGAGCTCCGCGCCGAGGCTCTCGACGCGTGACTCTACCTCCGCCAGTCCGGTCGAGCCGTAGACACCGGGCTCGCGGGTACCGAGGAGGTTGAGGTTCGGGCCATTCATCACCAGTACGCGCACCATCTACTTCCCTCGTTTCGAAGCCAGCCACGCCCAGACATGCTCACGCATCATCTCGTCGTCGACCGCCTTGCACTCCCAGACACCAGGCGCTGACGGGAGTACGAACCTGACCGTCCCCGCCCTCGCCTTCTTGTCCGAGTGCATCGCGTCGACGAGCTTCGCTGCCTCGAGCCCCTCTGCCATCGTCTCGAGTCCGAGACGGTCGAGAAGATCGTCCTGCCGCTTCACGAACTCCCTCGTTGCCGCACCGGCCTCGACGGCCAGCCTGACGGCGAATCGCATGCCCTCGGCAACGGCAAGCCCGTGAGCGTAGACGCCGTAGCCGGCCACCTTTTCAAGCGCATGGCCGAACGTGTGTCCGTAGTTGAGACACTCGCGCGGTCCTACCTCGGTTTCATCGGCAGATACAACTCGTGACTTGAACTGCACAGACCTGCTCACGGCCTCTCTGACGACCGTTTCGTCGCGGTCCTTGAGCTGCTCGGCATGGGCCTCGAGCCAACCAAAGAATTCCTCGCCGTCGATAGCTGCGCTTTTGGCAATCTCTGCGAGTCCGCTCGCCCATTCACGCTCAGGCAACAGGCCGAGCGACGCTGTGTCGGCAATCACAAGCAAGGGCTGCTTGAAGGCGCCCGCAAGGTTCTTCCCAGCCCGCAGGTCCACGCCCGTCTTGCCTCCGACGGACGAATCCACCTGTGCGAGGAGCGTGGTGGGAATCTGGACGAAGTCGATGCCCCGCAAGTACGTGGCCGCGACGAATCCCGCCAGATCCCCGACGACACCGCCGCCGAGCGCGACCACAAGGTCGTGTCGATCGAGGCCGACTTCAGCCAGCGCTTCGAGCAGCTCGCCAGCGATGGCCCAGCTCTTCGATCCCTCACCGGGCTCGATGGTCAGCGGGCGCACGTCATAGCCGGCCTCGATGAGCTTGCTCTCAACGTTCAAGCCGAAGAAGTCTCCCACGGTCGTGTCGCTGATGACGGCGATCTTGCGCGCGCGCGAGACCAGGTTCACGAGCTTCCCCACGTCCTCGAACAGTCCGGGCCCGATCACGACTTCATACGGCGCGTCCGGAACGTCCACGCGAACAATTGTCGGCTTCATCAGGCGCTCTCCCTTGCGGCGATCATGGCAGCGATCCGCTCGGCAAGGCGCAGAGGCCTGGCACCCACGGTGTCGATTTCGATGTCGGCGACCGCCTCGTAGAGCTCGGAGCGCGCCTCGAGCAGGTCTCGAGCGTCCTCGGCGGCGTTCGGCCCCGAGAGAAGCGGCCGAGACGAGCGGTCGGAGATCCGTGAGAGCGTCTCGGCAGCGGTGGTACGCAGATAGACGACAGTACCCAAGCGGCCGAGAAGCTCTCGGCTGTCTTCGCGGGTGACGATGCCGCCGCCGCAGGCGATCACAGCCGGCTCCGTTGCCGTCAGGGACGCCAGCGCGTCATGCTCGAGCCCGCGGAAGTAGGACTCCCCGCCCTCGGCAAAGAGGTCGGCGATCGGCCGACCCTGCTCGGCGACGATCCTGGCGTCAAGGTCGACAAAGGGCATGTGGAGACGCTCGGCCAACAGCGGGCCGACCGTGCTCTTGCCCGAACCCATGAACCCGACGAGGAACACGTCGTTCATCTCGCAATCCTGGCGAGGTATGCCTCTTTGGCGGCAAGGATGTCGGCGAGGCAGTCGCTGCCGAACTTCTCGAGATAGACCTGCGCGAGCACGAACGCAATCTCGGCCTCGGCGACCACGGCCGCTGCAGGTACCGCGCACACGTCGCTGCGCTCCTTGCTCGCGTCGACCGGTTCGAGAGTGTCCAGATCGACGCTGGCAAGGGGCTTCATGAGCGTCGGGATCGGCTTCATGGCAGCCCGCACAACGAGCGGCTCGCCGTTCGTCATGCCACCCTCGACGCCACCGGCCCGGTTGGTGGGGCGGTTGAAGCCGCGCTCCGAGTCGTAGCGGATCTCGTCGTGCGCGAGACTGCCCGGCACCCGAGAAGCCGCGAAGCCGTCGCCCAGCTCGAAGCCCTTGATGGCGGGAATCGAGACGACAGCTGCGGCAAGACGCGCGTCGAGCCGACGGTCCGCCTCGGCGTACGTGCCCAGCCCGGGAACGAGCCCGGTGGCGGTGACCACGAAGACGCCGCCGAGCGACTCTCCATCGGCGCGCGCGTTGTCGATGAGAACCTTCATCGCCTCGGTGGCGTCAGGGTCGGGACAGCGCAGCGCGCTGGCTTCGACGACGTCCCGGTCGACGGTTGCGGGATTCGCGACAGGCGACATCGACACGGAGCCGATCGACTCCAC
>Ga0079306_1001494_pt1 | contig 15357 bp, 15 predicted proteins | sample Methanotroph_Enr_FD_79181 | JGI IMG/M metagenome (GOLD analysis project Ga0079306, IMG submission 79181) | Enriched soil microbial communities from Old Woman Creek wetland in Ohio, USA - Methanotroph_Enrichment_5 | ecosystem: Environmental > Terrestrial > Soil > Wetlands | place: USA: Ohio...
AAACTGAGCTGTGTATTTGTTGCGGACAACTGATGTTGTTGATTCTTTTTTTTGTTTCATTATTGACCTCGGTTTTAGAGATTACTCTCTTAATCGAGTGTCTGCTAGATCGGGGCAAGATCAGATGGCCTTCTATGTACGATCCAGAACAAAAGAGTACTTAATATTTCTCTTTTCATGACAGCATACTTTTTAAGTGGTCTAACAGATTATAAAGTTTCCGCATATCTTTACTACGTATAGTTTAAAAACAACAGATTTATGTCACTAGTTAGGTTAGCTAACTGTATATTATCCGAAATGACATGATATTTAGTTCCGAAGATCATGCTGATGGCACAGCGGCGCAAAGCTATTCCTCTAGCTCAAAGCCTCTGCATCAAAATGCCATTAATCTCCTCATCCGTCAGCACAATCGGATTGGTCTGCATACTGCTACCGCGACTATTGGCGACAATCATCGGGAAATCCGCCGCGCTAATGCCATAGTCCTTGAGGCGCGGCAGTTGCAGCCGTTCGCTCCATTCGGCCAGCAAAGCAATTAACGACGAACGGGCCGTAGCATCGTCAAGCTCATCCCGGCCAGTCAGCAACCGCCCGACTTGCGCATATTTAGCCAAGGCCGGATTTTCCGGTTCGCGCTGTTGCATGGCCTTGATATTGACCTCGGTGGCGGCGGATACCAAAGTGCCGCAGACCACACCGTGCGGGATGGGAAAGTAAGCGCCCAACGGCGAGGCTAGACCGTGTACCGAGCCCAGGCCGACTTGGGCCAAGGTGATGCCGGAAAGCAAAGCCGCATAAGCCATCGCGCCGCGGCCCTGAGCGGCTGACGGCTCGTTGCCTTCCCAGGCGGCAAAAAAACCCTCCTTCACTGCGGACATGCCGCTCCAGGCCAGCGCGTCGATAAACGGGTTGGCCTTCAGCGAGACGTAGGATTCCAGCAACTGGGTGAACGCGTCCATGCCATCGGCTGCGACCAGTTCGCGGGGGCAGCTCGCTAACAAATCGGGGTCGATCACTGCGTATTCGGGGATTAAGCATTCGTCGCGGAAGGATTTCTTGAAGCCGTCACGGCCTTGTACGCTCAGCACCGAGTTTTTGGTCGCCTCGCTGCCGGTCCCTGCGGTGGTGGGCACGGCGATAAACGGGGTGCTGGGGCCGTGATACGGAACGTTCTTGCCGACGCCTTCGAGGTGATTCATGACCGAATTGCCGTGCGGCAGAAGCCCTGCTATCGCTTTGGCGGCATCAAGCACGCTGCCGCCGCCAATCGCGATAACCACGTCAATTGCTTCGCCACGAAATTGGCTTACCGCCTGATCTACCAGCGTCGGCGACGGTTCGCCGGAAACGGTGAAATGCAGCCAGTACATCTCCTTCGCTTCCAGCGACTGGGTGAAAGATTGCCAACGCGGCGTAGCGCAGAAAGAGTGCTTGCCGGTCACCAACAAGGCTGTGCGGCCATAAGCCGCTGCCAGCGCCGGGACTTCATTGATACGGCCGCTGCCGTAAATAATGCGCGGCAAACGCGAGATAGAGAAAGGAGTAAATTGCATAGTTTTATCCTTGCGGGAACAGGCCATCGTAACGGACGCCTTGGCGCGGTTCCGCCATCCAGTCCGCCACGGTGTCGCGCCAAGTTAAATAATGGGCTGTTTGTTTGTGAGCCGCTGCATCATCGGCAGAAGCATAGGCTTCATAAAGAATGAAGTGGCCAGGGTTTTCAGGTGATTGCAGTATGTCGAATCGACGGTTGCCGGACTCCTGGATTGAAGCTTCATGGTTGAGCCGTGTGGCGGCAATAAAATCATCGATGTGATGGGGTTTTACTTGAACTTGAACCAAGGTAACGTGCATGGCGGTGCCTTATATAAGTTATGAATGTGGTTGATATTATACTTCAGGCAGCGTAGTTTCCAGTTTTTGAAAACGACTGGAAGTTAAGCGGTATCGATTTGATTTTGGCTGCGGTTGCATTGCAGCGGAATAGGCTGATTGTAAGGTATGAGATAATATATAGTGTTGAACTGGGTAAGAATGATTTTCTACTCGTTCCCACATAGCGCGGCACTGTCATTAAGTTAAGACGTGATTATGATTACGCTAGTTCCCAAGCTCCAGCTTGGGCACTAGCACAGATGACGCAGAGCGTCTGGAACTGCATTCCCACGCTGGAGCGTGGGAACGAGAAAATTATGATTTATCACACTGAAATTGATATACAAATCCCCTTCCATGATGTCGACATGATGGAGGTCGTTTGGCACGGCCATTATGCCAAGTATTTTGAAATCGCACGCTGCGCGTTGCTGGACAAAATCGATTACAACTATCCGCAAATGCGCGATTCAGGCTATGCATGGCCGGTTATTGATCTAAATATCCGTTATGTGCAACCCGCGGTATTCGGTCAGACCATTACGGTAAGTGCCAAAATCGTCGAGTGGGAAAATCGCTTGAAAATGAACTACCTGATCACCGATAAACACACGGGCTTAAGGCTGACCAAAGGCCATAGCATCCAGGTGGCTGTAAACTTGGCAACCAGGGAAATGTGCTTTGCATCGCCCGCTGTGCTGTTTGAAAAACTCGGCTTGGAGGCGGCTTGATTTTAATTAAAGCGCTGATGCTGTGTTTACTGGCATTCGGCCAAGCCGTCGCAGGCGACGCTGCGTTGACTGAAATCGCCGCACGCTTGGCAAAAACGCCGATCACCCAGGGCGACTTCCGCCAGCAAAAACAGCTGAAGGTACTACACAAACCTTTAATTTCCACAGGGTCGTTTACGTACGACCAAAGCAAGGGCGTAATCTGGAAAACCCTGACGCCGGTTGTTTCATTGCTGCTGGTCAATGAGTCGAAACTGCTGACAGGGCAGGGCGAGCAAGCGGTGCCTGCGGCTTTCGGCAAGGTGTTCAAGGCCATGCTGGGCGGCGACTTGGCGGAGTTGACCGACGGCTTTAGCGTGACCGGTACCGATCAAAAAACGTCCTGGCAGTTGGAGTTAACGCCCAAGGATGAGATGCTGAAAAAAATCATCAGCACGATGCTGCTGTCGGGCGACACCGAGCTAAGCTGGCTGGAAATACGCGAAACCGGCGGCAATGTCACCCGCATCAGCTTCGATAACATCACGCACCCAGCACAATTAACCGGTGAACAGGAAGCCGATTTTGAACGTTTATCACCCTAAGTTGACAGCAGGGCTTTGGCTGGCCGGAATGCTGGTCATCTGCATTCTCGGCGGACAAGCGTTGACTAAAGACTGGCTGGAAACCGGTTTTTTAGCATTATTGCCAATCAGCGAACAGCAGCCGGAAATCGCCAAAGCCACCCGGCAACATAACGAACTGTCGAACCGGAAAGTGGTCTGGCTGGCGGGCGCGGCGACATCCCACGAAGCCATTGCTCATGCGCAAAAGCTTAAACAGCAACTGGAGCAAAGCCAGCTGTTTAGCAAGGTGATGCTGGAGCTCCCCCAACAGCAATATATCCAACAATATCAGCAACTGTTTCCTTATCGCTATCAGTTGTTGGATGCGCAAACCCAAGAGATGCTGGCTAAAAAACCGGAAGATTTAATCAAGCAAAACCTGGAGATACTCAACAGCCCCATCGGGCAGATGCAGGCGGCCGATCTGGAGCGCGATCCGTCGTTGATATTTAGCCGGTATTTCAATGCGCAAAATCCGATCCAGTTGAATTTGGAGCAGGGCATCGTGGTGTTGTCCGATCAGCACCGGTTTTGGGCGTTGTTATTGACCGAATTGCAGGATGACAAACTGCAGCTGGATAAGCTGGAAACCTTGTCTAGCCTGGTTGACAGCGCAACCGAACAAGTTAAAACGGCCGGCGGCGAGTTACTGGTTTCCGGCATGCCGTTGTTTACGGCGCATGGTGCACAGTCGGCCAAACAGGAAATTTCCACGGTCGGCATAGGTTCGAGCCTCAGCATTATTGTGTTGCTGTGGGTGACGTTTCGCAGTGTGCGGCCTTTGCTGTTATCGAGTCTCGCAATCGGCAGCGGCCTGCTTGCCGCGTTGGTTATCTGCGTGCTGTTTTTTGGCAAGATACATATCCTTACCCTGGTTTTTGGAGCCAGCTTGATCGGCGTCGCTGACGACTATGCGCAACATTTTTTGTGCGACAGTTTCGGCGAGAAGGACTGGAATCCCCGAAAAGGCCTAAAGTTTATCCTGCCGGGGCTTTCTTTCGGGCTGTTAAGCAATCTGTTAAGTTATGCGGGCTTAGGCTTCTCGCCGTTTCCAGGCTTGCAGGAAGTGGCGTTATTTTCGGCTATCGGCTTGTTGGTTGCCTGGCTGACGGTGGTGCTGCTGTTTCCGTTGCTGCTAACGGGCTTCACATTCGATCATCAGCCGGGCATACTTAAGCTGACAACTTATTGGGAAGAACACTGGCCGCTTTGGGTCAACAAAAACCGGCGCTGGTTGGGCCTTATGTTGACGGTTTTTATCGCGGGCGGTCTTTGGATGCTGACGCCGCAGGATGATGTGCGTTTGCTGCAATCGCCGCCGGCCGAGTTAATCCGCACAGCCGAAAAAATCCGGCATCTGTTTCCGATGAGCCCCGAAAACGAGTTTTTTCTGGTGTCAGGGCAAGATCAAGCCGACTGGCATCAAAATGAACAAAGACTGCTTAAGCGCTTGGAAATGTTAAAACAGCAAAAAGCGCTGACGAATTATGAAGGCTTGAGCAGCTATTGGCCTGATGCGCATCAGCAGCAACAAAATTACCAACTGTTAAAGAATAAGCTATATGACTCAGGCTTGCTTGAACGCTATATGACCGATCTTGGCTTTGACCAAGCAGCCGTGCAAGCCGAATACAAACAGTTTGCCGAGGCAGAGCGCAATATGCTGGCCTTGCCGGACTGGCTGGCGACTGCCGATGAAACCAAACAGCAGTTGTGGTTAGGCTGTGAGAAGGGGCGCTGTCAAAGCACGGTTGCCTTAATCGGTATCAGCGATGCTGGAGCATTAGCGGCGCTACAGGATTTGCCGGGCGTGGTCTGGGTGGATCAGGTAGAGTCTGTATCGTCATTGTTTGCGCGTTATCGGATCAGGGCCAGCGGCTTGCTGCTGATTGCTTTCTGTTTGGCCTCGCTAGGCTTGGGCTTCAAGTTCGGTTGGCGCAATGGCGTGACCATCATGTCGGTGCCGGTTGTTTCGCTAGCGGTTTCGTTAGCCATGCTGGGCTGGTTCGACCAGTTGTTCAGCTTGTTCAACCTGTTTGCGTTGTTGCTGGTGCTGGGCATCGGCGTCGATTACGGACTGTTCTTTTTCATGGCGGGCGACAGGCGCGCCAGCACTTCGCTGGGAGTTACGCTTTCGGCATTGACGACCTTGCTGGCGTTCGGCTTATTGGCGACAAGTTCTACCGAGATCGTGCATGCTTTTGGGGTTACCGTAACTGCCGGTATTATAACGGCGCTGCTGTGCGCGCCATTGATTGGGCTTAAGGGGTATAAAAATCACCATGACAAATAACAAGAATAATAAAGGCGAAATTATCATCATCGGTGCCGGACCTTCCGGGAGTATTGCCGGTGCATTGCTGCAAAACCAGGACTTTCAAGTGACCATTTTGGAACGCCAGTTGTTTCCTCGCTTCAGCATCGGCGAAAGCCTGTTGCCGCAGTGCATGGAATTCATCAAGCAGGCCGGGATGCTGGACGCGTTGGTCAATGCCGGGTTCCAATACAAGAACGGCGCGTCTTTCGTATGCCGGGACCTGCATACCGAGTTTTCCTTCGAGGATAAATTCAGCCCCGGCATGGGTACCACGTTCCAGGTGCAGCGAGGCCGGTTCGACAAGCTGCTTGCCGATGAAGCGATGCGCATGGGCGTCGACATCCAGTGGCAAATGGAAGTGCTGGCGGCCGATTTTTCTTCCGACCGGCCGGAATTGACGGTGCGCAACAGTCACGGCGAGGTTGTGACCTACCGTGCCGACTTTGTGCTGGATGCCAGCGGTTTCGGGCGCATCCTGCCCAGGTTGCTGGATTTGGAATCGCCTTCAGGGTTTCCGGTCAGGCAGGCCTTGTTCGGGCATATTGAAGACCGGATCGGGGAAGGGCAATTCGACAGGAACAAGATCCGGATTACGGTGCATCCCGAACACAAGGATGTCTGGTATTGGCTCATCCCGTTCAGCAACGGGCGCAGCAGTGTCGGCGTGGTTGCGGAACCTGAATTTCTTCAGGGCTGGGACAATAACGATCAAGCCTTGAAGGACATCATCAACCAGGATCCCAGCTTGACCGGTTTGCTTGAGAACGCCGTGTTCGATGAGAAAATCAACACCATCGTCGGTTATTCCGCCAATGTAAAAAGTTTATACGGCAAAGGTTATGCGTTGCTGGGTAATGCCGGTGAGTTTTTAGACCCGGTGTTTTCATCCGGCGTTACCATTGCGATGAAATCGGCCAGCTTGGCTGCGGATGTGTTGGTCAGGCAGTTTAACAATGAGGCGGTCGACTGGCAGCAAGATTACGCTGAGCCCTTGCAGCGCGGCGTCGATACTTTCCGGGTGTTTGTCGATGCGTGGTATGACGGCCGCTTTCAGGATGTCATCTTTCATCCGCAGCAGCAGCCTGAAGTTAAGGCCATGATCAGTTCGATACTGGCCGGTTATGCTTGGGATGAAAATAATCCTTACGTCAAAAATGCCCGTTCGAGGTTGGATACTCTGGTTGAGTTATGCCGATAAGTTTGTTTTTTCTCGTTCCCATGCGTCGCATCACAGCTCTTTTCTCGTTCCCACGCGCTGCGTGGGAATGCAGTATAAGGCGCGCTGCGCCGATATATAAGAATAATGTGTCGCTACCGCGACGGTTATTGAATCGGGGTCTCGCCCCCGAGGGCGAGATACTTTTCTTTGCTCCGCCAAAGAAAAGTATCCAAAAGAAAGGCGGCCCGGACGCCGCTTGTTTCCTCTGTTCCTCGCTTTTGCCGAGGGTCAGCAGACGGGGCTCCTGCCCCTCTGCTGACGTGCGGCCTCCCTGCCGCACCCCTAACGGGCTATTCTCGACAAAAACTCCGGTACTCGGCGCGGCATACGGGATTCAGTCCGTGCCATCGGCAAATTCATCTCGTGCCCCTAGTTATGCTAGTTCCCAAGCTCCTGCTTGGGAATTCAGCGGGGGAAGCTCCAGCTTCCCGTTTCGCGAAGCTGAAGCTTCGTTGCCTGGGTTCCCGAGATGGAACTTGGGAACCAGCGTTTTAAGCGTTATGTTTTTATTCTGGCTGTCCGGCTGTACGCTGATACAACCGGAGCAAGTTACCGCTAAACCCGAATTAATGCCGATTGCGCAGCCCTTAGGCCCGGCCAGACGGATCGTGCAGCAAATAAACGCGGTGTGGACTGATCACCAAGAATCTTTGTTGGCGGTTCTGGAGCTGGATGCACGGCATATCGCCATGGCCGGACTCAGCAATGACGGCTTGAGCCTGTTTAATTTAACCTACGACGGCAACACCGTCGTATCGGACAAAAGCCCGTTATTGCCGGAATCGGTCGCTCCGGAATTTATCATTACCGATCTGCAACTGGTTTATTGGCCGATTGCCGAGCTGCAAAAAAAACTCCCTATCGGATGGCGCTTGGAAGCCGGGCCAAACAAACGAATTTTAACTATCCGTGGTAAAAAACAAGTTGAAGTGAATTATTTATCCCCCGACCCTGTTTGGCCAAAAGCCGTTGAACTAATCAATTTCCAGTACAATTACCGCCTGAACATTAAAACGATAAGTTATGACCTTATACCTGAATGACTTAGGCCTGCTGTGCGCGGTTGGCAACAGCAAAGCTGAAGTTTTAAAGCGCCTGCTGGCCGGTGACCGGTCGGGATTGGCGTCTAGCGATGAGTTCGGGATCCGCTGCATGGTCGGGGCTGTTGCTGCCGATCTCCCGGAAATCCCCCCCGGCCCCCCTTTTTCAAAGGGGGGAGGATGTGAGCAATATAGGAATCTCCCCCCTTTGAAAAAGGGGGGTAAGGGGGGGATTTACAACTGCCGGAACAATCGCCTGCTGCTGGCGGCATTAAGCCAGATCGAATCAACGGTGACTGGCATGATCGCCCAGTTCGGCGCCGATCGTATCGGCATTGTGCTGGGGACCAGTACGTCGGGGGTACGCAATACCGAGTTGGCTTTGGAGTATATGTTTAAAAATGGCGTATTACCTGAAGAGTATCATTACAAGCAGCAGCAAATGGGTGCCGGGGCGGATTTTTTGGCCGATTTCCTGGGTGTGGAAGGTCCGGCCTACACGATCTCTACGGCCTGTTCTTCCAGCGGCAAGGCGTTTGCGTCGGCGCGGCGGTTAATCAGGCAGGGCTTTTGCGATGCGGTCATCGTGGGCGGGGCAGACAGTTTATGCGGCTTAACCGTTAACGGTTTTACGGCGCTGGAATCGATCAGCGGCGGACTTTGCAAGCCGTTCGGCCTGCATCGCGACGGCATCAATATCGGCGAAGCGGCCAGCCTTTTTGTGTTGAGTAAAGAACCCGGCCCGATAATATTGCAAGGCATAGGCGCAAGCAGCGATGCCTATCATTTTGCGGCCCCGGACCCTGACGCAACCGATGTGATCCGGGCCATGCAGATTGCGTTGGATGACGCGGGCAAAACTCCGGCCGAGATCGATTACTTAAATCTGCATGGCACGGCTACGGTATTGAACGATGCGATGGAAAGCCAAGCCGTTAGTGCCGTGTTCGGGCCCAAGGTCGCGGCAAGTTCCAGCAAGGGTATGACCGGGCATGCTCTGGGTGCCGCCGCCGCATTGGAATTGGCATTTTGTTGGCTGTTGCTGACCCAGGATGACGAACAAGGCGCGTTGATTCCGAATATCAACGATGATGAGCCGGACCCGGCATTGCCCGCGATGAACCTGGTCAAGAAAGGCGGCGTGTTGGGGCGCAGGATTAAAACCTGTCAAAGCAACTCGTTTGCCTTTGGCGGCAATAACGTGTCTATTGTGTTGGAGCGGGCATGATCGATGTTGCCGGCCTGATTCCGCATAGCGGCAGCATGGTGTTGCTGGACCGTATTATCGACTATGACGACCAGGGCCTGACGGCTGAACTGGCGGTGCGCGGCGACGGTTTGCTGGGTGATGATAAAGCCGTCCCTGCTTGGGCCGGTATTGAATACATGGCGCAAGCGATAGCCGCCTATGCCGGAGTGATGGCAAGGCGGGTGGGTGAGCCGATACGACTGGGTTTCTTGCTGGGCACCCGGCGCTATACCAGCAATGTGGCTGCATTTAAGGTCGGCGCAACCTTAACGATATGGGTGAAAAAAATCATGCAGGATGATAACTTAGGGGTTTTTGACTGCCGGATTCTGGGGGACGGTGTGGAAATTACGGCCAATCTTAATGTTTATCAACCTCCGTTAAACAACACATGAGTACAATATGAACGAGTTGAATGAGTAGAACAACACATGAGCATAATATGAGTAAAACTGTTTTAGTAACCGGCTCCAGCCGGGGCATTGGCAAAGCCATTGCGTTATATCTGGCTAAACAGGGCTTCGATTTGGTCATCCATTGCCGCAACCGGCGCGCACAAGCCGAGGGAGTCAAAACTGAAATAGAGCAGTTGGGCCAACAAGCCCGGATATTGCAATTCGACATTGCCGATCGCGCGCAATGCAGCGAACAACTCAATCAGGATATCGAAAGCCACGGCGCTTATTACGGTGTGGTTTGCAACGCCGGCATCACCGCCGATAACGCCTTTCCGTTGTTGACCGGCGAGCAGTGGGACAGCGTGATTCACAGCAATCTGGACGGTTTTTACAATGTCTTGCAGCCGGTGGTGATGCCGATGGTCAGGCGGCGAAAACCAGGGCGCATCGTCACTTTATCGTCGGTTTCCGGCTTGATGGGTAATCGCGGTCAGGTCAATTACAGTGCGGCAAAAGCCGGTATTATCGGTGCGACCAAGGCACTGGCTTTGGAGTTGGCAAAGCGCGACATCACCGTCAACTGCGTGGCGCCGGGTCTTATCGATACGGATATGGTCAGTGAACTACCGCTGGACGAAATCAAGAAAATGATTCCGGCGCGCAGGGTGGGTAGCCCCAAAGAAGTCGCTGCGGTCGTGGCTTTTTTAATGTCCGAAGATGCCGCCTACGTGACCCGGCAGGTCATTTCCGTCAATGGTGGCTTATGTTGAAACGCGTAGTGGTGACCGGCATGGCGGGAATTTCGCCGATAGGCAATGACTGGTCGCAAGTTGCCGAGCGCCTTAAAAACAAATCTACCGGCATTCGATTCATGCAGGACTGGGATAAGTACCAAGGCTTGAACACCCGCTTGGGCGCACCCGCTGAATTCACCAAGCCTGAGCATTATTCGCGCAAGCAAGTTCGCTGCATGGGGCGCGTCGCCTTAATGGCGACTTACGCAACCGAATTGGCGCTGAGCGACGCCGGTTTGCTGCATGACGATTGCCTTAACAGCGGGCAGATGGGCATTGCTTACGGCAGCTCATCGGGAAGCCCTGATGCGATCGCCGAGTTCGGCAATATGCTGCTCAATCATGCGACCGGCGGCTTGAATGCCACCTCGTATATCAGGATGATGAGCCATACCGCCCCGGTCAATATCGGTTTATTTTTCGGCATAAAAGGCAGGATTTACACAACCTCAAGCGCCTGCACCTCGGGCAGTCAGGGCATCGGTTATGGTTATGAGGCGATAAAATTCGGCCAGCAACAACTGATGGTGGCAGGCGGTGCCGAAGAGCTATCGGCCATCCAGTCCGCCGTATTCGACACCTTGTTTGCAACCAGCCTGCGCAATGAGACGCCTGATAAAAGCCCCAGGCCTTTCGACCGAGACCGGGACGGCTTGGTCATCGGCGAGGGCGCGGGCACCTTGATACTGGAAGAGCTGGAACATGCCTTGGCGCGCGGCGCGCATATCCATGCCGAACTGGTGGGGTTCGGCACCAATTCGGACGGCCTGCATGTCACCCAGCCCGACAGCGGCAGCATGCAGGCTGCGATGCGTCTGGCCTTACAGGATGCCGGATTGGAAGCATCAGCCATCGGTTACATCAGCGCGCACGGCACCGCAACAAGCCACGGCGATGTCGCCGAAAGCCATGCGACCGCGGCGGTATTTGGCGATAAAACGCCGATCAGCGCATTGAAAAGCTTTACCGGCCACACTCTGGGCGCATGCGGTGCGCTGGAAGCCTGGGTGGCGGTCAATATGATGAATGAAGGCTGGTTTCATGCCACGGCTAATCTTGACAACATTGACCCGGAATGCGCCCGGCTGGACTATATTAAAGAGGATTTCCGAAAGCTCGATTGCGACTATGTGATGAGTAACAATTTCGCGTTCGGCGGTATCAATACCTCTTTGATTTTTAAGCGTTGGGATCATTAACATCCCACTCAACCTGGAGAACTACAATGATAAGAAAAATGTGTTTAGCCTTGGTTTTACTGGTCATGGTCACTGGATGTACCACGACGGGTACGTTTAAAGTGCCGCCCGGCACTGACCTGCATGTCTACAAAAGACCGGAGCCGGTAGATATTAAGGCCGATGGCAAGGTAACCACCAAGCCGTTTTTCTGGACGGCGGCGGGAATACCGCCGGAAGGGGGCATTCCTTATAGTTTGGAAAAAGGCGGCAAGGTTGTCAAAGAGGGTAAATTGAGGACAAAATTCCGCACCGTTTCAATATTCTGGCCGCCGTTTGCAGCCATCTATTGGCCAATGGGCTTTAACCCTGACATCACCTACGATTTGGTGAACGACAAGCAGGAATAAGGCGTCGGTATGATTCATCAGGGTGGACCGAAGCTGGGTTCACCCTGATGGACGGAGGCTGGTGCGGGTAAGGCAAGTTTGGCTACAATCAAATCAGGCGGAAGTCGACAATGAGTCGATGCCCAGATTAGCCAGCTCATCCGCCCGGTCATTATCTTTATGGCCTGAATGTCCCTTCACCCAAAACCATTCGATATTGTGCCGTTGAATCGCGGCATCCAGCCTGCGCCACAGGTCTTCATTCTTTACCGGCGTCTTGGCGGCGGTTTTCCAGCCGCGTTTTTTCCAGTTGCTTATCCATTCGGTAATGCCCTGCATCACATATTTCGAATCGGTATTGAGCTGCACGGAGCAGGGCTTGGTCAGGATTTCCAGCGCCTGTATTGCCGCCATCAGCTCCATGCGGTTGTTGGTCGTTTCCGGGTCGCCGCCGTAAATTTCCTTAACAGTTCCCTTGTAGCTGAGTATTACGCCCCAGCCTCCCGGCCCAGGGTTGCCTTTGCAGGCGCCATCGGTGTAAATAATGACGTGATCAGTCATGTCTGTTTTTCTGTGTTGTCGGTGAGTTAAGCGGGTTGGTCAAAACCAAACGGGAATTTAGCGCGGATACCGGCGTCAGCGGGATCAGGTTGTAACGGCGCTTGATAGCCTTGATCGCATAGGCGGTCGAGGTAAGCGAGAGTCCCCGCGTGATGAATTTTCCATGCGTCGATTTGACCGAATCCAAATTAAACTCGGATGATACGGTGACTTCAAAATTCAATAATTTTAGCCAGTCCAAAACCCGCGAGCGGGAAATAAAGTGCCCGCCCCATGAATCGGCCATTCGTTTATCCCACAAATACTGGTATCTGATCCAGAGGCTCCAGGGATTGAAATTCAGTACGATCAATAGGCCTTCCGGCTTTAAAACCCGCTCCACTTCGCGCATGGTCTGAAACCGGGAAGCGTCAAACTCCAATAAATGCGGGATGATAATCATATCGACGCTGTTGCTTTGCAGAGGCAGGCTGTGGGATTTAGCCTTGATTTTTCTAGCCTTGTACCAGCCCAGGCTTTTGGCATCGAGTACCGTAAAATTCTTGTACAAAGAGCAGTCGATAAATTCATTTTCCCAGCCTAAACCGCCAATCTGCAAAATGGTTTGCTGGCAGCTGACGGTAATAGACCGTTGGATATAGTCGGCTTCAAGCTGTTGCAGCAGCTTGCCTCTCGGGGTTTGGTACCAGGCAAATAAGAAATTACGTTTCATAAGCGTATTTTACACTATCTGATTTTGATGATTTTCAATAAAAACAAGCTATAATGATAACATCCTGATAATAAACATCACTCTTAATATAGGCTTGGATCATGCGCGTTAACTTTAACAAGTCAGTTAAATTTTTATTTATATTGACCTTTTTAATCGTAACAGGCTGCTCTACAACCTCAAATTCCTTTAACGACAGGCCGCCTGAAAGCTCCGAAACGGATAACAGCTATGTAAGACATGCTCTGCACCCGTTCGGCAAACAAAAATACAATGTACCGGCAAAATACAAAAACACCGTTTGGGAACGGTTGATATCGCTGTATTCGCTGCCCGATATTCAAAATGAACGGATTGACCGCGAGTTAAACTGGTACTTGCGCCACCCCGGCTATCTTGCCAGAGTTCAGCAACGTGCGGAACCTTATTTGCACCTGATACTCGACGAGGTCGAAGCCAAAAACATTCCCGGCGAACTGGCTTTGCTGCCGATAGTTGAAAGCGCCTTCCTGCCGGAAGCGTACTCAAAAAGCGATGCGTCGGGACTCTGGCAGTTTATACCGGCTACCGGCCGTTTGTACGGCCTGCAACAAAACACTTGGTACGATGGCCGCCGCGATGTTTATGCATCGACCAAGGCCGCAACCACTTTTCTCAAACACTTGGGCGAGACCTTCGACGGCGACTGGCATCTTGCGCTGGCCTCCTACAATTACGGCAAAGGCAATATAAGAAAAGCCATCGAAAAAAATGAAAACCTCAATCTGGACACCGATTATTGGTCGCTGGATCTGCCCAAGGAGACCGCAGACTATGTGCCGAGGTTGCTGGCTATAGCCAAGATTTTTGCCAATGCCGACAAGTACAATGTTCAGTTGCAAAATATCCCTAACAGACCTTACTGCGAACTGGTTGACGCCAAATCCCAGCTGGATTTGAACAAAGCCGCAGAGCTGGCCAACACGCCGCTGAACGAATTTTTAAAGTTAAACCCCGGCTTCAACCTGTCAAGCACCGCGCCACAAGGGCCGCATCACCTGTTGATTCCGGTGTCCAAGGCGCAATCATTCAGACAAAATCTGGCTCTACTGCCTTATGATGAGCGGGTCGATAAAAAGCGATACCACGCCGAGACGATGGCGCAAATTCGCCGTGATGAGATCCAGACTATCCCAAGCCAACATAAAGTCAAGGCTGGGGAAAGTCTCGTGTCCATCGCAGACAAGAACAATACAACGCCCCAATCAATCCGTCAGGCCAACCACTTGACGAGTAATTCCATCCACTCCGGCATGATGTTAACAATGCCGACGGCGCAAAAATCGGCTGGCACATCGTTCAGCGCTGAAACGGCAAAAGCTAAGCCGGGAAGCTCCCAGGTTTATGTCGTAAAACAAGGCGACACCATCTGGAATATCGGGCAGAGATTTTCGGTTAGCGGCAAGGACATCGCAGACTGGAATAAACTCAACTCAAAAACCGCATTGGTTTCAGGCCAGAAGTTAACCATTAAAGCCGCGAGCCAGCTGGCTGTTGCTCCCACTGCAAAGGCGGTGGCTTCATCCGCTGTCCGTTCGATCAGTTATACGGTTAAACAAGGCGATTCGCTGGCGCAAATTTCCCGTAAATTTAACGTCTCAATCGCAGACCTGCGTAAATGGAATCCGCCGACACTAAGCAATTCCCTGACTCCTGGCAAAAAACTGAAAGTGATCCTTAATACTTGATGGGTGGAACGCGTCTTGTTTTAAAAGCCAATAATATGGGCTAAAAATTTATAGTATGGTTAAGCGTTATAGGATGAGCTTAGACACGAAGCCCATCCTCTTACTCTAAATCAACGCCCGACTAATGCAGCGCTTAAGCTATTTACCAAAGCCTCATTACCATGGGCCTTGACATAATCGATCACCACCGGGATAAACTGCTGCACCATCGCAGGCGACATGCCTTGCTGCTGGAAAGCGGAAACCACCGAAATCAAATTCCCCGCCGTTCCACCCGAAGCCCCTGCGATTGAACCCAACTGCCCCGCCAAACCGCCCAGTTGCGATGGGGCGGGTGCAGCTCCCAGCATTCCTTGCATACCCGGAACCGACTCTTCCAGCTGCGCAAATGTATTTGCCGGCATAGCGTTTTTAGCAGCCTGAAACAAAGCGCCTGCGCCCCCTTGAGCCTGGGCTCCCGTTACGCCTGTCCGCTGCACCAATAACTCGGCCAGACTGCCGGGCTGCAGCGCCTGAACTGCATTAACGGCTTGTTGCCCTTGCTGTAATGTTTGGC
>Ga0079306_1001495_pt1 | contig 15343 bp, 12 predicted proteins | sample Methanotroph_Enr_FD_79181 | JGI IMG/M metagenome (GOLD analysis project Ga0079306, IMG submission 79181) | Enriched soil microbial communities from Old Woman Creek wetland in Ohio, USA - Methanotroph_Enrichment_5 | ecosystem: Environmental > Terrestrial > Soil > Wetlands | place: USA: Ohio...
ACCTGGCGTAAGATTCACTTTAGTAAACTGATTGACAGTGATCGATTGGTCGCTGAAACCCGGTGCTGATATCATAATTGTAGCCGACCGGTCACTTCCGGTAAGGTTCTCAGTGACAGCCAAGGTAAGTGTCGTTTTACCTGAAACTCCAGTATTTGTACTGAGCGATAACCATGATTGATTGGATGAAGCTGTCCAGTTCACGCTGGAACAAATATCAACAGACGTACTGCCACCATTTGAATCTATTGCTACAGAATTGGATGAAAGGAAAAAACCGTTGTAGCCGTCAGGCAAATTTCCCGGGAGTATGTTTATTAAAGCATATTGGTTCTCATTCAAATTATATCCGGCAGGATTCATGTTCCCTAGATAAAAGTATCCATCCCAAGAACCACCCCACCCCCAGTTGAAATGGAAATAATCTGCATCCTGGTATCCATCACAGATAAAAGAATGCCCAACCGAACTGCTTCCTGTGTACCAGATTGGATGTCGTAAGTCCAATTCAGATTTCAATAGCTTAATCCATTCATTTGTTGTAAACCCACTTCTATTAATCAGCATAGCATTCGAAGAAAAATTAAAATATTGAACTAATTCATCCCTTGGATCAAAGGCACCTGAAGCAGTTGGACCATATTCGGTGTCAAGCGAAACCCCACAATGATACATCAAGGTAGCAACTGCATCGTTCTCACTTGTAACGATATTGGGCATTTGGCTCCATTGGTAAGTGGTTGAACCAAAATCGGCTGAAAGATTACCATAGGTTGGATGAGAATAAGAATGTGAGCCAGTTCCTTTTGATGGATAATTCCAATATTTCATAATTTGAGCCATAGCAGTAATTGTACAACCAGTAAAAGTATGTCCACACGGCCCTGCTGCATCAACAGGACACAAGGAATTGTAATAACACCCCTGATCCCATTGGGTTTGTATAAGTGGTTCTACTGATGTAGTTTCAATCTCTAAACTTTTAAGACTTAAGTTTTGCCATGAAGCTACTGTTGCATTATCAGGTTGAAGATTGTTCTTTTTAATAAATTCAATTTCTTTCTTTTTGTTGTCCATCCAGTCAGTAAACGCTTCTGGCTGCCTTTTTTCATTGAAGCTCCCTTCAGTTGAATACCCCAGAATTGGCCAGGCACGCTTATCGGCCGAAACAATAACAAAACCCTTGTTAATGGTATCGTTCAGGATATAATAAAGAGTATCTTTATTCTCAACAGTCGCCTTTACTGATGTAAATTGAAAAATGTCCCTTTTGCTACCTGCCGATTTCAATGATTTTTGACTAACGGTTGCCAAATGATGCCTGGCAATGGCTTTTGCCGTATTGATACCAACTGATTGGGCAATTAAAACGTTGCTAATTGAGCATAGGAAAACCGTAAATAAAAGTTTGATTTTGGTCTTCATAAAAATGTCTGTAAGGAGTCATAAAAATCGATTTTCTAAATATAACATTTATTTTTATTATGACCACCAAAGCCAGTATAAACAATAAACAAAAAAGTCATTGGAAAAATTTGGCATTCCTTTTTTCTAATGAGTAATGACTCTTTCCTAATGACTTTCTTCAAAAAACTCCTTATTGAAATTTACCAGGTACAACCGCTCGGTAGGTCTGGTAAAAGCAGTATAGAGCCATCGTAAGAATTCAATATTGAGCATTTCTTCCGTCACGTATCCCTGATCAACAAAAACAGCTTTCCATTGCCCACCCTGTGCTTTGTGGCAAGTAACAGCGTAGGCAAATTTCACCTGTAGTGCATTAAAATATGGGTTTTCTTTTATCTTTTCCCAGCGTTTCTTTTTGCTCCGGATATCCAGATAATCTTCTGAAACTGCATCAAACAATTTCCGGTTTTGATCTGAAGTTAGGGAAGCAGATTCTATGGCCAAAGTATCCAAAATAATCTTGCAATCGAACTCAATATCAGGATAATCAAGAAGCCTGAGGCTCACATTGGCGAACCGGAAACCATACAGTTCCTCGTATTTATATATGGCAGCAATCTCGGCAATATCACCATTGGCAATAAAATCGATCGTTTCATTGGCTTCGAGCCAGAAATAATTGTTTTTTACCACCATCAGCAAATCTCCAACCGAAATATCGGCTTCTTTATAAAGAATTGTGCTGCGTATGCCATCATTAAATTTGTTGGCACGCTTATTCGACCGGGTAACTACAATGGTTTCAAACAGCCCGAAACGATTATAACAAGTCGAAATCTCTTCGATTAAATCTGCCCCGCTAATCTTTCGGATATCATCGAATTGTTTGTATTCCAGATGAAAATATCCGGGCGAATAAAATCCATCAGTAATCAGGTTACGGATAAATGTTGCATTATACAAAATTCCGGAGTTTTGATCCTGGCGTACCACTTCAGTTAATTCATATTCGAATACATTACGGTCGTAAAAATCAAGTTCCTTTTTCGATAAAGCCGGACTCACATCAAGACCTACAGGAGGAAGCTGGGCTGTATCACCAACCAATATCAGGCGGCAATTCGAACCTGAATAAACATATTCAATTAAATCTTCGAGTAAACGTCCGGATCCAAATATGGATGATTCGGCATTTGAGTTTGAAACCATCGATGCTTCATCGACGATAAAAAAAGTGTCCCTGAATAAATTTTTATTTAAGACAAACCGACCCATTCCATCGGTTGAGGTCTGCTGACGATAGATGCTTTTATGAATGGTATATGCAGTATGCCCCGAATACCCGGTTAAAACCTTTGCTGCACGGCCGGTTGGAGCCATTAGGACTGATGTGAACTTAAATTTCGCAAAAGTTCTGACCAGAGAACCCAACATCGTAGTTTTTCCGGTTCCTGCATAACCTCTCAGGACAAACACAGCATCCGGATCAGAATCTGCAATAAAATCTGACAATCTTTCAGATAGCTCTTCCTGACCTTGAGTAGGAGAATTACCCAGATTATTAAGGATTTCAGACCGGATGTGATTTTTTATCATGACTGGCTAAAATAAAATAAAACGGATGATTCCACATCAATTTTTATATAAATTTGCAAGTAAGCTGTTTTGGGCTGAAAATTATTTATTCAGCATAAATAAAACAACAAAGTTCCGATAGACATATCGCTTTTACAAAGAACGAACATTTAATCGGGTTACCGGGAATAAGCTTTCCTTTATGCATGAAATAACAATTGTTGACGAAACTTTCGATTTAAGATTTGCTTCCGAATATCATCTGTCCATCCAGGTAGGCTTGGATGGATTTTCTTTTTGCATTTTGGATGTTCGCCGGAAAAAATATATTGCGCTGCGCCACATTCCGCTTCTCGAAGGCAAACTTCAATTCCTTACCCGAAAAGTTGAAACAATTTTTGAACAGGAAGAAAAACTCAATACGACCTATCAGTCAGTCTCGGTTGACTATTCAACCAACGAAGCCACCCTGATTCCGAAGGAATATGCTTCGCCCGAATATTTAAGTAAAATTACCACATTCACTTTCGAAACCGGACGAAATAAAGAAGCACGAACGGCCACTGTTCCCGGATTTAATTACGATTTGGTGTATTGTTATCCAAAGGATTTAATCACTTTTTTAAACCGGAAATATCTTGATTTTGAATTCAGGCATCAGTCAATACCACTTTTTGCATCTGCATTTGACCAGCGAAATGATAAGAAAAATACGGTACTGATCAATTTTGAAAAGAAATACATTCAGATCATCGCCTTAAAAAGTTCGGAAATTGCTTTGTACAATAGTTTCTATTTTAAAAATGAATCCGATTTTATGTACTATATCCTGAATGTTTGTCACAGCCTGCAAATCGATCCCGAACTGGATGAAATCCTGATTAGCGGATTTGTAGCCGATGATTCGGGATATGTGAAGCAACTGAAGAAATATCACGGAAACGTTCAATTCCTGAAACCTTCGGCACGGTTCAACTATGGGAATATCTTTGAAAAAGTACAAAAACACCAGTTTGTAAGCTTATTAAATTCGTACAAATGCGTATAGTAGGCGGGAAATACAGAGGTAGGACTTTTGATCCGGGGAAAAAATTTAAAGCCCGGCCAACAACCGATATGGCTAAGGAAAGCCTTTTCAATGTGCTTCAGAATTCGGTTGATTTTGAAACAATTAAGGCACTTGACTTGTTCTCAGGAACTGGAAGTATCAGCTATGAATTGGTATCGAGAGGAAGTACAGATGTTACTGCTGTTGAAATCAATCCGGCACACGTTCAGTTCATCAAAGAGGTGATTGAAAAGCTGGGTGAAAAGCACATTCGTCTGGTAAAAACAAATGTTTTCGTTTTCACCAAACGGATCCGTGAACAATTTGACCTGATTTTTGCAGATCCACCCTACGACCATCCCAAATTTGATGAAGTTGCTGATCTGATTTTCAACAATAATTTATTAAAACCTGAAGGTCTGTTCATACTTGAACATTCTGCACAGTTCGATTATTCAAAACATACTAATTTCAAAGAATTACGACGGTACGGAAGTGTGCATTTCAGTCTTTTTACAGCAGAACAAAACATCAGTTGAGTCAAATAATAATTAATATACCAATAATTAGATGTAACTATTGCCATTGAATTGGTACCAATATTTAAGTTTTTAACTCATTTATTATGGAAATATTTCAGGCAAACAACGTTGTTAAAGAATATGCCGGACAAAAGGCTTTAAGCTCAGTCAGCATTTCGGTAAATGAAGCTTCAATCTTTGGCCTGCTGGGGCCAAACGGAGCTGGCAAAACCACGCTTATCCGCATTATCAACCAGATAACAGCTCCAGACAGTGGCGAACTGTTCTTTCAAGGCAAACCAATGAAGTCTGAAGATATTTCTCTGATTGGATATCTGCCGGAAGAACGTGGCTTATATAAGAAAATGAAGGTGGGCGAGCAGGCTCTTTACCTGGCCCAACTGAAAGGCATGTCGAAAAAAGATGCACTAAAAAACCTGAAATTCTGGTTCGAGAAATTTGAAATTCAGGCATGGTGGGGAAAAAAGGTTGAGGAACTTTCAAAAGGGATGGCTCAAAAGGTTCAATTTATTACCACAGTCATTCATCAGCCAAAACTCCTCATATTCGACGAACCTTTCAGCGGTTTCGACCCGATCAACACCAACATCATCAAGAATGAAATTCTCAATCTGAAAAAGAATGGGACAACCATCATTTTTTCAACACATGACATGCCATCAGTTGAAGAGATTTGCGATCACATTGCCCTGATTAACCAATCGAAAAAAATCCTTGACGGCCAGATTGATCAGGTCAGGGAAAAATTTAAGTCGAATACCTTTGAGATTGAATTTCGTGGCGAAACACCTGATCTCCAAAACGATTACGGATCTTATCTGAAGATCCTTGAGCTTGACGAACAGGCACAACTGAAGCAAATGAAAGTCCAGCTCCTGAACGGCCATTCGAACAATGAGTTTCTGAAAATTCTCATGAAGCAATTCGAAATCGTTTCATTCAAGGAAATCATTCCAAGTATGAACGATGTTTTTATCCATGTAGTTGAAGAAAATAACCGCGAAATCAAGCTGTAAGCCATGAACAAATCCTTATTAATACTCAAGCGCGAATACCTCACCCGGGTAAAGAAAAAGTCGTTCATCATTATGACACTGCTTGTTCCGTTGTTTATGGCAGCGCTAACCATTTTGCCCACCTATTTGGCTATGATGGACGACAAGGAAGAGCGTACCATTGCCGTTTACGATCCGACCGGACTTATTCTGAACCGGCTCGAAAGCAACGAATTCACCAAGTTTCATTACATTCCTGAACAGGAATTTAAGGAACTGAGTAAGAAATTTGATTCGAAAAAGTACTACGCTTTGCTTCATGTACCCGAAAATATCCTGACCATCAACCGCGCCGAAATGATTTCGGATAAACAAGTCACCTTCGATATTAAGAATATGGTTAGCAACCGTATCGAGAATATTATTGAAGGTGAAAAACGGAAAGAAGTTGTTGATGCGACCGGAGTGCCTGACCTGGAGAAGAAACTGGCAGCCACAAAAACGAATATTACACTGGACACCATCAAGTTAGGCGAAAAAGGTGAAGCAGTAAAAAGTTCAACCGAAATCGCGATGGGCATTGGTTATGTCGCCGGATTCCTGATATACTTTTTTGTTCTCATGTATGGCATCATGGTTATGAGAGGTGTTATGGAAGAAAAAACGAACCGGATTGTAGAAGTGATTATTTCCTCTGTTAAACCTTTTCAGCTTCTTTTCGGAAAGATAGTTGGGATCGGATTGGTAGGAATAACTCAAATTGCCATCTGGGTTATTCTTGGTTTCGCAATTACCACAGGAGTTACTGCTTTCGTCGGACACGGATCGGCTGAAACAGTTGTTCAGGCTCAAAACATCATGTCGGCGCAAGGTATGGACCAGGTGGCAGCTGCAGCACCTGCTCAAAAAAATGCAACCCTTGAAATCATTCAATTAATTGGAGGCCTGAATATTCCGCTAATTATTTTCTCGTTATTTTTCTATTTCATCTGCGGATTTATACTCTATGCTTCGTTTTACGGAGCGATTGGTTCGGCGGTCGACAACGATGAAGATGCTCAGCAAATGATGATGCCGGTCATGATGCCATTAATTTTTTCAATCATTATTCTGTTTGCAGTAGCTAAAAATCCGGAAGGGGGACTGGCTTTCTGGGCTTCCATGATACCATTCACATCACCGGTAATCATGGTAGCACGAATACCTTTCGGAGTGCCGGCCTGGCAGATTATTCTGTCCATGGCTATACTTTTAGGGACAATTCTGGGCTCTATCTGGATGGCAGGGAAAATATACCGTACCGGAATTTTGATGTACGGCAAAAAAGTAAACCTTAAAGAAATTGTTAAGTGGTTGTTCTACAAAAATTAAATAAAATACAAAAGCATATTTTATTTGATTTTTCCCTATACTTGCACTGGTAGAAAATAAAAATGAAAGCAAATTCCTTATACATGTGTATGTGCTGCTGTTCGGAACAGGCAGGAGAAGGTATGCTTTCAATAAAAATTTGAAACAAAAAAAGAGATAATATATCGAAGCCTTCCGAACACCGGAAGGCTTTCTTTGTTTATAATCCTAAAAATGAAAATAAGATGAAAGTAAACAACATTTTGGAAACCATTGGAAATAGTCCGCTGGTTCGAATCAACAACCTGTATCCGTCCGGATACGAAGTGTATGTAAAGCTGGAAAAAACCAATCCAGGCGGCAGTATCAAAGACCGTATTGCCCTTTCAATGGTTGAAGATGCTGAAGCAAAAGGAATTCTGAGAAGCGGAAGTGTTCTGATTGAACCTACTTCAGGAAATACCGGAATCGGCCTGGCACTGGTAGCTGCAGTTAAAAAATACAGACTGATTTTGGTTATGCCCGAATCGATGAGTGTCGAACGCCGCAGAATCCTGACTGCATATGGTGCAGAATTGGTTTTGACTCCACGCGAATTGGGCATGAAAGGTGCAATTGCCAAAGCCAACGAGCTGGCAGCTGAAACTCCTGATGCGTGGATCCCTTCTCAATTCGACAATACAGCTAATATTGAAGCGCATAAACTGAAAACCGCGCAGGAAATTTTAGCTGATTTTCCTGAAGGTTTTGATTGCCTGATTACCGGAGTTGGAACTGGCGGACATATTTCAGGAGTAACTGAAGTATTAAAAAAGAAATTTCCGAACCTGAAATCGTTTGCTGTTGAACCTGAATTGTCTCCGGTAATCAGTGGCGGAAACCCGGGACCTCATCCAATTCAGGGAATTGGCGCAGGTTTTATACCTGTCAACCTGAAGACAGAACTTTTGGATGGTACCATTCAGATTTCTAAAGAGGAAGCATTCGACTATGCCCGCCGTGCAGCGAAAGAAGAAGGATTATTTGTTGGAATCTCCTCAGGCGCTTCGCTGGCAGCAGTTGCCAAAAAGATTACAGAACTGCCTGTGGGTTCAAAAATACTCACTTTTGCCTACGATACCGGCGAGCGGTATTTATCGATTGAAGGTTTGTTTTAACATCACAAAAAATTACTGACCTGACTGGCTTTGAAAACCTGTCAGGTATATAAGTATCACAGAAAGGCTGGTTTTAACCGGCCTTTTCTTATTTTTGAAACCGATGACAAAATATGTATCAAGGCACTCATTTAAAAGGATTCATGAATAACCGAATTGCAATCATCGACCTTGGCACCAATACCTGTAACCTATTGATTGCAGCCTGCCGGAATAAATCTTATCAGATTCTTTTTCAGGGAAAAGAAGTGGTTAAACTCGGGAAAAACGGTATCGATAAAAATATTCTCGCTGACGATGGACTTCAGCGTGCCATTCAGGCAATCAGGAATCTTCAGGAGAGAATAGCCCAATATGACGTTTCAAAAACCACTGTTCTGGGTACATCTGCGATTCGCGAAGCAAAAAACCAGGACTGGTTTCAAAGTGAACTGGAGCGGGAAACAGGAATCACACTTCGAATTATTTCCGGAGAAAAGGAAGCTGAACTCATTTTTAAAGGCGTAAAACTGGCTTTTGGAGAAATAGAGGATCAATCCATAATCCTGGACATTGGTGGAGGAAGCAACGAATTTATACTGACAGAATCTGGTGAGCCAATCTGGAAACAAAGTTTTCCACTTGGAATGGCACGGATTATAGATCAAATACCTCCCTCCGACCCCATCACTCCGGAAGAAATTAACCAAATCAACAACTATTTTGATCGAGGTCTTGATGCATTATGGAAACGGACTGCAGGTTTCGAAATCACCAGTTTAATTGGATGCTCAGGAGCATTCGACACCCTTGCCGATTTAATCGATCAGACCGATCCCGGTTCAAAGCACAGAATCAGGCAGGAATTGAAGATCACTGATTTTGAGCGAATTTATAAGATGTTGATTAAATCTACTACAGATGAAAGAAAACAACTGAAAGGGATGGAATCTATCCGCATTGATATGATTGTACCCTCGGTAATCCTTATTAAAATGATTGTTGAACGGTTAAAAATTCAGAAAATATACCAAACCGACTATGCTTTGCGCGAAGGTATTTTATACGAACTTATTTTCAGCTAAATTTGTACAAATTAATAAGCAACAAACCTTCAAACATGTCAAGAATATTGGTCATTGATGACGAACGCAGCATTCGCAACACCCTGAAAGACATATTAGAGTTCGAAAAATATCAGGTCGAACTGGCCGAAGACGGCTATAAAGCTCTGGAGCTGCTCAAAACAAACGATTTCGATGTAATTTTATGCGACATTAAAATGCCGGGAATGGACGGTATTGAAGTTCTGCAAAAGGTTGAGGAAATAAAACCAGACATACCGGTAATTATGATTTCGGGGCATGGAAACATCGACACAGCCGTTGAATCGATAAAAAAAGGAGCATTTGATTTTATTGAAAAACCACTCGATTTAAACCGCCTGCTGATCACTCTTCGTAATGCAATGGACAAATCGTCTCTGATTATAGAAGCTAAGGTTCTGAGAAAAAAGGTTGGAAAACGTTCCGATATCGTTGGCAATTCGGCAGCAATTCAGAAAGTAAAGGATATGGTCGACCGTGTTGCAGGCACCGATGCCAGGGTATTAATTACAGGTTCGAACGGAACTGGTAAAGAATTGGTTGCGCGTCGTTTACACGAGAAAAGTAACCGTTCTGAAGAGTCGTTCATTGAAGTAAATTGCGCTGCAATCCCATCCGAATTAATTGAAAGCGAATTGTTTGGACACGAAAAAGGAGCATTCACCTCGGCAATAAAACAACGAAAAGGCAAGTTTGAACAAGCTTCGGGAGGAACCATTTTTCTGGACGAAATCGGTGATATGAGTTTATCTGCACAAGCCAAAGTACTGCGCGTTTTGCAGGAAAGTGTGATTACCCGGGTTGGTGGTGACGCTCAGATAAAAGTTGATGTGAGGGTAATTGCTGCAACCAATAAAAATCTGGCCCACGAGATTGAACTGAATAATTTTCGCGAAGATTTATACCATCGCCTGAGTGTCATCCTGATTCATGTTCCGGATTTGAACGAACGCACTGAAGACATTCCTGCTTTGTGTGATTATTTCATCGATCTGATCTGTACTGAATATGGTATTCCACAGAAATCGATTGAGCCCGATGCGGTTAGCGAACTTCAGAAGATACGCTGGACCGGCAATATCCGTGAATTCAGGAATGTAATAGAGCGGCTGATCATTTTATGTGACAAAATTATTTCAAAAGAAGACATTTTAAACTACGCCATCCCAAACCACTAAAAATTATAAGCTATGAAACGGTATCTGACAATTTTCATCTTTCTTTTTTTGAGCGTAGGGCTTTTTTCGCAACCAAAAACAAAACCTCTTTTGCCGCCGGTCAGGAAAGGCGGAATGCCTCTGATGGAAGCGCTCGACAAACGGTGCTCGACGCGTGAATTTGCCGACAAGGAACTTCCTGAACAAACCTTCTCCAATTTACTTTGGGCTGCTTTTGGGATTAACCGGGAAGAAAGTGACAAGCACACCGCCCCTTCATCGAATAACAATCAGGAAATTGATATTTATGCAGTTACAGCCCGTGGAGCATTCAAATATGTTCCGAAGGGTCATTTTCTGGAAGTAATTTCGGATGAAGATTTTCGTGCCGCATGTGGGGAACAGGCCTATGTTGCTGACGCTGCACTCAATCTGGTTTATATTGCCGATTTATCGCGAACCGACCAGAAAGACCTGACCGTTGAACCTCTGGCTTCGTATTCCAACGTGGGTTTTATTGCCCAAAATGTATATCTTTTCTGTGCTTCGGAAGGACTGGGAGCTGTGATCAGAGGATGGATCAATAAGGAAGCTCTTCAGGTAAAATTGCAATTAAAACCATACCAGAAAATAATTCTGTCGCAGTCTGTAGGATTCCCTAAAAAATAAAAACACCAGCGTTGTGACGATTTTTAAACAAGTCTGTAATAATGTTGTTATAATTTCCTGACTGATCAAATCAGTCTATGAAATTAAGAATAAACCCTGATTGCAGATAGTTAACGTTAATGTCATGGCGTGCTGAAAATTTTGACTTTGGTCTGATTTTTTCTATCCTCCAATCAGGGTTTTTATATGTCATAACTTTCCTGAGGCTTTTGGTTCTAACTAAAACCATCTATATTTACAAAAAAAATAAACACGAATGATAAACGGCAAAAAGGTTGCAGTAGTTCTTCCGGCATACAACGCAGCCAAGACACTTGAAATTACCTATCAGGAAATTGATTTCACTTTAGTTGACGAAGTAATTTTGGTTGACGATAAAAGCAAAGACGAAACAATAAAAGAAGCACAAAGACTTGGAATTAAGCACATTGTTGAGCACAAAGAAAACAAAGGTTATGGTGGAAACCAGAAATCGTGCTATAACAAAGCACTCGAATTAGGTGCCGACATTGTGATCATGCTTCACCCCGATTATCAATACACTCCAAAGTTGATTCCTTCGATGAGCCATCTGATCGCCAATGATTTATACCATGTGGTGCTTGGTTCGCGTATTTTGGGGAAAGGTGCCCTTGCAGGTGGAATGCCCTGGTACAAATATGTTGCAAACCGTTTGCTGACCCTTTTCCAAAACATCATGATGAATGCTAAACTTTCGGAATATCATACCGGATACCGGGCATTTTCGCGCGAAGTACTGGAAAAAGTGAACTACAATGCCAATTCCGATAACTTTGTATTCGATAACCAGATGCTTGCACAAATCTGGTATGCAGGTTATGAAATCGCCGAAATAACCTGTCCAACCAAATATTTCGATGATGCCTCCAGCATCAATATCAGGAATAGCTCGATTTACGGAATAGGTGTTTTGGGTACGTCCATCAGATATCGTCTGCAAAAATGGGGAATAAAAAATTCCAATATCTTTCAAAATTAGCAACAATGAATTACAAAAAGCTATTGCTTTTGTTTCCTAATCTCTATTCTTACCCTCAATGTCTTCTTTAAATATTATTTTTACCTTTAAATCGACAAAAAAAATAGAAAGAACTGATAAATGACGGAAAAGAAAAGAAAGCTTCTCATTTTCATCGTTGCATACAATGCTGAACTTCACATAGAAAATGTACTAAACCGGATTCCAAAGGAAGTTTTGTCGCAGTATAATTATGAAATTCTCATCATCGACGACTCATCGAAAGACAAAACCTTTGAAATTGCCCACAACTACCACGATATCAACAAGGGCTTAAACCTGAAAATACTGTTTAATCCGGTTAATCAGGGTTATGGGGGTAATCAGAAATTAGGGTACGAATACGCTATCCGGAATGGGTTTGAAACAGTTGTCCTATTGCATGGTGACGGGCAATATGCCCCTGAAATTCTAGGAGATATTATTAGTCCGATTTTTGAAAAAAAAGCTGATGCCGTATTTGGTTCCCGAATGCTTATTAAGGGAAATGCACTGAAAGGAGGAATGCCTTATTACAAATACTTTGGAAATAAAATACTGACGTGGCTGCAAAATAAAATACTCAAGTCCTCTTTGTCGGAGTTTCATTCAGGATACCGTGCATACTCGGTTGAGGCACTACAGGAAATCCCTTTTAAACGAAACTCCAACAATTTCCATTTTGATACACAAATCATCATTCAACTTCTCCTCTCAAATAAAATCATCAGGGAAATTCCTATCCCAACATATTACGGTAATGAAATATGCCACGTCGATGGCATGAAATACGCATGGAATGTTCTTCGTGCAACAATTGGAAGCAGATTACACAACCTTTCTGTTTTTTACAAACGAGAATTTGACATCACCACACCAATGCAACTATACCCTCTAAAGCTGGGGTATTTATCCTCTCACACTTTGGCAATTAATAGTGTCCGGAATAACAGTTTTGTTATTGATATTGGCGGAGGACAAGGATTAATTTCACTTGAATTAAAGAAAAAAGGTTGTTATGTTGCCGGTATTGACCGATGTAATCTTCAGTATCCTGCAAATTATGATGAGTTTTATCAGAAAGATATTGACAGTGTTTCCCTGGATTATGACTTCAGTAAATTCGATACTATTCTAATGCTGGATATTATCGAACATTTGGCAAATCCTGAAGAATTTCTGGATGCACTAAGATCAAAAGCAGGATTGAATCAACCCAGAATAATTGTAACATCACCCAATATTGCATTTTGGATAATCAGGCTACAACTGTTATTTGGACAATTCAATTATGGGAAACAGGGAATACTTGACAAAACGCACGTGCGCTTGTTTACTTTTAAAACCATGAAAAAGATTTTTGAACAATGTGGTTATGAGGTATTAAAAGTAAAAGGCATTCCTGCTCCATACCCTAAAGCAATTGGAATAAATCTCATAAGTAAGTTTCTGATTGAAATGAATCGCTGGTTTATCACAATCAGCAAATCATTCTTTTCATATCAGATTTATATGGAGGTAAAACCTCTTCCGGTTGTTGAAATACTCCTGGATTATTCAGTTATCGAAAGTAAAAAACGTAAAGAAGCTTTAACTCAAACGATGTAGTTGTTCAACAGAAAAAGTTCAATCTATTAATATACTAAACTACCCAGATGAAACTACCTAGGTACTACTATGGAATACTTTTAATAATTCCCATATTCTACACTCTTCTAAGCTCCTATTTCCACGAGAACATAGGGCTTTTTTCGGTGCGTTCGGCCGACCCTGAATACATTTATTATCTTTGTGGGATAGAAGTTGCCAACGGGCAAATGGCGGTTAGCAACATAGATCATCCGGGAAATACACTTCATTATTTTTTGGCGGCCACTTTCCGTGCAACTCACTGGATTAGAGGAAATAACGCGCCATTCAATGAAGATATTTTGGCAAATCCGGATCTTTATCTAAGAGTAGCAAACAGTGTGATTAATTTCTCTCTAGCAATATTTTTTTTCCTGATAGGATATTTATCTCTGTTTTTTGTCCCCAATATATGGTATGCTTTAATCCTTCAGTTTACTCCTTTTACAACTGATATCGCTTACAGTAATATGGGTAGGATAACGCCGGAAAGTATCATGGCGTTTTTTCTGATACTAATTTCTGTTTTCGCGTTAAGAATACTTTTTGAGATAAATAAGCCTGATGCATGGAAGACGGTTATCATATTTGCCGGAATTTTTGCTGTTACTCTCGCCCTTAAGCTTACCCTTGCTTTCCTCTTAATAATTCCATTGATATTAATTAGTTCCTGGAAAAAGAAAATCTATTTTGTCGGCCTGACACTATTCTTCTTCCTAATATTTGCGATACCTGTTACGCTTCAACTGGATTACTTTTGGGGTTGGATAAAGAAAATACTTCTTTATAGCGGACAATACGGCGGAGGAGAAAAAAATATTGTTGAAATCAATAGTTTTTTTCCAAACATTATCAATCTTTATCATCTCAATAAGTCTTTTTTTCTGTTTACTTTTCTCTTCTTCTTTGTTTTTGTCTATTCATTCTTTTTCAAAAAGAAGGAATCAAAGGGTATCGCAAACAAAATGTCAATGGCTTTATCGCTTATTGTTTTACTTCAGGTAATAATCTTAGGCAAACAGTTCAAAACAAGCTATTTCATCCCTGCTCTAATGTTGTTGCCCCTTATGGTGATCATGACACTTGAGCACTTAAAAACGTGGATACCTGGTCGATTCTACAGATTTATTCCGGCAGTTCTGGTAAGTTTGGTAATTATTCTATTTTTAAAGGACCATAAACCAGTAATAAGAGATCTTTCGGCAAGTTTTGAAAATCAAAATACTGAAAAAATGAAGGCATACCACTTTATAAAATCCATTAAAGAAAATAGCACACTAATTATGGCAGTGGGTTCATACGGCGGCCCTTCAGAAGAATATGCTCTGATGACAAGTAATGAATGGGCCGGGAAATACAAATCCTTCTATCGTCCGACCTTTGCAAAGCTCTATCCTGACACCTATATGTATTTTACCTGGGACAATACCCTAAAGTTTTGGGGAAAACCGTTATACCTGAAAACGATCAATAACAGTAAAAAACCAGTATTCTTATACCTCGAAAACAATACTCCTGAACTTTATCAAAAAACGCTCAAAATATTTGCATTTACCAAAGATTCCTGTACTGTCGATTCTACACTTCTTTTTAAAAATGGAAAAACCAAAGAATTGATATATCAACTCAAATTTATTACACGAACAGATAGTATTTCAACTAATTAATCGTGATCAGGCAAGAATTTGCGTATCGGGATTTCGATATTAAA
>Ga0079306_1001497_pt1 | contig 15338 bp, 16 predicted proteins | sample Methanotroph_Enr_FD_79181 | JGI IMG/M metagenome (GOLD analysis project Ga0079306, IMG submission 79181) | Enriched soil microbial communities from Old Woman Creek wetland in Ohio, USA - Methanotroph_Enrichment_5 | ecosystem: Environmental > Terrestrial > Soil > Wetlands | place: USA: Ohio...
CTGCACGCAAGAATTCGTAAGAAAGCACAGAATTATTTCAGGCTTATTGTTAATATGCCAGGAAGCTAGAATCTGTGTAACGATTTTTTAGTTGGCAATAATGAAAGAACCGAATATTTTATACTATATTTGCACGCTTTTTAAAAAACAGAACCAGTCTATCTGGCTTATATTTAACCAAATACAATTGTCTGAAAGTACAATAAAAAGAGAAAAATCAGAAGAATGAAAAAATCAGATTTATTAAAAAACACCATCGAGCACATCGACATCAAGTCATTCGATTCAACTCCAATCATCGACTCTATGCGTAAAATGTCGTTCACCTCGCGCGATACAGCCAGTGCAACCGATATTTTATTGAAAATGGTGGGCAATACCGAATGTACCAACATATTGACTCTGGCCGGAAGTACAAGCGCCGCAGGCTGTATGCAGGTATATGTTGACATGGTTAAAAATAATATGATCGATGTAATTGTGGCAACTGGCGCCTCAATTATCGACATGGATTTTTTTGAAGCACTTGGCCATAAACACTACCGCGGTACCACCGAAATTAACGATGGCATTTTGCGCGACCTTTATATCGACCGTATTTATGACACTTTCATCGACGAGGAAGAATTACAGAACTGCGATGGAACCATCAAGGAAATTACCGATTCGTTGGAGAAAAGACCTTATTCTTCGCGCGAATTTATCAAAGAAATGGGCAAATGGCTGACTGAAAATTCAGTGAAAAAAGATAGTCTTATCCAGGTTTGCTACGAAAACAATGTGCCAATTTTCTGCCCGGCATTCTCCGACTCAAGCGCTGGTTTTGGTTTGGCTAAACACCAATGGGAAAATCCTGAAAAACACGTTTCGATTGACTCGGTTGCCGACTTTTTGGAACTGACCAAAATTAAAATGGCTGCCGGAGTAACTGGTTTGTTCATGATTGGCGGAGGTGTTCCAAAGAACTTTGCTCAGGATACCGTCGTTTGTGCCGAAATTTTGGGTAAAGAAGTCCCAATGCACCAATATGCTGTTCAGATTACTGTTGCTGATGTTCGCGACGGAGCTTGCTCATCGTCAACACTGAAAGAAGCCAGTTCATGGGGTAAAGTTCAGGTAACCGACGAACAAATGGTTTTTGCTGAAGCGACTTCGGTACTGCCATTAATCGTGAGTTACGTTTACCACAAAGGAACCTGGAAGAATCGTCAGCCTAAAAGCTGGAGCAACTTATTCGAAAAATAAACGATATCCAAAATATTTTAAGCCCCATTGTTTTCAAAAGCAATGGGGCTTTTTTCTGCTTCAAAATTGCAGTTCTCAATTACTGTTTTAAACCTATTAACAGCAGATAATTTCTGAAATTTAATGAGTTGAAAGGCGCCAACTCGTCTATTTAAGATATTTTTGTCTTTTTATCATCGAATTGTGCCATTAATTCTGGAATTTCTCCATTTTTTCGCGCTTTCGCATCCCCTAACTTTGTGTCATTATAAACAATTAAAAATGACGACAATGAAAAATTTAACAAAGACTAAATGGGGTATTGACCCAACTCATAGCGAAATTGCTTTCAAAGTAAAGCACCTGATGATTACCAACGTAAAAGGAGTGTTTAAAGAATTTGATGCAAGTATTTACACTACAGGCGAAGATTTTATGACCTCCGAAATCGATTTCTGGATGAATCCGGCATCGGTTGATACGGGAGTTGCTGATCGTGATGCGCATTTAAAAAGTGCCGATTTCTTCGACGTCGAAAACTTCAGGCAAATACATTTTATCGGAAATACGTATGAGAAAGTTGACAACGACGGAAGTTACGAATTGTATGGTGAACTCACCATTAAAGACATAACCAGACAAATTAAACTCGACGTTGAATTTGGTGGCGTGATGAAAGATCCATGGGGAAATGAAAAGGCAGGGTTCACCATTAACGGAAAGTTAAACCGTAAAGATTTTGGACTGACATGGATTGCAACGTTGGAGGCTGGCGGCGTACTTGTTAGCGACGACGTAAGAATAAGCTGCGAGGTGCAACTGGTAAAACAGTCCTGATTTTAATTCGCCTTTCAGGCGTTTCACAATAAAAAATATAGAAATCATGAAACGAGCCATTAGAAAGTCTTTCACACTCGATAATAATCATAATGGCGAGTTCCATCTGGCAATTAAAAAACAAATATATATACAGATGAAAAATACAATATTACACAAAGCCGATACCCGTGGCGACGCAAACCACGGCTGGTTACATAGCAAACATACATTTAGTTTTGCCAATTATCACAATCCCGAACGGATGCACTTTGGAGCATTACGTGTGTTGAACGACGATACTGTAGAAGCCGGAAAAGGTTTTGGTACACATCCGCACGACAATATGGAAATCATATCCATTCCGTTGGAAGGCGATCTGGAACACAAGGACAGTATGGGAAATGTTGCCGTTATTAAACATGGCGACATTCAGGTGATGAGTGCAGGAACTGGAATATACCACAGTGAGTACAACAAAAACACCGATCGAAGAGTGAAATTTCTACAAATTTGGGTGTTTCCAAATACGAAGAATGTGACGCCTCGATACGATCAGATTACGCTGAACATTTCAGACCGTCAGAATAAATTGCAACAGGTTCTTTCACCGAATGCTGACGATGAAGGCGTTTGGATTTATCAAAACGCATGGTTCCATCTCGGAAATTTCGACAAAGGAGTCAGCGCCAATTACAACATTAAAGCAAAAGGCAACGGCGTATATGCTTTTATCCTGAAAGGTGATGTGACCATAAATGACCAGGCTTTAACAACCCGCGATGGATTTGGAATCTGGGACATCGACTCACTGAAAATCATGGCAGACTCTGATGCAGAAATTCTGTTGCTGGAAGTTCCAATGACTTTTTAATCAATCGAAAAAAACGTTTCAAAATGGACGTAAAACAGAAAAATGATTCGAAAAAAGGGATGTTCTACATCGAACAGGATGGGAAAATTGTTGCTGAAATGACCTATGTTTGGGCCGGAACGGAAAAAATTATCATTAACCATACAGAAGTTAATGAGATTTTGAAAGGGCAAGGTGCCGGGAAACAAATGCTAAGCAAAGCCGTTGAGTTTGCTCGGGAAAAAGGACTAAAAATTATTCCGCTTTGCCCGTTTGCCAAAAGTGTTTTCGACAAAACTCCCGAATATGGAGATGTATTGTAATCTCTGGAGATAAAACAATAACAGACTGATCGTGTGACCAAAATCATGCGATCAGCTCGTTTTAAGAGGTAGCCACTCGCAGCCTTTGTGTGTATGACGGCTGTTGAACGAATACGACTTCCATGCCTTAACCTTTAATTGATGAAGATAGCAGATTATCACAGAAGCTTAAGTGGATTACTATCCAATAAATCGGACCGGTGAAATATCCCCACTTTTAGGGATTTCCAGCCTTGTGCAGAGCATCTACTTTTGGCAGTATAAAAATTCACTGAAAAAAGTATATGAAACGGATCTTATTTTCTACAGCATTGATGTTAGCTGCTATTTTTTCACAGGCCCAAACATCGGAACAAACAAAACCTACATACCAGAACCTGGCCGACCAGTTGTTATCGTCAAACAGTAAACTCACCATTGGTGGTTACGGCGAAGTTCATTATCATCAGCCGCTGAGTTCAGAAATTCGCCAAAACGGTGAGCTCGATGTGCATCGGATGGTCATGTTATTTGGTTACCAGTTCAGCGAACGGACTCAGTTTGTCACCGAACTCGAATTCGAACATGTGTCGGAAGTGTATGTCGAACAGGCTTTCCTTCAGCACAAAATCAATAAATCCATCAATTTCCGTGGAGGTTTGCTTTTAATCCCGATGGGAATTGTGAACGAATATCACGAGCCCACCACCTTTAATGGTGTTGAGCGCCCTCTGATCGACAACAAAATCTCACCAACTACATGGCGCGAGATCGGTTTCGGGCTTTCAGGAACTATTCAGTCGGCTTCAATTAAATACCAGGCTTATCTGGTAAACGGGTTTAACGGATACGACGGAACTGCCAAACTGAATGGCAAAAGCGGTTTACGCAGCGGTCGTCAAAAAGGGGCTTCGTCGTACATTAGCTCTCCAAACTTTACCGGGAAGGTGGAATACTACGGAATCAGGGGATTGAACATTGGTTTGTCGAGCTATTTTGGCGATACCCAAAGCAAGCTTTATAATGGAATTGCCAAAGACAACGAAGCCGCGCTGGCCAAAGCCGACTCATCAGTTGTGGGGATGTCGATGATTGGACTGGATGCCCGTTACAACCTGAAAGGACTTCAGTTGCGCGGACAATTCTACTCCGTGTCACTTTCGAACACCGATGAGTACAATCGCTTTACCGGGAAAAACAAAACCACACCCAACGATTTGGGAAGCCTGATGACTGGCTATTATATTGAAGCTGGCTACAATGTTTTCCGTCCTTTCGAGAAAGTAAAAACCGAACTTATTCCCTTTGTGCGACTTGAAGGTTACGACACACACGCCGATGTCGCCTCGAATATTACCCGCAACAAATCGTATAAAAATTCGGTTGTAACAACTGGTCTTACTTTGAAACTGGCACAGGGCGCCGTTCTGAAAACCGACATGCAATGGGTAAAACCTGACGGGGCAAGCAGTTCCACCAAGGTATTCAGCGCAGGTTTGGGCGTGATGTTCTAATCTAAAAAATGCAATGTTCAAACTATTCATCATAGCTTCCTGTTTTTGGCTCGCTTCAATTAGTTTTCCTCCGAAAGGAATCGACTTTGAAGACAAAACCCTGAAGAAGGAAATTCAGAAAATCGGCGGAACCGAATCTCCCGAATGGGAAGAAATTTCGTTTCCTGAAGCCAATTCAGTTCAGGGAAAGTTCTTCATTCTTCCCGGTTTGAATAAGATGAAAAAATATATTTATGTAGGAAGAGTGAACAGTTGCCGTGCAGGTGGCTGTTCAAATCCTGCACTACCATCAATCGGGATTGAAACTTCGGAATATTTCGATTATCTGGTTGTGTTCGATACCAATTTGTCGGTTCAACAGGTGAAAATTTACAATTATCAGGCTACTCACGGGCAGGAAGTGACCAACAAGGGCTGGCTGAAACAATTTCAGGGATACAATGGCAGCCGCTCGCTCGCAGTTGGGAAAAACATTGATGCCATTTCAGGAGCCACCGTTTCTGTCCTTGCAATTACAAATGACATTCAGGAAAAAACGCAATTGCTAAAACAAATAGTTGGCGAAGAGAATTAGGCAAAGCACCGACGTCCAAAAATCGGTTGTTTACCTGTCAAAGATGCTGAAACTCCGCCTGCCAGGCGAGCGGGCAGGAAGTTCAGCGTGACTTCTCTTCCTGAAATTTTTTTGCGTATTTTTCTCCTGAAATTCAAAACCGGAATTGCTCATGCGCATTATTATCGCTCCCGATTCGTTTAAAGAATGTTTAACAGCCACGCAGGTAGCCGCTGCAATTTCAAAAGGGATAAAAAAAGTTGTTCCTGAAGCTGAAATCGTTTGCATTCCAATTGCCGATGGCGGAGAAGGAACTGTTGAAGCGTTGGTTACAGCCACTTCCGGAAGAATTGTTCGAGCAACATCGGTTGATGCGCTGAATCGAACGATACAATCTTTCTACGGAATTTTGGGCAATGGAAAAACAGCCGTCATTGAAATGGCTGCCGCTTCAGGAATTGAACTACTCTCGCCGGAAGAACGGAATCCGATGATTACCTCGACATACGGAACCGGTTTGCTTCTGAAAGCCGCGATGGAAGCTGGTTTTACTGAAATTATTTTGGGAATTGGCGGAAGTGCAACGAACGATGGTGGAGTCGGAATGGCACAGGCTCTTGGATTTGGACTTCTTGATAAAAACGGTTATCCAATTGATTTTGGCGGCGGATCGTTGAACGAACTACATCGAATCGACAGTTCCAATGTCCATCCATTGCTACGGAAAGCAAAAATCACCGTGGCTTGCGACGTGCAAAATCCGCTCTTGGGGTTTGCCGGAGCAACTCATGTTTATGGGCCGCAAAAGGGAGCAACTCCCGAAATGGTTGAAACACTCGAAAAAAACATGACTCATTTTGCGCAAATTCTTCATCAGGAATTTGGCACTGACTATTCCAACATTTTGGGAGCTGGTGCTGCCGGTGGTTTGGGAACTGGATTGATGGCCTTTTGCAAAGCTGAAATCGTTCCCGGATTTGAGCTCATTAGTCAATTGACAGACTTAGAGAATCACATTCAAGTTGCATCGCTGGTTTTTACTGCTGAAGGTAAAATTGATGCACAAACTGCTTTCGGAAAAACCATCAGCGGAGTGGCTCAACTGGGGAAGAAGTATCAAGTTCCGGTTATTGCTTTAGCGGGTATGGTTGAAGGTAACTTGTCTGAACTCTTCATGCAGGGACTTACGTCAGCGTTTGCAATTGCCAATCGGCCCATGAGTCTTGAGGAATCGAAGACGAATGCTTCTCAGTTGCTTGCTTCGACTTCAGAACAAATTATGCGATTAGTTTCCGAAAAAAAATAAATTCCGAGGAAGATTTCAAGTTTACTTATCCGAATAATTGTAGATTTGTAAAAATGAAATCGATTGCACAAATCCTTTCAGAAGTAAAAAAGTACAACTAATTCTCTAATTTATAACATCATGAAACGAATATTCACACTTACTCTTATTTTGTGTGCTCTGGCCACCGGAAGCTTTGCCCAGAAAAATATTGGCCTTGATAACTGGTTCAATCGTGAAACCAATGCCAAAACCGGAAAGATTTTCCATTACACCTGGGACGATCAGGAAAATAGCGGTTTTTCGCAACTTGGCGATTTATTTGTGAAACGCGGTGCCAAACTAAATACCATCGCAACTGCTCCAAACAGCAAATCCATGAAAGGCATTAATGTTTACATCATTGTTGATCCGGATACCACCAAAGAAAATCCAAATCCAAATTACATTCAGGCCAACGACATCAATTTCCTGAGAAAATGGGTGAGTAAAGGTGGAGTTCTTTTACTGATGGGAAATGATGGCCCGAACTGCGAATTCACTCATTTCAATCAGTTGGCTTTAGAATTTGGTTTTTGTATGCAGCATTCAACCTTAAATCCAGTGATAAACAGGGATTGGGATATGGCCGCTGAGACCAAATTTACAGATCATCCATTATTTGCAGGGGTTAAGAAAGTTTACCTGAAAGAAGTTGCGCCGATCGTTTTATCGAAGGATGCCAAACCTATTCTGAAAGATGAATCAACAAATTCGGTTATTATTGCTGAAAACAACTATGGCAAAGGTTACGTATTGATGGTAAGTGATCCATGGTTATATAACGAATACATGGATCACGCAATGCTTCCTGAAAGTTTTGAGAACCTGAAAGCTGCAAATAATTTGGTAGATTTGCTGCTGAAAAAGGCAAAAAAGTAGTAACCGAATGACTGAAGTTTGAGTCATTGAACAGTTGAATGTGATGGATCAGGATGCAATCAAAAATTTCATTTCAGGCTTACCCAAGGCAGAACTTCATCTGCACATCGAAGGAACGTTTGAGCCTGAACTGATGTTCGGGATTGCTGAGCGAAACCACATTGAGTTGAAATACAGCTCGGTAGATGACCTGAAATCAGCTTACGATTTCAATAATCTTCAGGAATTTTTAGACATTTATTACAGTGGCGCCAACGTTTTAATTGAAGAACAGGATTTTTACGATCTGACCTGGGCGTATCTTCAAAAAATACATTCGCAAAATGTGCTTCATACCGAAATCTTTTTCGATCCTCAAACGCATACTTCAAGAGGAATTTCATTCGGTAAAGTTATTTCAGGGATTCATCGTGCACTGGAAGATGGTCGCAGCAAACTTGGGATCAGTAGCTTTTTGATCCTAAGTTTCTTGCGTCACCTCAGCGAAGAATCAGCTTTTCAAACATTGGAAGAAGCATTGCCCTACAAATCGTGGATAACTGCCATTGGATTAGATTCGTCAGAAAAAGGACATCCACCCAACAAGTTTGAACGAGTATTTGCAAAAGCACGGGCCGAAGGCTTTTTGGTTGTTGCTCATGCAGGAGAGGAGGGTCCTCCTGAATATGTTTGGGAAGCGTTAAATTTATTGAATGTTTCGCGTATTGACCATGGCAACAGATCGCTTGAAGATGATTTGCTGGTGACTGAACTGGTGAAGCGAAAAATGCCGTTGACCGTTTGCCCGCTCTCGAATCTGAAACTGAAAGTAGTTCGAGACATGACTCAACATCCATTGGCCAAAATGCTCGATAAAGGGATGATGGCCACGGTCAATTCGGATGATCCGGCATACTTTGGCGGATATGTAAATGAAAATTATGAGGCAGTAGCTGTCGCTTTAAAGCTGACGAAAGGACAAATCGTTCAATTGGCTAAAAACTCTTTCGAAGCAAGCTTTCTAAATGAAGAAGGAAAGAATGAAATGATTGCAAAAGTGGAACTCTATTATCAGCAACAAAAAGGCTAACCCGCAACGCTTTACTAAACGTATTGTGCAATATATTTCAGTCCGTCCAAAGTCAGATTCTCATCAATAATTTCAATTCTTGCCGAAACATTCTTCAACACTGACGAAAGACCTCCAGTAGCGACAACCGTCAATTTTTCACCAAGTTCAGCTTCAGTACGACTGACCATCGAATCAACTAATCCGGAGAAACCAAGAACAATACCCGACTGAATGGCATGAACGGTGTTTTTGCCCAGGACCGAAGGGGGTGCACTAAGTTGTACATCGCGCAATTGAGCCGTATTTCTGGTAAGTGATTTCAGCGCAGTGAGCAATCCCGGAGTTATAGCCACTCCAAGAATCTCTCCCTGGCGACTGATTGTTGTAAATGTGAGGGCAGTTCCGAAATCAATGACCATAGTAGAACCACCATAACCAATAAAGGCAGCAGTAGCATCAGCGACTAAGTCGGTTCCAATTTCGTAGGGATCAATTATTTTTATTGGCAAGTTATCGTAAATGGATGGCTCAACTAAAAGCAAAGAACTTTCGAGCAAGTTATTCAGCATTTCTCTGAACGCTCTTATCAGACTGGGGACGACGCTGCTTAAAACGGCACGTGAAATATCATTATAACTAATTGAAGAACTGTCAAATAGCGATCTAAAAATCACCTCGTATTCGTCAGCAGTTTTCGACCAATCGGTTTGTATCCTCCAAATCTTTACCCATTCATTTTCATTGGCAACTCCAAATACAATATTTGTATTTCCAATATCTATAGCTAGAATCATTATCAATCAGTTTTAATTTACCAATTTCTATTCTTTCTGAAATGTGGATGTCTGCTCAGAATAGAGATCTCAAAGTTGTGAAATTTATCGTTTCCCTGCTAAAAAATAAAAAACAATCATCATAAGCTATAATCCTTGATTATATCGATTTTTTTTTTCTAAATTTGGTTACTCTGTTTTTCATAGTCTATTTAATAATCAGACAGTATAAAGAGCAACCCTTTTCAACCTTTTGGACAATAATATATTTATAGCATGCGAAACACCAAGAATCCTCTAATATTTGTCGTTGAAGACAATCAGATGTACAATAAGCTTGTCGTTAGTTACCTCAAGACCAATAAGTTCACAAATGTTGAGTCCTATTTATCAGGAGAGGAAGCTTTGAATAACATGACAAAGAATCCGGATATTGTTATTCAGGATTATCTTCTTGAAGGAATGACCGGCATTGAGGTTTTGATCAAGGCAAAGAAAACAAATCCAGATGTTGAGTTTATTTTTCTCTCGGGTCAGGATAGTATTGATATTGCAATTAATAGTATGAAATATGGTGCATACGACTACATTGTAAAGGATCAGATGGCCTTGCAAAAGATGGTTAATAAAATTAACAAGATCAATTCAGTTACTGAATTGGTAACTTCGAACAAACGATACAGAGTTGGAGTTGTTTTGTTTTTTGTTGGTTTAGCCATTCTAATTATCGCCACATTGGCCATGGCCTTAATGTACCCGCATATTTTTGGATTATAGATTCTCACAAAAAATACAAGTATAAAAAACCCGGTCAGTCTCCTGTCCGGGTTTTTTATTTTAACTTATGTGGTACATCGAAAACCTCAATTAGTTGGCTTTTATAATTCTACCCGAATCAAAAATTGCAGCGTATCCATCAGGTTTGTGCAAGATATCCAAAGCTTTACTAACATCAGAGTCGTCTCGTAAAGCTGCTTTTATTGCTCCCTTTTGATAATAGTATCGCGAAACAATTTCATCAGCCAATAATTCAGAAATCTCCTTTTTGAAATGTTCCAGATCCTGATCCAGGTTGTGCCCAAGTTTTAGCTTCAGATTTTCAAATTCATCTTTCGAGATGTCGTAGTATTTTTCACGTTTGGCAACCTCCAACAGATTATCCAATTCTGATTCGGTCTTCGATTCGTATTTAAAGTCCTGCCCTTTAACAAACTGGATAAAATCAGTATAAATTTCAGGCGTAATGACAAACTCCTCAGGAGATGCAATTTTTTCTGTCTTACTATTGTAATAAGTAGCAAAGTCAAAAATAAGAGAGCCTGTTACTAAATTGGAAGCCAGGTTACTCAAAGTCTCATCTTCAACCGTGAGATCCGGGGCAACACCTCCACCATCAAAAACAACACGTCCTTTTTTTGTTTTGAATTTAGAGATCAGCGAGTCAGGAACAATTCCTACGCTTCCGTCTTCGTTTCGGTGAGTATAGTCGAGTGCCTGAATACATCGTCCACTTGGAATGTAATATTTGGCTGTGGTTATTTTTAGTTTGGCATTGTAGCTTAGGTCGCGCGTGGTTTGAACAAGACCTTTACCGAATGTGCGCGTTCCGATAATCATACCACGATCGAGATCCTGAATAGCGCCAGCCACAATTTCAGAAGCTGAAGCCGATCCCCGGTTAACCAGCACTGCAATAGGCATGATTGTATCAATCGGACTTTCAGTAGCAGTATAAACTTTATCCCATTGTTTTACTTTTCCCCTGGTGCTTACAATTTCCTGACCTTTAGGAACGAACAAATTGGCAATTCTTACTGCTTCAATCAATAAGCCACCCGGATTTGAACGAAGATCCAAAACCAAAGTTTTTGCTCCGTGTTTTTCCTTTAATTCAATCAGGGCCATTTTTACTCTTTCGGTGCAATTTTCAGTAAAGTTCGACAATCGAATATAACCGGTTTCGTTATCAAGCATTCCGTAATAAGGAACCGGATCGATCTGAATTTTTTCGCGCATAATTTCAACATCCATGGGCTTCTTCTGCCCGTATCGTTGCACCTTAACTACAACCGCTTTGTTGGCTGGACCTTTCAAAAGGGCACTAACATCTTCCGTCGAAAGTTTTTCGGTTGATTTACCGGCTACCTCCAACAAAACGTCACCAGCTTTCAGTCCGCTTTTCTGCGCCGGGAAGCCTTCATAGGGCTCAGCAATCAAAATTTTCCCTTTCTGTTTACTGATCAAGGCTCCGATACCAGCATACTCGCCAGTAGTCATGAACCGGAAATCTTCAATATCATCTTCAGGAATAAAATTGGTGTACGGATCGAGCGATTCGAGCATTTTGTCGATGCTGGTTTTTACCAACTTAGTTGGGTCAACATCATCAACATAAAACAGGTTTAATTCCCGAAATAGAGTGTAATAAATATCAAGGTTCTTGGCTATCTGGAAATTTTTATCGTCTTGTTTAAAGCTATAGAAGCTTATTGCAAAAGCACATATTCCGACAACGACAATTGCTGCTTTTTTTGTTCTGGAAAATTTCATTTCTAACGCGTTGTTAATTAATGTTTTCTGAAGAGAATGCCAGAAGTTAAAATATCAGGTTGCTAATATAAGCTCCTTTTCAGATATGAATCGTTTCATGGCTTCTGATTCGTAAAATGAAAAACAAAAATAGTAAAAGCTTTGTTCTTATCGGCTTACGTTTAAATCTAAAAAGTTAATTATTCTTAACCCTGATATTACGTCTCGAAACAATCATTGGGAATACGTCTGATAATGAGCGAGGAATAAAAATGAAGTTGAAATAAAGAAGTTAAATACTGAAAAAAAGAAGTCACCCGTAATTGTTAATTTAATGATTACGAGTGACTTAATAAAACGTTAGATTAATGACCTTTCCTAAACTATTTGGTAGTGCGTGTCCAGGTTGTTGATCTTCCAAGCCATTTGATTCCGGCCACGTAACCTTTAAGATTCAAAACATTGGCATCTTTGTCAAACCAGGCAAAGCAATCGTAAGTTTTGCCATTCTTTGGATCATAAATGCGGCCACCCTGCCATTCTTTTTCTGAAGCATTGAATTTAAGTTCAGACAAAACCTGTAAACCCAATCTTGAACGCGAACGTAACTTGACATCCGGATTCATGTTGTCCTTCTCGGGTTGACCATTCACATACTTTTCCGGATTAATGTAAATCACCGTTCCAACGAATTTTCCATTTTCCTCTTTCACTTCAATTTTCGAAGTTTTTTCGTCGTTCCACCAAATGCCTGTAATTTTCTGTGCATCCTGCGCAAATGCCCGCGAAATAAGCAAGCAGAGAACTAAAACCAATCCAACTCGTTTCATAAGCTTATTTTTCCAGCAATTTAATTATTTTTTCTGATAATTGTAAAAGCAGCTTTTTGAGGCTTTTTTTTAGAATTAGGCACTTCTCCTGATCAAAAAAATTAATTTTGAGTAAAAAATCCCCCACTATGTTCCGAATAGCAATTATTGTACTTTTTTTGGCCATTAGCGTCCAGGTATTTTCACAAATCAGTTTTTCTGAAGCTGAAGTTCTTGTTCAAAGTCGACATGTCTGGCGTGGAGAGAAGCTTGGAACCGCCCCTGCCATTGAGCCATCGGTGACTTTCTCAGCAAATCGCTTCAGTTTTAACGTTTGGGCATCGGTTACAACCAATAATAGTTATTCTGAGATTGACCTGATTCCGGCTTATCAATTCAATAAGTTTCAGATTACATTACTCAATTATTACAATCCGGTTCCGGGAGAAAATAATCAATACCTGAACTTTCAAAAAGGCAAAAGCAGACACTCATTGGAATTAACCGTTGATAATTATTCCGTCGATAAACAACAGTTTAAATGGATGGTTGGAACATTTTTGTTGGGCGACAAAAATGAAGACACCGGAAATCCTTACTATTCTACCTACATCGAATTGAAATATCCTTTCTCCATTTGGGGAATTGATGCCGAACCCGTTTGTGGAATAACTCCATTTAAAGGATTTTACGCCAATAAGTTTGCCGTAATTAACTCCGGAATTTCGTTTAGTAAAAGTTTCAAAATTTCCCCAACTCTATCAGTACCCTTATGTACAACCTATATTTTCAATCCCAGTCAGAACAATCATTTTTTTGTAATTGCCTCTGGCATTGCATTTAGCAAGCTATAGAACCCAAGGTAATAAAAGACTGTTTTATCCTTAATGTTTACTTAATGTATAATGGTTGCATAAGTCAACCATTATAATCTACTTTGCTCAGAAAAAGCTAAATGAGAGAGATTAAACCTTTAGGTTATATTCTTGGTCTACCGTTACGGGTATTTCTGAATCAGGTTGCTATTGAATTCAGGAACAGGGAAATTGAGTTGACATTCGAACAATTCGTTATGCTTCGAATGATCAATTCGAACAGCGAAATTATTCAGCAGGATATAGCTAATCATATGCAAAAGGATAAATCTCTCATCGTTAGGCAAATGAATGGTCTGATTGAGAAACGATACGTAGTTCGGCAAACCAATCTTGAAGATAAGCGTAAAAAAAATCTTATTCTTACTCCCAAAGGGACGGAAATGATGAATCAAATATCCAAGTTAACTATAGAAGTTTCGAATAAACTTCTCAGTGGAGTAGATGATAGCGACATTAGAGTTTTCCATAAGGTATTGAATAAAATTCATGAAAATGGAGGTTCATCCGAAGAATTTTTGAGTGGAAAAAGTAATTAAAAACAGAATATGAAAACAATGAAACAAATTAGAAACTTAGGATTGGTTTTAATGGCCTTTGCAACTTTTTCGTGCAGCCAGAAACAACAAGGAGGTGCTGCCGGGGGAGCTGCTGGTCAAGTAAAAGAATATCCGGTAATCGCTGTAGCGCAACAGTCGACTACACTCTTTAAAGACTATGCTTCGAAACTTGAAGGACAGCAAACAGTTGAAATCCGGTCGAAGATTGCCGGGTACATCGAAAAGATCATGGTTGATGAGGGTGCTCTCGTGAAGAAAGGGCAGGTACTTTTCCGCCTGAACGCCAACGACCTTCAGGCAAGTGTACGTTCTGCCGAAGCTTCGGTAAAAGTGGCCGAAGCCGATGTGAATTCGGCGTCGATCAACCTTGAAAAAACCAAACCATTGGTTGAAAAAAACATCATTAGTAAGTTTGAGCTGGAATCGGTTAATTCCATACTGAAAGCAAAGGAAGCACAATTGGCACAGGCTAAGGCTAATCTCGAAAATGCAAAGGCCAATTTACAATATACCGTCATTACGAGTCCTGCCGATGGAACAATCGGTACATTTCCTTATCGGGTGGGAAGTTTGATAAGCAGTACTTCAGCCGAACCTCTAACAACAGTTTCGAACACCCAGAAAATGTATGCTTATTTCTCGTTAAACGAAAAAGAGTTTCTAACGCTGACAAAGGGTCTGGAAGGAAAAACCCTTCAGGAGAAATTTAAAAATCTTCCTGATGTTTCGCTTATTCTGGCCGATAACTCGGTGTATGAAACACCCGGGCGCATTGAAACTGCCAGTGGACTGGTTGATCAAACTACCGGAGCAGTAAATATCCGGGCAACTTTTCCGAATACCGGAGGATTGCTTCGCAGCGGTGGCAGCGGTTCAGTTCGTATTCCTCAGTTTGTTGATTCAGCAATTATTATACCTCAGAAAACTACTTACGAATTGCAAGGTAAGTACTTCGTTTATCAGGTAGGCGCCGACAACAAAGTCCACAACACCGAGATACAGATACTTGTCGGAAACCTGAAAGATTCGTATGTGGTAACCAACGGATTAAAAGTTGGCGACCAGATTGTACTTCAGGGAATTGCTTCGTTACGAAACGATACCGAAATCAAGCCGAAACTGGTTGAAGTAGGAAGCCTTTCCGAAAATTCGCCAGCGGTCAACAAGGGTAAAAATTAAACTCCGAAGACTATGTTCAGAAAATTTATAGAACGTCCGATCCTTTCATCGGTCATTTCAATCATCATTGTCATTCTGGGGGTACTCGGACTGA
>Ga0079306_1001498_pt1 | contig 15334 bp, 14 predicted proteins | sample Methanotroph_Enr_FD_79181 | JGI IMG/M metagenome (GOLD analysis project Ga0079306, IMG submission 79181) | Enriched soil microbial communities from Old Woman Creek wetland in Ohio, USA - Methanotroph_Enrichment_5 | ecosystem: Environmental > Terrestrial > Soil > Wetlands | place: USA: Ohio...
GGCGCTGACGCCCAAGATCACCGCGCCAAGCTCATCGAACTTCGACTTCCAATCCTGGAAGTCCTTGGCCTCGTGGCATCAACCCGGTGTGTTTGCGCGTGGGTAGAAGTAGACGGTCACCCACCGGCCCCTGCTGCTCTCCAGTGAGAACGTGCCGCCAGCGGCCGTGGGCGCCTCGATTGCCGGCGCGGCTTGGCCAACCTGGGGCTTCTCGGCGGGTGATGGGTTCGCTGAGTTCTGAGCCATAGGGCATCTCCTTGTCGTCCGTCGTGAGGGGTAGATACCGCTTTCGGGTGCTGGTCCCGCGTCGCTGTCGGCTGGAGTATTGTGGCGGAGGCATAAGTTGTATCCGGCAATACGACTGTGGAGGCCTCATGAAAGTCAGCGGCAAGACGATCGCCGTCACAGGCGGCGGCAACGGTATCGGCCGGCAGCTGGTGTTGGGGCTGCTTGCCAGAGGCGCGCGAGTCGCAGCGATCGACATGAGCGAAGCCGCTCTGCAGGAGACCGTGAGCATCGCAGCCGCGGGCGACAAGCTCTCCACTCACATCGCCAATATCACCGACCGCACGGCAGTCGAGGCGCTTCCCGAGGCGACTATCTCGGCACACGGGCAGGTCGATGGTCTCATAAACTGCGCGGGCATCATCCAGCCGTTCGTGAAGCTCAACGAGCTCGAGTACGACGCAATCGACCGGGTCATGAACGTCAACTTCTTCGGGACGCTCTACATGACCAAGGCGTTCCTTCCGTACCTGCTCAAGCGCCCTGCGGCACATATCGTGAACGTCTCCAGCATGGGCGGCTTCCTGCCGGTGCCGGGGCAGACGATCTACGGCACGTCCAAGGCCGCCGTCAAGCTTCTCACCGAGGGCCTCAACTCCGAGCTGACCGAGACCAACGTCCGTGTAAGCGTCGTCTTCCCTGGCGCGATTCACACCGACATCTCGGTGCACTCGGGCATTCAGGCGGCAGGGGACGCAAAGCAAGCCGCCGAGCAGTCGAAGATCAAGATGACCGAGCCGAGCGTCGCGGCCGCACTGATGCTCGACGGCGTGGAGAGCGACGCATACCGGGTGCTGGTCGGGCCCGATGCGAAGGCGATGGACCGCCTGAGCCGGCTCTCGCCGAAGTTCGCTGCGGGTGTCATCTACAAGAACATGCGTTCGCTGCTGGGGTAGATCGGCGCCCGGCCGTCCACTGAGCAGCGCCTCGAGGCCGCTGCAGTCCCCACCCTGACAGGCTCCACCCCTCGCGCGCTCGATGCCGGGCGTCTCGGCACAGGGGCTTCTTCGCTCGCGTCGCAGGCACCTTCGTGAATCATGCTGCCAGCGAATTTCGCCGTTACGAGTACCTCCACCTCGGGTAATCCGCAACGGAGGAGAGTCCACCGTCGGTCCGGCGCGTGACGCGACGCAGAGGGAGGGGGTACGACCCGATGCAGTGGTTCAAGCGGGACAACAGCGCAGCGACGAGTTTCTTGGTGTCGGCAGCTGTATGGCTCGTCATCGGCACCGTATTCGGCCTGCTACTCACCATCGAGTTCGTGTTTCCGGACTTCGCGAAGGGTGTCGCCCAGCTGGTATTCCCGCGCTTGCGTCAGGCGCACGTGAACACCGTGCTGTTCGCGTGGCTGTCGGGCGCGATGATGGGCATCTGGCTCTACATCGTGCCGCGTCTGACCGGCCGCAAGATCTACAGCGAGCTTCTCGGCAACATCGGCGCGATAGCCTGGAACATCTCGGTGGCCTTCGGGATCGTGGCCCTACTGTACGGGCGGACGCAGAGCCGCGAGTATGCCGAGATGATCTGGGTGGTGGACATCGCGGTCATGGTGGTGCTCCTCACCAACGCGTTCAACATCCTCATGACCATCTACCATCGCGTCGAGCCGAAGCTGTATGCGAGCCTGTGGTTCATCATCGCGACAGTCGTGCTCTTCCCGTTCGTCTACTTCATCGGCAACGTCATGTGGGCACCGCCCACAGGCGCGCTGACGGGAATCAACGACGCGACGATCAACTGGTTCTACGGGCACAACGTGCTGGGCCTGTGGTTCACGACCGGGCTTCTCGCGGTCATCTACTACATCGTCCCGAAGGAGACAGGGACGCCGCTGTATAGCCTGTCGCTCTCCTTGGTCGCCTTCTGGGGCACCCTCTTCTTCTACACGGGCGTTGGAGCGCACCACTTGCTGTGGGCGCCAATTCCGTACTGGCTCAAGACGATCGCGGTCGCCGAGAGCGTCGGCATGGTGATTCCGGTGCTCGCGACTATGTTCAACATCATGCTGACGATGCGGGGGAGCTGGGCGCACGTGAGATCCAGCGTCCCGCTGCTCTACGTGCTTACGGGATGGGCCTCCTACATCCTCGTGTCGTTCCAGGGCTCCAATGAGGCGCTGCGAGGAGTCAACGAGCTCACTCACTTCACGCAGTACGTGCCCGGCCACGCAATGCTCGGCCTGCTGTTCTTCTCGGCATCGGTCTGCATCGCCGGGGCGTACTACGTCCTGCCGAGGGCGCTTGGCTGCTCGATCTTCAGCCGCCGGCTGGCTCGGGCGCAATACGCGCTTTACGTGATCGGCTTCGCTGCTTTCTTCCTGAGCTTCGTCGTCAACGGTGCGATACAGGGCGTGGCTTGGGTCCACGGCGGTATGCCGGTTTGGACCGTGCTCCCGACCCTGCGTCCGTGGGGCGCAGTCCGCATCATGGGCGGGGCCCTCGTCGTGACGAGCTTCGTGATGTTTGCCTACAACATCATCGCCACCGCCGTCAGGCGCCGGCCTTTCGAGCTGCCGGACGTGAAGGTGCGGACGGCCACGATCCCTGCATCGGCTCCGACGCTGGCGGGGGAGTGATGTCGCGATGAAGATGTCATTCAAAGTCGTGCTGTGGGGCGGGATCGCAGTGGTCCTCGCGGTCGTCACGGTCGTGGTGTTCACACCGGCCGCCATCTGGAGGCCGCCGACCACGACGATCGCTCACCCCTACACTCCCGAGCAGGAAGTCGGCCGGAAGCTGTTCTACTCGAACGGCTGCAACTACTGCCACACGCAGTATGTCCGAGCGGTCGACAACGGCATGGGACCGGTGTCTCAGGGCGGCGACTATGCCTACGACCAGCCCCTGGTTCTCGGCTCGATCCGCACAGGCCCCGACCTGACCTACATCGGTCGCAAGCGCAGCCAGCAGTGGGAGATCGACCACCTCAAGGACCCGCGGCAGTTCTCGCCGATGTCGGTCATGCCGGACTTCACGTTCCTCTCGGACTCTGAGCTGAGGGCGATCTCTGAGTACCTGTACTATCTCGGCGATCGCAACGCAGCCGAGTTCATGGTCGAGTCGCCGGATCCGTATCAGGAGGCGAGCGCGACGCCATACGCCATGGCCGCACAGGCGACTGGGGCGAACGCCGCTCCGCAAGGGTGGCCCACGTTCATCGACTCTGGTCTCTACGAAGGCAAGCAGATCTACGTCTCGCACTGCCTGACCTGCCACGGGTGCGCCGGCAACGGTCTGGGCACCTACGCCGGCACGCTCATCGTCACGCCAGCGAACTTCAAGGTGGACCCGTTCCGCACGATGCCCGACGACCAGTGGTTCTGGCACGTCTCGGAGGGTATTCAGGGTTCCGTGATGCCTCCGTGGAAGGAGAGCCTCACCGAGAGTCAGCGCTGGAACGTTATTCATTACGTCCAGCAGGTGTACGCGTCTCCGTTCGAGCGCGATCCCGATGAGGGCGATCCGCCGGCCGAGTACCAGAAGACGAACCCGCTCGATGTCACGATCGACAACATCGATGCGGGCAAGCGCATCTGGACCCGAGAATGCGCCGTCTGTCACGGCGACGAGGGTCAGGGCCAGGGCCTCTACCGCGCGGGCATCGAGCCCGTGCCGCCTGACTTCAATGATCCGGGCACCTACAACACCTACAAGGACGCCGACTACTTCTGGCGCGTGAGCGAAGGGGTGCCGTGGACCGCGATGCCCACGTGGAAGCTCGTCTACAACGAGACCGAGCGTTGGCAGCTGGTCATGTACATCCGAACGATGTTCACCAAGACTACGCCGCAGCCCGCGCAACCGACCGAAGCCGACAAGGTCACGACGACTGACGTCCTCAAAGCGCAGACGCTCCCGGCGAGCGCGACCTACGACGTCGGCCGTCAGCAGTTCCTCGTGCAGTGCGCGCACTGTCATGGCCTCGCTGGCGACGGCAAGGGCTGGGACGCGGCGTTCCTCAAGCCCGCGCCGGCAAGCCTGCAGGCAAGCCTGTCGCCGAACGTGCCAGGCATCATGGACAACTACGACGGCGTCACGTTCTCGAAGGTCACCAATGGCATGCGCGACACGGTGATGCCCGTCTGGGGCGAGTTCCTCACCACCGAGATGCGCTGGAACGACGTGAAGTACCTCAAGGACTCGTATACGACGGGCCTGCCGGCCGAGTCGAACACTTCGCACTTCGGCACCGGCGCGGTGCCGTTGCCCTACGTGCGCGCCGACACCGGCATCTTCGAGGCCGAGATTGCGACGATCGTCCCCGCCGACGGCAAGCCCATCTACGAGAAGTACTGCCTCACGTGCCACGGACCGAAGGGCGTGGGTGACGGACCGGGCGCCAAGGGGCTTATCGGCGGGGGGCCTGCGGCGCTGCCGAAGAACATGGCCAACTCCTACATGTTCGCTGCAATCCGCAACGGCCTTCCCAACACCCACATGTATGGATTCGAGCCACTGCTCACCGAGACGGAAATCTGGAACGTGACGGCCTATATCGTCGAGATGACCGGCGGGAAGTGGGGAGGGTGATGCGACGATGACGCTGGGACTGCAGATAGTGGCTGGGTGGATGGCGTTCGTCGCGCTCTTCGGCTTGGCGCTCTTGGCATGGGCGATCTACTCGGGGCAACTCGATGACGACGACGCCAAGTACATCCCGTTCCGCGAACACGAACCTGAAGACTGGCCCAACCGAGTGACTTCACCGAAGGGGGTGTAGCCGTGCCTGACAATGTCTTGCGCATCGGCCCTGAGCTCTTCTCGGTCATTGCCGGGACGATCGTCCTCCTCGGCGCTGCTCTGGCTTTCGCGTTCAAGTACCACGCGACATCGGACAAGGCCGGAGCGCGTGGCCAGCGTCCCGCCGACCAGGCAAGGGAAGCGGAGATCGCGCGGCCCGACGGCTTCATCGACAGCTTCGCCGGCGTCATCTCGGAAGCTGGTGGCGGCATCCCGTTCATGGCGACGCTCATCATGCTCGTGGTGCTCGTCTCATGGTTCGTCTACCTGCTCGTCAACTGGAAGGGGTGATGCTCAGATGCCCTATCTGTATGAGGTCTCATTTGATATTCGCCGCGACCAGATGTCGCAGCTCGAGATCGGCGAATCACTGGAGCGGCTCGTGGGCTATCTGAAGGTCCGGCTCCCGGTCCAGCGCGGGTTCGTGCTCGCCGACGCGTGGTACTCGGTTGACGATCCCGGCGCGACTCGCGTCGTGGCCCGTAGCGAGTGGAGTGACTGGTCCGACGTCGAAGAGCATCGCGCGTCGTCCATCCTCGAAGACCACCTCTTCGAGGAGTTCGAACCTCATGTGAACAAGGACACGGTGACGATCAGAACCTACGCCGAGGTTGGCAGCGGCCCGTTTTCGGCACGCCGATGAGCGAGTGCACGCACTGCGAGCTGTGTGGGATGGAGATCATGGACGACCCGGTTATCCGGGTCGTCCAAGGCTCCGAGCACTGCTTCGACACCGAAGACTGCGCATTGCTGTACGAACGCGCGGCGAAGGCCGGCATGCTGCAGCAGGTTCTCGCCGATCCTCCTGAGCACCGGCTCGGCCTCATCGAACGCCTCGGCCTTCACCACGAGACCGCCTTCTTCACGCTCGACGGCATGTGGTGCGCAGCGTGCGCGAAGGTTGTCGAGAAGGTCCTGCGCCAGGGTGAGGGTGTGGTCGATGCGCAGGTGAGTTTTGCGGCCGGGAAGGGCCGCATCGACTACGACCCGCGGGTCACCGACCTCAAGGAGCTCGTGCACCGCATCGAGAAGCTCGGCTACATTCCGAGGATGGCGGGAACCGCAGAGTCCGAGAAGGCCGGTCGTGCCGAGGAGCGGCTGCTCATCCAGGTCCTCGTCGCGTTCGCCTTCGGGATGCAGGAGATGGTGCTCTACATCGTCCGGCTATACGCCGCGTACTCGGCGGGAGACTTCACCTCATCGCAGGTGCGTATCTTGCAGCTGCTCGCCCTTATCCTCGCGGCGCCCGCGCTGTTCTTCGGCGGCTACACGTTCCTGCGGGGCGCGTGGCAGGAGCTCCGCGCTCGCACGCCCGGAATGGACACGCTCGTCGCGCTCGGGACGCTTTCCGCATTCGCGTACAGCACCTGGGCGACGATCGTCGGCGGCTACCCGACGTACTTCGACTCGGTGACGATGATCGTGCAGTTCGTCATCCTCGGCAGGTACATCGAGATGGCCGGTGGTGCGCGTGCGCGCAAAGACGTGCGCGGGCTCATGGAACTGCAGCCCGAGCGCGCGTGGGTGGTGGGGCCGTCGGGCGCGATCCACGAGATGCCGGCGTGGCAGCTTACGCCCGGTCACAAGATCGTGGTGAAGCCGGGGGAGCGCGTGCCAGTCGATGCGACGGTGCTCGAGGGCGGCGGACACGCCGACGAGTCGCTCCTGACCGGCGAGTCGGCGACGGTGCCCAAGCACGACGGCGACACCATCTGGGCCGGCACGCTCGTCGTGGATGGCTCGCTCACCGCACGCGTCGACCACGGCGTCGACCAGTCGCGGCTCTCGGGAATCCGAGCTCTCGTGGAGACGACGCTCTCGTCGCGGGCGCCCGCCGAGCGGCTCGCCGACAAGGTCTCGCTCTACCTCACTCTCGGCGTCATCTCGCTTGCGCTCGCGACGGGTGTGGGCTGGTCGCTTGCCGGAGCCGCGCCGTCGCATGCGCTCATCACCGCGGTCGCGGTGCTCGTCGTCGCGTGCCCGTGCGCGCTCGGACTCGCGACTCCGCTTGCCGTCAGCGTCGCTCTGGGCGCGGCCGCGCGCGAGGGCGTTCTCGTGCGCAACGGTGCCGCGCTGGAGAACGCCGGGCAGACGTCGCTCGTGGTCTTCGACAAGACGGGGACGGTCACCCTTGGCAGGCTCGAGGTGTCGGGCTCGGGTGGCCTGTCTCGCGCAGAGCTCTTGAGCGCCGCCGCCGCAGTCGAGCAGTACTCAGAGCACCCGCTCGCGACCGCCATCGTTGCGGCGTCTGCGCCGCCGGATGCCGCCAGAGACTTCGAGACGACGGCGGGGCTGGGCGCCTCGGCGGTTCTCGAGGACGGCGCGCGTGTGGTGGTCGGGCGTCTCGAGATGATGCCCGAGCAGCCCGAATCGCCGCTCGCCGAGGAGGCGCGCACGCACGCCGCCAACGGTGAGACGGTCGTGTGGGTAGGGCGCGGCACGCAGCTCCTCGGCTATCTCGCGCTGCGTGACGAGATCGATCCCGCGGCGCGCGGCGCCGTTGCGCAGCTGCGCGATCGCGGGCTGGGGCCGGTCCTGCTCTCGGGCGACAGCGAGGAGACCACGCAGGCGGTCGCCGCCGAACTCGGCATCACGCGCCACGCGGCTCGCCTCACCCCGGAGCTCAAGGCCGATCAGATCGCACAGCTGCAGTCCGAAGGGGCGACCGTCGCGATGGTCGGGGACGGCGTGAACGACGCGCCCTCGCTCGCTCGCGCGGACCTGAGCGTGACGGTTGCGGGCGGGACGGACATCGCCGGTCAGACCTCCGACGTCGTACTGAACCGAGACGATCTCAACCTCGTGCCGTGGTTCATCTCGGCGGCGGGGAGCACGAGGCGCATCATCCGGCAGAACCTCGGGTGGGCGATCGCCTACAACGCCGTCGCGCTGCCACTTGCTGCGACGGGGCTCATCACGCCGGCGATCGCGGCAATCGCGATGGCGTCGAGCAGCCTGCTCGTCGTGGGCAACTCGCTGCGCCTACGCGGCGTGCTCCGGCGCCTCGATGCCGAGCGGGCGGCTCTTGTTCCCGCTGCGGCCACAGGCTGATGCACGCTACCTGACGGGAGGCTCGCATGTTCGCCGATCGAGTCGATGCGGGACGGCAGCTCGCCCAGGAACTCCTGACGCGCGGCGTGCCACGCGACGCAGTGGTGCTCGGCATCCCGAGGGGCGGCGTCGTCGTGGCCGCCGAAGTGGCGCGGATTCTCGACCTGCCCCTCGATGTGGTCGCGGCCGCCAAGATCGGCGCGCCGAGCAACCCCGAGTATGCGATCGGCGCCGTCGCCGCCGACGGAGAGGTCTTCGCGAACCCGACGTCGGGTTACTCGCTCGAGGAGGCGCGATACGACTCGGGGCCGGCGCTCGCGAAGGTGCGCCACACGCTCGCCGAGTTCCGCTCGGGCCGCCCACCACTCGCGCTGTCGGGTCGCACGGCGATCGTAGTTGATGACGGTCTGGCGACCGGACTGACGGCGCTGGCGGCGGTTGAGTACGTGCGTCGCTGCGGTGCCGAGAAGGTTGTGCTCGCAGCACCCGTGGCACCGCCCGGATCGGCGAGCGCGCTCGAGCCGCACGTCGACGAGCTGATCGTGCTCGAGACGCCCGCGGGCTTCTCGGCGGTGGGGCAGTTCTACTCGCGCTTCGGGCAGACCGAGGACTACGAGGTCAGCGCACTACTCGATGAGGCGGCGGCGCGTACACTGGAGCAGTGACTCCGAGACAAACCCCTGCGCCCGATACCTGGGTCGCCATCGACTTCGAGACCGCTACCCGCGAGGCGAACTCCGCCTGCGCGCTGGGGCTTGCTGTCGTGCGTGACGGCCGCATCGAGCGCACGGAATCGTGGCTCATCCAGCCACCGTTCAACGAGTACGAGTACCGCAACTCGCTCATCCACGGCCTGACCGCCGAGGATACCGCGCTCGCGCCTGACTTCGCGGACGTGTGGTGGGAGCTCGCGCCACTGCTCGCCGAGGGACCGCTGCTCGCGCACAACGCGCCCTTCGACATCCGGGTGTTGCGAGCGCTCATCGCCTCGTATGAACTCGCGGCACCCAGCTACGAGTACGTGTGCACGGTCGCTCTCGCGCGCAGAGCGTTTCCGGACCTGAAGCGTCACACGCTCGACGTCATGTGCGACCACTGCGGCATCCGCCTGACCCACCACGACGCCGCCTCCGACGCCGCAGCCTGCGCGACCCTCGCGCTCGCGTGCGCGGATGCGGCCGGCGCGCGCTCGATCGCGAACGCGGTCGAGCTTCTCGGCGTGAATGTGGGTCGGCTGTAGGCTGCGCGGCGCGATCCTGCTACGACCCGAACGCCGCCATCACCTGCTCGTGGCTGAAGCTGCCGCCGTGACAGGTGTGCACGACCGTCGGCTCCGTCGCGAGCACTCGCGCGATGCTGTCCACCAGCGCCGCCTCGTCGACAGCGAACCCTGCGAGCGCCGGCCCGTTATCGACGCGATCGATCAGGTCGCCCACGATCACTTCGCCATTGCCGAGAAGAACGGACAGCCCGCCGGGAGTATGCCCCGGCGTGTGGATGACGCGGGCGTGAACGCCGAACTCCTCGTCGAGATCGAGATGGTCGGCGTCCTCGGCGAGCACGATCGTCGCCTCGACCGGCGCGTAGGACGGTCCCGGCGGGGCTGCGGCCGCGCGCGCGGCGATCTGCTCGGCGAAGGACTTCGCGGTGTCAGTGCGGCCCACGACCGGCTCGGCCTTGCCCTCGGCAAGCGAAACGGCGTCGAGCGCGCTCGCGACGATTGGCGCGCCGGTGGCGGCTTGGAGCTCGGCTGCGGTGCCGGCGTGATCGGGGTGCGCGTGCGTGATCACGATGAGGAGGATGTCGGCGGGTTGGAGGCCGGCGTCGGCGACAGCGGCCAAGATCGCCGGCGCGGAACCGGGGACGCCAGTGTCGACGAGGATTGGACCGTCACCAACGATCAGGAACGAGCGCAGACCGCGCGGGGGACCCACAGCAAGATCGACTGGAATGACAGTCTGAGCAGGCATGATCGGCTCCTTTGGCAGGTCGGCGAATGAACCCCCAGTACCTGTACCCAATCGTAACGAAGCCCGACGGGCGCCTGCCTGCCGGGCTTCGGTGCCGGTGCTATTCGACCGTGCGGTAGACCCAGCCGGTCGCTGTGTAGGCATTCGTGCTCGACGTCGGGTAGATCGCGCGGAAGCGCCACCTGCCCGCGGAGGGCACCGACGCGTACGCGGAGTACTTGTTCCTACTCGACGCGTAGGTCATGGCTGTGGCCCACACCGTCTTGCGCAGCGTGTAGCGGCCGGACCTCTTCTTCCAGTACTCGACCTTCACCGGGTGGGTGCCGGCGGTGTGCACCGGTTCGAGGTAGCCCCACGCCGAGGACTTCTTGTCGTGCTTGATGCTCGCGGGGACAGAGGGTTTCGTCAGGTAGGCTCTGGGCGTGATGGAGATGACCGGGCTGATGCCGCTCAAGTGCGAGGCGAACTTGAACGGGTCCCACGAACCGCGGTAGATCGTCCGGAAGTACACCTTGCGCGTGAGCGCCGGGGTCTCCCACGTGTACACGCCGTTGCTGTTCGTCCCGAACTTGTCGGTATTGGTCCTCCAGTCGAACTTGTCCAGCGAGGCCTGCGGCTTGACCTGGTCCCACAGCGCCGGGGTGTTCCCGATGCGGTACCCGAAGTCCGAGATCGTCCCCGTCACCATGGCGACGGCCTTGTAGGGGACGCGCGACGGCCCCGAAATCGTCACGGTCGGTGCCCACACCTTAGCGAGGTAGATCTCGTTACCTGCGCGGCAGACGATCGTGTTGCCGGCAGCCCATGCGTCCTCCCATGCGTCTGCACCGGTCATATCGCCGCTGATGGGAATCGGCGTCATCGCCTGTCCGCCCAAGTCGTGCAGGTACAGCTGCTGTGCGCCGCCGATGTTGCTCTTGAAGTAGAGGCGGTTGTTCGCGATGGTCACGTTGTGGTCGACCGAGCCGGCCGGCACGACCTCATGGTTCGTGTCTTCGTTGAGGTAGCGGTAGAAGACGTGGATGTCGCCGGCGATCGAGCCCTGCCACGCCACGACGCTGCCCGAGATCTCGGGCATGAGACTGCCAGCACCCCCGGTTGTGAGGTTGAAGCGGCTGCCGGTCTTCAGGTTGCACACGCGGATCTGCGACGGCACAGAGTCCGTCTGCCACACCACGTAGTCGCCGTCGACGCGGGCGTTCTGCCCATCGCCGAGAATGACGTCACTCCCGGTGCTGATGGTGTACAGGTGCACCTTCGGCCCGTTGTCGTTGTAGACGATCCGGTTGCCCGAGATGTCCGGGTACGCCCCGGGTGCCGTCGCACCGTCTCGCACCGTCGTCTCGTGGCGTGTCGCAAGGTCGTACAGGTAGATATTGAAGTTGCCGTTTCGCCGATCGCCCCAGACCACCTTGGTCCCCGAAATGCTCGCATCGTTTTGCAGCGCTGTCTGCGCGTGAAGCGCGAACTGTTCCTGGGTCTTGAGGTTGTACGCCCAGACGTTGAAGGCCGCGCCCGAGTCCGACAGTGAGTACACGACCCAGTCACCGCTCATGACCGGTTGGCTGAAGATGTCGCCCGCGCTGGTGCGGATGATGCGTCCGGTGATCCACGGATCCTGCGCGAGTGCGACTCCGGGTAGCAGCGCGCATGCGAGCGCTACCGCGAGTGCCAGGACGATAGTCCGTTTCATGGTTACCCCCTTGAGTCCGGTGCCCGGCCCCTAGCGGGACGCACCGCACCTTGGATTGTTCCGAGATTCACCCAGGGGCAATCAGGGGCGGGCGAGTCTAGCGCGCGCGGGGAGCCGGCGCGCTAGCCACCGGTCACAGCCGGCACGCGCGGTTTGAGGACGAAGGTCACGTGGATGGCGCCGAGGGCGGCGCCTGGCGGCCGAGTGAGACCCTCGGCCCTCTCGAAGCCAGGGAGTTCAGCGAACACATGGTGGTTGAAGTGGGTGTTCGTGGTGTTGAATCCGCACTCGTGGAAGACCCGCTGCCACTGCCGTGGGGTTCGGATGTTCTCGTTGCCCCACAGGTAGTAGACGTCTCCTGCCTGCACGAGCACCCTGCGCGAACGGGCCGCAACGCGGTTGCGCTTCCACATCAGCACCAGGCAGGCGGCGTTTGCCTCAAGCGCGAGCACGCGGCCAGCCAGATCGATCAGCCGCCGCATCCGCAGAAGCACATTCTCGACCGGCTCGCAGTGGTGCAAGCACTCGGAGACGAAGATTCCGGCGAACGAGCGGCTCTGCAGCTGTGTGAGCTCTTCGAGCGTGCCGACAAGGAACTCCGGTTCGGGGCAGTCCCCCAGAGAGTCTCTCCAATACTTCAGCCGGTGCCTGGCCCCAGTGAAGAAGTCGCGCTCGGGTTCGACGGCGACCACGCGGCAGCCCAGCTTCGCCAGCAGCATGGTGTCCGTGCCGTAGCCGCACCCGACATCGAGAATCCGCGGATTCGGGCCGAAGCGGGCCTTGAGGTCATCGACGAAGTCGAGCATAGGTATCCGTCGCAGCATGCAGCCGCGCTTGGTCCGGCGGGCTTTGTCGGGGCCTTCGAGGAAGCTGCTGTAGTAGTCATGGAACAGCAGCCGAGCGCCCCGGCGGCGCTCGAAATCCACTATCCCCGATGCGTCGTCTTGGAGCTCCCGCACCAGGAAGTCGAGATGCGACTCAGGCAGTTGTCTGTCGGACACGGTGCCCCCAGCCAAGGCGACCCGGACTCATGCTGTCCGGTGAAGATATCTCAACGGCTTCGCGGGTGAAGGCGAGTACTGAAGAAGATGAAGGCCGGCTCACGGCTGCTCGTGGCCGGCCCGTCACGTCCGCGGTGCCCCTGGCAGGATTCGAACCTGCGACACCAGATTCGCCGCGGCGATGGGCGATCGCAACAGGCGCCAAGTGAATGCGGAAACGAGTCGGCAACAACTCGACGTTTGTGTCGTGACGACGAACAGAAGTGTCACGATCGTGTTCGCCGAGATACGCAAAACCGCAGCTCAGAGCACGTTCTTGTGTTGGCACACGCATTGCGCTTCTCCTTGGCCATTCCACGCGAACCTGAGCGGTTCGGTTTGGCAACGATCGAGGAGGAGCCATGCGACAGATAGCTATCTACGGCAAGGGCGGAATCGGCAAGAGCACCACGACCCAGAACACGGTCGCGGCACTCGCCGACGCCGGCAAGAACGTCATGATCGTCGGGTGCGACCCGAAGGCGGACTCCACGCGCCTCATCCTCAACGAGAAGATGCAGATGACCGTCATGGACCTCGCCCGCGAGCGAGGCAGCGTCGAGGATCTCGAGCTCGAGGATGTCCTCCAGCGCGGCTTCAACGGGATCATGTGCGCGGAGTCCGGCGGCCCTGAGCCTGGCGTCGGCTGCGCTGGCCGCGGCGTCATCACTGCCATCAACTTCCTCGAGGAGGAAGGCGCCTACACCGACGACCTCGACTTCGTCTTCTACGACGTTCTCGGCGACGTGGTGTGCGGCGGGTTCGCGATGCCCATGCGCGAGGGTAAGGCGCAGGAGATCTACATCGTAACCTCCGGCGAGATGATGGCCATGTATGCGGCGAACAACATCGCCAAGGGCATCCTGAAGTACGCGCACTCCGGCGGCGTCCGTCTCGGCGGGCTGATCTGCAACTCTCGCAACACCGACCGCGAGGACGAGCTCATCGAGGCGTTGGCCGCCAAGCTCGGCACGCAGATGATCCACTTCATCCCGCGCGACAACGAGGTGCAGCGCGCAGAGCTTCGCCGCAAGACCGTCCTGCAGTACAACCCGGAGCACTCGCAGGCCGACGAGTACCGCCAGCTCGCCAAGAAGATCAGCGAGAACGAGATGCTCGTCATCCCCACGCCGATCAGCATGGACGAGCTCGAAGAGTTGCTCATGGAGTTCGGCATCATGGAGCCGGACATCGTCGACGAGGCCGCCGGGGCGGTGGCGTAGCCATGTCGACCTCATCGAAGATTAACCAGACCCAGAAGCTGATCGACGAGGTCCTCTCTATCTATCCCGAGAAGACCCGCAAAGACCGTGAGAAGCACGTCAAGCCCAACGACCCGTCCGGCTGCGCGACCTGTGCCGTCAAGTCCAACGTGAAGTCCAAGCCTGGCGTGATGACCGTCCGCGGTTGCGCCTATGCCGGCTCCAAGGGCGTCGTGTGGGGCCCGGTCAAGGACATGATCCACATCAGCCACGGCCCCGTGGGCTGCGGCGCGTACTCCAACTGGTCGCGGCGCAACTACTACAACGGTGAGACCGGCGTGGACTCCTTCGGCACGATGCACTTCACGAGCGACTTCCAAGAGCGCGACATCGTCTACGGCGGCGACAGGAAGCTCGGCGTCATCATCGACGAACTCGACACGCTCTTTCCGCTGGCCAAGGGAGTCAGCATCCAGTCCGAGTGCCCGGTCGGGCTTATCGGCGACGACATCGAACAGGTCGCCAAGGCCAAGACCACCGAGCACGGCAAGCCGATCGTTCCGGTGCGCTGCGAGGGCTTCCGCGGTGTGTCGCAGTCGCTGGGCCACCACATCGCCAACGACGCCATCCGCGACTTCGTGTTCGACAAGGCGACCACCGAGATAGAAACGACGCCTCACGACATCACGATCATCGGCGACTACAACATAGGCGGCGATGCCTGGGCGTCTCGTAAGATCCTCGAGGCGATGGGGCTGCGCGTCATCGCGCAGTGGACTGGCGATGCAACGCTCGCCGAGCTCGCGAACGCGCCCAAGGCCAAGCTCAACCTCATCCACTGCTACCGCTCGATGAACTACATCTGCCGGTACATGGAGGAGACCTGGGGCATCCCGTGGGTCGAGTACAACTTCTTTGGCCCCACGAAGATCTATGAGTCGATCCGCCGCATCGCCGAGCAGTTCGACGACACGATCAAGGCCAACGCCGAGGCGCTCATCGAGAAGATGAAGCCCGAGATGGACGCGATCATCGCCGAGTACAAGCCGCGCCTCGAGGGCAAAACCGTAATGCTGTACGTCGGTGGCCTTCGCCCCCGCCACGTCATCGGCGCCTACGAGGACCTCGGCATGGAGATCATCGCCGCGGGTTACGAGTTCGGCCACGCCGACGAGTACAAGCGCACCTACCCGCTGCTCGCCGAGGGCTCTGTGGTCATGGACGACGCGACCCCCTACGAGCTCGAGCAGTTCACCAAGGCGCTCAAGCCCGACCTCGTGGGCTCCGGCGTCAAGGAGAAGTACGCCTACCACAAGATGGGCGTCCCCTTCCGCCAGATGCACTCGTGGGACTA
>Ga0079306_1001501_pt1 | contig 15311 bp, 15 predicted proteins | sample Methanotroph_Enr_FD_79181 | JGI IMG/M metagenome (GOLD analysis project Ga0079306, IMG submission 79181) | Enriched soil microbial communities from Old Woman Creek wetland in Ohio, USA - Methanotroph_Enrichment_5 | ecosystem: Environmental > Terrestrial > Soil > Wetlands | place: USA: Ohio...
ACCATGGGCGTCAAATCAAGCACTTCAAAAACCCTTTCGAAGGAGACAAGCGCAGTCATGACATCCACTCGAACATTTGAAAGTGCGGTCAACGGACCATATAGCCGGCCGAGAAGGGCTGTGACCGCCATAAAGGTTCCAACTGTAATTGCCCCCGAAATTGCAAGATGGCCGCCAATTCCATATGCAAACGCCGTTGCTATCGCCGCCACGCTAGTCAAGGCGATGAAGAAGATCCGGTTAAGCAAGGCAATGGATATTCCCATGTCGGCCACACGTCGTGCCTTCATTGCGAAGTATTCGTGCTCCCTCTTGGGCTCGCCGTACAACGCGACGAGCATCGCACCCGAGACGTTGAAGCGCTCGGTCATGGTGCTCGACATTTCTGCATTGAGCTGGAAGGACTGACGAGTCAATCCCTGGAGTTTGCGACCGACCCATTTCGTAGGGAGCAGAAAAAGTGGCAGAAGAAGCAGGGAGACAATCGTGATCTGCCAAGAAAGTACGAGCATCGTGACGGTCACGAGGAAAAGGCTGACAACATTGCTGACAACTCCCGAGAGAGTCGCTGTGAATGCCTGCTGAGCTCCGATGACGTCCGAATTGATGCGAGATATCAATGCACCGGTTTGAGCTCGTGTGAAGAACGCAATGGATTGCTTTTGGACATGGGAAAAGATTCGTGATCGAAGGTCAAAGATCAACCCTTCGCCAATGCGGGATGAGAACCAACGACCGACGATGCTCATCAAAGAGTCCGCTATGGCAAGAAGCCCGACGAAGATTGCAAGACGGGTCACGAGGGGGCCGTTATGAAACCGGACGCCTTTGTCCAAAAGTTGACGTAGCAACAATGGAGTTGCGATTACCAGGACAGCATCTACTACAACGGTTATTAAGAAAAAGACGATCTGCCACTTATAGGGCTTGGCGAATGTCCCAATGCGTCCAATCGTCCCGGGTTTGAGTTTCTGATTCTTCACCGAAGGATCGGCCATCATGGAACGGAATGTCATCCATCCGGCATGACTTGACATAAACTAAACCGTAAACCCAAGCGCCCGTAATTGCTCGCGTCCGTCGTCTGTGATCTTGTCTGGACCCCATGGTGGCATCCAAACCCAGTTGATTCGAACGTCGCTCGTCAACTGGGAAAGCGCCGCACGTGTCTGGTCTTCAATGACATCCTGCAAAGGACAGGCAGCAGAAGTCAACGTCATGTTAAGGACAGCGATATTGCTTTCATCGATCATGATGTCATAGATAAGACCCAGGTCCACCACGTTGATTCCGAGTTCGGGATCAACAACATCCTTCATTGCCTCAGTTACGTCGTCAATCTTTGCCAACATCGCACCCTACCTCCAGTTTTCAACTCCATGAGCCTAGTGACTATTTTCCTTGCACCCGAACTGCCGCATCCTTGAACGCCATCCAACTCAAAAGTGCACACTTTATTCGAGCTGGATACTTGGAAACACCGGCAAAGGCGACTGCGTCCTCAAGCAGATCCTCGTCCCCTGTCTGCGTTCCTTTACTCTGCATCAGTGCCAAGAAAGAATTGACGATAGGGGCGGCTTCTCCGAGTGTCTTGCCCGAGAGAAGTCCCGACATCATTGACGCGCTTGCCATGGAGATCGAACATCCCACGCCGTCCCATGACAGAACAATGACGCCGTCAACCAAGGAGAGATTGAGGGTGAGTTCGTCTCCACAACTTGGGTTTATATGATGAACCTGAACATCGGAAACCGCTGAAAGACCCTTATGTTCTGGGTGTTTGTAGTGATCCAGAATCACCTCTTGATAAAGATTATCTAGCTGCATCATCGTTCACCGAAGTATGTCTTGGCTCCACGCACTCCCTCGACGAGTGCATCTATGTCGGCTTCGTCGTTATAGAGATAAATGGAGGCTCGCACCGTGGCATTGATGCCAAACTTCTTGTTGAGCGGCCATGCGCAATGGTGACCTGTGCGCACCGCAATTCCCTGACTATCCAGAAACTGGCCCACGTCGTGCGGATGCACTCCTTCGACGGTGAATGCCACAACACCGCCGCGCATCTCAAGGTTAATTGGTCCAAATATCTTAACTCCCTCAATCTGTTGGAGTCCTTCTATCAATCTGGCCGTAAGGGTGATTTCATGCTCGTGAATATTGCTCAAGCCGATCTGCTCCAGGTATGCAAGAGCCGCGCCGAGCCCCACGGCTTGCGCCATGTTTGGCACGCCGGCTTCAAACTTCCGAGGAACAGGAGCCCAAGTCGCATCGGTCATTGACGCACTCGAGATCATTGACCCTCCGAAAAGAAACGGTGGCAATTCTTCTAGAAGTGCCGCTTTCCCCCAAAGGACTCCGACTCCGGTTGGACCCAGGCTCTTATGGCCCGAAAAAGCAAGAAAATCTATTTCCAGAGCTTTGACATCGACGCTCATATGAGGAACAGATTGGCACGCATCCAGAATCACAATGGCTCCGACTTCGTGGGCTCTGGTCACAATGGCTTCGAGAGGATTAATCGTGCCAAGTACATTCGATTGATGCGTGATGGCAACAATCTTGGTGTCGTCGGCAATAATGGAATTGATATCGGTGAGATCCAATCGGCCGTCATCATTGACGTCAAACCATGAAAATTTCGCACCAGTCCGCTTCGACAGTTGCTGCCAAGGAATCAAATTCGCGTGGTGCTCCATCTCGGTGACCACGATTCGATCATTTCCACTTAGATGGAACCGATTTCCCTCGGATGCGTTCCCAATCGCATAGGCAAGAAGATTAAGACTTTCTGTGGCGCTTTTCGTGAAAATTATCTCCTCACTTTCAGCTCCGAGAAAATTGGCGACGATTAGCCTTGCCCCTTCATAGGCCTCCGTCGCTTCTTCGGCCAGCTGATGGGCGCCACGATGCACAGCCGCATTGTTGTTTCGATAGAAGTTGGCTTCAGCGTCGATAACCACGTTCGGCTTCTGGCTCGTTGCACCGCTATCCAGATAAACGAGTCTATTCTCGCCACGGATGAGCCGTTCGAAAATGGGAAAGTCCTTGCGAATCAAAGCTGCGTTGAGGGACATAGGAGTGAGAGTGGGACGGTTAGCTACCGACGTACTCTGCATAGCCCTTCTCTTCAAGCTTGTCTGCAAGCTCTGGGCCGCCTTCTTCGACAATATGCCCATTCGCAAAAACGTGCACGAAATCAGGCTTGATATAGCGAAGGATGCGCGTGTAATGGGTAATTAGAAGGACCCCGAGATCGTTCGCAGCCTTGGCTCGATTAACACCCTCCGAGACAATGCGAAGAGCGTCGACATCGAGTCCTGAATCTGTTTCATCGAGTATTGCGATCTTTGGCCTCAGCAACTCGAGCTGCATGATCTCGTGCCGCTTCTTTTCGCCACCTGAAAAACCTTCGTTGACATTTCGCTCCGAGAATCCCGGATCCATGTTCAGGGCATTCATTGCAGCCTTCACTTCACCTACCCAAGTCCGCAACTTCGGTGCTTCACCGCGAAGTGCCGTTGCAGCAGTTCTCAAGAAGTTGGAGACCGAAACGCCCGGTACTTCGACTGGATACTGCATCGCCAGAAAGAGTCCGGCCTTGGCACGTTCGTCAACCTTCATTGCCAAGACATCCGCACCATCTAGCGTCACGCTTCCGCCAGTGACTGTGTACTTTGGGTGGCCTGCTATGGAGTACGCCAGAGTCGACTTACCCGACCCATTAGGGCCCATGATCGCGTGAGTCTCACCCGAGCGAATAGTAAGATCCACTCCCTTCAAGATCTCGATAGCGCCTTTATCGGTGTTTACCGAAACTTCTAATCCTCGTATTTCTAGTGTGCTCATCTTCTCCTCTTTCGGTTTCGGCAATATCTAAATTTCAATTGTGACTGAATCAGCTTCAATATGTACTGGGTATGACTTGACTGGTTCGACCGCAGGCAGCGTTAGTGCCACTCCAGTGCGGAGGTCGAATTCGGCCCCATGAAGCCAGCATTCAATGCGGGTACCTGTGATATCGCCTTCAGATAGCGAGGCATCCGAATGAGTGCAGGTATCGCCAATGGCGAAAACCTCATCACCAATTCGAGTGACGCAAATCGACTGGCCGCTCTTCTCTAAACGAACTGGCTTGTTCTGCTCCAGTTGTGAGTAGGACAAATCTGACATTTTCTTAGTGGCCCACCTTTTCAAGTTCGCGATCAATTCGCACCATGAGTCGTTCCTGGATCTCCTCATCCTCAATGTGAGAGATGATCTCGGCAAAGAATCCACGCACAACCAGCCTGCGAGCCTCATCCATGGGAATGCCGCGGGACATCAAGTAAAAGAGTTGTTCATCATCGAATCGGCCTGTGGTGCTCGCATGGCCCGCCCCGACAATCTCCCCCGTCTCTATTTCCAGGTTGGGCACCGAGTCCGCACGTGCGCCATCGCTCAAGAGAAGATTCCGGTTGAGTTCGTAGGTGTCAGTCCCTTCGGCGGCCGCGCGGATGAATACATCCCCGATCCAAACCGTATGTGCGCCCGCACCGGAGAGGGCACCCTTGTAATTTACTCGTGATTTGGCTTGCGGAATGCCGTGATCGATATGAATTCGGTGTTCGAGGTGTTGTCCCTCGGTGGCGAAATACACACCCGAAAGATCGGCGAAAGAACCAGGTCCGCTGAATTCAACGGTCGGAAGCAGTCGAACGAGTGAACCGCCAACGGTGACTGTGACGGACTTGAATGTAGAGTCGCGGTCGAGGATCGCATGATGACGTGCCGCGTGAATCGAATCATTAGACCATTCCTGCAGCGTGACAAATGTCAGATGCGCACCCGGTGCAAGAATCATTTCGATATCCTCACCGAGGATCGCAGAACCGCTGTTTTCGACGACCACAGTGGCGGTCGAATTCATGCCGACAGTAATGCGAACTTGCGAGAGTTCTGCACCATCGATGCCTCCGCCTGTACGGTGGAGATGAATTGCCTCCGCCAGATGTGTCTCGTCGGCAATGTCCAACACAAAGACATCTTCGGCCTCCGCATGCACCCTCGCCACAATTACATCGTCAGACTCTGAAACTGATGAGACAAGTTCGTGCGGAACACGTGCGGCTTGAACTCCAGACTGAAGTTCGCCCTTCAATGCAAGAGACTTGATCCCACTGCTAACGGAGGTGCCATCATGCAATCCGGCAAGCCTATTCAAAGGCGTGAATCGCCATGCCTCTTCGCGACCCGTTGGTGTCCCAATTTGATTTAGGTAATTGGAATTCGTAGCAAGAACAGACATCAACCAACCGCACCTTCCATTTGTAGTTCGATAAGGCGATTTAGCTCGAGGGCGTACTCCATTGGAAGTTCGCGTGCAATGGGCTCGATGAAACCACGAACGATCATCGCCATCGCTTCGTCCTCGGACAGGCCACGGGACATGAGGTAGAACAGTTGATCGTCGCTGATCTTGGACACAGTTGCTTCATGGCCCATCGACACGTCGTCTTCGCGAATGTCCACATATGGATACGTATCAGAGCGCGAAATCGTGTCAACAAGTAGAGCGTCGCACTTCACTGTGCTCTTTGAATGGTGCGCGCCTTCTTGAATCTGAACAAGTCCTCTGTAAGAAGTTCGACCTCCTCCGCGTGCCACCGACTTGGAGATGATCGTCGATGACGTGTACGGCGCTGCATGAACCATCTTTGCTCCAGCATCTTGGTGTTGGCCTTCCCCTGCGAAAGCAATAGAGAGAGTCTCGCCCTTTGAGTGAGGACCAAGGAGGAACACGGCTGGGTACTTCATCGTCACCTTGGAGCCGATATTTCCGTCAATCCACTCCATCGTTGCGCCTTCTGCGCAGGTGGCACGCTTCGTCACCAAGTTGTAGACGTTGTTAGACCAGTTCTGAATCGTCGTGTAGCGGACGCGAGCGCCCTTTTTGACAATGATCTCAACGACCGCCGAGTGAAGCGAGTCTGACGAATAAATGGGAGCAGTACAACCTTCGACGTAATGAATATACGAATCCTCGTCCGCAATAATCAAGGTGCGCTCGAATTGACCCATGTTCTCGGTGTTGATTCGGAAGTATGCCTGTAAAGGAATATCAACATGGACACCCTTAGGCACATAGATGAATGATCCGCCGGACCACACGGAGGTGTTCAGTGCCGCGAATTTGTTGTCTCCAACGGGAATAACAGTGCCGAAGTATTCCTTGAAAAGCTCTGGGTGGTCCTTGAGGGCTGTATCAGTATCAAGAAAGATGACGCCCTGCTTCTGCAGGTCCTCACGAATCGAGTGATAGACGACTTCGGATTCATACTGAGCGGCAACACCCGAGACAAGACGTTGCTTTTCAGCCTCAGGGATTCCCAGCCGGTCGTAAGTATTCTTGATTTCATCAGGGAGGTCATCCCACGTCGTCGCCTGTTTTTCAGTGGAACGTACGAAGTACTTGATCGTGTCGAAGAATATCCCCGATAGATCCGAACCCCACGTCGGCATCGGCTTCTTCTCAAAAAGTTTCAGTCCTTTAAGACGCATGTCGAGCATCCATTGAGGTTCTGACTTCTTCGAGGAAATGTCCCTGACTACGTCTTCATTGAGGCCTCGACGTGAATTCGTGCCCGCGGCATCAGAGTCTGACCAGCCGTACTCGTATCTGCCCAGGCCTTCGAGTTCTGGATGCGCAGTTGTCATCGATTTCCTCCTGTATGTGTGGTCTGTAAAAGATTTGTGGTGGGTGAAACATTGGGGATGTAGGTCGTGCAGACTCCATCACCGTGCGCAATCGTCGCCAGCCGTTGCACGTGGGTCCCGAGCACCCGTGAGAATGCCTGTGTCTCGGCTTCGCACAACTGCGGGAACTGTGAAGCGACATGTGCAATCGGGCAGTGATGCTGGCAAAGTTCCTCGCCTTGTGCGCGCGGGAGGACACTTGCTGCGTAACCTTCCTCTGTCAGCAACTGAGCAAGGGCATCGGCCCGAGCCGCCGAACTGGTCTCGACGGAAATAACAGGTGTAAGGGTGCGCTCGATCTCTGCGGCGCGGGCGTTTGCAAAGGCCATCAGCGCTTCCGGACCCATCTGGGTTTGAAGGAACTTCAGGGCCGATACGGCTAGATCGTCATAGGAGTGCTCGAACTTTTCACGGCCGGCATCGCTCATGACGAAAACCTTGGAGGGACGGCCACGACCGCGACCGGTCACAATGTGCGGTTCTCGAGCAACGAGAAGGCCTTCGGCCACCAGAGAATCCAAGTGCCGTCGGATGCCTGCGGGCGTGAAACCCAATTTCTGCGCCAGAACCACAGCACCCATGGGGCCGTTTTCAAGAATAGAGCGCGCGACAAGATCACGGGTCCGTGGATCCTCTCCCGCGGGCATCTTTTTCACAACATAAGTGTGTCGTAATTCCTCGATTTACGCCAGTTGAGGACTCGCGAGGCATTCGGGCCTGTCCTACATACCCTCTGGAAGCACTTAGGCTTGCCCGCATGGCCCTTGATACCGATAGATCTCGTCCGAGCGGCGCTCCCCGCCTCGAACGAGCGTTATCCCCAATTCTGGGCCTACTCCTCTTCTTTCAATCGGCCCTCATCGTCACCGGCGGGGCGGTCCGTATCACCGGCTCTGGCTTGGGGTGTCCCACATGGCCCAAATGCACGAGCGGGTCGTTCACGCCAGTCCCCCACCAGGCGCAAGGTCAACTTCATGTCTGGATCGAGTTCGGGAACCGCCTCGTAACCCTTGGACTTCTCTCAGTCTCCGTTATTGCCCTCATCGCTGTTTTGCTCCTCAAGCGCGCCGACATTCGCGCGCTGACAATCGGTCAACTGGTCGGAATTCTTCTTCAGATACCCCTCGGCGGAATCACGGTACTCACCCACTTGAATCCATTTGCAGTCGCATCTCATTTTCTTCTCTCGATCATATTGATTGCTGCAGGTACTTCTTTGTTCGAACGAAGATCCCTTGCTACCCCTGAGTATCCTTCTGTGCGTTCAGGAGTTCGATTCATGTCTCGGACGCACCTCCTTTTGACGGCGCTCGTAATCGCCGTGGGCACGGTCGTTACGGGAAGCGGACCGAATGCAGGAGACAGTTCCGCTCCTCGCTTCCATATTCACATTCAATTTATCGCCTGGTTGCACGCAGATTTGGTAATCGGTCTTGTGGTACTCACCGTCCTTATGCTCTTAGTGACCTCTCAATATCCGTCGTTGCGCAAGCGCATCGCGATTTTTGGAGTAGTTGCACTAGCTCAAGGAGCCATCGGCTTTCTCCAGTACTACCGAGGCTTGCCAGAATTGCTTGTTGGAGCCCATCTCCTCGGCGTAACTTTGATTTGGATCAGTGCATGGCGAATTCATCTAGCGACAAAGTGAGGTAGAAATGAAAGAGAAATTGGCCCAGTGGAATGACCTTGATGACAGTGCCATCGCCTATGCCCGCGCCCTTGCTATGGATGCGGTGCAGAAGGTAGGCAATGGTCACCCGGGTACCGCTATGGCATTGGCGCCAGTTGCTTACTCGCTCTTCCAGCGTCATCTAGTCCACGACCCCAATGACCCCACATGGTTGGGACGCGATCGTTTTATACTCTCGTGCGGGCATTCGTCGCTGACGCTCTACACGCAACTTTTCTTCAGTGGGTACGGACTGGAGATGAAAGACCTCCAGGAGTTTCGCACCTGGGGCTCGCTAACGCCTGGACACCCCGAATACGGTCACACCGCGGGAGTAGAAACTACTACTGGGCCCCTCGGCCAGGGAGTTGCAAATGGAGTCGGCATGGCGATGGCAGCCCGCTACGAGCGCGGCCTGCTTGATCCAGACGCCCCGAACGGCACCAGCATATTCGACCACCAGATATGGGTCATTTGCTCAGATGGCGATCTTGAAGAAGGCGTAAGCGCCGAAGCCTCATCTCTAGCAGGAACACAAGCTTTGGGAGCGCTCAACGTCATCTATGACGACAACAGAATCTCTATAGAGGGCGACACCCATGTCGCATTCACCGAAGATGTTTCAGCACGCTACCGCGCATACGGTTGGGACGTCATCGATGTTCCTGCGCGAAGTGACGGCAATGTTGATTTGCCCGCACTTGAACAGGCGATTTTGGATGCAAAAAATCAACTATCTAAACCGACTTTGATCCGAATGAAGTCCGTTATCGCCTGGCCTGCACCGCACGCCAGGGGTACCGCCAAATCTCATGGATCGGCCCTCGGTGACCCCGAGATTGCCGAAACAAAGAAGTTGCTGGGCCTAGATCCCGATGCGAAATTTGCGATGCCTCAAGAAATTCTCGACCATGTTCGATCAGTCAAGACACGAGGCGCAGCCCTACATGCCTCATGGAATGAGAAGTTCAAGCAATGGGAGAGCGCGAATCCGGATCGAGCGCAACTCCTTTCACGTTTAGTTGCGCGCGCTCTCCCGGCTAATTGGGAGCACTCGATTCCTGAGTTCTCGCCGGATAAAGAGATAGCAACGCGCAAAGCCTCCGGGGACGTCATTGCCCAAATTGCACGAACGCTTCCAGAGTTCTGGGGTGGATCGGCAGACTTGGCAGAGAGCAATAACACCACGATCGACGGTGGCGGTTCATTCCTACCGGTGGGCAGCGAGATCCCAGGCGGAAGCCCTTACGGTCGAATCATTCACTTCGGCATTCGTGAGCATGCAATGGGTTCGATTCTCAACGGAATCACCTTGCATGGACTCACCCGAACTTTCGGCGGCACCTTCCTTGTATTTAGCGATTACATGCGACCCGCAGCGCGATTGGCCTCACTCATGAATCTCGGCGTCACCTTCGTGTGGACGCACGACTCCATCGGACTTGGTGAGGATGGTCCAACCCATCAACCAATCGAGCATATTGCGGCTCTGCGTGCCATTCCCAATCTGTCAGTGATTCGTCCAGCCGATGCGAACGAGACTGCACAGGCTTGGCGCGTGATCCTTACGCGCGACGAACCGAGTGCGCTACTGCTTTCAAGGCAGAACCTTCCGGTATTTGACCGAAGCATCTTTGCAAGCGCCCGTGGAGTCGAGATGGGCGCCTATATCTTGAGAGAAGCAAGTTCGGCCCCCATAGCAATTTTGATTGCCACAGGTTCGGAAGTCTCCCTTGCCGTGACAGCACAAGAGGCCCTGGAATCTCAAGGAATCCCTACAAGAGTTGTGAGTGCGCCTTGCTTGGAATGGTTCGATCGGCAGAGTCAATCTTATATAGATGAGGTATTGCCCAAATCGGTTGCAGTCAAGATAAGCATCGAAGCTGGTATAGCGCAAGGCTGGAGAGAATATGTGGGCGACCAAGGCTTCTCAATTTCCCTCGAACATTTTGGAGCATCTGCATCCGCATCAACGCTCTTTAAGCAATTCGGCTTCACCGCCGAACGAATCGTTGAAGAAGTTCTGGGGAGGCTTTCTTGATCACCGATCAAATCTCAAGTGCAGGCACATCAATCTGGCTCGATGATCTCTCGCGCAGCAAGATCACCGGAGAGGATTCACACAGCCTGCCTTATCGAATCGCACATAACAACGTAGTGGGCGTGACGACAAACCCCAGCATCTTCAACTCTGCGATTTCACATGGCGCAGAATATGCGTCAAGTATTTCCAACCTCAAAGGACACTCTGTCGAAGAAGTAGTTCAAGTCTTAACAACAGATGACGTAAGAAGCGCCTGCGACTTGTTTGCCCCAATATTTGAATCTAGTCAGGGTATCGATGGTCGTGTGAGCATCGAAGTAGATCCAAGGTTGGCTCACGAAACTGAGGAGTCCATCAAGCAGGGACGCGAACTATGGAAGTTGGTCGACCGCCCGAACGTGATGATCAAGATCCCCGCGACCCTCGAAGGACTCGATGCGATCACGGCTCTTCTCGCCGATGGCATCAGCGTCAACGTGACTCTGATCTTCTCAGTGGAACGCTACGTTAGAGTCTTCGAGGCCTTCATGAAGGGCCTGGAACTCAGATTGGCTGCCGGCAAAAGCATTTCAGAGGCGACATCGGTGGCATCTCTTTTCGTCAGCCGCGTCGACACTGCCGTCGACGCCATATTGAAGACTAATAACTCTCCTTCATCAACGGCGCTCCTGGGAAAGGCCGCAATCGCCAATGCCGTCCTCACCTACCAAGCATTTGAAGCCCTTGCAGGAACACCGCGATGGAAGACTCTCGAAAGTCATGGCGCGCGGATCCAGCGACCGCTCTGGGCATCAACTGGTGTGAAGGATCCCGCCTACGATGACACCCGATATGTCTTGGATCTCGTCACACCAAACACCGTAAACACAATGCCTCAGGCGACATTAGATGCCGTAATCGATCACGGGATCATACGAGAAGTAAGCCTTGAGGCAGAGTACGCAAAATCACAATCCATCTTCTTCATGTTGGAAGAGGTTGGTGTTTCAATGACTGACGTGACGGATGAGTTGGAAAAAGACGGTGTCAAGAAATTCGCCGATGCATGGAATGAGCTACTAGCTAATGTCGGAAAGGCACTGAACCCATGATTTTGCTGCATGGGTCTTCGACCTCCAAGATCGATCGCTTCGATCCTCGCTTCCTCGCACTTGTGGAAGCTAGCGAAAGGATTGCCGCGAAAGATTCGGATTTATGGGGGTCCGCTGCTCGCGAAGAAGCGGCCGTGCGATTGAACTGGGTGGATAGCCCGCAGTCTTCACGCGCCCTACTTCCGGAACTAGATGCACTCGCGGCGCGTTATCGTGCCTTCAATCAGATCGTGTTATGCGGAATGGGCGGTTCCTCCCTCGCCCCAGAAGTCATAGCCGCATCGTTCAATAAGGATTTATTCGTGTTGGACAGCACGGACCCTGATTACGTTGCACAGGCACTAAACATCGATCTGACCAAGACAGTAGTAGTGGTGAGTTCGAAATCGGGCTCCACTGTGGAAACCGCATCCCAACGATCATTATTCGAATCAGCGTTCACAAAGGCTGGACTGAATCCGACAGATCACATGGTTATCGTGACTGATCCTGGATCCCCGTTGGATAAAGACGCACGATCACGCGGATTCACCGTCGTGAATGCAGACCCCAATATCGGTGGACGCTTTAGCGCATTGACGGCTTTCGGGTTAGTGCCAGCCGCCTTGTTGGGAGTAGATGTCTCAGTACTCCTGGACGCCGCGACGGAGGTTCTTTCCTCCTTCCAAGGTAATCAATCTCCCGCAGTAGCAGCAGCATTCCTCCTGGCCTATCAATCCGGACAGTATCTTGCCTTCAGCGACACCGACTCTGGAATGCCAGGTCTGTCAGATTGGATCGAACAGCTCATTGCCGAATCAACTGGCAAAGAGCGAGTTGGCCGACTTCCCGTGGTGATCGAATCCATTGCATCCCCCGTCGGTGGCGATGCAATGCGAATTTCATTTTCAGGTAAAAGCGACTTAGTCATCGAAGGGGAACTAGGCGAACAGTTTATTTTCTGGGAGTGGGTAACAGCCCTCCTTGGATATGCATTGGAGATCGATCCGTTCAACCAGCCCAACGTTACGGAAGCAAAGGAACAAACAGCATCACTCCTTGCGGCATGGACTGGCAAACTGCCCAAGTTCACGCCAAGTTTCATTGATGGCGCAGTTGAAATTTTTGCAGACGCATCTACCGTTCAAGATGCTCTTACATTGGTTGTTGATGCCGTATCAGCTGACGGCTACATAGCGGTCATGGCCTACTTGGATCGAAAAGGTGACGAGGAATTGGCTCAACTACGGCGAGTACTCGCAGAGAAAAGTTCAAGGCCGGTCACCTTTGGATGGGGTCCGCGTTTTCTTCACTCAACAGGCCAGTTCCACAAGGGCGGCCAGCAAAACGGAGTCTTTCTTCAGATCACTGGAGAGCCTTCACTGGATATCGAAATTCCTGGAAAGGAATTCACATTCAAGACTCTTATCGCCGCCCAAGCCCTTGGCGACGGTCAAGCCCTGACGTCGCGAGGATTGACTGTGGTTCGCCTTCACCTCCGCAACCGCGAAGACGGCATCGCGGAAATCCTCAGCGCTGCACGGGCAATTATTTAGTCTTCGTCTTCTCCGCGAAGTTTACGAAGTGCCTCTTCGAGGATCTTCTGTCCTTCGGCATCGCTTCGACGCTCTTTCACGTATGCCAAGTGAGTCTTGTATGGCTCGTTCTTGATCGGGCTCGGTGGGTTGGCCTTGTCGCGACCGGCTGGATAACCGCAACGAGGGCAGTCCCACTCATCTGGGATAACCACAGTTGCGTCCTCAGCAAAGGAGGGACGGGTCTCGTGCCCATTGGCACACCAGTAAGAAATTTGGAACCGGCCGATCGATTCTCCGCGTTCAGCCTCACCCATTGGGCCTGCACCGACGCGACTACCCCGAATTGCGCTTCCGCCTGCCATCTTTACTCCCTGTTGTAGTTACGCCTTCACGATTTAAGAAATTCAGTCAATCCGTACTAATGCCGAGGCCTACTTAAGGGCCAGACTCAGAGCGACGACACCGGCGAACCAGAGCCCGCCCACGACGATGGTGATCCTGTCGAGGTTGCGCTCAACCACAGATGACCCGCCATAGTTCGAAGAGACGCCGCCGCCGAAAAGATCGGACAGACCGCTCCCCTTTCCTTTATGGAGGAGGACTAGAAGAACCATCAGGACGCTCGTGATCACGAGCAGAATGGACAGAGCCAGTTTCATTATTACCCCTTATTGGTCCTTGCTAGTACGCAAACCAGTAGAGGAGAAGGATAACGCACCTGCACCCTATTTATAGAACTTGGCGATCCGAGCCAATTCCTCGGGATCCAGGCTTGCCCCGCCTATGAGGGCTCCATCGACATCGGACTGCTTCATGATCTCAGCGATATTGGAGGATTTCACCGAACCTCCGTAGAGAATCCTCATTGCTTGGGCGATCTCGGGTGAGCCAATCTCCTCGATTTCCCCACGAATGGCGCTGCAGACCTCTTGGGCATCCTCGGCCGTAGCAGTCTTCCCTGTCCCAATGGCCCATATCGGTTCGTAGGCGATGACGATCTTTTTAAGATCTGACTTGCTCAAGTTTGCAAGCCCTGCACGAATCTGACGGATGACGTAGGAAACATGGGTGCCAGATTCCCTGATTGACAAGTCCTCTCCCACGCAGAAAATGGGGGTCAAGTCATTTGCAAGGGCCGCCTTGATCTTCCGATTGATCAAGACGTCATCTTCGCGATGAATAGTTCGTCGTTCGCTGTGGCCAACAATGACGAAGGTGCAACCAAGTTTGGCCAACATTGATCCAGAGATGTCTCCAGTAAATGCGCCCGAATTCTCCGGCGAAATATCTTGCGCACCGTAGAGTAGGCGAAGTCGATCACCATCTACGAGGGTCTGCACGGAACGAATGTCTGTGAAGGGTGGAAGAACTGCGACATCGACCGCGTCATAGTCTTTGTCATCAAGACTGTAAACAAGTTTCTGCGTCACCGCGATGGCCTCAAGGTGATTGAGGTTCATCTTCCAGTTACCAGCCATCAACGGCTTACGCATTATTTCTCCTTTGGTTTTCGAAAGTTCTTACAGACCGAGGGCTTGAAGGCCAGGAAGCTCCTTGCCTTCAAGGTACTCAAGGGAGGCACCGCCGCCCGTGGAAATGTAGCCAAAATCAGTGTCGGCAAAACCAAGGGCCCTCACGGCAGCCGCCGAGTCTCCCCCGCCAACCACCGAAATCCCCGAGACTTTTGTCAAGGCCTCTGCAACCACTTTTGTACCGGCTGCGAATGCTGCGAATTCAAAAACGCCCATTGGTCCGTTCCAGAATACCGTTTTACATTCAGCAATTGCCGCGGCAAAAGCTTTCGCCGATACGGGTCCGATGTCCAATCCCATTTGATCCGCAGGAATTGCATCGACACTCACGATGGTTGCAGGTGCGTCAGTTGCAAACTTCGGAGCAACAACGATGTCAGTAGGCAAGTAAAGCTTGACGCCGTTTGTCGCAGCACGGGCGATAAGATCTTTGACCGTCGGAATCAGATCCGTTTCGACAAGTGAGGTCCCGATACCCTTCCCCTGCGCGGCCAGGAAAGTGAAGACCATTCCGCCGCCGATTGCCAGAACGTTGACTTTGTCGAGCAAGTTGGAGATAACGCCGATCTTGTCAGAGACTTTCGCGCCACCGAGCACTACGCCGTAGGGCCTTTGCGGCTCCTGCGTTAGTTGCTTGAGGACTTTGACTTCGGCATCAATCAAGAACCCAGCTGCATGCGGAAGAAGTTTGGGAAGATCAAAGACCGATGCGTGCTTACGATG
>Ga0079306_1001505_pt1 | contig 15263 bp, 17 predicted proteins | sample Methanotroph_Enr_FD_79181 | JGI IMG/M metagenome (GOLD analysis project Ga0079306, IMG submission 79181) | Enriched soil microbial communities from Old Woman Creek wetland in Ohio, USA - Methanotroph_Enrichment_5 | ecosystem: Environmental > Terrestrial > Soil > Wetlands | place: USA: Ohio...
AACATGAAGATAATATCTGACATTGATCCCGTGTTGATACCCGGGACAGTCCTTCCACCTGCTTTTTTAAATCTTGCCATATTATTTCTCTCCCGTATTTTCAGGTTCAGCTTCTGAAATAGCAACAGGTATAGCCATTGAAATAGCATCAATACTACTTTCGTCCGTTAAGTCTTTGAATGGAACTCCGAATTTTTGTTTCGATAATTCGTTTCGAAGTTCATTGATTGCTGCTGTAAGTTCATTTTGAACCTGAATGTAAGTATTATAGGAAGTGCCGCGATCGTTTTTTAGCGAGATAATTCCTTTTAAAACAGATATCTTTCCGAGCCCGGGAATAACTTTTTCTTCCATCTCGGGAAAATCATCCCTACGCCCGGGGTTAGCCAGGAACAATTTGGCGGTTTCTTTCAATTCCCTGATATTAACAGGCTTGCCTTGAACTAGAAGATTGTTGTTCTTGTTAACCAGGACCTTTAAAACATTGCAATCCTTTAGTCAGCAGAATGTAGTGTATTTATTTATTGCCTTTTTAAGAGTAAATTCTCCGGCAATTGCATAGCCCTATTTAATAGCCTTTAAATCCAACATGGTATTACAAGCCGGTAAAAATCTGATTATTATTCCCCTTTAAATTTCAATAATCCTGCCGTTTCAAAGGATTCTGTTAGGCTGCAACCTGTAGCTAAAGACAACCTTTAGTTTGGATTCATTCAAAACGTTGATATTTTGCTTTAACAACCCCACCAAAAAGGGAATAATTATTCTTGCACTATTCACTTCATGTCACCCTAAGCTGCTGCACAGCGCCTGCCGAAGTGAAGGACACTCTTCATTATTCATTCTCAACTTCACTTTTCACTAATACTTTTATTTCACATACTTCAGAGGCGAAACTGTTATTGGAATAATGCAACGCACATTTATAGCTACACCGCCACGCATTCCCGGGTTCCAGGCTGGCATTGACCTGATAACACGAACTATTTCATTATCCAGGTCAGGCTGCAAGCCTTTTACCACTTTTACATCTCTTATTGTACCATCAATCAGTATTACAAAGTAAATATGTATTACCCCTGTAATATTTTGAACACGTGCAATTTCCGGATAATGAAGGTTTTGCCTGATAAATTCCTGCATAGCCTTATCACCACCCGGAAACTGTGGATTTTTTTCAGCTGAACCATAAACTTCACCAACTATGCCTCCACCGGCTTCATTAATACTATCTGTGCCATTATCAGTTGTTCCTTTCCCGCTTGTACCCAGCGAATCGCCTCTGCTCACCGCTGTTTTGTCAGTTTTATCCGGTGTACTAACATTAGCATCGGCAGCAATTGTAACAGGCACCTCTTCCGATTTTAGCGTTGAAGCACCTCTTATTTGTTCAATAGTCATCGAAGGTATTGGATTGTTTGAAAGGTTAACCCCAACTGCCTGTATTTCAGAAAGAGAATTGTAGTAAAATTTTTCTGAACGGTTCAGGCTTAGTCTTTCAAAAAACAATAAGACACATAAGAAGAAACACAGTGAATAAACAAAGCTCCGTAATACACGAGTCTGGTAAGTTTGCCGGATAAAATAAGCGCCATACGCTTTGTTACGTCCTTCGAAGGCAATATCGTCGAGCGTTGGTTTATGGTTCTTGTTTTTCAATTCAGGTTTCAGCAAAATAATATAACAAATATATAAAAATAGACGTCAGGGTATAAACTGACACTTATTAACAAATCGGATTGTTTTGATAATAGTGTGGAGAATGAAGTACACCAGCGAATTTGAATCTTACGTGGATGAATTGCGGTTACTAAATATATAAATAATCATATTGTTAAATCAGTCTATCTTCTGATTACCTGATGGCAAAATCAACCGGAATAATTAACATGCAGGCTATAGGTTTGCCTTTATAAATGGCAGGCTGCCACTGGGGCATTGATTTTACAAGCCGTATTGCCTCCATATCAAGTTCAGGATCAAATCCACTTACAATCTTTGCATCTTCAACCATACCTTTCTCATTTACCACGAAACTGACAATAGTGTTTCCCTTTATGCCAGCCAGGAGCGCATTAACCGGGTATTGCTGGTTTTTATAGAAATAATATTGGATTGCGGCATTTCCACCGGGGAACTGAGGTGCTTTCTCAAGAACCAATTTAATGGTGTCAATTATAAACGACTTTTCCTTTAATAAGTCCTTATGCCTATTTAACAGGATATCAGTAAGTTTATTAAATGATGTATCAGCTTTAGTAAGCAAAGGATTAATTTTCAATTGCGGCAGCTCCACCCTGTAATTTGGCGCTTCCTGCGGTACTGTTGTTATAGATGGCTCTGTTGTTAAAATCAAAGGTGCTGTTTTTTCTTTTGGTGCATCAGGCAACCGGATTAGCATCGGAATTATCTCCGGATTGTACTTTACTGTTTCATAATACGAATACTCAACTTTGGTTGAACTTTCAAAGAATGGATTGATTTTCCAGAAATAGATTATTGCAGTGGCAAACAGGAAAATGAAAAGCACCAACATAAAGCTAAATCGTAAGCGGCGCTGGTAAGTAAACCTGAGATCATAACAACCGTATCCCTTGTTTCGGTTCTCGAACACGATATCATCAAGGGTTTTAATAAGTTGCTTTTTTCTTTGTAATGCTTTCATCATTTAAATTTGCAACAAATATTGCGCCATTGGAGATGGCAAAGTTAAACAGAAATATAGTTGACGTGCAGTGTTAGTCCAATTCGAACAGAATAGTTTACGCTCCTCAACCAAAATATTCCGGAAGACAATACTTATTTAACGATTTATTGTTCCTTTTTATTGAATAACCGGATTAATTGCCATTTTTAAAATAAATCATAAGGCAGCCAAATTGATATCAACAATCAGGAATAAAGATATTGAATTTTTATAAACTTCAGAAAATGTGTTTTATGCTCTAAATGATTGTTAATTAATTGAAGCGGCTATTTCAACCATTATTTTGTCCGATAATGAGATTTCTAATTAACTTTGTGTCGTTTTATATGGATTTATGCTGTCAATTGCATCTTATAAAAGCCTGCCGGAGTAAATACGTTCGTTAATTATTCAAAACCTCAATCAATAGATCATGAAAAAAAACCTCAAATCGAAAAAACGTAGATTCAAACTAGGTTTCGCTATGCTTGTAATTCCGGTAGCTCTCGTTGTTGCTATTATCGTATTCGAATTCGTTATGGGAAATCCATCGAATTTCCAGGCGAATAATTCCGACAATGCTGCTTTACCCGGTAATTATTATGGTATAATTTACAAGGGTGGTCTAATAGTTCCGATTCTGATGACGCTTCTTTTAATAGTATTTACATTTATTGTTGAACGTATAATTGCTATTGGCAAAGGAACTGGCAAAGGCGATGTTACTGAATTTGTACAGGAAGTAAAGGATCTGCTTGCCATTAATGATATTGAAGGCGCAAAAGCGGCCTGCAACGAACAACAGGGATCCGTTGCTAATGTTGTACGTTCGGTATTGGAAAAATACCAGCAACTCGAAAAAGACACAACACTCGTCAAGGACCAGAAACTTACAGCACTTCAGCAGGAAGTAGAAGAAGCAACATCGCTTGAGCTACCGGCGCTTGAACAAAACCTTGTCATCCTGGCTACCATCACTTCGCTTGGCACCCTTATGGGTTTGCTTGGAACTGTTCTGGGAATGATACGTGCTTTTGGAGCATTGGCCAATGCAGGTGCACCTGACTCGGTGGCCCTGGCTCAGGGAATTTCCGAAGCTCTTGTTAATACAGCCTTTGGTATTGGTACAGCTGCCATAGCGCTTGTATTTTATAATGTATTTACCACGCGCATCGATAAACTTACTTACAGTATCGACGAAGCAGGATTCAGCCTTGTGCAGTCATACGCGGCCAATCACGTATAACTCGCTAATGCTTACTAAAAGGTACAAAAATGCCAAAAGTAAAAATAAAAAGAAAAAGTACCTGGATCGATATGACAGCCATGTGTGATGTAGCATTTCTGCTGCTCACATTCTTTATGCTGACATCTAATTTCACCAGGAAAGAACCGGTATTGGTTGCAACACCTTCATCAGTCTCCGAAATTAAAATACCCGAAACCAATATTATGACTGTATTGGTTGATCCTACAGGTAAAGTGTATTTTGGAATTGATGGGCAGGACAAACGCGAGCTGCTTATCGAAAAAATGGCTGCCACATACAAGGTTACGCTTACCCCCGAAGAAAGAAAACGCTTTTCGTTACTTGATTTGTTTGGGAATCCAATGTATGCCATGAAAGCATTTCTGAACCTGGCACCTGATGTCCGCGACCTTCCCCAAAATAACATGGGAATACCTACCGACTCAACAGATAATCAGTTCAAACAATGGGTTAAATTGGCTCGGGAAGTAAATCCTGACTTGCGGATAGCAATCAAAGCCGATGAAAAAACACCATTCCCGGTAATTAAGAAGGTAATGAAAAGCCTTCAGGAACTTGATGAAAATAGGTATAACCTGATCACCAAGCTCGAAACAACCCCTGGGAGATAATTATTAACTAAAAATAAACCGGAAAAATGGCAGATGTAAGTCAAGATTCAGGATCACATAAAAAAGGCGGTAAGAAGAGATCGAAAAAGTTGCCCACCCGCATCGACTTTACACCAATGGTCGATCTGGGCTTCCTTTTAATTACTTTCTTCATGCTTGCTACCTCCCTTATCAAGCCACAAACTATGGAGATTACCATGCCATCGGATAAAAAAGTAGAAGACGTAGATAAAGCAGTTGCCAAAGCTTCACAGGCAGTTACACTAATATTAGGCAAAAACGATAAAGTTTTTTATTATTTTGGCAAAACAGAAGGCGCACAAGTGATAGAAACCAATTATGCAGCTGATGGCTTGCGCAAGATACTTCTTGAAAAGAACTTTAATATTGCAAAACAAGTTGAGGACCTCAAATCAGAAAAGATAAAAACTCATATGAACGAGGATGTTTTTCAGAAAAAACTTGGCGAAATTAAGGCGAATAAAAACGCACCAGTGGTTAGGATCATGGCTACCGATGATTCCAATTATAGAAATTTGGTTGATGCACTCGACGAAATGAATATATGCAGTATAAGCCGCTATGCTATTGTTGATATTGATGAACAGGATTTACAACTCATCAGGGATAAAAATATATAAACATTGCATCCCTTAATTAATCAAATAATGAGTCGGCTAGATGCAAAAGATTAATATTTTTTCAGAGCAGTGGTGCGATGTTGTCTTCGAAGGCAGGCCAAAGGATTATGGCGCTTATATGTTGCGCAAATTATCTTCTAGCCGACATCGTATAGCAATTATAATTATGCTGATTTTTTCCCTCGCTGTATTTACTCTTCCCGGACTTATTAAAAGAATAATTCCTGAAAACCGTACAGTAAATGTTGATGTAACCAACTTGGCCAATATTGACCTGGAGAAGAATAAGCCCAAAGATGTTTTAGCTCCAAAAATCGAACAGGAACCGCCAAAGAAAATTCTTAGCACAATCAAATTTACACCTCCTGTTATTAAAGATGACATTGATGTACATGATGATGAAATCATGAAAACCCAGGAAGAGGTAACTGAATCAAAACTTTCAGTTTCAATTGCTGATGTAAAGGGAAATACTGAAACTGCCGACCTGGCTGATCTGCAGGAGAAGCAGAACCAGGTGGTTGAAGAAGAAGTGACCGAACCTTACCGTTACGTAGAACAAAGCCCTGAATATCCTGGTGGGGAAATGGCCCGTACCAAGTTCCTTCAGGATAATATAAAATACCCTATTATGGCTAGGGAAAGTGGCATTCAAGGTGTTGTATATGTAACTTTTGTAGTTGGTAAAACTGGCGAGATATCAAATGTGCAGATCATGCGTGGCATCGGTGGAGGCTGCGATGAAGAAGCCATCAGGGTAATAAAACTTATGCCTAAATGGATACCAGGCCGACAAAATGGCAAACCAGTTCCCGTATGGTTCAATTTCCCGCTCAGGTTCACATTAAATAATTAAACTCATGAATTTGTTCCGGTTCAAAGATCCAGGAAACCAAATCCCCAAACTGATCAGGAGAATTCTTTCGTATGTGATGATTTGTGTTTATATGGGTTTTGGCCTTTTTGTACTTATTAAAGGATGGTATGCATTATCAAAAACTCAATCCATTGGTATTGGAATACTTCTTATACTTTATGCAATTTTCAGAATCTACCGAGTGGTTCATGAATCGGGTCAAAAAGATACGTTGGATGAACTTATAGACGATAAGGAAAATGAATAAATTCACTTTAGCTGCTGTTGCTGGAATCAGCATTCTCATTCTGGGGTGCAACAGCGAGAATACCGGCGATAAATACACCGATACTCCAACTATGGGAAAAGTGTCAATTGCTGTAGATGAAACCTTTCAACCTATTATTGAAGCCGAGCTTCCTGTTTTTCATGCTATCTATAGGTACGCAACCATTCTACCCAAGTACCTTCCTGAAGTTGATGTTTTCAATTTACTGCTGCACGATAGTGTGAGGCTTGCAATTGTTTCCAGGCCATTGAACCAAAAAGAAATGAATTATTTCCATAGCAGGAAGTTTTTCCCCAAGCAAATACCCGTAGCTGTTGACGGTATTGCTGTTTTAGTTAATCCTTCCAATCCCGACACGCTTTTCTCTATCAAACAATTACGAAAAATCATGTTAGGCGAGATAACAGATTGGAAACAAATAAATCCTCATTCAAAACAGGGTGAGATAAAAGTAGTATTTGATAATCCAAACTCCAGCACAGTCCGGTTTGTGGTCGATTCAATTACAAAAACACAGAAGCTAGGTAAGCAGCTTTCGGCCATGCAGTATAACATTGATGTGGTTGATTTCATCTCAAAAACCCCAAATGCCATTGGCGTTATGGGGATAAGCTGGATCAGTGACAGCCGAGATCCTAAAAGCCTTTCGTTCCTTAAAAAAGTAAGGGTGGCAGGGATTTCAACATCAGATCCGCCAACTATTGAAAACTGCTATCAGCCATTCCAGGCGTATATTGCCACCGGGAAATACCCGTTGACTCGCTTTGTTTATATGATACTTACCGAACCAAGAGCTGGTCTTGGAACTGGTTTTACGTCCTTTGTGGCAAGTGATAAAGGCCAACGCATTATACTGAAAACAGGAATTCTCCCATATGTTGATCCGGTAAGGATCGTAAATATTAAAAAAGAATAACCTGGTTCAAATAGCTACTTTCTGGCATGAATAATGCCATGAAATCAAGTAATTATAATGTAATTAGTATGAAGTCGATTAAATCATTTCTCATCGCATGTTTGCTTTTGCTTGCAGGTAACATTATTGCCCAGCCTTTGAGTGATGCTATGAAACTGCTTGAAATGAAACAATATAAAAGTGCAAAATCAGCATTCCTTCACGAACTTAAAAGTACCAATTCAGCATCTGGCTGGTTTTATATTGGGAAAACCTACGCTGCACTGGGTCAGTCTGATTCAGCAAAAATATGTTTTTCAAATATTGAGTTGGCTGATCCTAAGAGCAGCCTTTCAATTGTAGCCCAGGCAATTAGCGAATTGGCAGCAGGCAATAGCAGTCAGGTGATTTCGACTCTTGAAAAAGCAAATAAATTAGCGATATCAAAGCGAGACATCATTACACTCATTGAAATTGCTCTTGTACGTTACCAGGCAGGTGATACCGTTAGATGGATTATACCGCTTACCATGGCTTCAGGAATGGATTCGAAAAATCCAAAACCCTATATCATGGCAGGTAAAATATATCAAATGCTTGGCGAGAGGTCCAACAAACACAATTATTATGGTGGATTAGCCTCAGGCAGATTTGAACAAGCATTATATTATGATCCGGATAACTTGGAAGCGCGGACTGCACAGGCAGAATCATTTTTTGCAGGACATAATTTTGAAGAAGCTGAAGCCTACCTGGATATAGTACTTGCAAAAGACTCAAACTATATTCCCGCCTTAAAAATTTATGGCGACCTGGCTTACACTTTAGGCAATTACGATAAAGCAAGTTTGATATATACCCGGTATATGGCCTTGTCTGAATACAGTGACAAGGACTTATCAAGATTTATAACAATATTATATTTCAACAAGGAATATTCAAAAGCAAATGAACTTATTACATCTGTTTTAGCAAAAGATCCTTCAAATGGAGTGATGCTTCGTTTAAAAGGGTACACATCTTTTGAATTGGGCAAATATTCCGAAGGATTCGATGCTATGAAAAAATTCTTTGATTTGCGTGCCACGGCAGATACTAATAAAATCATACTTTCCGATTATGAGTATGCAGGGAAATTAGCTTCAGGAATCGGCAATGATTCATTATCAACTATTTATTTCCAGAAGGCGCTGGATATGGATTCAACAAAAACCGGCTTATATGAAGACATTTCAAAATCATATGAGAAAAGAAAACAATACCAAAAAGCTATTCATTATTACTTCAGGTACATTTCGGCCAGGAATGGAAATGTTGCATCAGTAACCTATTTTAATATCGGTAAGGATTTTCTTCTGCTTGCCGATGATGCTGCAAATACAGCTGATTCTATGAACCGCAATTTATATCTGAAGCGTGCCGATACCGCTTTTAAGAAGGTAATCGAATTATCGCCAAATTCACACCTGGGATACCAATGGCACGCACGTGTACTTGCCGCATTCGATCCCGAAAGTGTGCAGGGTCTTGCCAAAACCGATTATGAAAAAACACTTTTTATACTTGAACAAAAAACTGATCTTTCAAAATATAAAAGCGACCTGACCGAAGGATTTAGATACCTGGCTTATTACTATTACCTGCAATATGAATCAGCCAAACTGGCAAAAGACAATTCTGCTATGGCAGAATCCAAAAAACTATCAACTAGTTATTGGCAAAAAGTTCTCAGCCTTGATCCTCAGAACGATGCTGCAAAACAAGCTATTAATGCACTAAAATGACATTACATAAATAGGTGTAATAGCTCCTGGTTTAACTGGGGGATAAAAATTACTAAGGATCAATCCAATAATTGGAAAAAGGAATTGAAAAACACATTATTTTTTATTCCTGTTTTGACAGCATATGAAAATTAAGTCAACACATCCGCGTAACGCATTATCTGCTCTAGGATTAATAACAACTTTAGCAATTGTTTTTGGTGATATAGGCACTTCACCGCTTTATGTAATGAAAGCAGTACTCTCAGGTTCCCATGGATTTGTGAACGTTGATTTTATTCTGGGAGCCATATCCTGTATCATTTGGACCTTAACCTTACAAACCACCGTAAAATATGTTTTAATTACCCTTCGTGCCGACAACAAGGGGGAAGGAGGCATTCTTTCTTTATATGCGCTTGTCCGGAAAAATAAGAGAAAACTTTTTGTTCTGGCCATTATCGGAGCCAGTGCCCTGCTAGCTGATGGAATAATAACACCTTCAATCACCATAATTTCAGCCGTGGAAGGAATAAAAATACAATATCCGTCTTTTGATGTGGTTCCCATTGCTATGTTGATTGTTGTAGCCCTGTTTTTAATTCAGCAATTCGGAACTGTCACTATCGGAACATTTTTTGGCCCGACAATGCTGCTTTGGTTTACTATGCTTGGCGTGTTGGGGATAATTCAGATAGCGCAACTACCGATCATTCTGAAAGCCTTTAATCCATATTATGCGTTTGAATTATTGGCTCATCACCCGAATGGTTTTTTACTACTGGGAGCAGTTTTTCTTTGTACTACAGGGGCTGAAGCGCTTTACTCTAATTTGGGACACTGTGGTATTGGTAATATCCGTGTCAGTTGGATTTTTGTTAAAATAACCTTGATTCTAAATTACCTGGGCCAAGGGGCGTGGATACTTCTTCAGCCTCAGTCCACCACATACTGGCCAAATCCTTTTTTTGCAATAATGCCACCCTGGTTTCTTCCTTTTGGTATAGTATTGGCAACTGCTGCAGCTATTATAGTAAGCCAGGCTGTGATCAGTCTTTCTTACATGCGTATAAGCGAGGCTATTCAGCTTAATTTCTGGCCTAAAGTAAATGTATCCTATCCAACCACCCGAAAAGGGGAAATGTACATTTCGTCGGTAAACTGGTTGTTGTTTATAGCTGTTGCACTGGTAATTATAACTTTTGGAAGCGCAGCAAATATGGAGGCTGCATATGGTTTGGCAATAACTATAACCATGCTGATGACTACAATTCTGATGGCATTCTTCTTACAACGAATTCGCAGAAGAAAACTTTACATTGTAGCTTTCGTACTTGTATATCTTTTCATCGAAGGGGTTTTTCTTGTAGCTAACCTTGCGAAATTTATCCACGGTGCATGGTTCACAATATTGCTGACAGGTTTGCTTTCTTTTATAATGTATGCCTGGTACAGAGGCAGAGCTACTAAGAACCAATTTACAAGATACGTCAAAATCTCAGATCATATAGAAGCCCTAAAGGATCTTAGTAAAGATGTGAAAATCCAAAAATTTGCGACAAACCTGGTTTATATAACCCATGCTGATTACGAGAGAGAAATTGAATCAAAGATTTTGTATTCAATCTTTAATAAAAATCCAAAAAGAGCTGATACCTATTGGTTGTTACATGTTCATATTACCGATGAGCCTCATACTCTTGAATATTCAGTAGATAAAATTGTACCAGGTGTATTGATACGAGTTGAATTTCGGCTTGGTTTTAAAGTACAACCCCGAATAAATCTGTACTTTAAATATGTATTGCAAGAATTAGTGCAAAACCAGGAAATAAGCCTCGAATCTGGTTATCCGTCCATACAAAAACATCATATACCGGCTGATTTTTTCTTCATCATAATACGCCGCGTCCAAAATTACGATTTCGATTTCCCTCCATTTCAACAGTTTATTCTGGATGTTTACACCTGGCTTGTTAAAATGTCAACTTCCGACATACGTGCTTATGGTCTCGATACCAGCAATATTATGGAAGAAAAAGTGTCGTTCGTAGTTGATTCAGGAAAAAAAAGCGTGCTTAAACGCATTACTTAGAATCAATTAGCTGATATTTTCTATGATCCTTGATTTTAGCTTGTTGGGTATAGTTGAAAAGCAAATTTTTAATTCTTTTTCAGATTTTTAGCTTTCTCGTTCAACTCTATATCCTCTGCTGTTACTGGTGAAATTTCAATATTATGCGCTGCGGGTTTTGTTGTTTCATCCACGCAGATATAAGTTACAAATCCGCTGACATAGGGTATATTTGAATCATCATTGGCTACCTGTATCCAGGACACTAAACTACTCCTTCCTGCATAAACAACCTTGGATGAAAATTTCAAAATCTGGCCTGGACGAACAGGCTTAGTAAAATACATGCCATGTATTTTCAAACAAACAATTGATTTAACATCCATAAGCATGGCTGCAGCTATAAATCCCGCTTCAACAAACCATTCAGCAGTTCTGCCGGCAAACAAAGTTCCATGATGATTCAAGTCTTCACTCTTTACAAGCCTTGTTGTGCAAACACTTTTAGGCTCTGTTATTGTCTTCTCCATTAGTTATTGGGTATAAATTAATATTCGGCAAAAGTATATATTAATTGAAACCATATCTATTGTAAATAAATATAAATCATATAAGATTTTTCATGAATGAGAAACATGAAATTCACACTTGGACTATGCATCACAATAAATTCCCACTTCGACTGTATTGTTTTAACTATTAATTAGTTGATCCTTAAAAAGTCATTTTTCAAGCAGCAACTGGGTTAAATTTTTGCTGAAAAAACATCTGAAAAATAAAACACTAAAACTCTTCCTTGAGTTTTTCCATCATTTTCTTCAAGTTCCAGGCTGTTGCCATTAAAGGTCGAAACAAATCTCGCTGGCTTTTTGGAGGCAATTTCCCTATCATAAATTGCAGGTTTTATGCAATAAAAGTTCAAATTCCTGCATTAATAAACAACATAAATATACTTTTATTTACTGACATTCAATTGTTTATATCATTATTAAGGATCGACTATTTACCAACCCTTCACATTTTTCGTTGTGCTCTTTAAAAATCCTTAGAATTGTCTTGTTAGAGCTATCAATCCCAAGGTAGTAGTTTTTTAGCGCAAAAGCAGTAAAGTCTTTTCCTACCTCTTCCAACTCACGCTTATATAAAAGCATATTAGATTTCACAAAATCAAAATAGGAATTTAATTCTCTGGCTACTTTAGTTTGTCCAATAGCTCTTCCTTTGGTATGATCCCATTGATCATCGCTAATGCTTTTTTGCAAACCAAATTCGGCTCTTTGCCCGTTAACTGTAATTCTTACAAAGATCGGCGCATTGCTATCTTTTAAAATTTTCGTCCTTTTAATGTAAAAAAGGACCTTGCATGTTACTCTTGTCATGGCGTTAATTTTAGGTGATAAAATTAGGTTACATGAGCAATATAATAAAATGCATTTTACTGTATATCTGTGTATTATGTACTATAAGGTGGACTTACAGGCCTAAAATTATAGTCCACCGGATAACACACAGAAATAGTACTTTTTTCTGCCTTTTTCTGCTTTGGGGGAAAAGAAAAAACCACTGCAACGTATTGGTTTTCAGTGGTTTTCTTGAATTTGCTTATCCTACTAGCGGAGAGGATGGGATTCGAACCCATGATACCCTTTTGAGGTATACACACTTTCCAGGCGTGCGCCATCGACCAACTCGGCCACCTCTCCAATTCGTTTCAACAAAGGGATTTTCCTGTATTAATCTTCTTAAAACGGGGTGCGAAGTTACAAAATAAATTTACAAACTGGACTTCCTCTGTCATTTATAACAAATTTGTAAAAAGGTGTAAAAAAAATCAAAAAGCACATTTTATATGGGGAACTTCTAGCCGGTTACAATAAATGGTTTCGTTTATCAGTTTGGGTAGCCTGAATGCTTTTTGCCAGGCGAAATTTCAGTTTATATCGGTTCGGATCAAAACGCGCCATTATACATTCTGTTTTTGATAATGTGTAAGTGAAATAAACAAAAAATAAAACAACGCTGCCAGGTTTAACCCTCCATAAATAAGATAGGTATGGGGCAAGCCAATTGCCTGAGCAAGGTAGCCTGTGATAAGCATACCTAGTCCGATACCCAGATCAAGACCGGAGAAAAGCGTAGAGTTGGCTGCACCGCGACGATGAGGTGGCACAAGATTATTCACCATTGCCTGAAAAGTAGGAAAAACTATTCCACTGCCTAATCCAAGCAGGAATCCTGCAATTATAAATCCAGGTGTATTGACAATCAAACCCAGCATAGCATGCCCTGTTGCAAGAAATAGAATACCAGTAATTGCAAGTACTTTTGGCCCATGACGATCGAATATTTTACCCATATAAATCCGGGCCAGCGAAATTCCTCCGGCAAAAATGATAAAAAACAACCCGGCATATCCGATCCCGGTTCTTAATGCGTAAAGCGAAATAAACGAAACCAGTCCACCATAGCTGATATTTACAAACAGCAGGTTAAACGTTACCGGCAGGGAAGTTGATTCTATAAGGTTTCGAAATGAAAACCTGATTTTACCAGCATGAGGAACTGCCGGGTATTTAATAAGTAATGAAAGCAAAAATCCGGCAAAAGCGAGTACACCGGCAAACAAGAACATCAGAGTGTAATTATTGTTCCGCGTTAGTAGCAGCCCGGCAAAAGGCCCTAAAGCCATTGGAATTGTCATGGCGAGTCCATATAAACCTATTCCTTCGCCGCGCCGTGAAGCGGGGACAATATCAACTATCAGCGTACTACCGGTCGTGGTGGCAACACCCCATACCAGCCCATGCATAAAGCGGACGCTCAGCATGAGTACAAAAGCACCGGCGAGCGGATAGCCACTAAAAATAACCGCAAACAGCAGTAAAGAGGATATAAAAAAAAATTTACGCCCATACCTATCGATCATAAAACCGGTAAAAGGCCGAAAAAGTAAAGCCGCGAGAGTATAAACCGCAAGGATAATACCCGTTTGACCTTCATCAATTTTCAATTCGCGGGTCAAAAAGACCGGAAGTGTAGGCAGAAGAATATAAAATGCAGTAAACAAAAGCAGGCTGGCGAAAAATACCAATACAAAATTGCCTCTGAAAATTGTATTGCTTGCTGGTAGCATCCTGTTTACAAATGATTCGAAAAATTAAAAATAGATTTATTTTTGTAAAGACATGCCTGATATTTTAGTTGGGCAGTTGTGTCAAAGGTAGTAATCATTTGTATCGTTATACCTGCATGTATTCAAATTAATGAAATCAGGTTCGGTGTCAGTAAATTGAACAAAAACTATTTTGCTCAGTTCTTATTACTCAGCATACTTAATTCATGTAGCATTACTATTTATCAACCACACCAAATAATTTTGTGAGCACAAAGCTCTTTACACTTTTCAAAAGAGTTCATAACTTCCTGATTTTTTATACCATAACTCCAAATTACAATAATTAAAAGCCTTTCACGTTATGGTAACTCTTCATCCAGGGAAATAAAAAAAATCGGGCAACTAATTTCTTTCATAATATATACGTCAAATACTTCATCCTAATGAAAAAACTCACCGCCACACTGGCCATCATCCTTTTAACCACAACCCTGGCAAATGCACAGAAATATATGACGAAGGAGGGCACTATTAAATTCTCTTCAGAAACACCGATGGAAAAAATCGCAGCTGTAAACAGTCAGGCAAACAGTGCTTTGGATTTTTCCACTGGAAATTTCGTTTTCAAAGTATTGAACCGGGGGTTCGAATTTGAAAAAGCACTGATGCAGGAGCATTTTAACGAAAATTATATGGAGTCGGAAAAATTCCCTAATTCAACTTTTAGCGGGAAAATAACCAATATCAAGGATGTTAAGCTTGGAAAAGATGGTATTTATAAAGTGAATGTTGATGGTGCCTTAACGATGCATGGTGTTACAAATAAAGTTAAAGTTAGCGGTACACTCGAAGTTAAAGGAGGAAAAGTGTTAGGAAATGCTATTTTCAATGTGTCACCAAAGGATTACAACATCACTATACCCAAAACTGTGATTAAAAATATTTCTGAAGCCATACAGGTAGATGTTGCTATTTCATTGGATAAGCTAGGTAGTTAATTCGATTTGCTCCATATTGTTCGGGACACCAGACTTTTCTACAGTCACAACTGGAAATCATTTCA
>Ga0079306_1001506_pt1 | contig 15262 bp, 13 predicted proteins | sample Methanotroph_Enr_FD_79181 | JGI IMG/M metagenome (GOLD analysis project Ga0079306, IMG submission 79181) | Enriched soil microbial communities from Old Woman Creek wetland in Ohio, USA - Methanotroph_Enrichment_5 | ecosystem: Environmental > Terrestrial > Soil > Wetlands | place: USA: Ohio...
AATTCCAAACGAAATGATCAGTACCGTCAGAATTGAGCGGAGCATATGGCTGCGGATGGAATGCAGTGAAATCTTCAGATTCTCGGAAGTAACACCAGGTTTCAGGAATTTCATTGATATGTGTATATAATCAATATAGACCACTAAGAGTATTGTCTTCAAACAGGTTCATCCCTTATGTGATTAACAAAAATACCTGAAAAAATCCGGCAAACTAAATCGTTGAATAAATTAATTCCGGAAAATTAGGGATTATTAACAAATGCTATGATAACACGCTTCTATGATTGCATGTAAATTTAGTGAGGACAATTAAAATGAAAATCAGAAGATCGCAATTGCGGAAGACATGATCAGCGACCACATCACGACTGAACCGGAAAGATAGAGAACCTGGTAAGAGCGTTTCGGATAAAAGCGGGCAGCCAGGAAAGTGCCCAATGGAATTGAAAGCAGTACCGGGGTGAGTATTACAATACCAATAAACCCGTATTTCCTGCGAATTTTGACATATAATTTATTAGAATAAGTAAAAACTTTCTTTTTCCTTGCTATTAGCGGAAAGTACCGTTCGGCAAGGTGGCTTAGGTTCAAACTGCCAGCAAGACTGTGAACTGCTTTATGAACATACTTCCTAAGATAGCTATCATACAACTTAATCAACCACCTGCTAGCATAGAAGAAAACAAACACACCCATAATGCCGCCGGCGGAAGTGGAAACCAACGTTTGAAGAAAATTGAAACCGAGACCGAAGGATAAAGGAGGAGCAAGCAGAAATTTAACACTGCTCAATGCAAATACGATCAGGAGTTTCAATAGAGCCGACATAGAAAGAAGGAGTTTGTTGTAGTAGAACGTATTCTCTTACCTATTTATTTCTTAAATACTAATAAGTAATAGAGATAGAATAAAAAAAGTTTTGAACGAATTATGCTTTTTTCCCGTAAGCAAGATCGCCGGCATCACCCAACCCGGGCACAATATATCCTTGAGCAGTCAATTCATCGTCAATGGCTCCTACCCAAATAGTAACTCCTTTTTTAGGCATTACACGCTTAAGATATTCAATTCCTTGTATACTTGCCAAAATTGAAACCAAATGTGTATGAACAGGTTTCCCCTGCATAAGCAATTCCTTATAGGCTGAGAACATAGAATGGCCGGTTGCGAGCATCGGATCACTTAATATGAGTGTCTTTCCTTCCAGTTCAGGGCATGAAACATACTCAACCTGGACGGCAAATTCATCATCTTTCCGGTGTTCCCGGTATGCTGAAACAAATGCATTATCCGAGTGGTCAAAAAAGTTCAGTACCCCCTGATGAAGAGGAAGCCCGGCCCGGAGGATAGTTCCTAGAACAGGGAACTGCTTTAGAACAGGCACAGTGGATGTACCCAGGGAGGTCACAAATTCCTTTTCTTCAAATTCAAGCTTTTTACTTATTTCGTAAGCAAATATTTCGCCCAGTTTTTCCATATTCCGGCGAAAACGAAAGCTGTCGGTTTGAACGGTAGCATCACGCAGTTCAGATATAAACTGGTTGACAACTGAATTTTGAGTTCCCAGGTTGATGACCATGATGATAAGGTTTATGAATGACCGGGACAAATAGAGCCCGTTCCTGACAATAAAGCAAATTTATTCATTTAGCAACAGAAAATAAGCAATCCCATTTTTTTATTTTTTCAAGAATGATCGCAACTGTCGGAAAACTTTCAAGCCAATCCTGAAATAAAAAGGAAGGTAATTAAAATAAATTCGAGGATAGAACAACTTTTTTGATCCAAAACTTGCATAGAAACGCCCCAGGTTTTTATCGTTCGATCCCTCAAAATCGAGGATCATATTCTTTAGGGCATTCTCCCTGATGAAGGTATCCACAATGAAAGGCATGACGCCGGTTTGTCTGCCTGTGTCCGATACAGCAGAAAAAAGAAATACAGCTTTGTTGTGGCTTTTTACCCAACTCACCCCCCCGCTGAGCACATTTTGTTCATCATAAACGCCCCAGACCTCACAAACTCCCCTTTGCACGAGCATTTTCATCAGATTCAGCAATAAAGTATACTGCGAGTCAGTGAGCGACTTTATCCTTGCACCCCGGTTATTCCGGAATAACTCAATCAGCAGCGCGGGATCAACATTTTTCGACAGTGAATTTGAGAAGGTTGAAGCTTTGCGAATATTCCTCTTTAGATTTTCGGAATAGGAACTTACCAATTGTTGATAAGGCAAATCGAGGCTAAGTTCATAATTTATATTGTATTTATAATTTATTCCGGAAGCCTCAATTTTATTGAATGTACTCAGGTTGAAGTCGCCATATTTGAACTGGGCAGGAATTTTATACAAGAAGTCCTTAAGTTCCCTGGAACTGACCGGGCTTGCGGAATATATCCCTAACTGCTGTGTAAAAAGCGGTTGAGCCAGGTAATGTATTTTCATTTTTTGCCATGCCGGCAAAGGGAAAACCCGCAAATATTCATCTTCGACAAGGGCGCACCAGCCCGGGCAAACGAGGTCGAGATACCATGTATAACCATACACGTTTCCGTTAAATGCCTGGTTGATGCATTCGTTCCACCGAATGGAATCAATCTGCTCATTAGTTAGAAAACGTATCATCTAAGAGTTTTTCAAATTTGGTATTGACATCTTCAGCTTACAAGTTGTTCCCGTAACCTTGTCCAGGAGGCTGTACCCAGAACAACCGATTTATCCTTGTTTATTCTGCTGCAAGTTCAATCATTTTCTCAAACACTGCCAGCCAGCCTTTCCATTCATATCTATCATTCAGTGAATGATTATGCCATAGCGGAATAAATGTACCATTCACGGCCTTAGTTTCAATGATCAAGGATTTAATCACATCCATCGCCTGGACCGGCGTAAGGCGAAGATAATCGTTCAGGGTGCCATCCATTAAGGTAAAAGGATGAATCTTCAGATGAGTTTCCCTGTCCATATCCAGGTCATAGAAATGAAAAGGCGTGCAGATTGAGGCCCTGAAACCAGGCTCTTCAGCATAGCCCATGGAATAATCATCCAGGATATCATGGTTGATCAGGTTGCGGTAAGTAATAGGAAACTCAAGCCGCAAAAAGTGCTGCCTGCTTTTCGTAACATCTTCGTGAAGCAATTTGGAGAGCCGGGTAATTTCAACCTTCAGTTTCCCAGAATCAGTGTATGATTCATAGGATGGATGTATCCCAATATCCGCGTAGTCGGCCAAGACTCTGATCAGTTTATGGAACTGGCGGTTATTTACAGGAATATTCTTGTCGCGGGGCCCATAATCAGCCATAAGGATAAAATAGATCAGCTTTAGCTTGTACCTGGCCTGGAGTTGAAACAAGGTTTCGAAAGTATCAAAAGGGTCTTTTTGCCTGCCTAACAGGACCCTGATACGTTCACCAAATTCCTGCATATCTTTTTTCTGAATTGTCTTCAAAAATCCGCCCGCTGCCCGGGTCAGCCCTTTATGCTTGAATGCATAGGCCGCATCAATATCAACAGAGAGTTCAAAACTGTACGAGGGTTGTTTCAGTTTCAAGCCCGGGTACCTGGCGTTAAGAAGTTTACCGAGATAAATTGCCCATATATTCACCAGAGGTTTTCGAAGAAACCCATTCTTCAACGCTTCACTTCCCGTGGCAAGAAATCTTCCATGTTCATCCCGGATATGGGGAAGATATTCTTCATACCTTGAAACAAGGAAAAAGGAGGCTGCAAAAACATCGAACGGTAGCGCCGAATTTTTATCATGTACGGCAAAGAATGCAGGATGCCCTTCAAAAGAAATATAGTTCAGAGACTTCAATGATATCCCTGTTTCGAAAAGAAGATTACCTGATGCAAAATAAAGTTCATTTTCAGGTAACTGTATTCCATAGGAAAACCGGGGTCCCGTGCAGGCCAGGAATTCATCCAGGTTGTGCGTGATTTTTGTCGGAATACCAAGCAACTCATCGATGAGCAGGTGAAAAATATAATTCACCCTGCTTGATTGCTTTTTTGTTAAGATCAATATCATGTTGCCTTTTAAAACTGAAGAAACACCTCCTTGCATTGACTGCACCCTGATCAATTGCCGAAAATACGAAAATCCATCCGGAATTTAGTATAAAAGTTGGCAATATTCAACCGGGTAGGACCAGGTATCATGCTGAAAAACTTTTTTCAACACCAATTATTGGATAACAGGCAGGCAAGAGCAGAGCCTAAGTTGGAAAAAGTACCTATCGGCAGCCGCATATGGAAAAATAATTGCCGAAAAGTCTTATTTTTGAAAATAATTCTCCTGGCATCTACAGCCTTCAGAAAGGAGATTTACAACTTCTTTAGGATTTGATTTACTGATCTTTACCAGATATGGACAATTTCGTTGTTTCTGCCCGCAAATACCGCCCCGTAACCTTCGATACGGTAGTCGGGCAGCAATCTATCACCAATACCCTCAAAAATGCCATCCGCAATAACCAGTTGGCCCAGGCATTTCTTTTCTGTGGTCCGAGGGGGGTTGGAAAAACCACTTGTGCCCGCATCCTGGCAAAGACCATTAATTGTGAAAAGCCAACTTCCAACATAGAACCATGCAACGAGTGCACTTCCTGTGTCACCTTCAATGAGTCATCCTCATTTAACATCCACGAACTGGATGCTGCATCCAATAATTCGGTGGATGATATAAGGAACCTGGTCGAGCAGGTGCGGATCCCACCCCAGATGGGCAGGTACAAAGTATATATTATTGATGAAGTCCATATGCTTTCCGCCCAGGCCTTTAATGCATTCCTCAAAACGCTTGAAGAGCCCCCGGCATATGCCAAGTTTATCCTGGCAACCACCGAGAAGCACAAGATCATCCCTACCATTCTTTCCCGTTGCCAGATATTTGATTTCAAGCGGATTACCATCCAGGATATTGCTTCACATCTTGCTTTTGTTGCAGCAAAGGAAAATGTCGCGGCTGACCCCGAGGCGATGCATATCATTGCCCAGAAGGCTGATGGCGCCCTGCGCGATGCCCTCTCCATCTTTGACCAGATGGTAAACCTGGGCGACCACACTATTTCCCGGGAGTTGGTAATTGAGAACCTGAACGTGCTTGATTACGATTATTATTTCAGAATCACGGAACAAATGCTTAGCGGGAATTTGAAAGATGTCCTTCTCATACTGAATGAAATAATTGAAAAAGGATTCGAAGGGCAGCATTTCATTACCGGGCTGGGTGAGCACCTGCGTAACCTGTTGATGTGCATGGATCCTTCTACCGTGAAATTGATTGAAGCAAGCGATTCGATCCGTGATAAATACTTGCAGCAAGCGGCTTCGTCGCCTGTTTTATTCCTTATCAATACGCTCGACATAGTCAATAAATGTGATGTTACCTACAGAACGGCAAACAACAAGCGGCTGACCCTGGAGGTTGCATTAATCCAGATGTGCCAGGTCGGAAATCCTGTTCCCCAGGCGGTGACCATTCCGCCTGCTGCGGTTGTTTCTCCACAACATCAGCCGGTTCTAACTCCGACGCCACCGGTTCAATCACCTCCTGCCACGGCTCCTCATACAATTGCAACACCCCCTGCACAGGCTCCATCGCCTGTTGTTTCACAAGACCCCGTTCCAGCAGAAAAAATCATCCCTGAAGAACCGGCTATGCAAGCCCAAGTTCCGGGTAATTCAGAAGCAGAAAATGAAAGCCAGCCTGCAGGAGAAATCCCCGGAACGAATGCTGATTCAACTATTCACTCTGAACCTTTGCAGAAATATCCGGCAACTTCCATGCATTCAATCAAGGGAGTGATGAGCCAGGGTTCGAATGTGGGCCAAAAAGCTGAGGATAAAGGACAAGCTATTCAACGGAAGGAATTATTTACGATCAGCCAGTTGGAAGCAGTATTTGAAAAGTACGCGGAGAAAATAAAAGACAACTCTGCAATGTTGTTTTCAGCCCTTACTGCACATAAACCACAACTCAGGGACAACAATCTTATCCTGATTACGCTTGACAACCTGATACTGCAAAAGGAAGTTAATGAAGCATGGATCGAAATCCTTGCATTTCGGAAGAATGAACTCAATAACGACCTGATCAGCATGGAAATCGAGATTTCTACGAAACCTTCTGAAAATAAGAAATTTATGAGTGACAAGGACAAGTTGGATGCAATGAAACAAAAAAATCCTGAACTGGCTACCTTGACGGATCAGCTCAACCTCGAACTTGATATCTCCTGATAAACAACAGATTATTAATTTTTTAAAACTAAAAAAAACGGCGTCTAATATTTCCTTTTTAAATGAGTTCCACAGCATGAAGCGAAGAGTGTTTGCAATAGGTGAAACATTACTCGATATTATCTTTGAAAACAGGCAACCCGTTAAAGCGGTTGCCGGCGGTTCAATGGCAAATGCTGCTGTTTCTCTGGGACGGGCAGGAATTGATGTTGAACTCATAAGTGAATTCGGTAACGACCAGGTTGGAAATCAAATAGGCTCATTCCTTGATGATAACCATGTGAAGCATACCTGGAGTTTAAGGTATGATTCCAACAAGACATCTGTTGCCATGGCATTTCTTAATGAAAAGAAGAATGCAGAATACACCTTTTACCATGATTCCCCTGAAATCCTGCCGGTGTTTCCTTTACCTGAATTCAGGGAGGGAGATATTGTTCTCCTGGGCTCCTTTTATTCAGTAAGACCCCAGCGGCGTTCGCACATTGTGAGGATACAGCAGGAAAGCAAACAGGCAGGAGCTTTGTTGGTATATGATCCGAACATTAGGAAAGGGCATCATGACAACAACGAGGAGTATCTCTCATCCATATTGGAAAACCTTTCTATGGCCTCCATTGTAAAAGGATCTGATGATGACTTTTTTCATCTTTTCGGAACCAGGTCACCCCAGGATATTTATTCAAGGACAAGGAATTACTGCCCGGTTCTATACATAACCAGAGGAAGGAAAGACCTTGTTTTGATAACTCCAGGTTTCACTGCATCATACAGTGTGCCGTTGATTGATCCTGTCTCAACCATAGGGGCCGGGGACAATTTTAATGCCGGGCTGGTATACGGTTTAATTTCTGAAGGGGTTTCAATGAGCGGCATCTCAAACCTTCCCCGCTCAGCGTGGGATATTATATCCCGTTTTGGACTTGAATTCGCCAGGGCTGCCTGCCTCAGCTTCGAAAATTACATACCACTTGGATTTACTCCGGGAAACAAAACAAAAATTTAAACATTTGCTTATGAATAGTTCCCTGGCAAAATTTATTCTCAAACTAACGGGGTGGAGGGTTGAAGGTACCCTGCCAGATACAATTAAAAGGGTGATCGTTGTCATGGCGCCCCATACAAGCAACTGGGACTTTGTAATGGGGTGGCTAGGATTCAGTGCATTAGGGCTGAAATCCAGGTATCTCATCAAGAAAGAAGCATTCTTTTTCCCGGTTGCTTACTTCATCAGGAAATTGGGCGGCATTCCCGTGGACCGCGGGAAGAACAAGGTGATACTCCAGATTGGGGAATTATTCAGGGACAGTGATAAACTCATTATTACTGTTACCCCGGAAGGTACGCGCTCATTGAATTTTACCTGGAAGAAAGGATTCTACCTGATAGCTCAACATGCCAGGGTCCCATTGGTTTTTGGGTACCTTGATTACAAGAGCAAGTCGGGTGGCCTTGGCCCGGTATTTTATGTAACAGGAGACTATGAAAAAGATATGGAAGTGATTGAAAGCTTTTATAAAGAAAAGTCAGCCCTGTATCCTGAAAAGTATAACCTAAGTCCTGAGAATCTCAAGAAACGAAAAGTGTAATTATTTGTTATCCTTATAACCTTGTTACCTTTGCGAACGGCAGATATTAACTATTACCTGATCCAACTGGTGTCAATCCATTAATAAAAGTATCAAATTACTATCTATGAATGAAATGAAACTTGCTATTATTGGCCTTGGATATGTAGGGCTTCCCTTGGCGGTTGAATTTGGAAAAAAAATTCCTGTTGTTGGATTTGACATTAATCTCAAACGCATCAAGGAACTTGAAAGTGGCGTGGACCATACTCTTGAAACATCCTCTGATGACCTGGCTTCTTCGAAACACCTGGTTTTTACAGCTGATATTGAAGACCTGCGCAGTTGCAATTATTTTATCGTAACTGTTCCTACTCCAATTGACCGGTTTAAACGTCCCGACCTCACACCGCTTATTAAAGCTTCGGAGACTGTCGGGAAAGTTCTGAATAAAGGCGATATTGTAATTTATGAATCCACGGTATATCCCGGAGCAACCGAGGAAGAGTGTGTCCCGGTACTTGAAAAGTTCAGCGGGCTGAAATTCAACACTGATTTCTTCTGCGGCTACTCACCGGAGAGAATCAATCCAGGTGATAAAGTGCATACTGTTACCAAGATAAAAAAGGTAACTTCCGGCTCAACTCCTGAAGTTGCAAAAAAAGTGGATGACCTTTACAAAATGATAATTGTGGCAGGCACTCATCTTGCTTCGAGTATCAAAGTTGCCGAAGCTGCCAAGGTAATTGAAAACTCCCAGCGCGATATCAACATCGCTTTTGTGAACGAACTCGCTCTCATTTTCAATAAACTGGACATTGACACCCATGAAGTATTGCAGGCAGCCGGAACAAAATGGAACTTTCTGCCCTTTACTCCAGGCCTGGTTGGAGGGCATTGTATAGGGGTTGACCCGTACTATCTTACCCATAAGGCCCAGGAAGTCGGGTACAACCCTGAAATTATCCTTGCCGGGCGCCGTTTGAATGACAATATGGGAATCTATGCAGCCAATAGGACTATCAAACTCATGATCCATAAAGGTCATACAATTGCCGGCAGCAACATACTGGTGCTTGGGATCACTTTCAAGGAGAACTGCCCCGATATCCGTAATTCCCGGGTGATTGACGTGATCAATGAACTGCAGGATTTTGGTTGCCGGGTGGATGTTTTCGACCCTTGGGCTGACCCCGTGGAAGTGAAGCATGAATATGGCGTTGACATGATCCCCTCCATTGATGGAAAAAAAGTATATGATGCCATTGTGTTTGCCGTGTCGCATAACGAATTCCGTCAGATGTCCTTCGATAAGCTGAAAAAAGCCAATACTGTCTTATTCGATATAAAAGGTGTTGTGGACAAATCAATGGTGGACGGAAGACTTTGATATGAAACTTCTCAGCCCAAAGCATTGGAAGGACTACGAACTAATTGATTCCGGCGGATTCGAAAAGCTTGAACGGTTCGGCAATTACGTGCTTATCCGCCCGGAACCGCAGGCTGTATGGAATCGTTCGCTCGATGAAGCTGAATGGGAGAAACGCTCAAATGCAATATTTAAGATTGAGAAAAATGACCCGGAAAAAGGGCGGTGGAACCTGAAAAAGGGTATGCCGGAACAATGGTGGATCAGGTATTCCCATTCCGGGTTGGATATTCGGTTCCGGCTTGGCCTGACAGCTTTCCGGCATATCGGCGTGTTTCCGGAGCAGGCAGAGAACTGGGATTATATATTTGAACAAATCAAAAAGGCTCCGGAAAAACAACCACGGGTGCTGAACCTTTTCGCCTACACGGGAGGGGCTTCTCTAGCGGCCAAAGCAGGCGGGGCCGACGTAATGCATGTGGATTCAGTGAAACCGGTAATCACCTGGGCCAGGGAGAATATGGAAGGCAGCAACCTTACTGATATTCGATGGGTAGTGGAGGATGCACTCAAATTTGTCCGCCGGGAAGTAAGAAGGGGCAGTATCTACCAGGGAATCATCCTGGACCCCCCAGCTTATGGCCGTGGTGCCGATGGTGAAAAATGGGTACTTGATGACAACATCAACGAGATGATTCAACTCTGCAGCCAGCTGCTGGCAAAAGAAAATGCTTTCCTCATCCTTAATATGTACTCTATAGGATTCTCAGCCCTGGTTGCCGACAATCTTATCAACTCTTACTTCCCGGCTATTGACAGCAAAGAACTGGGCGAACTGTTTATTTTTGATTCTTTCAAAAATCGCCTTCCGCTAGGCACCTATATACGATTTACACGCTAAATGTCCTGTCATTGAACAATTTGTCCCATTAATTGTCAATGTACATTAGATTTTCTATACTTATCGATTACGTTGGTATTCTTATGTAAACCTATTTAATCTTGCTATGAAAGCACTTTCTATACTGTTGCTGTTGATTATTTCCTTTTGCTTTACTTCTTTCCTGCAAATCATGGAGCAAAAAAGCCCAGGAATCTCAGATGGCAGGATTGAATCAAGAAGCTCAAGAATAAACCCGGAAACCTTTGGAATTTTACCTGTTCAGGGAATCGAAAAGCTGGAGATCCCTCAACTTAAACCTTATGAAGCAGTAATAACACACACAGGATATTCTCTTTCTTACAATGAGGCTTTTGAGCAGGCTAACTGGGTCGCATATGAACTCACCTCTGCGGAAACAAAAGCAGTAGTTAAAAGATATAACCGGTTCATCGTAGATCCGGCTGTATCCAGTGGTACTGCCAATTCAAAGGATTATGCGAAGAAAGGCTTCGATACAGGGCATCTCGCCCCGGCAAGAGATATGGCATGGTCTGCAACAGCAATGAAAGAATGCTTCTATTACAGTAATATGTCACCCCAATCCCCCGGCTTTAACAGGGGAATCTGGAAACGGGGTGAGGAGCAAGTTCGCTCCTGGGCAAGGGAATATGGCTCAATTTATATAGTGACAGGTCCGATACTGACTGAAGGCCTTCCAACGATCGGACCTGACCGGGTTGCTGTTCCTGTTTTATTTTACAAGGTAATCCTTAATTACACGCAAACCGGGCACAAAGGACTCGGTTTGCTTATGAAGAATGAGAGTTCAGGAGAATCCCTGCGATCATTTGCCGTGTCAATCGATAGTGTTGAAAAAATCACAGGAATTGACTTTTTCCCGCGCTTACCTGACGAGCAGGAAAAGAGAATTGAAAGCCACCTCGATCTTGGTGACTGGTCATGGAACAGCAATCCAACCGAAGGGTCAAAAACAAATCCTTCGAATTCCATTCAATGCAGTGGTAACAGATACCTTAATAACAGGAAAACTGCTAAATCAATAAATCACTTGATGAAGACCACCACCACCATCGCGTCCCCTTCGCCCTCGTTGATGATTGTGCAATGATCAGCGGCAGCTGCTATCACAAAGGTTTCGGCATAATTGAACCTCAGGGTGTTACCTGCGCAAACAACCTTAATGCTGCTCCCCTCCACCTGGCTCAGGACAAGCGATTTTCCTTCCTTAGCGAGTTCGATCCGGGTTCAGAAACGGTACATGAGAACATCGTAGGTATACTCCGGATGAGTTGGCAGGTGGTACAATTTCCAGTCCTCCCCTTTTTCGAGCAGGACAGGTTTTGAGATCTGTTCATCCTGAACGCTTGCTCCTTTTCAATTAAAATCAAGGTTGTCCATTCCCCTTGCAATATTGATGGGACGGGGTTTTCCGTCCAGGTCAAGACGAACCCAGTTATACAACTTAAAGGTAAAGATGTATGGAGTTTTACTTATTTCAAGCACCAGGTTATTGATCCCTGAACCATGCACCGTGCCCGGTGGTATAAGGAAAACCTGGGATATATTTTCATACTGGATAAAATTACATTTTCGCGAGTAAATCCACTACTTTGGACCAGAACTGGTCATCAATCAGCCGGGCACTGCCGATTATTGCCGCCGATTCTTTCAATTCAGAAATGCTGACAACTGTATTGGCACCTTCTGACAGAAGAGCTTCCTGCAGGAAATTGCCGTAAAGTTGATAGGATCCAGTGATGTTGCCTCCAATAACAATAACCCCTGCATTGAACTTCTTGACCCAGGGAGCCAGGAAATGCCCCATATTGGATCCATATTCAAAGAAAAGTTCCCTGGATGCAGGATCACTTTCGAAGCTATCAGCAATTTCTTTTACCCCTTGCACCTTTTTCCCGGTGATGGCTTCATAGCTGCGCACGAACCAACGGGTAGAAAAGTAATCATCGGCTATTCCGTCCTTGAAAGGAAGATGCCACACACAACCTGAAGCAGGCACTGAATTGCCGTCAATTACAGGCACTCCCTTATCGATGAAGGCAGAACCAAACCCGGTTCCCAGGGTCAGTGCCAACACTCTTTCATAATCCTTCCCCTTCCCGATCCAGGATTCGGCAATGGCAAAGGAAGTGGCATCATTTATGAACCTGATTCGGGTATCAGCATCCAGTTTAAGTCTTTTCCGCATCTCATCAATAATACTGATGCCGAAAAGGCTCTCAAATTTCTCGACTCGCTCAAAAAGAGCAATCCCGTTCGGATAATCAAAAGGCCCGGGCATTGCAAAACCAATCCCACTCAACCGGCTCCTGTCAATCCCTGAAAGTGTTTTTTCCAGAGCAAGGGCCCAGCCGCTAAGAATGATTTCGGCCGTATCCTTGTTATTGATGTCTTTTTCAGATACAGTCCCGGGAATCAATTCATGCCTGTTCAGATCAATTGCAGCACAACTGATATGGCTTCCGCCAATGTCAACACCTATGGCAATGTTTTTTTGCATTTTATTCAGAGTTATTAATTTGATTTATAGAAACCTGATGCCTATTTTGACAGGCAGTGAACTCACTTATTATTCTTGTGTGTATTTACAGAATTACTGCTTATTTCAATGGAATAGATAAATTTATCAGTCCGGTAATACCCCAGGTTATATTCAATTGGTTTCCCTTCTGAATCGCTTACCAGGCGTTCCCTCGAAAGCACAGGATCCCCTTTCCTCATCCTGAGCAGGTTGGCAGTCTCTTTACCAGCCTTGACAGCCCTGATGTTTTCCCTGGAAATTCCCGGGATCACATTGTATCCATACTCAAGGATATCGTAAAGAGGGCGGCTGAAATCTTCTTTGCCCGTCAATCCGACGGAAGGATGGAAAAAACTTTCAAATGAGACGAAAGGCCCTTCATGGTCTCCCAGGAGCCGTGATAATTTAAACACAAGGGTAGATAGCGGAATTTCAAAGAAGGAAGCGACAAATATAAAAGAATCTTATTTTGAGATGCGAAAACTTAAATATTAATTTTGGTATCCGGTATCCCATTGATTTGTATGGAAACCGGGAAAACTATTTCCCGTCACACGGGTTGTATTAGAAAGCTCGTTGCCTTTCGGATAAATCTTTGCCTGGAAGGACCGGTTGCAATCCAAATACATTAAATCGACTGGCAGGCTCGTCCTTAGCAGTCACTTTATAAAAATGTCTGAAATTAAGAAAATATCAATACCAGTTACAGGGATGGCATGCGCAGCATGTGCAGTAAGTGTGCAGTCAATGCTGCAATCGCAACCGGGTGTCGCCTCGGCTTCTGTTAACTATGGGAATAAAACGGTGCGACTGGAGTATGATGAAACACTGGCCTCCCTGGCAAACCTCAAAAAACTTATACAAAGCATCGGGTATGACCTCTTCCTCGATGAAGAAGACCGTGCCGAAAAACTTGAGAAGCTGGAACATCTTCGTTTTAAGCAACTTTCGAATAAGCTATCCGTTGCTATTCTATTCGGGCTCCCGCTTTTCATTCTTTCCATGTTCTTTCATCATTTTTTTCACTACCAGAATTTTTTATTACTGGCACTTTCCCTGCCGGTAATCATATATTCGGGTTCTGAGTTTTATCCTTCTGCATTCCGCCAGGTAATGCACGGGGTCTTTGCAATGGATTCACTGGTAGCAACGGGTACCGGGGCTGCTTTCCTGTATAGCGTTTTCAACACCTTTTTCCCATCGGTAATGTTGAATCAGGGAATGGAACCGCATGTTTATTATGAATCGGCCGTCATCATCATAGCATTCATACTCCTGGGAAGGTTCCTGGAAGAAAAAGCCAAGAAATCGGCTTCATCCGCCATCAGGAAACTCACCGGGCTTCAACCAAAGATTGTAACTGTCCGGCGGGATGGAGAAACGTTTGAGCTTCCCACTGCCCTGGTTATCCCGGGCGACCTGGTTTCCATCAAGGCCGGCGACAGGGTCCCAGTGGATGGAAAAGTCCTTGCAGGAACTTCATTGATTGATGAAAGCAGCATTACAGGCGAACCTGTACCGGTGCTTAAAGAGGCTGGCAGTCTTGTTTTTGCCGGGACCATCAACCAGCAGGGACAATTGGAACTGGAATCCCTAAAACCTGGGAATGAAACGATGCTTCAACGGATCATCCAACTGGTTGACGAGGCCCAATCCACAAAACCTCCCATCCAGAAGTTGGTTGATAAAATCGCGGGGATTTTCGTCCCGGTGGTATTTGTACTTGCCATTCTCACCTTTGCGGGATGGATGCTTTTTGGTCATTCCCTCAGTCATGCTGTTGTTACTACTATCAGCGTTCTGATCATTGCCTGTCCCTGCGCATTGGGGCTGGCTACACCCACAGCGCTGATAGCAGGTATCGGCCGTGGAGCATCTGAAGGCATTTTGGTTCGGAACGCTGCCGCACTGGAAGCAGCAAGCAAAATTGATATCGTATTGCTTGACAAGACCGGCACCCTTACCATCGGGAAACCCCTGGTCAGCCTCATCGAATGGAACCCGGATGCTGGTGTGCAGGATAAGGAAATGCTATTTCAGATAGAATCAAGGTCAAATCATCCCCTAGCCGGAGCCATCTGTTCATATCTTGAGAAGGTGATTCCCCCACAGCCTGATCCCCTGGTAAAATTTGACAGCTATGATGAATATGCTGGAAAGGGGATCCTGGCAGTCGCCGGAGGCACAAACTGGGCAGCAGGAAACCAGGCTTTTCTCCTGGAATCAGGTTTCGTTACGGAACTTCATTCCAAAAATAATATCCCCGGAAGCACTAAAGTTTATTTTGGGCGAAACAATATTCTCCTGGCAGTAATATTCCTATCGGACGAAATAAAGGCTAATGCCCCTGATTCCGTTACCCGGCTTAAAGGCATGGGAATTGAACCGGTAATGGTCAGTGGCGATATGCAGGATTCTGCAGATGTGATTGCATCTGCGGCAGGAATATCCAGTGTCTTTGCCCAGGTGCTGCCCGAAGGAAAGGGAGACCTTGTTAAAAAGCTGCAGGCAGAAGGCCGGTTTGTTTCAATGATCGGTGACGGAATTAATGATGCATATGCACTCGCACAGGCTGACCTGGGCATTGCTATGGGAAATGGAACTGATATTGCAATTGAAAGTTCTGGAATCG
>Ga0079306_1001507_pt1 | contig 15257 bp, 7 predicted proteins | sample Methanotroph_Enr_FD_79181 | JGI IMG/M metagenome (GOLD analysis project Ga0079306, IMG submission 79181) | Enriched soil microbial communities from Old Woman Creek wetland in Ohio, USA - Methanotroph_Enrichment_5 | ecosystem: Environmental > Terrestrial > Soil > Wetlands | place: USA: Ohio...
CCTTTTTCGAGACCACTGTATACCCCAGCATTTCGATCATCACTCTGGTCATTTCCAGGACCACTTCATCGTCATCGACCAGCAGGATGGTCTCGCCGCCCGAACCGGAAAGGCCGGCTTCTTCCTCGCCTTTTCCCGGATCGTCCGCCTGCGGAAGGTGGACGAAGAACCTGGACCCCCTGGACAACTCACTCTCCACCTCAACAAATCCGCCATAGCCGGCGACAATGCCGTGGACGATCGAAAGCCCCATGCCGGTCCCCTTGCCAACCTCTTTGGTGGTGAAATACGGATCGAAGATCCGGACGAGATTTTCCGGGCTGATGCCGGCGCCGGTATCGCCGATCGTCAGGCGGATATAACGGCCGGGGCGAATCTCGCCTCCGGCATGAAACGCCGATTCGTCCACCATCAGCGAATCCATGGCAATGGTCAGGACGCCACCCGACTTCTCCATGGCGTGAAAGGCATTGGTACAGAGATTGAGCAGAATCTGATGGAATTGGGTGGGGTCGGCGATGATGGGACCGGTCCGGTTATCGATCTTCTGGCGGATCTCGATGGTTGACGGCAAGGTTGACCGCAGCAGCCTGATCGATTCTCTGACCACGGTCCCCGGATGGAAAGCCACCCGCTTGATCTCCGACTGCCGGGAAAAGATCAGGATCTGCCGAATCAAATCCTTCGCCTTGTTGCCGGCCATAAGAATCCTGTCCAGATAGCGGTCGAAATCGCGGGCACCGCCGCTGAACCTTCTGGCCATTTCCGCAGAACCCAGGATGATACTGAGAATATTGTTGAAATCGTGGGCTATGCCGCCGGCGAGAGTACCGATGGCTTCGAGTTTTTGGGCCTGGCGCAGCTGGTTTTCCAGTTTCTGTTTTTCTTCCTCAGCCCTTCTCCGTTCGGAAATATCCTGGCCCTGGACGGCGATACAGACAATCTCGCCGGAGTCGTCCCGCACGGGCGAAACCGTCCGCGTAAAGAAGTGCATTTCCTGGTTTTTATCGAAGAAAACTCCTTCGTCCGTGGTGGGTTCTCCGGCCATCGACCTTTCGATGACCATCTTCAACGACCGATGCTGTTCGGCATTGCCCGGCCACAGGATGTCCCACAGATACTGACCGACGGTTTTCCGGTGCGCGGCATCGCAGAGTTGCCTGGCCATGGCATTGAGTTCCAGCACCCGGCCCTTGTCATCGAGGATCGCCATGAACTGGAACGACTGATCGAAGGCGGTGGTAAAGCGCATCGTGCTGGTTTTCAAGGCTCTCTGCTGGGCGAGAATATGCCGGTTCGCCTTTTCAAGCTCCGTCGCCTTGTGTTTGAGGACCTCTTTCTGTCGGAACAGTTCGATGAAGACCTTGACCTTGCTGCGCAGGATGTGGGGCTCGATAGGCTTGAACAGATAGTCGACGGCCCCGGTATCGTACCCCTTGAAGACATGTTTTGGCTGAAAGTTGATCGCCGTGACGAAGATGATCGGGATATGCTCGGTCTTGCGGTTGCTGCGCATCAGCGAGGCGGTCTCGAAGCCGTCCATGTCAGGCATCTGCACATCCATGAGAATGAGGGCAAATTCCTTCTTCAGCACATACTCCAGCGCTTCCCTGCCGGAACTGGCTCTGACAAAGGTAGTCCCCAGCGTTTCCAGCACCGCTTCCAGGGCAACAAGATTGCCGGGGCGATCGTCAACCCCCAGCACGCATATCTGTTCGTCTTTGATTACGGTCGTCTCGTCATCCATCTTGCCGCTGGCTCCTGCCCTTTTCATTAACCGACATCTCCCGGAATTGCCGACGAACTGCCGCTGAATCCGGGATTAATAACATCCTAAGCACTCGCGATTATTTCATTTCTGCATTTTTTCCGGTAAATCTTCTCCTTTTCCTCGAAATCGACGAACGACCGTGACCTGCTGAAAAACCGTACGCTTTCGCTTGAGCCCAGACAGAGGAAGCCGCCGGCCTGGAGACTGTCCAGAAAAAGGGCAAAGACCTTGTTCTGCAGCTCCCTGGAAAAATAGATCAAAACGTTGCGGCACATGATGAGATCCATCTCGCCGAAGGAGACGTCGGTGACCAGATTGTGGTCGGCAAAGACCATATTCCTTTTCAGGCTATTGTTCATAATGGCCACGTCGTACCTGGCCGAGTAGTAGTCGGCGAACGAGGCGCGGCCGCCCGCTCTCTGGTAGCCGGCGGTATACTCCTGCATCCGGTCCAGGGCATAAATGCCGCTCTTGGCCCTGTTGACCGCGTCGGCGTTGACATCGGTGGCGTAGATCCGGGTTTTATCGTAGACATTCTCCTCAGTCAACAAAATGGCCATGGAATAGACCTCCTCGCCGGTCGAACAGCCTGCATGCCAGATCTTGATAAAGGGTAACTCCCTGAGGACGGGAACGACCTTTTCCCGCATCACCTGATAGAACCTGGGATCCCGAAACATTTCGGTAACATTGATGGAAAAATCCTGAAGCAGAAGCCGAAAGAAGTGGGGATCGTACAGCATTGCATACTGCATGGCGGAAAGACTATCGAATTCCGAGAGGGCCAGCCGTCGCAAGATCCTTCTTTTGATGGAAGGTCGCGCATAGCCGCGGAAGTCGTAGCCGTACCTCAGCAATATCCCCTCAAGAAACAATTGGATTTCGATGTCCTGGTTACTCTGCAGTTGTTCCATACGACCCGCCGCAATTGCCGCAAACGTTGTTCGTTCGGCAGTGCCGGTTTTTCAGTAGAGCCAGACGCGCATCATGGAGAGCAGTTTGTCCTGATCGATAGGCTTTGCCAGATAGTCGCTGGCTCCCGCCTCGATGCATTTGAAACGATCTCCCACCATGGCCTTCGCGGTAATGGCGATAATCGGCAGTTTTTCGAAACGATGTTGTTTCCGTATTTCTCCCATGGCCTGGTAGCCGTCCATTTCGGGCATCATCATATCCATCAGCACCAGCCTGATGGTGGGATGCTTGGCCAGCGCCTCCAGCGCTTCACGGCCGTTTTTACAGAGAGTGACGGTCAGCCCCTTATCCTCGAGGATGGAGGTGATGGCGAAGACGTTGCGCATGTCGTCGTCGACCAGCAGAATATGTTTGCCCTTGAAGGTGGATCCCTGGTCATGGAGGCGGTGAAGGATCTCACGCTTACGTTTGGAGAGCGAGGTTTCCACCCGATGGAGGAAGAGAGCGGTTTCATCAAGGAGCCGTTCCAGCGAATTCACGCCCTTGATGATGATGCTCTCGGCATAGGACTGCAGGGTCGCCTTTTCCCCTTCGCTGAGGTCCTTGCCGGTATAGACGATGACCGGCATGGTTTGCAGGCGCTCCTCTTGGTTTATGACGGTGAGCAGTTCCTCGCCGGTCATATCGGGGAGCTTGAGATCCAGGATCAGGCAATCGAACTCCTCCGCCAAGAGGCGCTCAACCGCTTCGCGGCCGGTGGTGACCCCGCTGATCCGAACGTCGCCGTTGCCGATCATTTCCTTGATCGCCCGCAGCTCTATCTCGTCGTCGTCGACAACCATCAGGTTGCGCACCGGTTTGGCCAGGAAATCGCCGATCCTGACGAAAGCCCGTTCGAGACTTTCAATGCTCACCGGCTTTTTCAGGAAATCGACGGCTCCCATCTGCATGGCTTCCCGCTTTCTCTCCGAAGCGGAAATGATATGGATTGGAATATGCCGGGTGGCGAGGCTCTTTTTCAGCCTGGCCATGACCTCCCAGCCGTCCATGTCGGGCAGGCCGAGATCGAGGATCACCGCCGAGGGACGGTAATAGTCGGCAAAATAGAGCCCGGTCTTGCCGTCTTCGGCGATTATGGCCTTGAAACCGCGTTCGCGGGCGAGATCGTGGAGAATGTCGTTGAACTTCGGATCATCCTCGATAATCAGGATGCTTCTATCCCCTTTCGACAGATTGTTCCGGTCATCCTGCACCTCGGCGGCTGTCGGTTCGAGTTGGCCGCCAGCCGCCGGGAAGATCGGCAGCAGTGCCCGATTTCTGCCTGCGCCACTCTGCAGGGCGGGAGGCGGAGCGACTTTCTCCCAGCCGGCCCTCTTCTGCGGCAGGACAAGGGAGAAGACGGAACCCTGGCCGGGTGTACTGCTGACCACCAGCTCGCCGCCCAAAAGACCGGCAATCTCCCGGGAAATCGACAGGCCGAGGCCGGTGCCGCCGTATTTGCGGCTGGTCGTGCCATCGACCTGCATAAACGCTTCAAATATAAGCGACTGTTTATTCTCGTGAATTCCTATTCCCGTATCCCGCACCGCGAAAACCACCATGTTTTCGGGATCAAGGTCCGGCAGACGTTTTTTCAGCTGCTCGTCGGGTTTTTCGATCGATAGCTTGACTTGGCCCCTTTCAGTGAATTTGAAGGCGTTGGACAGCAGATTTTTTAGGATCTGCTCGATTTTCTGTCGATCCGACCGGATGTTTCGAGGCGCATCTTCGGATATTGCCGTGACCAGAGGCAACCCCTTTTCCGCCGAAACGGGGGTGAAGGTCCTCTCGACGTTGACCAGCAGGTGGTCGAGGACGATGTCTTCCACCAACAGTTCCATCCTGCCCGATTCGACCTTGGAGAGATCCAGAATATCGTTGATCAGGGCCAGCAGATCGGCGCCCGATTCATTGATGTTGACGACGAACTCCAGGTGCTTGTCGGAAAGACTGCCGTCGCGGTTCTCCATCAGCACGTCGGAGAGCAGCATGATGCTGTTCAGGGGCGTCCGCAATTCGTGGGACATGTTGGCCAGAAATTCGGATTTGTACTTGCCGGCGATTTCCAGGTCGGAGGCCTTCTTCTCCACCAGGCTGCGTGCTTTTTCCAGCTCCTCGTTTTTCTTCCTGATGTCGTCCCGCTGCTCCTCGAGCTCCTGATTGGTCTGCTGCAGTTCCTCCTGCTGGGTGCGCAGCTCCTCGGTCTGCGACTGCAGCTCCTCGGACTGAGCCTGGGTTTTCTCCAGGAGATGCTGCACCTGTTCCCGGGACTGGGCGGTGTGGATGGCGATGGCGATGGCCACCGTCAACCGTTCCAGCAGCTCCAGTTCCTTATTCTTAAAGGCGTTGAACGAACCCAGCTCCAGCACCCCTTTGACCTGATCCTCAAAGATGAAGGGCATGGCCAGCAGGAAACGGGGCGCGGCCTTGCCTATTCCGGAGCTTATGAAGAGATAGTCCTCGGGCAGGTTGGAGACCAGGATCTTCTGGCGATCGAGCGCCGCCTGCCCCGCCAGGCCTTCACCGAACCGACACTTTTCGCGAATCCGGCATTCCTGATCGAGCGCATAACTGCCGGACAGGAAGAGTTGTTGGTGATCGTTGGCTACATAAATGGCGCCCACCTGGAATTCGATATGCTCGCCCAGGCCCCGGAGCAGGTTCTGGGCGAGCCCGAGAACCTCCTGCTCTCCCCGCAGCCGCTCATAGATGGCGCTCTGCCCCGATTTCAACCAGTTCTCCCGCTCCATCTCGCGCGAGGCGCGGCGCAACTCGGAGATATCGGAAACAGTGACGACCAGGCTGGACAGGTTGTCGTCCGAGTCCCTGATGGTGTCGGCGGAGATGATCGCGTCGAAGCAGTCGCCGCCCACCTTTTTCGCCTTGGTCTCGTGCGTCCAGGTTTCCTGCTGGCCAAGCGATATCAGCATCCGGTCGAACACCTCGCTCGCCAGGAAGAATCGGGCCAGGCTCTTGTTCAGGATCTCACCCGGCAGGGCGATGCCAAACATCTTTTGAAAGGAGGGATTGGCATAGGTGATCTTGCCCTGCAGGTCGGCGGTGGCGATGCAGCTGGTGGTCGATTCGATGACCTGTTCCTTGAACCGCAGATTGCCCTCCGCCCTGCTGCGTTCGATCTCTCGCTGCTGGATGGCGCCGAGCATGGAGTTGAAGGCATCGAACAGGATCCCGATCTCCCCGGTATTGGTGTTTTCCAGCCGGAGCGAATAATCCATCTTGTCGGAAATCTTTTCGGCGGTGTCGGCGAGTTGCAGGATGGGCCTGGAGATAATGCGCTGGACCAGGCTGGCGAGCAGATAGCTCAATACCAGAAGGCCGAGGAGCACCCCGCCCATGGTGAAGACCCGCGCCCGGATCGCCGCCTCGAAGGAGGGACGGACCCGCAGGTAGATCATGCCGTAGGTGTTGCCTTGATAGACGATCGGCTCGACCAGATGCAGATCCCGACCCAGGTATTCCCTGGAACTCGTCAGCTCTCCCTGAGGACCGTCGATCTTTTCCGTCTTGTCGTAGGCCGCAAACAGGCTGCCGTCCGTCTTGTAAATGCGGGCATTCTCAAAGCCCTCCAAACCACCGATGAGATGTAAACTTTTCTCGGCATTTTCAGGATAGCCGAAGGTGATCGCCGAAACGCAGCTTTCCCCGATCACCCTGGCCACCATCGCGGCCTGGTCGGCCATGGTCCGCTTGATTTTAGCGATATCCTCGATCAGGACAATGGCAAAACCGGTGGTCATGGTCAGTACACAGACCAGCACGATACTGGCGATTATCTTGTTACGTATTGATCGTATGCGAAAAATAGGCATGCCGGATTATTGGGAGGTCAATAGATGATTTTTGCTATTTCCAGCAGTACCAGTTGCATATGCAGTCCCGATTCCTTAACCTTGGCGAGGTTTATCTCAAAATGAACGGTACCCTTGGGGGTGATATAGAAATTTATATGACAACCTCTTTCCCCGAAACTGGTGGTATCGCCCACCACAAGTATGGATTTTCCATGGGTAGCCTTCAGGATTGCATCGAGCTTATTTTTTTCCGATCCGGCAATGAACAGGATATCGCTGCCGTCAATATCGGCCGGGGTGGAAATGTATTTGATCTTCACCGGCCTGTTTTTTATTTTTTCGGTCGCATACAGGGTCTCGAGACTTCCTTCAAAGGGATTCTCGCCGATGACCGCGATGGTAAAAGGAAGATCGGACCGGGCTGGGTCGGTTGCTTCGGGCCAGTCGGTGAATCGGGCAAATTTTTCCAGAAAGCCGGCCTTGAGGAGATACTCCATCGGCTGCGACCGGGAATATGTCGCCGGCAGGATCGAGAGAAAGAGACACACCACGGCAATTCCGAGGCGGAAAAAACCGCCTCTGGCCGGTTTACTTGCGGTGGTGTGGGATCGCAGCGTCATGGAAATTCCTAGAATTTCATACCAATTGTAGCCAAAACCTGCAGCGGCTCGCCGAGGGTGCCCCGATCGGCCCAGGTATTGTTGATATAAGTCGGATAACGGTACTCTTCATCCAGCAGATTCGAGCCCCGGAGATTGAAATAGCAGCCGGTGCCGAAAAGATCGTCGATCCGCAGGTTGGCCCCGAGGAGATAATAACCGTCGACCGCCTTGCCCACCCGACCGCCGGCAAAATTGTTCAGCCTGATATCCCACTCGGTTTCCATCTCGTCGACATAGGTGCCGGTCAAGGCGAAACTGACCTTGTCGGTAAACTGATAGGCCATCTTGGCGTAGCCGAGGAAATGCGGGGAATAGGCAACCTCGATATCCTCGAAGCCATCCCGCTGGTCTTCGGTGTTCTGGTAGGTCAGGCTCAACTCGGTCAGCAGTTTGGCAACCGGCTTGACCTGCAGGGACAACTCCGCGCCGTCGGTGACCAATTGCCCGCCATTGGCAAAGTAGGTAGTCAGACTGCCGGTTTCCGCGGATACTGTCCGGACGATGAGATTATCCAGGATATTGTGAAATAGGGAAAAATTGACGGTGACGTCGGAAGAGGGAGTTGCAATATAGTTCGCTTCAAAGGTATGGATCTCTTCCGTTTCGAGATTCGGCAGATCATCCTTAACCTGATCCCTGTTCTGAAAAAACGATGCCCGGGCAATGGCTTTGCCGTACAACAGCTTGACGATATTCCGTTCATTAAACGAGTAGATGGTGGCGAGACTCGGGATAACCTCGACTTCGTCTTCGTCATAAGAACCTGTGGTGCGGGAAGATGCCGCGCTATCGGGATTGCGGTCATAGTTCAAGCCATATTCCAGCATCTGCTCCAGGCGCAAGCCCGTCACAAAGCGAATTTTTTCCCACGGCGTGTAGTTTGCTTGGGCAAAGACCGCCCACAGGTCGATCTCATCGTTGGTGGTCGCTTTTTCCGAAATGCTGAAGATGGGCAGGTGCCCGTTGAAACGGGTATTCGTGGTATTTTTGTAATATGCCCCCGTAGTCATCTCGAGATTCTTGGCAAGGTTCACAAAGGCATCAAGTTCGTATTCAAAGTAGTCCGAACCACCGCTTGTTTCCCCCGCTTCCGCACCGGTGAAGGCACTGCTGGCGATATCCCAGTTGAGGTTGAAGTTGAAGTTGTGGTATGCCATCTTGCCGTTGAGCCGGACATCATCGGTCACCTGGGTTTCATAGCCGAGCGAAGCTATCGCCATCTCCCGGTCATAGGTACTGCCATCGGTGACCGAAGGCCTAAAAACGAATACCTCATCACTGCTCCTGTTGAACATCAGGTCGGTATAGAAGCCTTTATACTTGCCGGAAAAAATGAAATTCCCGGAATCGCGCTCCAGTTTGTCTTCCGTGGTGTCGTTGGTCGCATTGATGCCCCATGGCCTCAGAGTAGCCATGTTGGTGACCATCTTCGACAGCTTATGGTTCGGACCGTCGTCGTTTGAGAGTCCCGCGCTAAGGGAATATTTGAAATCACCCTGAGCCCCCGAGCCCTTGGCGGCGGCTTTTTCCTTGCCGTTGCCGAGGGACGCGGCCACGAGACTAGTCTTGTCATCGGGGGAATTGGTAATGATGTTGATGGCGCCGAAAAAAGCCCCCTGGCCGTACAGCACCGACATCGGTCCCCGTACCACCTCGATCCTGTCGATCGCCTCCACCGAAATGTTGAAATTGGACATCTCGTTATAGTCGAAAAGGCTTTCCGTCTGGGCGACACCATTAATCAGGAAAATGATATTCCGCGGGTACCCCGCATAAAAACCGCGGACGCCAAAAGTCTTGCGATAGCCGGCAAAATCGTCGATGGCATACATGCCCGGAACGTTTTCGAGAATTTCCTCGAGACTCATATAGCCGTATTTTTCGATATCGTGCCGGGTAATGATCACAGCGCTGGCCGGAATATCGGCAACTCTCTCCTCCTTCTTGCCGGCCGTGGTTATCTTGATATTCATCATTTCCTCGAAAGACATTTTCAGGATGTCCGCCGGAACGATCGAGGTGTTGTCGGCAGCGTATGCATTCGGACTGCAGATCGCAATCGCCAAACCGACGAGCAAAAAAATTCTCAAGCCATTCATAGAGTTTTTCCTAAACCAGAAACGGGATCTTTCCCCTGCCTCCATTGAGGAGGAGGAAGCGTCCTTCGTGAAAAATTCTGAACGAATAGATGCTCATGTTTTTTCGAAGGAACTCATGGAAACCACCTCTCCGCATAACACCTTTCTCTTAACAGACTTAGTATAAAAAGGCCAATGATTATAGGTGGTCCAGGCCATGCAGTTACATCTCCAGTATCGCCGATCCAAAGGAAAAACCCGCCCCGAACCCTGAAATGACTATCCTGTCTCCTCTTTTCAATCTCCCCCCTTCCAAGGCATTCTTGATGGCAACGGGAATTGACGCAGACGTTATGTTGCCGACCTCATCAAGATTCCTGAAATTTTTATCAGAAGGTAACCTGAGCAGTTTCTCGAGAGAGTCCAGGACCAGCTTGCTTGCCTGGTGGAAAACGAACAGATCGATATCTTCCACAGTGAGTCCGTTGCGCTGTAAAAGCTGTCGCACCTGTTTCGGTACCAGGGAACCTACCATGGCCAGCATCCGCTTGCCATCCATGTGCAATTGCTCCAAGGTACGGATATTGCCGCTCGCATCCTCCCTCTCGCACAGTGTATCGACGGAAGAAGGCCTCCGCGCCCTGCCGGCGGGCACCCAGGCGCCATCAAAACCTTTGCCGAAAGATCCGCAGTCGATATCGATGAGCCCCGCGCTCGAACCCACGCTGATCCAGGTTGCCGCCGCCCCGTCACTGAACAGGAGTTTGGTGGCACGATCTTTTTCGCTGATGCATTTCGAGTAGGTATCTGCTGTCACCAGAATGATGTTTTTGAGGAGTCCGGCATGCAACAAACCGTGGGCCACAGCCAAGGCATAGACAAAGCCGGAACATGCCATACCGATATCTAGACAGAAAGCTGAGTGCGGTAGATTGAGGCGCTCATGGAGCACATAACTGTTTCTGGGAAACTGATAATCTTCCGTAACCGAACAAAAAATCAGGCCATCTACTTGATTCAGGAAACCCGGATTATGGAAAGCCAGCCTTTCAACGGCCTTTTGCCCCAAGTCGACTGCCGTTTGTCCATTATCTGCGATATGGCGGGTATACACCCCGGTTTTCTGGACAACCATATCCAGATTCCAAGCTGGGTTTTTCCTGCTCAGCTCCGTGTTGGACTCTGTTCTCTCAGGCAGGTAATATTCAATATCTACAATTTGCGTTCTCATTGCCGATCCAATTCAGCCTGCGGGAGGCTTATACCCCTCCCACACAAATGGTCTGTGCGGTGATATTTTTCGATCTCTCGTTGATGAGGAAATCGATGACATGGACAACATCATCCATCGATATATATTGCCCGGCAACGGTTCGCGCCAGCATATGCTCTCTTACCTCGCTGGAGAGGAGTTCCAGCATCCCAGATCCTTTTACCAGGGAAAGGGAGACATTGTTTACCGTTGTTCCGTCTCCATAAACCTCTCTTGCCAAAACCTTTCCGAAATGCTCCAGAGCCGCTTTTGAAGCTGCATATACGGCGGCACCCCTCTCCTTGAGCGGTACGGCAATCGAGGATATGTTGACAATCCTCCCGAACCTGTTCCTTTGCATTATTCTGCACGCTTCCCGGGAAAAGACCATGGCCGCCTTGAGGTTGGTGTCCACCATCTCGGCAATGGCCGAATCGGTGGTCATGGCGACCAGATTTTTCGAGAAGACGGCAGCATTGTTGATGAGGATATCAAGGCGTTTGTGGACCTTTCTTATGTCGACGAAGAGTTTTGCCGTGGCCTTGGTGTCACCTATATCCAGGCAATAGTGGTGATAACCGGCCCTCCCATTACTGACCGACGAGCGGCTGCAACCGAGCACAATAAAGCCTCTGTCGAGATAATGATCGATCAGGAACTTCCCCAGCCCCCGGCTCGTACCGGTAATCAGCACGACTTTAGACACCGCCTTCCCGCTCCTCTTCAATAAGCTTTACCAGATGCTCGGCGAGTCGATCGACACTGCCAAACGTGCCGGTTGGACTAAAGTTTTCATCAGGTGCGATAATAGGACCGTAACAGCCGTATTCCCGGTCGAGCCATTCTTCAATCAGACTGATCATGTTCAGAAAGGCCACCGAATCGATTCCCGACTCCCCACCGATCAAAGGCATCTCTGCCGAAACCGTCAACGCCAAATCCATTTCCTCATTCAGCCTGGCAAGAATTGCCCAGATGCCTTTGACTACTTCGTTTTTCTCTACCATAGCGATTTCCCTTCAAATACCTTCTCTTCATTGCGAAGAGTTTTTCCGGTCTGTAACAGTTCCTCGATGTACCTTTTCAAGTGTGCGATTATCCTCAACACATGGGGGGCAAAGTTCATGGTAATGTGGTTGCCCGTTATGGTATAGACATCCGCACCTTTTTCGGCCATCGGCAGCCAGGCCATTTCGGCATGGGAAGAATATTCGGCCATTGGCTCCCCCTGTCTGAAATAGAGCAAAAAGCCGGGATAGGGTTGAGGGGCGTAGCTTCGCATCGCCTCAACGTGGGTTCTTACCATCGTCAAAAAGTGGCGGCCGAAATTCGCCGGAATAAGCGCTTTCTTGCCAAGGGAATGGGCCTGTTGCACGATGAATTCGATCTGCTTCTGCGGCTCGTCTTCGAGCACCAGAAGCTGTTTCATCATCTGTTGCCGGTCATTGAAGAAATCCGAAAACAGGTGACTGAGGATATGGGCATTGCTCTCGATCGGTCCGATCATATGCCCCGGCCCCGGCGTATCCACCATGTAGAGGAACTCAACCTCCTCGCCCATGGCCAGCAGCTGCTGGGCGACCTCATAGGCAACCATGCCGCCGAAGGAAGAACCGCCGAGCCAATACGGGCCCTGCCCCTGGATGAGTCGAATCTGCTGGAGGTGATGGCGGGCGATGGCCTCGATGGTCGGCAGCGGTTGCTCGGTTGCTCTGAGCCCCATGGCCTCGATGCCGTATATCGCCCCAGGAATGTCGAGATGCTTGACGAGATCGAGATAGAAATAAAGATGTCCCGCCCCCGGATGACACAGGAATAAGGGCGGACTGGATGGCGAACCCGGTTTCAGCCGGACCGCATGCTCCGGTTCGATGCCTCCGGCCTTCGTCGACTTGGCCCGGAGCTGTTCCCGGATATATTCCGCCAACTGCCCGAGGGTTGACCGGCCGATAAGAACATCGCCGGTCAACTCCAGGCTGAACCTGGCCCTGAGCCGCTCAAGCATCATCACCGCCAGGAGCGAATCGCCGCCCGAATCGAAGAAGTCGTCATCGCTTCGGTATTTGCCAAGGCCTAGATACTCCTCCCAGATGCCGGCGATAACCAGCTCCGTTTCGTCCGCTTCCGGCTTCGCCTCGCAACTCGCTTTCGCCGCAGCCTTACCCCCTGGTTGGCAGGCACATCGCTCTTCCGGCAACGTATCCTCAATCCGTCGGTCAATCCAGTGCCGTTGCCGCCGGAAAGGATAACCCGGCAGGGGAAGCAAATCCCGCCGCCCGTCATGGAGCTTCAACCAGTCGATCTCCTGCCCCTTTTGCCACATGCTGCCCAGGTCGAGCAACAAAGAGGCCCGAGGAAATGCCGAAGGGCTCCCCTCAGGTTCTCCGGCTCCCGGAGCAAAACTCGTCAGCTGGCTTATGGCCGACGATACGTTGTCGGCCACGATGAACTCCCGACACGGAAACATTGTTCGTCCGAGCTGCAGAGTATAGGCGATATCTTGAAGACTTGCCTCGGGATGCCCTTGCAGAAAGGCGGCGAGGTTTTCCGTTATCTTGGCGATAGCGTCAGGACATGCGGCAGAAAACGGCAACAGCTGCCAGTCGGCCTGTTTGCTTTGAATTTCCGGTTTTTCCGGCGGTTCCTCAAGCACGGCATGGCCGTTGCTGCCGCCCAGACCAAACGAACTCACCCCGGCCCGGCGCGGCAGTCTGTCGGTGGCCCAGGACCGCAGCTCGGTGTTGACGAAGAACGGCGTCCCGGCAAAGCTTATCTCGCGGTTGGGGCGGGCGAAGTTGATCTGCGGCGGGAGGACGCGATGCTTCAGGGCTAAAGCTGTCTTGATGATGCCGGCGATACCCGCGGCGGCATCCGGATGACCGATATTGGCCTTGACCGAGCCAAGGGCGCAGGAAGCTGCCCCGTCTCCCGTCCCGAACACCTTGACGAGAGCGGCAACTTCGATGGGGTCGCCGACCTTGGTCCCGGTGCCATGCGCCTCCACATAAGATATCGCATCCGGACCAATCCCTGCCCGCGCCTGGGCCGCAGCAATCACCGCGGCCTGCCCCGCCGGGGAAGGCGCCGTAAACCCGGCCTTGCCGCTGCCGTCGTTGTTGACCGCCGTGCCGAGGATCGTCGAATAGATGTGATGGCCTGAATCGAGCGCCTCGGCAAACCTTCTCAGCACCACGATTCCCACCCCCTGGCTCGGGACGGTGCCGTCGGCCCGTTGGTCGAAGGGTCGGCACCGTCCCTCGGCGGACAGGATCATGCCCTCGCGAAACAGGTAGCCGTGCCGCAGATCACCCAAAGAGACCCCGCCGGCCAGCGCAATATCGCAATCGCCCTGCATCAGGCCGCTTACGGCCATGTGCAGAGCGGTCATCGAGGTGGAGCAGGCGGTCTGGACGCCCACCGTCGGTCCCTTAAGGTTCAGTTTATAGCCGATACGGCTGCTCAAAAAATCGCCGCCGTTGCCGAGCAACAGGTTTATCTGACCCGGGCCTTCCGCCTGTCCCATCTTGTTTCCAAAATGTCCGGCGAGGTAAGCGTTGAACCCGCAACCGCCGTAGACGCCGATCAGTTCCTTGGTCCGTTCGGGATCGATCCCGGCATCCTCCAGGGCATGCCAGGCGCACTCCAGGAAGAGGCGATGCTGGGGATCCATCGTTTCCGCCTCGCGCGGAGGAATACCGAAGAACTCGGCATCGAACAGTTCGATACCCTCCAATCGGCCGGAGCGTCTAACGAAATTCCTGTTGTTCCGCAAATCGGCCGCAACGCCATCTGCCGCAAGCTGCCGATCGGAAAACTCGGCGATCGACTCGATCCCGCCTGTGATGTTCTCCCAGAATTGGTCCTTGTCCGGCGCGCCGGGAAAACGGCAGGCTATGCCGACTATCGCCACCTTGTCCTCCCCGGCCAAAATTCTCGTTGTTTTCGGACGACCGGGCCGGCCTTTCTCCAACCCATCTTTCCGGCCACCCAGAAATTCGGCCAGGGCGCGGACAGTCGGATATCTATAGAGATCGGTGAGCAGCAGACGGTCGCCAAACAGCTCCTTCAACCGGGAGAAAACCGCCACCATCATGAGGGAATGGCCGCCGATATCGAAGAAATTCTCGTCGAGGCCAAATCCATCCCATCCCAGTTCCTCCCGCCAGATCCGACATACGAGCGCCACTGTCTCTCCGCCTTCGACAAGCTCTTGCCCCGCTGCCGACCGCTTCGGCTGGTACTGCGGTTCGGGCAGCGCCCGGCGATCGATCTTGCCGGTGGGGCCGATCGGCAATTCCGCGACCATCGTGATGGCCGAGGGCACCATATGTCCAGGCAGCTTCTCCCGCAGGTATACCCGCACCCACTCTTCGTCCGGCGGTCCAGGCGTTTTGGCCACGACACAGGCCTGGAGGAACTTCTCTCCGTGGCGATCCTCCCGGGCAACCACCACGGCCTCGGCAATTTGAGGATGCTGCTGCAGCACCGTCTCGATCTCGCCCAGCTCGATACGAAAGCCCCGGATCTTGATCTGGGCATCGATGCGCCCCAGGAATTCGATATTGCCGTCATGACGAAAACGGGCCAGATCCCCGGTCCGATACAGCCTTGCCCAGCCGTCTCCATTCTCACAAAACGGATGGGCAACAAACCGTTCCGCGGTCAGCTCCGGGCGATTGAGATACCCCCTCGCCACCCCCGGCCCGCCGAGGCATAATTCCCCGGGAA
>Ga0079306_1001508_pt1 | contig 15237 bp, 11 predicted proteins | sample Methanotroph_Enr_FD_79181 | JGI IMG/M metagenome (GOLD analysis project Ga0079306, IMG submission 79181) | Enriched soil microbial communities from Old Woman Creek wetland in Ohio, USA - Methanotroph_Enrichment_5 | ecosystem: Environmental > Terrestrial > Soil > Wetlands | place: USA: Ohio...
CTCACAGAATTAGAATTCTTCAGACGTGACTATTCGAATCAAAAGGAATCTTACGAAAATTTTCAAGAACGGTTTGAAGCTGCCTTTGGAATACCAACGAAAACGGCTGAAGGATCTGAAGGCAAGAACCAAGGGGACAGGTATAAGATTATAAGTTTCCTACAATAAGGACGGCTATGCCTCGTCAGGCACGGATCGACATCCCAGGATCTCTACATCACATCATTTGCCGCGGCATCGAGCGCCGGGATATTTTCTGCGATGATGTGGATAGGGACAATTTCGTCTCTCGACTCGTGGAGATCACGACCATCACCTCCACCCGTTGCTTTGCGTGGGCCTTGATTCCAAATCATTTGCACCTGCTTTTGCAAACGGGGCTCATTCCAATATCCACTTTGATGCAAAAGCTGCTAACGGGGTATGCTACTACATTTAACCAGCGTCACAACCGTCACGGCTATCTGTTTCAGAATCGATATAAGTCAATATTGTGCCAGGAGGAGACATATCTCCTCGAACTGGTGAGATATATTCACCTCAACCCTTTACGTGCTGGCATTGTTAGTACCCTTGACTCATTAAGCGACTACCGCTACTCCGGACACAGTTGCATTCTCGGACGGAATAATGAACTGGACTCATGGATGCCGACAAAAGATATCTTGGAGCGCTTTGGACAAAACCAGAAACAAAACCGGAAAGCATATGAAACTTTCGTTCGAGACGGTGTAGCGAAAGGACATCGATCTGATCTTACCGGTGGAGGATTGCTGAGAAGCACGGGCGGGTGGCGCGAGTTACATTCGGCGAAGGAGGCCGGAATTTTCCTCAAGAGTGATGAACGCATCCTTGGGGATAGCGACTTCGTTGAGTCTGCTCTGAGTGCAGCAGAAGACGATTTGGTGAAAAAGAGCAGATATCATCTGAACAATGTGAATTTAGAGAAATTGGTTCTGGTAGTTGCCAAGGTGCTTAAGCTTGAACCAAAGGAAGTCTGTGTAGCTGGGAAGCAGCCTCAGCATGTCCAGGCAAGAAGCCTGCTATGCTTTTGGGCGGTGCGTGAGATAGGTATGACTGAAACAGCCCTAGCAAAAATTCTACAGGTTACTCAGCCAGCAATTGCCCAATCGGTTTCGCGAGGCGAGCGATTGGCCGCGGAAAAAGGTTGGCTACTGCAGGATTTGCTAGAGTAGAGTGAAACTTATAATCTTATACCCGTCCCCTTGGTACCCTTCGACCGGGTGCCGCTGGTGGCGGGGCTGCTTTAACAGTTGCGGCTATGAAAATAATGGCTGCTATAGATATGGAACTACTTCTCTCAGAGTATCCAGAATTTGAAGAAGATGGACAAACGGACCTTAACCAGGAAGATGCACCTGACCCAGAACCGGTCAGGCGATCTCCAAGCCCGTTGAAAAGAAGAGAAAAATGATGACAACAAATCCCACCACAACTGCTAAAGAACTGCTGAAGGTGATGCGAACTCGGTTGACGCTGCAAGAGAAGGGAATAACGAACCCTCCAGAAGTCATCAAAACAGCGACAAAGGCACTTGTTGACCAATTATCACTGTTCCCTGACGAGGAAATAATCAGCATTGTCATTGAAGAAAACAATGGGAAATACACACAACAATCTACAGGCAAAGTCCTAGCAGAAATTCCCAGAAGAGGACTTGAAGAAAGAGACGACGAAATGCGCAAGACATTGATACGGTGTGGCGTTCTGGAAGAAGAGAAGGAAGGAACGGAGACGCCGAAATAATGGGTTTTCAACCAGGTGGCGGCACACAGACGCTGACGCGCTGGTGTGCCCCCACGCCGTTATGAGGATGAGAAATTAAAATGTGTCACTACATCACTGCAACAGTCCGAGCTAACTCCACAATTGAGGTGCTGAATAGAATCGCACAGTCTCATGGCCTCCATTTCAAGGACATAAAGAACGAATTCGTCCAAGAACAACTCTCCCAAGGCACAACCTATCTTTGGAAGAAATCTTCGCATTGCGACTGCGGGACAGCACTAGGATGCAAGGGTTGAGGGGGTCTGGTCTGGACATGGACATTACGGGGAAGGCAAAGACAACTCACCCTTTTTCGGAAAGGCTAATTTGTCCATGTCCAGATCTGACGGACAGCCTTTTAATGGGTGAACCCACTGAGTTCCAAGCCATGACAGTGAGACAAGGGAGCACATATCAGAATATAGATTCTCTCGCAATGAAACTAGGGGGACAACGTACATAAGATTACAAGATTGGCTGGCTCAAAGGCTCCGCTGATAAGATGGATAAGTCGGGAATAAGGTTGCCAGAGCAGGTGAGGATGGACAAGTGGATGGAAGTTTGACCATAGGCTGCAATCTAAGACTACCGAAGGGAAACAGCCAAGAGTGGTCTCCGCAGTTTCTGATACCCGATAAGTGCCGACAATAGCACAGCGCTGCGCCGCTCAGGCAAGGTGTTGGCTAGGCAAAGAAAAAAAAGGATTACGATATAAAAGCTTGACGCCATAACAGGCGCCAAATATCCCTAGGAGGTATAAACATGAAAAAGCTATTGTTGGTTCTGACGGCTGCATTATCAATCCCTCTATCATTTTTTGTTTTACCTGCACGCTCTGCCGACCCTCCGAGAGGTGGATCACCGATTTTGCTTCCTAAAGTACAAGAGGGCAAACTTCGCATTAATAGTGTTGCGATGGTCTACAGCCCGGATGGAAACGTTCCTGACAATAGTGTGTATCAGTTGTCAAAGGAGAAGCCACTATCGGTAGAAAACACGCATACCGTAGCATCAAGAGGCACAGGGTATGTACTTACTGAGGCAAGATTTAGTGGAGACGGCGCTGGATCAACTTACAGGGGTGAAATAGATATAATTAATTCTTATGGCGGAGAATGTGGCAATGGTTCCGATGGCAGTAGCCCTGGAGGAGCAGGTAGTTTACAACCGATTTATCAGACAACAGTTCATTTACCAAAATCAACCGGTGGCGATAAATGGAATTTAAGAATTAATATAGACGGGAGCGAATCGATTGATAATCAGGCCCCAAAGCCAAAAAATGGATACCAAGTGCAAGTCAAAGAATTGAGCGAGACATTTAACGTTCCACGAACCTTGTCAGATGTTGCACCTGGGATTTATACCGTTAAAGTAACCTTCCCGTCCGTCATTAGAGGGTGTAGAGGATCTGCATATGGGACAAAAGGCAATAACAAACTAATCACAAATATAACTATAGATTCATTTCTCTAGATATTCAGGGTAGATGCCAACTAACGGCATGCCCCCTCTCCCTTCGGGAAAGGGGGTGCATTTTGGTTCAGGGGAGCGTGAGGGGTCAGAGCGCGCTCTGACCCCGATGTGCCGTGTAGCCAATCGGGTGCTGCGGTGAAACCCGCAGACCTTCGAAACAGTTGACCCCAAAAAGGGGAGATCATGAAACAATTGAAGCCATTCCTGATAGCAGGCATTATCTTGTTCAGCCAGGGCCTTTCCTGGGCGACTGATACAGACATGAACGGGTTGAGGGGTCTGGTCTGGACATTGACACGAGGGGAAAACAAAGACAACTCACCTCTTCAGGACCCCACTGCATTTTGTGACCCACTGCATTTTTATTGACAGTCGGACTACAGAATTCCCCCTGCCCCCTAGATCGGCACCCCCGCAGGCCGCAGGACCTTAAAATAACGCTACAACAAGGGTAACCCATGTCGCTTTCCGACTACTTCGAGCAGCACGAAGAACAGGCCTTCATCGCCAACGCCATCGCTCTCGCGGTCGGCATCACCCTGGTGAAGAACTTCTTCCCGGGACTGGTCGCCTTTCTCTTTCTGATCCTGCCTGTCGTCTTCCTGGTCGGATTGAGGATGCACGCGGCCGCCAGCGGCGTTGACGCCATGGATCTCCTGAAGGAACACATCACCTTCTTCCCCATGCTGCGCTCCGAAGAGGAGCGGCACAAGGAGATCAAGCCCTGGGTCACCTACGGCATCATTCTCACCAATGCCCTCATCTACTACTTCTTTCAAGGCAACGTCCCGGAAGAGTTGGTCTCCGACAACCTGGTGTTCCTCCCCAACAAGCCAAACCTCTTCAACGTCCCGCTCAGCGCCTTCACCGCCATGTTCCTGCACGGCAGCGGCGGTCACCTCTGGGGCAACATGACGTTTCTCTGGGTGGTAGGCTCCGCGGTCGAGCGCCGGGTCGGCAAGTTGCGTTTCTTCTGGCTCTACCTGGGGACCGGCCTCATCGGCGGTCTGGCCTTCGTCGCGGTGGAGTTCCTGTTCCACATGCGGGCCGGCCACGCCCTGGGCGCCTCCGGGGCCATTGCCGGCATCATGGGGATCTTCGCGGTCCGCTGCTACTTCAAGAGCATGATCTTCCCGATCCCGATCCTGGGGATCTTCTCGCTCATCCTCCCCATCAGCCTGAAAATCCGGCTGAACTCCCTGGCCATCATGTGCCTGTTCTTTCTCTCCGACCTCTCCGGGGGGATTGCCCAGATCAACGGCTCCGACTCGATGATCGGCCACTGGGCACACTTGGGCGGCATGATCTCCGGGATGCTCATCGCCGGGTACTTGAAGCTTGGGGAGGACGCGGTCGGCGAGCGCCACCTGGAGATCGGCATCAGGGGGGCCCAGGCGAACGTCGGCTTCCAGGGGAGCGACCGCTCGCTGCAGATCGTCCTGGAGCGCAGCCCCGACAACGTGGACGCGCTGTTGAGCATGGCACGCCTCAAGTCCAGGTTCCACGGCACCCCCGAGGGGCAGGAGTACTACGAGAAGTCACTCAGGCAGCTGTTCGTGGAGCGCCCGGGCGAGGTCGTCGAGGTGTTTCGGGAATACCTGGGCAAGTACCTGAAGCCCCCCGCAGATACGCGACTGCTCTCGTCGCTGGCCGATGCCCTGGGCAAAGCCGGCGAGCAGGATTTGTGCATCACCTGCCTGGAGCGCCTGGTCGATTGCGGCGATCTCCCCGCGCCGCAGCGGGAGAAGGCGCTCTACCAGTTGGCGACGCTCCTTGAATTCACCAGCTGCTTCGAGGCGGCCCGCAGTTGCTTCGCCCGTTTCGCCTACGAGTATCCCGCATCGCTCATGGCCGACAAGGCGCGCGAGCGGTCCTGCGGCGAGGTGTATCGCCCTCCCCGGGCTGCCGTGGCCCAGAAGAGTCCGGAGCGGCTCTGCCCCAGCTGCGGCACGGCGATGTCGGTGCGCCGTCCGACTTCGGGGCCGCGCCAGGGCGAGGCCTTCTGGGTCTGCGGCGCCTACCCGACCTGCCGCAGCTGCCAACCGGTAGAGGAGGGTGCGGCGCCCCCTCTCCCCCAACCGGATCCCGAGTGCTACCGGCTCATCTTCGACGGCACCATCGGCTTCACCTATGATCCCGCCGAGGTCAAGGCGAGCCTGGTGCAACTGTTCCGCTGTTCGGCCGACCAGGTGGAACGCCTGTGCAACGGGAACCCGACCGTCCTCAAACGCGGGCTCGACTACGCAGCCGCCCAGAAGTACAAGGAAGCCATCTGCCGCACCGGCGCCCTCAGCACCATCGAGAAGGAAGAGCCCCCGGCAAAGGTCGCACCGGTTCCCGCTCCCTCTCTGGGGCGACCGGAACCGGCGGCACAGGTGGCGGTAGCGACGTCGGCCGTCTCCTCCCTCTCCTGTCCGAAATGCGGACAGCTCCAGGAGAAAGGCGAGGTCTGCATCTCCTGCGGAGTCTACTTCGCCAAGCTGGCCCGGCTGGCGGAACGGGAGTTCGACGAGCTGCAGCAACCGATGCCGACGGCCGGGAAAAGGCGGGTCGTCCCCGCTTCCGACCTCCCTGGTGCGCCAAAAGGCCACCGCTTCACCTGGAACCGCACGGCCAAGGCCCTGGCCTGCGGTCTGCTGCTCATTCTTACCGCCGTCGGCTGCCTCAGCGTATCCTTCATCAACGAAAAAAATCACGAGGCCGCGGCCCAGGCCAAGCTCGCCAACGCCGCCTTCAAACGGCAGTACGAACTGGGCAAACCCGAGGTTACCGACATAAAGCGCTTGCTCGCCCAGCACGACTTCAAGAACCTGGAAACCCTCTACGACAGCTATCTCGGCGAATACCGGAAGGACATCCAGTACGAGGCATTTCTCCAGGAGGCCTACAGCATCTTTTCTCCCGAGAAAGGGGTTTCCCGCGACGATCTCGATCTCTGGGTCAAGACCACCGGGTCCTACCTCGCCTATGCCGCGCGCGGGAAATACCTGGCCGAGCAGGGCTTCCAGGTGCGCGGCCAGAAGTGGGCAAGCGAGACCTCACGTGCCCAACTCGACGAGATGCAGCGACTGCACGAACTGGCCGTACAGGACCTGCAGACCGCGATCGCGGCCAATGCCTCCTTCATTCCGGCGTATACCAGCCTGTGCACCGTAGCCCGGGCCTCCGAGCAGTCCGTTTCTCCCAAGGAGGTAGTCGAGAAGGCCGAGGCAGTTGACCGGCGGGCTTACTTGGTGCGCAACGAGTACCAGACCTCGCTCATGCCGAGGTGGGGCGGCTCCCACGAGGAGATGACCGCCTTCGCCAAACGCGCCGTCAAGGATGCCGGCCTCAACCCGCGCCTGTACACCCTGCAGGGCGTGGTCTATGCCGATCAGGCCGACGAGTATCACCGCGGCCACGACTATGCAGCGGCGGCCAAGTGGTACACCAAGGCGCTGCAATACGGCGATCGTCTCAACTGGCTCAGGTACCGCGCCGGCTGCAATTTGTACCTGGGTGACAAAAACGCGGCCATTGCCGACTACCGCAAGGTGCTCTACTACGACCCGTCCGACAACGAGGCCCAGACGGCGCTGCGGGAGATCCAGTAGCCGGCACTGTCTTGCGGGAAGTCGGGGGACACCCAAGACGCCCATGAATCATGCGCATCTCTGACTACCATAGATGCTGCGGAGCACGCAATAACAGCATGTAATCCGGTGGGACATGGCGAGTTTGACATGATTCATGGTCACTCCCTCTAATCCTACCCAACCAGGAAGTTAGACCGGTCCGAAATGCCACCGATCAACTTCCAGCTGTTGGTTTAGAATACTTGGGGAAAAGTCCACAAGGAGGACACCATGATCCGCCTCTTTCTTGCAGCAATAACCTTGCTGTTTGCCACCGCTTCCGCCCAGGCCAGCGACGTCAGGCTTTCGGTAACCGAGGTTACCGACGCCCGCTCCACTGGACCGTTCAATAATGGTATGGAAATGAAGCTGAAGCTGACGGGTGACGACGTGGCCTCCGTGAAGGGTATCCGTACGGTGCTTACCAAAGCAGTCGATGAGACAGGGCGAAACCTGCTGAAGGATGAAAAGCAGGATAAGGACTTCGGCTCGGTACGGGACAGCGGCACGGGTCCGGAGACGACCCTGCGACTGAAAAATCCTGCCCGACGGGCTGCAACGGTCAAGGAAATTGCCGGCGAGGTTCAGATGTTCATGCCGGATTTGGATCCAGCCTCTGTGGTGATGGTCAGGAACTTTCGTGCCGCGACCGGAAAACCTTTGAAAAACCTCCAGTTAGCCAAGGCTGGGCTGCAGGTGACCGTGCTCTCCAAGGCGGAGTATGATGTACTGTCGAAACAGAAGGAGCAGGAAGCAGGAGAGAAGGTGGGAAAGAACCTGGGGCAAGCGATGGTCCAGGCTTTCAAAGGCATGTTTGGCGGTTTTTTTCGCGTGGGGGATAACGATCTGATCTTGAAGCTGGCCGATTCCGGTGAAGTATTCATCACTGCCGAAGTGGTTGACGGGACGGGACACGTTGTTCCGACCGTGTCGACGACCTATGGGGACGACATGAGGGTGCTGGGGTTCGAGCACCCCCTTCCCGCGGATGCCCAATTGCGGATCTTCCTGAAGACTCCAAAGTCAGTGGTCACGGTGCCGGTGAAACTGGTTGACATACCCCTGCCCTAGAAATTACCGATCCCCATTAAGGTATCACGGCCGGCACCACCACGTATCACCTCAGCCACGTTGTTAAATGCAAAAGCAGGAACTTCAGACTAGCCCCTTTCTCATTTTTAGGGACGGTCGTGATCTTGTAACCCGTGCGTGAGTCATTAGCGACACGGTGCAAAGAGGCAATGTGTAGCTTTGTTTCCAGGCTCTCTGACATTCTGCCCATGACGGAGGAGAGTAGGAACCAATGGGTCGACGTACACATAGGGCAGCTAGAGCCGGAATGAATAGTATCGCAGTTTGCACATAACTTCGCTTCGTCCAGATGCAGGTGAATGACATCGGGATACAGTCTTGCTCTCTTTATCTGCGTATCCTTGGTAACCATTACGCTCATAACAATGCCCTCCGTCTGCATAGCGGCAATCACAGGCTGCTCATTGGACCATTCTAACTCATGGTTATTTTTTGTAAAGGGGGCTTTGTCAATAAAGCTTGCGACACCTCTACATCCTGCGCGTCGGGAACTCTCACACGGGACAGAGCCCTGATGTCAATGAGAGGCTGGGGGACCTAGGTAGGTCGTGTAACTTGTCAGGACGCTGTGTCGTCTAGGAGGACGCATGCCAAGACAGGCAAGATTGGATGCCCCAGAATCGGTCCATTATGTGATGGACGAACCGATGATGTTCTGGGACCCGTGGTCATGTCATAACTAAAGCCCGACGGGACTTTTATCTACGAGCGCATGAAAGAAACGGCGCCTGCCGGAGCCGGTGCGAAAGCGATAGGCTGAACTGAAGCGGGTTATTGGCGAAGGCGGAAGCGCAGGCTGCGTTCACGGGGGTTGGGACCGGACAAGCGGCTCCAGACGAAAAAGGGGGCCATGGCGCGGCCCCCTTTTCGCATTTGTTACCTGAGCTTTAGGCTACTAGCCAAGCAGGCTGTTCCGGTTTCTAGCCCTATTTGCCAGAATGGTCGGATCGAGGACCTCTCCGCAGCAGGTGCATTTCCAGGCATCGAAGGCCCTGACGAAATCGTAGAATTTTTCCGCGAACATTCTCCCCTTGCATTTCGGACATTTCATGGATAGCAACCTCCCTAAATTGAGAAATCTTGTGGGTTGGCTCTTTTTCATAATGCGTGCCTGAATGTCACGATCTATCGTCCGACATATACGCTCAGAATGAGAGCAGGCCGAAAATACCAATGGTTACGCCACACCTTAAAAATCCTGACAGGGCGCTGTCCCCGCATAAAGCATGTTGTGGTGGCCACGAAAGCCGCCACGGCCGTCTCTGAGCGTCATTTAAATGGCGCTGCAAGCAGTTCTTCACTGCAGCAGGTCAGAGCTGTTTTTACGACATCTCAGGTGGAGGACCGCTGGATTTTGGGCGCATTGCCCGACAGTTCAGGAGGTTTCCGGCAGGCGGGTCCCTCTCGGAAAGCTGCGCAGGGTCAGTCCAGGCGAGCGCCATTTAAATGACGGGCTGGCAGAACCTCGTAAGATGGCAAACCGGAGTGCTTTGTGGGACTGGCGGTCATGGAGGGTTGGTAAAGAATGGCTATTGCCTCCGCGTGCAGCCCATGTTATCGTTAACTTCCATTAATTTTCACGACACACCCCACCCCTCCGAATTTGAGGATTCAGGAGTCTATATGGAAAGTACAGAGCCGCTGGACGCCGGGGCCGGGCTTCATTTTGATGTGGAGCGTGATCCGGATGTCGCGGAGCTTACCCAAATAGCGGATAGCGAACCGGGAGAAGTCGACGAGGAGATTCCGGCTGATCCTACCGACGACCTGATCAAGGTCTACCTGCGCGACATACGGATGAACAAGCTCCTGACCGCCGAGGAGGAGAAGGAGTTGGCGGCGAAGATGGCACGTGGAGACAAGACGGCCCGTGCCGCGATGATCGTGGCAAATCTCCGGCTGGTGGTGAAGATGTCCAAACGATACATGAATCGCGGCCTGCCCTTTCTTGATCTGGTCGAAGAGGGAAATATCGGACTTATCAAGGCAGTGGATCGCTTCAAACTTTCCAAGCAGTGCCGTTTCTCAACCTATGGTTCCTGGTGGATCAGACAGTCCATTGAACGGGCGGTGGTGAACCAATCGCGCACCATTCGCCTGCCGGTTCACATCTCCGGGCTCATCGGCAAAATTGCCCGGGCAACCTACGAATTAGCGCGGAGACTGAACCGCCAACCAACCCTCCAGGAAGTTGCCGACCAACTGCAGATTGATCAGTCGCGCGTGCGCGAACTCCTGGTATTTAAAGAAAAAACCTTGTCCATTGACGAGCCGTTGGGATTTAACTCAGCTCATTCCCTCATGGACGCCACCGAGGACAATGCGACGGTGTCTCCTTTGGACCTGATTGAGAATATCGACAGGTTCAAGCTGGTGTCCGAAGGGCTTGAAACCCTGTCCAATACCGAAAGGGACATCCTCACGCTGCGCTTTGGGTTGGACGACAAGACCCCTCAGACACTCGATGCAATTGGGAAAAATCGCGGGGTCAGCCGGGAAAGGATACGGCAGATCGAGTCACAGGCTTTGCAAAAACTGGAAACTCACTTTGTGCAGCTAGCAGGCTCCTCCGGCGCGCCAACAAAGAGAAAAGCCAGCCCCCGGCATGCTGAAGAGGTGCCTGTACGACAGAGTCCCGCGCCGCAGACCGAGAGATAAGCGCAAGCCACGTGCAGGACCGTCCGGCGAGATCGTGAGAGCCGGAAAGGAAAAGGCCACCCATCGTCAACTGCGATGGGTGGCCTTTTTTATAATTTAACCTGTTTCTTCGGCAGCTCGGCTACCTGTTATTTTCGGGCAACGGGTCCGTCAGCTTTGTGTCTTTGGAATTTCTTCCAAATTTACTTTTTTCCGAAACAGGTTGATATAACCTTACCACACGTACAAAAAATGTTACATATTTTTTTAGGGTTGCTTTTTATGCTCAACTTCTCGAAATAATGGCGGTTGCACAACGAGCGGACGCAATCATATCACGCATGCAAGACGGGCGTGCTGCCCAGGGGCGTCCACGCAAAGCGGACTGCCCCCTTGCTTGCCATTTTAGAACTACCTCGTGCAACTTTGCCCTCTTGTGTGCCATTTTAGAGCTACCTCGTGCAACATTGCCCTCTTGTATGCCATTTTGGAGCTACCTCGTGCAACATTGCCCTCTTGTATGCCATTTTGGAGCTACCTCGTGCAATTTTCCCTCTTGTGTGCCATTTTAGAGCTATCTCGTGCAACTTTGCCCTCTTGTCTGCCACTTTAGAGCTACCTCGTGCAACATTGCTCTCTTGTCTGCCATTTTGGAGCTACCTCGTGCAACTTTGCCCTCTTGTTTGCCATTTTGGAGCTACCTCGTACAACTTTGCCGTTCCCCTACTTTTCGCTGTTGTATCCTCCCTCAAAAAAAAGCCCCGGCAAGGACGGGACCGCACGCGAGGTCTCGAACTTACCGGGGCATCTTGTAGTGGGGGGAGGTTGGAAGGAAATCAGGTGACCATGATGGTAACCACGAGCGACCAGGGTCCCAACCGGTTGTCCCTTCCGATGATCCTGCAGCGGAAGCTGTACTCCTTTCCGGGTTGGAAACCGTCCATTTCCATGTTCGTGCAGTCTCCGAAGCTTGCCTTGAGGTACCACCCCTCCTCTATCCTTGGATCGCCTTCCGTAACCCACACCTCGTGCGTATAGCGCCGCCGCTCTCGGGGGCAACTGCCTCTCAGGGCTCCTTTTTGGTCCAGATTGACGACACTTAGATCGGGGGATGGCAGATCGGTCGAAGCATTGACCGAGTAGCTGCGCCGCGGTTTGGTTGCCACTCCCATTCGCTCCAGAAGTTCGGTGTTGTCGTCTTCCGTGCAGCAGGCATAGTACACGATCTTCTGCCAGGTGCCGCCCGCATCGTTGCATGCAGCGCTACGCAGCGCGATGGCCCGACGGTCGTAGTGAATCGCGGCCTCGTAGGCAGACTGGTAAGCGTCTATCTTCTGTTTGAAGTCCGCGGGAGTGGCCACCCTAGCGGGCCAGTTTTCCAGGAACTTTCCGGATTCCGTCAGGGCTCTGTAGGCGATTCCCAGTCGGGCCAGGCGGTCCGTATCCTTGCCGAAAAAAGGTACTATTGGAGCAGACATGCGACCTCCTTTTCTTAACCAGATGGGGATTGTTGTGCAGCGTCGCGCGCGAAACGACCATAAGAGGCTACACCGGAACTTTTCGGCCGGCAAGTCGACATTTAAAAAATTTTATTAAGCTCTAGGCGCTGACGCAACGCGTGGTACCGAGGGGGATGCCGAGAAAGAGCCGGTGAAATCCGGTAAAGGATAGGAGGCGCAACTACTCTTCGGTAACGAGTAGCGATCAGTTGGGAGGGCGTCTGCTGTTCTGGACGGGGTTCGTCATGGGGGAGAGACGGCCTTCGGCGCCCGGGCGTAGACGGTCAGCCCGGAAAATCGATATATCGGGCCTCGGTCAGCGGCGGCGCAGCCAGGTGCGGGCCGCGAAGGCGCAGAGGAAGACGGCGAAGTTGATCAGCACGATGGTGGCGCCGGTTGGGAGGTTCCACATGAAGGAGAGCGTGATGCCGCCTATCACGGTGCAGACGCCTATGAGGGCGGCACAGACGATGGCGGTGCGAAATCCCTTGGCGAGTTGCAAGGCGGCGGCCGCGGGAAGGATCAAGAGTGCCGAGATCAGCATGATCCCCACCACCTTCATGGCGAGTACCACGGTGAGCGCGGTCAAAAGGACCAGGATCGCGTTGATCCGGCCGGTGTCGATCCCCGAGCTCTTGGCCAGTTCCTCGTCGAAGGTGCTGGCGAAAAGGTCGTTGTAGAAGATGGTCACGCCCGTTATCACGACGACGAAGAGTACCGCGGCGATCCCCAGCTCGTTCGAACTGATGGAGAGGATGTTGCCGAACAGGTAGCTGAAGAGGTCGACGTTGAAGCCGCCCGCCACGCTCGCCAGCATGACGCCGGTGGCGATCCCCAGGGCGGAGACGATGCCGATGGCGGCGTCGCCGTAGATCCGCGCCTTCTGCGCCAGTTTCAGGATGCCGAGCGAGGAGGCGAGCACCAGCGGGATGATGGCCAGGGTCAGGTAAAAGGAGTTGAGCCGGAACAGCAGCGCGAGCGCGACCGAGCCGAAGGTGACGTGCGACAGGCCGTCGCCGATCAGGGAGAGCCGGCGCAGCACGAGGAACACCCCGAGCACCGAGCAGAGGATGGCGATCAAGGTTCCGCCGACCAGGGCGCGCTGCATGAAACCGAAACTGAGCATCTCAGATAAATTCATCGAATCCTCGTAAAAACAGAAACTGGAAGCAAAAGGCTGGAAGCCGGCCACAGAGGACACAGAGGAAAAACACGAGGGAGCAAGAGCGAGGAAAACGAACCAAGGCCCTGAAGTCTTGATGCTCGTTGTCTTTCCTCTGTGTGTCCTCTCGGCTTTCCCCTCTGTGTCCTCCGTGGTTAAGTTTCGGCCCCTACCCTCTAATGCCTGTGGCAGACCAGGTGCTGGCCGTGTTCGCCAAACAGGCCGGTCATCTCTTTCGAATTGCAGAAGTCGTCGAAGTCGCCGCAGAAGATGACTTTTTTGTCGAGATACAGTAGATGCGAGGCGTACTTTCCGATGGTCGCCGAGTCGTGGGTCACCAGCAAGACGGTGGTATTCTTCTCCCGGTTCATCTCGTAGATCAGCTTGTAGAAACTCTCGCGGGTTTCCGGGTCGAGCGCCGTGGTCGGCTCGTCCATGACCAGGAGTTCCGGATCGTTCACCAGGGCCCGCGCCAAGAGCACTCGCTGCCTCAAGCCACCGGAAAGCTCGCCGATCATGCTGCCGCGGATGTGGGAAATGTCCATCCACTCCATGGTCTTCTCCACGGCGATCATGTCCTCGCGGTTAAAGCGCTTCGGGAAGCTTTTCCCCCCCAGCCGGCCCAGCCTGATCACCTCGCTCACTGTGGCGGGAAAATGCGGGTTGAAGAACTGCAGCCCCTGCGGTAGGTAGCCGATGCGCCGCCAGTCGTAGAAACTGTCGTGCGGCGTGCCAAGCAGGGTGATGTCGCCGGCGGTCGGCTCCAAAAGGCCGAGGATCACCTTGATGAGCGTGCTTTTCCCCGAACCGTTGGGTCCGCAGATGCCCAGGTACTGGCCCCGCTCCACGCTGAAGCTGACATCCCTGAGCGCCTCGGTGCCGTGGTAGCCCGCGCACAGGTTTCGAATGCTGAGAGCTGCCCCGTTCACGCAGCCACCGTCCGCGACGCGAGATCGGCCGAAGTTGCGCCGCCGCAGGATCTCCCGGGAAACGGGACAAAGGCGGGCACCGCAAGCGCCGCTGTCGGAAACATCATGATCTACCTCCGGCCGCGGCGCAGACGCCGCACAGCCCGTTCAGTTGCAAAATATGGGAGAGGACTTTGCCGCCGATGTTGTCGGCCACCTGCTGCTCCAGCGCCTCCAGCCCGCAGGCGGGCAGGTCCTCGACCTTGCGGCAGGAAAGGCAGACGAAGTGGTGGTGATGCTCACGGTTGGGGCAATAGTAATAGTAGAGCTGCCGGTTGGGATGGATTACCTTGCTGATCACGCCGTTGTCTGCCAGTTCCTCGAGGTTGCGGTAGATGGTCGGCAGGCCGAGCCGGTCGAACCGGTCGCGCAGCCGCTTCCAGAGTTCCTCGGGACTCGCGTAGCCGCTTTCCGCGTACAGCACGTCGAGAATCGCCAGCCTTTTCGGGGTGGCCTTCATCCCGGCGGTTTTTAGTGCCTGGGCGTGGCGCTGCTCCATGCTCCCTCTCCTAAATGAAAATGATTTCGTTTTAGGATAGCCACGCGGGTATCAAAGTCAAGCACTATTGTACTGGCTATGGCCGGTTACTTCGTGTTAAGGTGCCGGCATTAACTGTCAAATAACCAACGGATCAGGGGTTTAACGTAGTTCAACTGACTGGTCCAATAAAGTTGCGACAGGAAAAGCACCAGGGATGCCGCACGGTTAGCCGGTCGCGGCAAGGCCGCTGCGCGTTGGCTTTCAGCTTGCATGGTTGTTCGGTTGCGGAAGTTGCAATGAAATGGCGTCTAATGACGGTGGTGGGACATGCAGAAAGAACCCAGCAACTATAGGGACTATTTCCATCCGGGGCAGCGTGCCAGGGTCGAGATGTCGGTGCGAGGTGACGGCGTTTTCAACGACGGCGCGGTAGTCACCTCTGTGGGCGACAACCACATCGAGCTCAAGCTGTCGCGCGACACCTTCCCGGATGGAGTTCTGCTGCACAGCGAGGCGCCGC
>Ga0079306_1001509_pt1 | contig 15218 bp, 16 predicted proteins | sample Methanotroph_Enr_FD_79181 | JGI IMG/M metagenome (GOLD analysis project Ga0079306, IMG submission 79181) | Enriched soil microbial communities from Old Woman Creek wetland in Ohio, USA - Methanotroph_Enrichment_5 | ecosystem: Environmental > Terrestrial > Soil > Wetlands | place: USA: Ohio...
GTATAGCCATTAGTAACGAAGCAAACATCAATATGAGCAGTATTCGCCTTTTTAAGCAGGTAAGAGATCATCTCCTTTTGTTTGGGCGAATTCATTAGTGGCTCACCACCAAAAACGGTGATGTATTTCGGCTTACCGGCAAATTGTTTTTGGATGTATGTAAAGAATGAATCAATTATTTCGTTGTTTAATACTCCTTTTGAGGGTGCATATTCATCCTGATAACAATAGGAACATGCAAAATTACAACTGTAATTAGGGACAAAAAATAATTGGATTTCATCGTCATCACGGCTATCAAGGGAATCGAGATATTTACTCCGAAAAAGTTTGCTTTCCTCTTTTTCATCAGTCAAATACCCTTTTTCATATAACTCGTTAATGAAATTATCGTTGACAATTGATTCGTTGTTTCTGACTTTATTAATCTTTTCAGCAGCATCATGATCAACGATATCGGCATTGCCTGTGAGAAGATTAACAATAAAAAAATTTTCAGAATCCTTTATTTTAGAAAAAATATTGTGTTTGGAGAAATACATAAACTTAAAAATTAGGATGTTGTGAAAAAGAGTGCGGATTAAACCCGCACTCTTTTAACGCACAAAATGTTAGTCATGACAACCGACAACGGTTTTAGATGTTTTGGCGCAACACTGGGCAACTTTTGCCGTTGATTCAACTTCTTTTTTTTTGATCAAACTTTTCATACTAAAATGGATTAATTGATTAATTCACTAATAAAATCTCATTGATGGCTTTCACAAGTGATTCTTTTGGCACAGCCCCCATAGAAGCCTGGGGCTGGCCTTTAACAGGGATAAACAATAGTGTTGGCAAACTTGAAATACCCATGCTCTGAGACAGAATTTGCTCAGCATCAGTATCTACTTTGTAGACAACAATTTTTCCGGCAAATTGTTTTGCAATTTCTTCAACTCTCGGCGACAAAATACGGCAGGGACCGCACCAGGAGGCATAAAAGTCAATAATTACAGGTAAGTTACCTTCGAATTTCCACTGTTTATTTTTTTCATAATTAAAAATCTTTTGTTTAAAGATTTCATTTGTTAATACAATTACATCACCTGATTTGGTGGAATTTGCGTCGTTATTTGTTTTTGTCGGATTACCTGCATTACAATTGCTAAAAAATAATGTAAAACCGATTGATAATAAAATAATTACCTTCTTCATTATAATAAAATTAATATTGCATGCTTATATAACTTAGTTGCACCAACTACATTCGCCAGATGGTTTATTGCCGGCAATTGTCCAGCTTACAACCATTACTTTGCCTTTTATGTACGGAGCTGATTCTTCAAGAATTGAAATTGTGGGAAATCCGGCAGTTTCAAGTTGTTTTAAATACTCACCGCGGGTTGTAGACCCTGCCCAACACTCGGCAATTGCCTCCGGGTCGTTTTTGTATTGCTCCGGAACAGGAGTTGTTGAATATATATCGCTTATGACAAACCGTCCACCTTTTTTCAATATCCTAAATATTTCATTCCAAACAGCCTGTTTATCGGATGCATGATTAATGGTGCAGTTGGAGATTACCAGGTCAGCAATTGCATCATCCAACTTTATTTCTTCAAGTGTACTTTTTATGAAATCAACATTGGATACTCCCAGACTTTTAGCAGTTTTCAGCGCTTTTTCAATCATACCGTCTGCTATATCAATACCGAAAACGTAACCCCCTTTTCCAACAGTTTCGGCCAGACGGAGAGCATCAGTTCCCCGCCCGCTTCCCAAATCAACACAAACTTCATTAGGTTGTGCTTCTGCATAATTTACAGCGCCTCCACAGGAAAGGCAACAACCTGATGTTGCCAATTCGGTGTACCTCTTATTGATTTCTAACAAACTCATATTTCCTTTTTTTGAATTTTTAATTTAACACTTGCCTCTTGCGCAAGGACTTTTTACTAAAAACAAGCCAAGCATACCACCATAAGCTATGCTCATATATGGATTACTTGTTATTGCACTACTACCCGAAGCGCTCCCCTCAAAATAATAATACAAAAACCCGGCAAGGCCTCCGATAGCAATACCTAAAAATGGCTTCCAGAAATTCCCGGATTTAAAAAACGCTTTGACAGTTGCTGGTCTTTCTTTTACTTCACAATTGTTCTCCATAACATTTATTGTAAATTGTTTCGATTGCAAAGATATATAAAGAAAAACAATAAATCGCATTAGTAGCACTTAAATCATTTTGATAACACTAATTTTACTTACATATGCAACAGAATAATTCGATTATGAGCCAGATATTCAGTGGTGATCTTAGCCCTGAGCAACTTGATGAAATGTTGCGAAGCGACGCAAAATGCCTCGAATTTTTAGCAGGGATAAAGTGGGCAAATGGTTTTGTGTGAAATTTTGTGTCCGACATCTTTAAACCCTGCATTTTATCTTGATCTCATTCTTGGGCACGTGCATCAAAACCGGACTAATTTATGTTTTCAAATTGTTTATACTCTCAACCGTGTTATGCTTGCTTACACGGTCTTTTACGACTAAGGTAGAGACAGGTGATGCGGATTTCTGGTTAAAAACCATATCGTGGCCTACACACAAACCCATCGAAATATTAAGTTCTGTATTGTTTTCTTTCAGGTATTCGGCCTGTCCGGCCGGATTGCACATGATTCCATTGCCTTCGCAACCAAGCATCTCATGTTTGGTAACACCGCCGCATTTGCAATCAACGCTATAAACTTCAAACTCGTCCGACAGAAATTGTTTTACTTTATCAGCTTCTTTCGGGAATGTCACGCAATGGGCAATCCCAATACGTTTGACTCCGGCCTTGCGGGCAAAGTTTTTGATTTCCTGTACCCGGTTTGATCCGCGTACGTAAGCATCTTCCGCACTCTGCATGATTTCAATCGATTTTTTATCGTACAGTTTATCCAGATCATTCATATTTGGAAATTTGAGGATTTGAAAATTAATTTTAATGTTTACACTGGTGTTCTTCTCCATGATGTTCATGGCTTTTACAACCTTCGCCCGAATCGCCGACTTCTCCCTGCAAAAAGGCTTCGGTTAATTGACGCACATCGCCTGAACAACCACGATAAACTTCAATCCCCTGGCTGTTAAGCACATTTAATGCGCCATTACCCATATTTCCGGCAAGCATTATGCTTACCCCTTTTTGCTTCAAAACAATCGCAATATTGCTTTTGCAACCGCAACCCTGAGGCGATGGCAGCATTTCCGAACCGATAATTTTTTTGTTTTCGTCGATATTGAAAACGGTGTAAGCTTCGCAATGGCCAAAATGATCGTCAACTACATTGCCTCTTGTTGGGACTGCTATTCTCATTTTATACTACTTTATATGGTTTATAATTTCTGATAATGTCTGTTGTGTTTCGGGGATTACCATTTGAATATTGTTTTTTCTGAACACATCTACTACTTTTAAGCCAAAGCGACCTGCAATTGCCAATCTGATATTTTCACCAAGCAATAATTCGGCAGCATCGCATCCGGCTTGTGCCTGATTATTTCGTGCAGGGTTTTCAATAAATGAATTTTTATGGGTTTCGGTATCATAAAGGCAATACCAGTTACACCGGCCAAAATGAGGATCAATAGTTGCGTTGAGATTGTTTTCGTTGGTGGCTAAAGCAATTATCATGTTATTAGTTGTTTTCAATTATTACTTGCGTTTTGCAAAATGGGCAACACTTTTCTGCATTTACCGGTAGGGTAAATGTTATTTTACATTGGTTGCATTTATACCAGTCGGCAAAGGCAACATTTCCACCTTCAAAATTTATGGAACTGCCCTCTATAAAAGCTTTTGCTATTTTCCGTCGGACACTTTCGTATATTCTTGTGAATGTAGGCCGCGAAATATTCATCAGCTTTGCGGCCTCAGCTTGTGTTAGTAATTCATAATCGCATAAGTTGATCGCTTCGTATTCCTCGAAATTAATACAAACATCTTCACCGGTTTTACATTGAACCCCTTGTGGTTTAAAACCAAAAAAGTGAGGTGCCATTTGAATTTTCCTGTCTTTTTTTGTCCGTCCCATATCTTATAATTCGCCGCAAAAATAGCGAACAAATGTTCACAAAACAAATTAAAATGAACAAATGTTCAGAATAATATTTAAATCCGTTGAAAAATTCAATACGTTTGTTTTGTCCAAATACTAATTTGAAGATGGGACAATGGGCTAATTTCACAATTGCCTATCTGTTAAATTAACCCATTAATACGGTCACTTAATAGTACATAAAAGGCACCTGAATTCTTCTGATACATGGCATGCTACTGATGTAGCTAACGGATTCCAAACGGGATTTTCAGATTTAAGGCAATATTTCTACCAGGATTAAAGAACCCTGCTTCCTTTAGGGTCGAGAGATGATCGATGTATTTTTTATCAAAAATATTGTTCGCCGATAAACCAATTACGATCAGCTGATTTCCGGCTTTGAGGTTGACTCCCACCCCTAAATCGACAAGCGTATACCCCTTTGTAGCCTCCTCTTCCGGTGCAGTATTATTTTGATTAAAGGCATTAAGCACATTGATTTTAAAGTACGTATTTTCGAAAAATATCAACTTTTTCTTTTCTAACCTCAACTCAACTTTTAATTTATGAGCAGGAATTAACGGGAGAAAATCTTCATTATCCTGTTTCCCTGTGACCGTCGAAAAGAGAGTTTCGAAATGTAACCATTCGATGTGTCGTGGGTGAATATGGAATACAGCTTCACCACCAAACAACCGGGCATCCGACTGCATATATTTGTAAATTGGAAATCCTCCGGTACTTTGCTCTCCGGTTGGTGAAATGAAAATATAATCGTTAATCTTATTATAAAATACGGCCACGTCAAACGACAGATTATCAAAGTGATAATGGACACTCAAGTCACCTTCGAAAGCGTTTTGAGGCAGCAGATCAGGAGTTCCCACTTCATAACGATTCTCGTGTAAACCATTCGATGTGAGCTCTGCAAGATTTGGTGACCTGAATGCTGCTGCCAAATTTGTTCTGAAAAGCAGCTTTTCAGACATATTGTAGGTGGCGCCAAAAGAACCACTTACGCTGTTGTATTCCTTCGATAAAGCTGGCCGGTAGTTAAAATCTGATGATAATCCGAGCTTCTCCGTTGTTAGATTTCGGTAATCGTAGCGGACTCCTGCCTGTAACCGCAGCTTTTCAAAAAATGTATATTGTAGCAAGGTAAATCCGGAATAGCTGCTGATAGCAGCATCGGGAAGTAGTTTTGTCTCGCGGTTGCCAAGGTTATCATTTTGCTGATTAAGGCCCTGAAATCCTATGATATATTCTGCATTCTTCGTTGACGGGAAATAGAGTTTTGTTTCGTAAGTAATTGTAGCTAACCGCATATCGATGAAAGGATCGACTCTTTCGTCATAATGCATCAGATCTGTACTTTGAAATGCAGCATTGATTTCGACCTTGTAATTTTTAAGGTAAAGTTTGTTTTGCGACGAAAGCAGTTTATTGTTGAAAATTTGATACCAAATATCATTTTTCCTGCCCCTTTTAGTAATCAGTGGAATTACGTCAGGCTCAACAAGACCCAGTTTCTGCTGATTGACATCGTAGAACAATTTAAACGTACCGCTTTTCCCCGTATATCCGGCATTCCCTTTTACCGACCATTCATTGAACCGCGAATTCGGAACAAAATCACCACCTCCCTGTAAGTAATCTGCATCCGTTTTACCGCCTCCTCTGATACCCCAGAAGAAGTTTTGCGAAGAGCCTTTTACACCAATATTAGTTGTCGCACCAATCGAATTGGAATAGAGCTTCATATTGTAATCACCAACTATCTTGCCGATAGGGGCTGGTTTTTCTTTGACAAAATCAACAACTCCTCCAATCGCATCAGAGCCATAAAGCAATGATGCCGGCCCTTTTATAACCTCAACGCTTTCGATTCCAAATTCGTCAATTCCTAAAGGATGGTGATCAGAATACTGATAATTTTCATAACGAACCCCATTATTCAAAACAAGGATATCATTCATAGCAAGACCCCGGATTACAGGTTTCGAAATTCCATTTCCTTTTGAAATCATATCGATACCCGGAACTTTTGTAAGTGCTTCTGTAAAATTGGGAGAACCGGCACTGCTGATCACCTCCGATTTAATTACATCAATCTTAACGGCATTCTCGTGTTGTGTTGAATTGTAACCACCGACAACAACCACAGCTTGTGTTTCGATCGGTTCATATTGCATGATTATATTGATCTCCTGTGATGAATTAACCATCACGACTGTCACAAGCTGGTTGTTATAGCCAACATACGAATACTGGATTTTAACTTTACCTTTTGGCATATTTCGCAGCAAATAGCAACCATTCTGGTCGGTAACCGTTCCCTTATTTTGTTCGGAAACAAAGACATTAGCCCCGACCAAAGGCTCGCCTTGCGGATTGGTGATCATGCCTTTAATTTCGTTTTGGGCAAAAGCTGAAATTCCTGCCAACAAGGCAAAAACAAGCAAAATTATATTTCTCATGTGTAAAATATATTGGTAATAAGTTGCCGGAATCTTTAAATAACATTGAACTGGAATATATAAATCAACGCGCTCCGAGATCGGAGTACGACAATTTAAACCTGGTCGTCTTAAAAGATGTGGCGTGCTAATAAAGAAAACTACTATACTAAAGTGGTGTGATTTCCGTATGACGGAGGCCCCCGTGGAGATGCAACATGCAGTATTGAGGTGGCTGGCGATTCAAAGTAGCGAATAACAAACTGTTCGAAGGAGATCGCCCGCTTGTCAATGTGAATTGAATAGAGTTGATTCGAAAAGATAGGGAAATGAAAATCGCAGACAGCGCACTTTGCATGTTGCGCATGCAAAGTGTTATTGGCATAAGCGTGAAATACCCCTTCATCATCATGATGATGTAGAAACTGAATCGCTGTGGGATGAACAAACAACCACAGCAAAATCAGGTACTGAATATTTTTTATAATAAATTTCAAAATAAACTATTCGATGATGTTTGATAAAACACCATGTTCAAAATCAAATAATTGCAAAAACTTTTTGTTTAAAGCGCTTTCTGCAGCGAAAGCATAATACCGGATTGCCCGGTTAGCAAATGGCCGAGCCTAAGTTCAGCGTAGCTAATTGTTGCATTAATCATTCACCGATAATCATTTATGTTAAGAATGCCCTCCCACAATAATACGCATAATTTTTAGATTAAGTACAATAAAACGCCAGGCCTGCCAAAGCAGGTTGCTGCGCCAGAAGCGTGTCGCTCTTGTTGGTATTGGAGGATACGATTCATCGTAATATCCGCGAACAATATTTTTTGCCATTGTTTTAGTTTTACTTAATTATTAGACATCAATGATTTACTCGGGTAAAAGCCACCAGAATGGATACCCTTTTGCTTTGTGAATAAACATGTAGTGCAGAAATAGTTTTATCCAATGCCCTGCAAGCCCTGCTTCACCCACGGTGTAGTTTATATCACGTCCCCATTCGGGAAATTTCTGCCAGTCGGGAACAATCGGGAAAACAGTCATTGTAGCTGCATTCCCTTTCAATAAACTAAAACCCGCAGAAACAACACATGCAGCACCCATCCGACCCATTGAGGCTTTATGTTTAAAATCAGTGCGACCGGTTCGGATCTGATCTACGATATTCAGTGCGACAATTTTGCCAATAACGCCAGACGGCATTCCGGTACGCGGTGGTGCAGGAGTAATAAGTGTGCCATTGGGGCTTTTTATGGGTTTGGATATCTGATGAGGTGGAGCAAAAGCAATACCTGTGGCGAATATGTTTTGGAAGGCAGGATTCTGATAAACCGAAGGCCAGTCGTCAACCGACCAATCCTCGAAGGCTTTACCAGAGTAATCGGCATCCACTTTCATAAAGCCACTTGGCGCGAAGAGCTTTGCAGTGATATCTTCACCCGTTTTATCGAATGCCTTCAGTCCGACACCGGCAAAAGCCGGAATAAGCATGGCAAAGTCGAATGGCTGAGTATGTATTTGTCCGTCAAGGGTTTCATAATATGCCAGTCCTTCTTCGATCTTTGTTACACCTGCCCGTTTTATCCACCGAATGCCATATTCTGCAAAAATAGATTCGCTGAAAACTTTTGTAGGGGTAATATAACCACCCCTTTTAATGAACGCACCACCCATTCCAAAATCACCTAATTCATATTCGTTTGATATCCATGTGATTTCGGCCATGTGCATTAATCCGCGTGATTTTATCTCATAAGCCACATTAAGCGCGTATTCAAAAGCAGCACCCTGACAAGTCGCAGTGGGATGACCGGTTCCAATCAGGAAACGAAGCTTTTCCCCATTCGACATTCGTACAAGGCAGGTCTGAAGCGCTCCCCATGTAGCAACTGCATGATCGCAGGAGCAAACCGAATGGGTGAATTTGTTCGGACCCAGACCTTCAGTGGCTTCAAAATTTAGTTTTGGCCCGGTAGCATTCACGAGGTAATCGTAATCAACTTTATCCGATTCACCACATCGGGTTTCTCCGGTATATTCGATGGCAATATAAGGCCGGACCCTTGTTTGATCACCTTCGGGGAAAATGGCAGTAGCTTTAGCCTGGCGAAAGTCAATTTTCCAACGATCGTAAACAGGCTGGAGTTTAAACCGCACCTGGTCGACGGTCATTTTCCCAACCCCTACCCAGATATTTGAGGGTATCCATTGGTAATAAGCACCAGGACTAACAACGACGACCTCGTGTTCCCGGCCTAATTTTTTCCTGATAAAGGCAGCTGCAGTATGCCCGGAAATACCTGCTCCCAATACTACGATTTTTGCCATGTGGTTTATTTTAAATTAGATTTTGAATTAACTTTAATTGTACAGTTGTAGCTGGTGGATAAAAATCTGATTTAAAGCATAACAGTACAAAAGAAATCCCCCTGTAAACACTATAAAATTAATAAAATAGGTAATCTTTTAAATGTATAGCCACCCTTTTTTTATCGGATTAGTGTATTATTAAAAATTTGCCTTTCTGTATGACCTCAAAATGTTTTCTGTTAATGAAAAATGATGAATTCTCTTTATGAATCGCTAATTTAGTGTTTCAAAAAATGGAAGTATTAAATAGAGCCCTAAATGCCGGAAAAATTGAGCAAAACATATTGTATTGGGGATATACATGGCAGTTATAGCGGATTAACTCAAGCCCTTGAAAGATGCAACTTTGATAAGCAAAATGATACTTTAATCTGTATTGGTGATATAGCTGACGGATGGCCGGAAGTATCGGAATGTATCGAAGAACTTCTTACGATAAAGCATTTGATTCCTATTTTGGGCAATCATGATTTCTGGCTGAAAAACTACCTGGAATACGGGCATCAGCCGTTAGTCTGGTTAATACAAGGTGGCCAGGCATCGCTTGAGAACTACGTTAAGAATACGGAACTAATAAACAAACATTTGGAAAAGTATTTTTCAAAGTGTGCCTTATATTATATTGATACAAACCATAATGCCTATGTACATGGTGGATATGCCAGTAAATCTGGATTGGGGAATGACTCACAGGACACTTATATGTGGGACAGGTCTCTCTGGGAAAAAGCAAAATCAGCAGCTCCTGGTAAGAAATGCCTGGAAATGACTGCGATGTATACAAAAGTATTTATTGGCCATACAAGTTTAGGCAACACTACTCCTCAAAAAAAGTGTAATGTCTGGAACCTGGATACCGGTGGTGGCTGGGAAGGTAAAATTACAATAATGAATGTTGATGACGAAGCGTTTTGGCAAAGCGATAAATGTTCCGATTTGTACCCGGGAATAGCCGGAAGAGGCTTCAAATATTAATGCTGTTGTTTCTGAATCCGGTGATGTTGACCCATAAATATTGCTGGTTAATAATTGAATAGACAAAACTTCTTATTCAAATTAAAGTTGAGGGTGAATGAAGATTCGGCAGGCCATATTATATGCTAAATCATCATACATAATAACAAAAGACAGATTAAATATATATATATAAATATATAATCGGATATATTCGAATATATCCGATTATATCACGACAACCTTTAATAGATTATCTAAATTTATTTGAAAATACCAGGTCCCGGGCAATAAATAAAGTACCTGAACAGAAACAGGAACATGCGGTGACAATTTAAGCTGCTCAAAAAATATTTAATCAACAACCCCCCTGGTTCTGTGTGTTTCCCAAACAAGTGTGAATACGAACGAGGTGCTATATCCGACTATTAACAATAAACTATATACGGATGAAAAAAATAGTATTACTTTTCGCGACCACTGTGCTTTGCGGCCTGGCAATAAAAGCACAACTGAAAAAGAATAATGATTTTGCTGACAGAAGTGATATGATCAGCAGGTTAATTATCAATCATGACACCAGGAATAGCTATTCGCAGAAGTTAAAAGCGGCAGCTGTATATCAAAAATTAGACAGCGCAGTCAGAGCAAACACGTCTAAAGATTACTATGTTTATGATAATAATAAACATACTATTCAACAGGTTTCTTCTGTCTGGCAGAATCAGCACTGGGTAAATTCGGCTAAGGAAGATGATTTTACCTATGATTTAAATGGTAATTTATCGTCAATGATCGGGTATACCTGGAATGCCTCATTAAGTCAATGGATAAAAGAAACTAAGAGTGAATTAACTTATAGCAATAACTTAATATCTTCAGCATTAATATCGGAGTGGAAAAACAATCAATGGAGGAATAGCTTCAAATCTGAATATTCTTTTAATTCAAATAATAATACAAGTATAATTTCCTATACCTGGGACACCCTTGGACTAAAATGGGATTATATCCTGAAATTTGAATATGAATATGATAATTTGAACAGACGAATTTCGAGCACGAATTGGATTTGGAGCAATAATAATTGGTCGAATACTTCTAAAACTACCTATTCGTATGATGCAAATGGCAATATTATTTTACAAAATAATTATGCCTGGGATATTTCAACAAATGCATGGTTGCTATCATCCAAAGATGAATTTACTTATGATATAAACAATAGACGAATATCGGCTATTCATTCTTTATCCTTTGGTGGTGTTATATGGATGAACTCAACAAAAATTGATTATACCTATTCCTACACTGTTTCTCCAAACAATCTGATATTACCCTACTCCGGTGGATCTTATTATGACCAAAATATTAATATTACGGCGGCATCCTACACATCGTATAATTGGAATATGATCGCTAACAATTGGGATATTTCATATACAATGAATAAATATTTTTCTGATTTTGATATAAATGCACCCGTATTAACAGTTTCAACAAATGCCTTGAACATTGGATCCGACGCTTACAGTACAAACACTTTTGATATAACTTCAAATCTTAACTGGACTGCAGCGAGTAATCAAAGCTGGTTAACACTTAGCAATGAGACAGGTACCGGGAATAAAACAATTACATTAACGGCAGCAGCAAATCCGGGTTCCACATCAAGAACGGCGACTGTAACTGTTTCAGCAACGGGTGTACCTTCAAATACCATCATTGTTACCCAGGCTGTACCCGGTATTATTGTGACAGTTTTCCTAGAAGGCGCTTATGTCGGTCCTCTGATGAACACAGCATTGAAAACAGGCGGACTTGTGCCTTTATCACAACCTTACAATGTTGCACCCTGGAATTATGCAGGAACTGAAACGGTCGCTTCTATTCCTGCCGATGTGGTGGATTGGGTTTTGGTTGAACTTCGACAGGCAGCTACTCCGGCAGAAGCACTACCGGGAACTGTATTGTCCGGATGGCCAAAAGCATGCTTCCTGAAATCGAATGGTTCGATTGTTGCCCTCGACGGCGCATCGTCTCCGGCATTAGGCAACCCGGTAATTACTAGTAACCTGTATGTGATTATCCGTCACCGCAACCATATCGCTATCATGAGTGCAGCCGGGATGACCCTCACGGGTAGTAATTACGTTTATAATTTTACTGATGCTATCTCGAAAGCTCATGGAGGTTCTGCAGGTTACAAGCAAATTGTCCCCGGTATATTTGGCATGGTAAGCGGCGATACGGATGGGGATGGTGATATATCTGTATTGGATTTCTCCAAATGGGCTACCGATTTTGGCAGGACAACCATCTATCTTCCTTCAGATATAGATGCCGATGGGGAGGTCTCTGTCCTTGATTTTTCAAAATGGGCGACCAATTTTGGGGTTGGGAATATTCCCCCGCTGAAAAAACTTAGTCTCGATGGATCCGGTCTTAAATACAGGAGCCAGGTGCCGGGTTTAAAATAAATACCAGAACAAAAACAGATTAAATTTATGGATATGAAAAAACTAATCCTTTTCTTTATTCTATTGTTCCTAACCTCAGGAGCAATGTTTGCGCAACAACTGTCATTCAGGTTTGCTAATCCAAGGATTATCAGGCTCTCGGCTGTTGACCATCTGCAGTTTGATGTCCAGGTAAAATGTGACCAGGCAGGCAAATTCTTATGGGCAGGTACAGTGAAATTAAATTTTAACAACACCACTTTTAACAATACTGCCTCTACCTGGGCTGTTGCTCCGACTGGTGTTTTTGGTGGTCTTAACAGTAGCCAAACTGCAGTTAAATATTCGATTACCAAGACGATAACTGGTTCAGTGTACAATATTGCAATCCTGGGAGATGCTAATGTGAAAGGGAATGGGCCAAACGCTGATGATTTTGCTGAAATTCCCGCTGACTGGACAACAATGATTACTGTGAGTGCCCGGCTTCTTGATACTTCCGGTGATGCACTTGCAGGGATTGATTTTCTTGAATCGGGCATGAACGGTTTCGAGCAGTACATTTCAGCACCCGATGTAATCGATAGTAAGTTTACCAGTCCTAACGTGTTCGATACACGCGATTTCATGACTTCTTATACGGGACGATTCTTTTCAGCATCGAAAGGGTGGTCGCAGGTAGGTGGAGGAACGAACAATGTTCAGTACAGCAACTGGGATACTGCTCCGGTTAGCACAACCATCTGGGATGGATCTGCGACAATCCCTGGCGGTTCGCTTTCGAATGTCAAAGATTTGCGCATCGACAATCCTGCGACCTTAACCATACCGGTTACGGGCCAGCTGACAGTTACAGGCAAAACAGATATTGCATCGCCCAACGGTTTAATCCTACAATCGGATGCAACCGGCACGGGTTCCCTGATTACAGGTTCGGCCACAGGAGCCGGTTCGGCTGTTGCCCAACGATGGATGACCACTGGTGCCTGGCACATCGTGTCATCACCTTTATCGGGACAAACGGTGAGCAGTTTTCTTGCAGCAAATGGAAATATTCCGTTAAAAGGCGGTAACCGGGGAATGATGGACTATGACCCGACAGGTAACAAGTGGAATAGCTTTTTCGTCGATGCAACTAATTACAATAATTTAGGTGCAGGAAAAGGATTCTCGATGCGCGTAGGAGACACAGATGCCGCAGTTACATTTACGGGATCGCTCCAGGCAGGTACTTTGCAGGCACCAGCTTCGGAAGGTTTGTGGGACTGCATCGGAAACCCTTTCACCTCAGCGATTGGGATAACTTTGGGAAGCTCTACAACAGATAATTTTGTAACGCTTAATACCGACAATTTTGATCCGGTTAACGGGGCAATTTATGTTTGGAACAAACCCGATGCATCTAATGGAAATACAGGAAATTATACTGCCATCAACAATACTACACCACCATATAACTATCTTCAGCAGGGGCAAGCCTTTATGGTCAAACGTAAAACCGGAGCTCCGACTTTCAGTTTCACCCCGGGAATGCAAATTCACAATACATCATTTGAATTAAAATCAACCAAAAATCCGTGGCCAACGATTAAACTGGCGGCAAAAGTAAACAGCCAGGTGAGCTCAACGGTTATCGCTTTTAATAGTGCCATGACCAAAGGTTTAGACATAACCTATGATGCTGGTTTGCTTAAAGGCAGTTCCGATCTGATTGTTTATTCCAGGTTGGTTGAGGATATAGGAATTCCGTTTGCTATCCAGGCTTTACCGGATTTTGAATTAAGCAGTATGATCATCCCGATCGGTATTGATTTTAAAACGGGAGGAGAAGTGGTTTTCTCAGCTGAAATATTGAACATACCACCAGATTGTAAAGTAATACTGGAAGACAAGCTGACCAAAACGTTCACCAACCTTTCAAAGGATGTTTATAAAGTAGCGATTCCTTCCAATTCATTGATTAGTGATCGGTTCCAGTTGCATACCACAAATCTTGTCAGTGGATTAGGCAATGAAACCGTAACCGGCCAATTAAATGCCTACGCGATCAAAAATATTGAAATACGTGTAATTGGCCAGGTGAGTAATAATGCTGTGGCGACGCTTTACGATGTCCAGGGAAGGGTGGTGCTGATTGAAAACCTGAAAGAAGGGAGTTTAAATGTCATCCCGACATCGGGCATTAAAACCGGAATATACATGCTATCCGTAAAGGATAACTACAGCGTGCAAACATACAAGCTTTTGATCAGGGAGTAATCCAGTGATAATAAACAATAAAAATCAATGATATGAAAAAGAGAATAGAAGAAATCGCAAATGAAAAAATCGCCAATCGTAATGCCAAAAAAATGACTCGTAAAGAGGCCATCAAAAAATCGGGATATATGGTTGTTTCGGCTGCCACGATGATGATTCTCCTAAGTAACCCCAATAAGGCACAAGCACAGGTGACATCTCCATCCCCACCACCTGCATGGTGAGGCATGAAAGGCCTGCGCGTATTAAAATTTTGAAGGAAGGTCTGGAATTACTTAGTGATGCCAGGCTTTCGTGTTTTATACAGGAGCATACCTGCTTCGATTTCAATTCCAGGGGAACAAACGGAACCAACTCTGAACTCTCTTTCATGTGAAAATAAATTGTTTTTTTAGGGCCACATGGAATCCTCATTCCGCCAGGCGGATCATCTTCGTTGGCGAGCTTTTGCACCTGGGTGTTTCATTCTCTCTTAAAAAAAGAAAACCGCTTAACTATCAATTAGTTAAACGGTTTTTGAGTACCCGGGGCGGGACTTGAACCCGCACGACCGTAATGGCCATTGGATTTTAAGTCCAACGTGTCTACCATTCCACCACCTGGGCATTCTTATGAGCGGGAAACGAGACTCGGACTCGCGAC
>Ga0079306_1001510_pt1 | contig 15207 bp, 14 predicted proteins | sample Methanotroph_Enr_FD_79181 | JGI IMG/M metagenome (GOLD analysis project Ga0079306, IMG submission 79181) | Enriched soil microbial communities from Old Woman Creek wetland in Ohio, USA - Methanotroph_Enrichment_5 | ecosystem: Environmental > Terrestrial > Soil > Wetlands | place: USA: Ohio...
GGATATTGACCAGGACTGAAAACATAGACCTTGATTCCATCTTTGGCAACCTGATTGTTTGCGATAATTGATTTGATCATTTCAACCGATGTTTCAATAGCCGAATCGTCGTACACCACTAACATTCGCTTGTCGTTCTCTTCAAAAAATCGGATGTTTTTACTGTCCGATTTGTTAGTGAAGACGAAATCCAAGGTCTTTTCGTCGTAGCAATCTTCTTTAATGCACAGCAACTCGGTAGCCATCTTTGTAAGCTCGCGTTTATTTTTAAGACTTGGTTCCCGACCAACAAACTCGCTGCGGTAATACCGCAAATTATTGGCGGTTAATCCTGAAACCCATTCTCCTTTACTGTTGGTATAGCCTTGAATTACCCGGCGATTACGCTCGTAGGTAACCTCCTCACAAATGTTGTTTTCGTTGTTGGTAACCAATATACACTGGCGGTTGCCACCATCTAAGTCGTTCAGTTCCATGGCTGCATGAAGGGTTGTTCCTGAACCTGCAAAAAAGTCGAGTATTTTGTATTGCTTTTTATTATCCGTTGTTAATCTGAATATTCGATCAATCAGTTTTATTGGTTTTACAGTTTCAAATGGATTTTTATTTTCGTGCAATACCTCCTTTAATTCTCTCTTAGCATCTTGTGTATGTCCAACTTCCTGATAAGTCCATAATGACATCGCAATAACGCCATCTCTAACCTCACTCAAAAATCGTTTAATACGTGGGACTCCATTACCATCTTTTCCAAACCATATCCTATTGTCAGTCAAAAATTCCTCATACCTGTCTTTTGTTAATAACCAGCATCTTCCATTTGGTGGAACAACTAATCTGCCAGCAGGTGTAATAATTTCATACAATTTTTCAGCAACAACAGGGCCGACAGTAAAATTATCAGATTGCCATGGACCACGTGGATCATTATCGGGATTCTTATATAATGATGTTGCTTCGGCACTTCTCACCAACTTATTCAACTCGAATGATTGAAAATCCTGTTTGCAATAAATCAGAATAAAATCATGATTCTGAGAAATTGTTTTCTTTAAATTGATTGGGGCGTAAGCTCTTTGCCAAATAACATTGCCTACAAAATTCATCTCGAAAAATATTTCATCACAAAGTAGTTTAAGCGTTGCCTGTTCGTAATCATCAATACTTATAAAAATCACCCCTTTTTCGCTTAACAGCCGTTTGGCTATTCTCAGGCGTTTATCCATAAATGAGAGCCATTTGCTGTGTCGGTAGCTGTCTTCTTTATCTACAAAAGAGTCGTTGTATTTAAAATCTTTGTTTCCGGTGTTATATGGCGGGTCAATATAAATCACATCAATACTGCCTTCGTGGGTAAAAGTAAGTGCTGTCAGTGCATGGAGGTTGTCGCCTTCGATTAAGATGTGGTTGGGAGCTTCAGATTGGTTGTCGTTGTTGTCAGCGTTATCCGTGTTGTTGTTATCGAAAAGAGTGGCCTGTTTGGTTTCAGGCTGTTTTTCGGTTTGTGGCAGGTCTTTGGCCAATATTCTTTTTTCTACAACTTCACGTAAAACGGGTAGTTGAGTGCGGAGTTGTTCTTCCACATCTTCGGGTTTGTCTTCCCAAACTAAGCCGTATTTCTTTTTGGTGTTAACAAGATTTATGAGGTAAGCGCGTTCGTCTTGCGAAATGCCATCGAGTTGTTTTATTTTTTGGATCAGGTCGGTTTTGTTCATTTAGGGCAAAATCTATTTGAATTGATTGGTTTTTTGTAAAATAAAATGTTAAAAATAGGAATTTCTGTTTTAACGAGGGCTGATCAATTTAATTAGTTTTTCCTTTTCCGACCATTTAACTTCTTTGGAATTTGTGTTTTCGAAGAAGTGGCCTAAGAATCCTGACAGCCTATCAGGTTTGTACCCAATGCTCGTATTATCAATAATCGAAATCTTTGAGCTTATGTTGTGTTTGTATTTCGATTTTTCGGCGAGTTCAAAAATGAAATTGGCTTTACTAATGCTATTCGAAAAGTGGGATAAATTACTGCCAGTAATGTAGTTAACAAGTATTAATTTAGTGGAAGTTTCTTTAATAATTGCGTTGAATTTAATGGTTTTACTTTCGCCCAAACAACCGCCTAAATCGAGTTTTTCTGAATCGATAAATGTTTTAAGATAATTGTTGGCATTTTTCCCAAATCGGGTAACACTTTCTTTTTCTTCTTTATCATTAAATTCTATTTCTGCCAGACTAATTATATTTGAAATAAATACAGATAAATCTAATACGAGAGAGGGAACCTCTTGAGTAATGTTTGTTTTTTTATAAAAGTAAGTTTTATTGCCTAAGCCATTGGTTTGACGAATATCAAAACTATTGACATAGTGATCGAGAATTTTGCTAAAACAGTCATCTTCAAGATCGAAAGTATTGTCGTAAATTCGTTCATCAATCCAACCACCATCGGAAATAATGTATTCTCCATTTTTCATAGAGAGAAAAACTGAAACGAATTTTGATGATGTTGTTGCGTAGGGAGTAATAATTTCTAATGTATTGCCTCTTTCTTTATATTTCCATAATGAACTAAAAGCAAAAGGTATATTGTTAAAAATATCCTGTAATGTCTTCATGGGAAAATGATATTAGCGTGAGGGTCATTGACCGGAATAACTAAGGGCAATAATTGGGGCAGAATTTTCACTTCGCAAAAATCTTCCAGTTCTGTATTTATGTTTGATTCCTGAAAAAAATGAGCCAGACAAAGTGATATATCCTGAAGTGCTTTTTTTTGATCTTCCTCAAGCAAGGGCGGCGTTTTGTAAGCAATATTTAATCCGTCCTGATTGTAATAATGAAAATGAGGTGTTGGGATTTGCTGTTCAGCAAGCGTTAATCCTGCTATGAAATTCCGGTGGGTATCGCCATCACTGTCAAAACGAAAAAAGGGAGTTGGGCAAATATCACGACACTTTAACTTGAATTGGAAAAAATTTGAGTCATTTTTTTTCACATTCACAATCAAAAGCATTGGCCCCTGATAACTCGAATGAACCACAGGAATAGATTCTTCTAAGGTGTTGTGATTATTTCCAACGTTTTCAATTGAAATGACTGATTCAAATACTGATTTTCGCTCCTTTAAAAGTTGATTATAAAAATCGTAATTCGCACTTATTTCAGGAATTATTTCTTTTGACATTGGTTGAATTGAAATTGTTATCATTATGCAATTGGTAAATTTAGAGAAATTGAATTTAATTATTGATAATAATATCGTATGAAATACCGCAATGAAGCAAATTTGTATAATCCTGTTTGTCTTCTAGTAAATATATACGCTTCACTTACGGTATCTTTTCATCAGTTAAATGTGCTTTAGTTTGCGCTTGCTCCTATAGTTTATACATAAGTAAATTTTATCAGGAATTTGTTCTTTTACTTTACCGGCAATAAGAACGTATTTTCTTATTTCAGGTGTATTGACTGCAAAGTGACGCAAACGCTGCAATTCGGCCACCGATAAATTGGAATCATCGAAACTATTTTCAACTTTGAGAAAGAACTCGCGTGCGGCCAAGGCTTTCATTTTTTGAATGGTCGATTTTGGTTTGTTGATTGCCTTGGCTAAATAAGAAAGTGGAAGGTTAAGCGGACAAGGGGCCGAGTTCATCATAGGACGCGCTTTATTCATCCTGACCCGGAGTTTTCCCTTGTCCGTTAACTTAAAACCATTTTGATCAATGTAGTGCTTTCGTTTGGCATAGTAGCCAATAATGCTAGCCCAAACGAAAGCCTTGATTTTTTTGATGTTGTAGTTTTCCCATAAAACACCTTTGGTAACTAAGGACGCGGTTTTGCGATGAATAATCCTGAAACTGTTGACGTGGTAAATGTCTTTTTTCGAGTTAAAATTAATCCACTTGTGTTGTAACAACCAATCGATACGGGCATTCAATGTTTGCCTGGTCACTCCCAGGCTACAAATTGCATCGAACCGTATTTGGTCCGTCATTTTGAACCGGTGATTGCATTTAAGCTTCAGCCAGCAGAATAACTGAAACTCATCGACGCAGTTATACTGCACCGAAAAAATGCAAATCGATACCGGAATATTTAAATAAGTTGTGTTCACCGTTTGGTATAATACCGATTCAGGAGATCTTCAACATCTGATGTTTTGTAATAGATCAAGCCGTCAACCTTTGAAAAAGGTAATGTTCCGTTATCTCTAAGCATTTGCAACTTTCGGGGACTGATTTTCAAAATTGACATGACCATTTCAGCATCAACCCACTCTTCGGAAAGAAACTGTGCATGGGTCTTTTTCATTTGAGAAACTGATTTGCTCAATGTTTCAATATCTCGTTTGATCGATGAAGCAATCTTTAAAAATTCCTGCATGGCGTTTCCTTTAAATTTCGTTTTGAATTTCTGCGATTGTTTTTTGGCGTCCTTCTGAAATCCATTGATCGATAGATTTCTTTGAAAAAATTAGTCGTTTGCCTTTTTTAAGAAATGGGATTTTGCGCTGACACACCAATCCGTAAATGGTCGGTTTTGCAGGATGGCCAGGCAGGTAATTGATTAACTGGTCGAGATCAAACCACTGATCTGATTCTGGATTTTCAACTTTGCCTTTTAAAAGATGTTCAATGCGGATCAGCCGGTTGTTCATTTCCTGAACCGCTGATGGAAGTTTGTCAAAAGATAATTCATTCATATCAGAAATATTTAGTTTAAATAATTTTCTGACACAAATATATTTAGTCTATATCTCTTGTTTACTGATTGTTAGTTGTATGTAGTTGCGCCAACTTTAAACAACAAAAACAACTATCTAGGCAGGTTTTCTATATGGTTTTTTATCTTTTCTGAATGTAAGGCAACGATTTTTAAATGGTCCTTATCCATTCTCAAATTTATTGTCAAGAATTTATTTATACCAGCATCAGAGCCAATATTACCAAAATCGACTCTTATGGCTGAATATAGTTCCGACTTTCCAGTATAGGCAATCAATTTGTTTTCTTCTAATGCAAGTATCATTATTGCAATACTTTTCCCCTTTTTGCCTGAATAATTTTTAATCAAAAATTCGAGCAATACTGATTTTAAAGAATCGGAACCGATCAAAAAATCAATGGTAGATTTGTTGATTTTCGATGGTTTCAGATTGCTTTTTGTTGTACCGTTAGTCTTTTGAACCTGGCTTTTATTTAGTTCCTCCTGCCCGTATTCCAAAAAATCTTCAAACATTCTTAGCCGGAATAATTGAACTAACAATTCACAAAGATTGACTAGTAGCTTTATTGTATCGCTTTGTTCTACACAACCTTCATAAAAATCTAGTTCAATATCCCAATAATCGTTCTCTTTGTAATTTTCAATGTCGGCTTCGATATGGTCCATTATTTCTTCTTCGCATTCAACCATGAATGGAACATTTCGTGTTTGATCATTTATCCAAAATAGGGCATCTAATGTATCTTCATCTATGTCTTTGGGATTGGGCTCTTCAGGTAATTTATCGATTTTTGATTTTGCATCAGTAAATGGGGTAAGGGTTTTTACTTCGCTAATCTCATTTATAAAAAGTTCGTAAAACTGACCTTCCCAATAAGACGAATTATTCTCCTGTTCAGAATAGGCATGTGGATTTTTGCTTTTATATCTCATTAAAAAATCAAAGCTCATTTCTTCATGACCAAGCTCTCTGATTTTCTTTTTAATGATTTTGATTTCCTCTTCTGTTGCAATATTCTTTTCTTCTGATGAGCTACAAAGCGCATAAATCAACCTGTCGTGATCAGTATAATGGTATGAAACGTAATAATCGACATAATCGGATATGAAAGTATTAAAAAAACCAGAATCAATAATCTCCTTTATATCCATAGTGCCGTTAGCTATAAATTCAGATTGTTTTAGTTTTAAAAAAACTAATATAAACAAATCTTCGAACTAAAGATTATGTTTTTAAATCAGATTTTGAAATTTATTGCGTCTGACAGCCATCAACAAGATAAAGTCCTATAAAAAAATGCAATAGTAAAGATTATACTTTAAGTAATTTTCTTGTTATTGCAACCCTTGCATCATCTTCAAAACTATCCAAATAATTTTCAGTAGTGGAAACATTTGAATGGCCCAAGCTTTCAGAAATATATGAAACATTTACACCCGATCGTTTTAATACTGTACTGAAAGTATGCCGAGCCCAATAGCTCGTAATATTTGCCTCAATGCCGAGTTTCCCAGCAATCAGTTTCATGTATTTGTTGACTTGTTTTGTCAATGCCTGTACTTTTACCCTTTGTTGTTCAGGAGTTATCCCAGCATAATAAATTGGGAAAATATAATCTTCAGAATTATTGGGTTTTGTGCCCCAACGGCTGATAATTCTTTTGTTTTCAGGAATTAATGAAATTACTATTTCTTTTGATTCGGAGGTTGAATGTGCTGTTTTTGCCCTCAAAAACTTAATGGCATTTCCCTGCATATATTTATGCTTGAGCAAACAAATATCCTTTAAATTCATTCCGTTACCCAAATAGCTGAAAACCCACAGGTCGTAATAGTATTGTTCCGGGCTTAGTTTTTGGGGCTTATATTTCAATAGCTTCCTGATATCAGTAGTTGAAAGCGCCTTTTTAACCTTCTTGGATTTAGCTATCTGAAAATTTCCGTGTTCCTTCTTGCCGAATGGATAAAATTCCCGGTTCAACTTTCCATCGCGAACGGCATCATTCATCAATTTCCTAAGATTGCGACAATATATTCCAATGGTTGTTATGCTCTTTCCTGAAGCCAGCATATATTGCTCATAATCTTTCAAGAATTGCGGAGTAATTTTATTGAATGCCAGGGTTTCTGTTTTTGCAAATTCCTTTATCGAATTTTTGGCACAATCGTAAGTTATAGCGGAACTAATGCGACCTTCTTTTTTAAGCGCAGCAGAATAAGCTTCAAACGAACTGTAAACATCGGTTGAATCTTTTATTTTGCCGTTATACTTTTTCTCAAAAGCTTCGAATGAAAATTCGGGTAGTCCGGCAATAATATCGTAAGCCTTTTTGAGGTGCCCGAAAATAATCAGGCGTTTTTCTTTTAAATCTTTTGGTGTGGGAGGTGTGAGCATTTTCAGGTATTGCTCTTCACTCATTGAAATTTTTGTGGTGTAATATTTCGGGAATCGATTGAAAATGATCCTCAAACGGATTGTTGCAGAATCGTCTTTTCTTTTGCGTACCTGATCGAAAAAGGCATTTAATGATACCCCTTTACTCTTTAATATATCCTCGTTTTGCTCAGGATGAGTTATAACTGGTAGCGACATTTGTTAGTCATTTAAAAGTTAGTACTAACAAATTTACTAACATCTATCATCAAAAACAATAGGCAACCATAAATATTAATAACACTAAGTACTGTTATTCAGCACTTTAATACAAATCAATAAATTTAAAAAATCAACAATATAATACTTTTTATGATTCTGGATCAGAAGAGTTCAGGTTCGAGACCTGACAGGACAACAATTTAAAACAAAAAACCTCTGTAATTCATTCGATTATAGAGGTTTTTTGTTTTGTAGGGAACGATAAGGGGACTATTTTAAAGGATCACAGTTTTTTTTTATTCTGAAAAGGGTATAAAAAAAGCTCTGGCAAAAATGCCAAAGCTTTCGTAGTAGCGGAAGCCGGACTCGAACCGACGGCCTTTGGGTTATGAGCCCAACGAGCTACCAACTGCTCCATCCCGCAATGTATCTTTTGATAATGTATCGTCGTTTTTAGAACTTCGCTCTGCTGATCTTATCTCTGCTAAGCGGGTGCAAATATAGACGATACTTTTAGATTTTCCTAATCAGAAATGAAAAAAATATTTGTTATTCGTCTAATCTCATCGTTAAAAAGTATTAATAAACTGAGCAGCGGGCTAGTTTTCTCTAAATTCTTCTAATTTTGTTGTGCGAAAAATCGTACAATGAACAGAAAGGAGTTTCGGAAGAAAATATTTCAGATGCTGAAAGACCATTATCGGTTGATCATTTACAATGATTCGTCGATTCAAACGGTTTGGAGCATTAAACTTACGCCCATAAAAGTATTGACTCTAGGAAGCATTGGAGCCATCCTGCTTATTCTTTTCACAACAGTTATTATTGCATATACTCCTTTACGCGAGAATATTCCTGGGTATCCAAGCGCCAAAGTGCGTCAGCAAATTATTTACAATTACATATTGGTCGATTCTTTGGAAAATGAAATCAAGAACAGGGATAGCTACTTCGAGAAGATAAAAACCCTGTTTCAGGGAGATGTTCCTTTGGACGAATCGTCCACGCCCTCGTCTGGCTTAAAAACCTATGACGTAAAGTTTAAAAGTTCCAATGCCGATTCAATATTTCAGGATAAGCTATTGGAGGAAAAGCTTAATTTATCGATTTCAAACAATCAGAAAAAGCTGCCAAGCATTTCAAATATTCATTTCTTTACACCGTTACGCGGATTAATTACCAATAAATTCGACACCAAAACAGAGCACTTTGCGGTTGATATTGTTGGAAGCCCAAACTCAAGAATATCGAGCGTTTTGGATGGAACAGTTGTTTTTGCCGGATGGACGATGAATACAGGCTATTCTATTTATATTCAACACGAGAACAATCTCATTTCTGCCTATAAACACAATGCTGAATTGCTTAAAGAGGTTGGTGATAAAGTAAAAGCTGGTGATGCAATTGCCATTATGGGGAATAGCGGTGAGCTGACAACCGGTCCGCATCTTCATTTTGAACTTTGGCACAATGGAACTGCCCTTGATCCAGAAACCTATATTGATTTTTAAACCTTTTTATGAAGAAACGTATTGCCATTTTGGGGTCGACCGGATCAATCGGGACACAAACGTTGGAAGTGATATCACAAAACCCCGATCATTTTGAGGTTGAGGTTCTGACAGCCAACAACAACATCAGCTTACTGATTGATCAGGCCAAAAAATTCCAGCCGAATGTGGTCGTAATTTCAAATTCGTGCCACTACGACCAATTGGCTGAAGCTCTTAAAAATGAGCCCATTAAAGTTTACGCCGGAAGAGAGGCTTTGCAACAAGTGGTTGAGATGGATACCATTGATTTGGTGGTTACTGCAATGGTTGGCTACTCAGGACTGATACCAACGTGCAATGCCATTAAAGCTGGCAAGCACATTGCTCTGGCTAATAAAGAAACAATGGTGGTTGCAGGCGAAATCATCAATCAACTTGCCATTGAACACAAAGTGAATATCTATCCGGTCGATTCGGAACACTCGGCCATTTTTCAATGCCTGGTCGGAGAATTTAATAACGAAATCGAAAAAATTTACCTCACTGCTTCCGGAGGCCCGTTCAGAGGATTTTCGCTGGAACAATTGGCCAATGTAACCAAGGCAGATGCACTGAAACACCCCAACTGGGACATGGGCGCCAAAATCACTATCGACTCAGCATCAATGATGAATAAAGGATTCGAGGTGATTGAGGCAAAATGGCTTTTCGGATTAAAGCCGGAACAAATTGATGTTGTGGTACATCCGCAAAGTATCATCCATTCCTTAGTTCAGTTTCGCGATGGATCGATGAAAGCGCAAATGGGACTGCCCGACATGAAATTGCCGATCCAGTATGCCCTGAATTTTCCGGAGCGACTACCTTCAACATTTAAACGATTCAGCTTTTTAGATTACCCCAAACTGACATTTGAACAGCCAAATACAAAAAATTTTCGTAACCTTGCACTCGCTTTTGAGGCTCTTAATCAAGGTGGAAATATGCCTTGTATTCTAAATGCCGCAAACGAAGTGGTGGTACAGGCTTTTCTGAACGATAAAATTAGTTTTCTTCAGATGCCCGAAATCATTGAACAGGCCATGGGAAAAGCAACCTATCTGAAAAATCCGAATCTGGAAGATTATATTCAATCAGATAAAGAAGTTAGGATATTGACATCAGCCCTGGTGAAAAGCCAGACAAAACAAAAGATTTAAAAACAGAAAAAACAGTCGATGGAAATAATATTAATAAAAGCTGCTCAACTTGTTCTAAGTTTATCCCTATTAGTTATCATACACGAATTCGGGCATTTTATGTTCGCCCGTCTGTTTAAAACCAGAGTTGAGAAATTCTATCTGTTTTTCGATCCATGGTTCTCACTTTTTAAGGTTAAAAAAGGAGATACAGAATACGGCGTTGGCTGGCTGCCGCTGGGTGGTTATGTGAAAATCTCCGGAATGATCGACGAATCGATGGATAAAGAAGCCATGAAGTTGCCTGCACAACCCTACGAATTTCGTGCAAAAAAAACATGGCAGCGTTTGTTGATTATGGTTGGTGGTGTGGTCATGAATTTCATCCTGGCATTCATTATATATATAGGCATATTGTATGCCTGGGGCGAATCGTATTTGCCAACTGCCAATGTGAAGTATGGAATTGAAGTCGATTCTGTGGGCATGAAAATCGGCCTTCAGAATGGTGACAAGATTCTTTCAGTCGACAATCTGCCCGTCGAAAATTTCCGCAAAATTATCCCTACCGTTATTCTTGACAAGGCTCAGGCTATTCAGGTTGAACGTGGCGGACAAAAAATTGACGTTGAAATTTCGGATGACGATCTGGCTCTGTTAATTAAGAGTAAAGGTGTTTTATCATACCGTATTCCGTTCGATTACAAAATTGTCAAATTTGTCAAAGAATCCCCAGCCAAAGAAGCCGGTCTTAAAGTCGGCGATCAGATATTAGGCGTTGACAGTTTGAAATACGAATACAATGATCAGTTCAGAACAATGCTTCGCGAAAGTATTGGGAAAAAGATTAACCTGAGCGTTTTAAGAGACAATCAAAAACTGCTCATCTCGATGGTAGTTCCTGAAACTGGAGCTCTTGGAATTCAATTGGAGCAAGATCTGACTAAAATATTCGAATTAAAAACCATTGAATATAGTTTGGTCGAATCAATACCCGCCGGAATAGACAAAGGACTTAGCACAATTAGCGACTACTTGAAACAGTTCAAATTGATATTCTCACCAAAAACCAAGGCATACGAAAGCTTGGGTGGGTTCATTGCCATTGGGAATATATTCCCTGGAGCATGGAATTGGTTTGACTTCTGGAATATGACCGCATTCCTGTCGATTATTCTGGGAGTAATGAACCTCTTGCCTATCCCCGCACTTGATGGAGGGCATGTCATGTTCCTGCTTTTCGAAATGATTACCGGGCGTAAACCAGGCGATAAATTTTTGGAATATGCCCAGATTGCAGGTATGGTGTTATTACTCTCGCTGGTGCTTTTTGCCAACGGGAATGATATTTTTAAACTCTTCAAATAAATATCTGAATTTGTATTTTTTGTTACTTTTGTAAAAACCTTTTAGTTGTAAAACCATTTAAACTTTATAGTATGAACTTATTAATTATCGCCGGTGTTATTGGACCTCAGGAGCTTATTGTTGTGTTGGTTGTGGTTGTGTTGATGTTTGGCGGAACCAAAATCCCCGAATTGATGAAAGGCTTAGGAAAAGGGATTAAAGAATTCAAGAATGCATCAAAAGCTGACGACGAAGAGCCAAAAAAAGACTCAGAAAAACTTGAAAAATAATACGATACGAAGTAAGAAGATCGTTCTTGCAACAGACATTTATTATTTTTGGAGTTCCATGTTATTGTGAAATCTCATCATCTAAAAAGGTAGATTCACAATTTCAGAACTCATTAAAGGATACAAAAAGCCCGGTGAAAGTTGAACTTTCACCGGGCTTTTATTTTTAAGTGCACCTGTTACCTAAAAGAATTCCTCTGAATTATCCTGATTTTGCTCAATGCTCTCCGGATCATCACAATTGACATTCACCGAGAAACTGGCAGGTCGTTCAAAATCAACCTGATCGCGGTATGGTAAACTATGGTCGGCGTACACTTTCCGCATGTAATATCCCCAAATTGGAAGAGCCATCCTGGCACCCTGCCCCGATTGCAAATCTTCAAAATGGATGCTTCTCAATTCAGCTCCGGTCCACGATCCGTTCACCAGTTGCGGTGTAACACCAATGAACCAGCCATCCGAGTGGTTCTGCGTTGTTCCTGTCTTTGCTGCAATAGGGCCTTTAAATCCGCCATAATCGGGGCTCCAGCGCAACCGGCCACCCGATCCGGCATCAACAACGCCGCGCATCAGGTCAATCATCAGGAAGGCTGTCTGCTCATCAATGGCATCGTGCCTTTCAGACCTGAATGTTGAAATAACATTTCCATGACGGTCTTCAATTTGGGTTACGAAAATAGGTTGGGTAAACACTCCTTTGTTTGCAAATGTACCATAGGCTCCCACCATTTCGTATAAAGTAACATCCGATGTACCCAGGAACATGGAAGGAACCGGATCAATTGGGCTGTAAACACCCATTTTCTTCATAATATCGGCTACCGATTGAGGATTAAATTGTTTCATTACCCAAGCCGAAACCTGATTCACTGAATGAGCCAAACCCCATTTCAGGGTTACCATCTTATCATCAAACTTAGTTTTGCCAGAGTTTTTAGCTTCCCATATCGTTCCATCAGGCAAAATAAATTGTTGCGGTACATTGGGTACTTTGCTGCATGGCGACATGCCATTCTGCATGGCCAATGTATACAAAAATGGTTTCACGGTCGATCCCACCTGACGCTTTCCGCCTTTTACCATGTCGTACATAAAATGGCGGTAATCTGGTCCTCCTACGTAAGCTTTGACATGGCCCGTTTTGATTTCCATCGACATGAATGATGACCGGAGAATGCTGTAATAATATTTCATCGAATCGAGTGGAGTCAATAACGTGTCGCGGTCGCCTTTGTATGAAAAGACCGACATCTCTACCGGACGGTTGAATTGTTGTTTGATTTCGTCCCATGATTTGCCACTATTTTTGGCCACCCAATAACGTTTGGTCTGCTTGATCGATTGGTCCATTATTCCGTCAACGACCTCAGTCGATAAATCATTAGAGAAAGGCCGATTCTTCAATCCCCGTATGTGTTTATTAAATGATGGTTGCAAATTTTCTTTCAGATGTTTAGTCACCGCTTCTTCGGCATAAGTCTGCATACGCGAGTCGATGGTTGTGACAATCCGGAGTCCGTCGCGGTATAAATTATAGGTAGAGCCATCAGCTTTTTTATTTTTCTTGCACCATCCATACAATGGGTTAACCACCCATTCCACCGAATCTTCTTTGTATTTCTGAAATTGCCAGCTAGCATAATCCGATCTTTTCGGCTGATCTGCATTCAATGCCTGACGCAGGTATTCCCTGAAATAAGGCGCCAACCCGGTTTTGAAATCTACTTTGTGGTAATCAAGGTTTAAAGGCTGGGCCTGGGCTGCATTACGCTCCTCTTTCGTGATAGACCCGTTTTTTTGCATTTGAGCCAATACCACATTCCGGCGCTGAAGTGTAAGCTCAGGGCGCCGTACCGGATTGTACAACGACGAATTTTTAGCCATCCCAATCAACATGGCCGACTGTTCAAGGGTTAACTCTTTAGGCGTTGTATTAAAATATACTGTGGCCGCCGACTTTATCCCCACGGCAAGATTCAGAAAGTCGTATTTATTCAGGTACATGGTCAGGATTTCTTCTTTGGTATAGCTTTTTTCAAGTTTTACCGCAATCACCCATTCTTTAAACTTCCTGAAAATAAGCTGAAGCTTATTGTCCAGATTGTCGCGTGGGAAAAGCATTTTGGCAAGCTGTTGACTAATCGTACTTCCTCCGCCTGAATTCGTATTGGCTGTCACAATTCCTTTTACAACTCTAATAAGTCCCCGGATATCGATTCCCGAATGGTTGTAAAATCTGACGTCTTCGGTAGCGACCAATGCTTTAATCAATACAGGGCTAATTTCTTCGTAGTTCACAAAACTTCGGTTTTCCTTGAAATAGGTTCCCATCACAACCCCATCGGACGAAACAACCTCCGAAGCAAGCAAACTCTCCGGATTTTCAAGATCCTCGAACGAAGGCATAAAACCCAGCCAGCCTTGGGCAATCATCAAAAACATCAGGAATACAGCAACAACTCCGGCAGCATATACATACCAAAAAAGGCGTATGTATTTTTTATATACTGAAATATCGTTCCCCATGCACTAGTAATTTCGGTTTGAGCCGACAAAGATAATGAAACCCCGTTGAATTCCTTTGAATTAAAACAGCACGAAACAGGTCGTTTTCACAAGCCGGTTTGCTTAACCATACAGCAAAATATTACAGTGAACAATACCATCAGTAATAAGCTATTAATAAGAATATTAGCACTACTCAAACAAGTGACTGCAAAAGGATCTGGATACGGACATGCATACCGCTTTAAAACCTTCAAATTCGAATAAATAAATCATTTTCAAATAAATATGATTTCAAAATTTATTGAATTATATTTTGAACTTAGCGTTTCCTTTTCTTTAATTTGCACAAAATTTTAAATACTGAACGAAAAACAACCCGATACATGTACGAAAATCTTGTTATTGTTGAGTCGCCTGCCAAAGCAAAAACGATTGAAAAGTTTTTAGGGAAGGATTTTTTTGTAACCTCAAGCATGGGGCACATCAGGGATCTCGAAAAGAAAGATTTTGGAATTGACATTCAAAATAATTTTACTCCAAAATACGAAATCACTTCCGACAAAAAGAAATTAGTAACCGAACTGAAAAAATTGGCGAAAGACTCCAAGGTCATTTGGTTGGCGTCGGACGAGGACCGCGAGGGAGAAGCCATTTCGTGGCACCTTCAGGAAACACTCGGATTGAACCCTAAAACAACCAAACGAATCGTATTTCACGAAATTACAAAAGAAGCAATCCTGAATGCTGTTCAGAATCCCCGCCCGCTCGATCTGAATCTGGTAAATGCCCAACAGGCCCGCCGGGTACTCGACCGTATTGTGGGTTTCGAAGTTTCGCCGGTTTTATGGAAAAAAGTAAAACCATCGTTGTCTGCCGGTAGGGTTCAGTCGGTTGCTGTCAGGTTAATTGTTGAGCGTGAACGCGAAATCATGAATTTCAATACCTCGTCAGCATTTCGTGTTTCGGCCAATTTTTTAGTTCCTGAAAAAGATGGAAAAATTACCGAATTAAAAGCTGAACTGAATCAACGTTTTGATACGAAAGAGGAAGCAAATGCTTTTCTTGAA
>Ga0079306_1001511_pt1 | contig 15201 bp, 12 predicted proteins | sample Methanotroph_Enr_FD_79181 | JGI IMG/M metagenome (GOLD analysis project Ga0079306, IMG submission 79181) | Enriched soil microbial communities from Old Woman Creek wetland in Ohio, USA - Methanotroph_Enrichment_5 | ecosystem: Environmental > Terrestrial > Soil > Wetlands | place: USA: Ohio...
AGCTCAAGACGAACGCCGGCATCCCGCAGGTCGTCTTGAACAAGTTGTTCAAGCACACGCAGCTCCAGCAGGGCTTCGGAGTCATCATGCTGTCGCTCGTCGATGGCGTGCCGAGGACGCTCGGCCTCAAGGAGATGCTGCACTACTACATCGAGCATCAGAAAGACGTCATCACTCGAAGGACTCAATACGAGCTCCGCAAGGCCCAAGAGCGCGCTCACATCCTCCAGGGTCTCGTCATTGCGCTCGACAATATCGACGAAGTCATCCGCATCATTCGGGCGAGCGCGGACGATGCCGAAGCGAAGGCGAGCCTTATCGCGCGCTTCGGCCTCACTGAGGTCCAGACGGACGCTATCCTCGAGATGCGCCTGCGCCGCCTCACCGGCCTCGAGCGCCACAAGATCGAGGACGAGCTCGAGGAGCTTCGCAAGAAGATAGAGTGGTATCAGAAGGTGCTCGCGGACATCGGCCTCGTGCTTCAGATCATCAAGGACGAGCTCGGCGAGGTGCGCCAGAAGTTCGCGGACAAGCGCCGCACCGAGATCTCATCGGCGGCGAAGGACATCGACGTCGAGGACCTGATCGCCGAGGAGGACATGGTCGTCACCATCACGAAGGCCGGCTACATCAAGCGCCTTCCGGTGGCCACCTATCGCCAGCAGAAGCGCGGCGGCAAGGGCCTGCAGGGCGTCAACCTTCGCGACAACGACTTCGTCGAGCACCTCTTCATCGCGAGCACGCACGACTACGTCCTCATCTTCTCGACGCGGGGCAAGGTCTACCGCATGAAGGTGCACGAGCTCCCGGTCGGCTCGCGCCACGCTCGCGGGACCGCGGTCGTGAATCTGCTGCCGTTCGAGCAGACCGAGAAGATCGCGGCGGTCATCAATACGAAGACGTTCTCCCCGGACGAGTACCTGATGTTTGCCACGAAGCATGGCATGGTGAAGAAGACCGCGATTGGTGCGTATGACCGCTCACGTCGCGACGGCATCATTGCCATCAACATGCGCGATGACGACGAGCTCATCTCGGTGCGCCGTGTGAAGGCTGGCGAGCGCGTCATGATGGTCTCGACCAGCGGCAAGGCGATCAAGTGGAGCGAGGCCGAAGCTCGCCCGATGGGCCGCGACACCATGGGCGTTCACGGCATGAAGGTGAAGGCCGGCGAGGCGATTCTCGGCATGGAGATAGCGCCCGACAACGCGGAGCTGTTCGTGGTCACGGAGCGCGGTTATGGCAAGCGCACTCCGGTCAACGAGTACCCGGAACACCATCGCGGCGGACAGGGTGTCAAGACCATCCAGGTCACGCCGAAGAAGGGCCCGCTGACTGGCATGAAGATCGTTCAGCCGCAGCACGAGCTGATGCTCATCTCCGAGGAGGGCGTCGTCATCCGCGTCAAGGCCGACGACATCAGCAAGCTCGGCCGCTCGACGCAGGGCGTAAAGGTCATGAACGTCGCCGAGACTGACCGCGTGAGCGCCATCGCGCGCGTCAGCGGCGGCAAGAAGAAGGCACCGAAGGCGCGCGGCATAGGCGACGGTCAGGGCTCGCTGCTCGAACAGGGCGTGAGTGGTACGGCCGGGATGGCGGCCCCCGAGCCCGAGGATATTGACGACGAGACCGAAGACCTCATGGCTGAGGAGTTCGAGGACGCAGAAGACGCAGAAGCGGCGGAGACCGACGAGTAGGACGGCCCTGGAGCGCATGACGAACACACCCGGCATCGCCGGAACTGATGAAAGGCTGGGTGCCGTCGAGGTCGTGCTCTTCGACCTCGACGGGACGTTGATCGATACGATGGAGCTTATCCTCGCGTCGATGCGTCACGCGACAGCCGAGGTTCTCGGCGAGGCGCCGCCCGATCACGTGCTCATGCACAACGTGGGCGTGCCGCTGATCGAGCAGATGCGCGAGTTCGATATCGAGCGAGCCGAGGAGATGCTGCACGTCTACCGAGCGCACAACGAGACGGTGCATGACGACCTCGTCGGCGAATACCCCGATACAGCCAAGGGACTCGAAGCGCTGGTCCAGGCGGGGTACCGTCTCGGGGTTGTGACGTCGAAAAGCAAGCCGGTCGCGCAGCGTGGTCTGGACGCGTTCGGACTGGGCAGTTTCTTCGAGACGCTGGTCGCCTACGAGGACACCGACATCCACAAGCCGAAAGCCGCGCCGCTGCTTCTCGCAGCTGAACGGCTCGGCGTCGAGATCGAGCGGTGCGCCTACGTGGGCGACAGCCCGCATGACATGAGCGCCGCCTTGGCTGCCGGCGCGGTGCCGGTTGCAGCGCTGTGGGGACCGTTCCCCACGCGAGTGCTCGAGCCGGGACCCGCGGTCGCGATCGGGTCGCTCGGAGAGCTCGCGGAGGTTCTCGGCAAGGCGGCACACGCGAGTGGCCGTGTGACCTAGGAACGGGTACTTTTGCCAGCCCGGCGGGAACTCGGGACGGCGTTGTGGAACAATGCTTGGAAGTGCTCGCAACACGCAGTGGGCGTGGGGGAGCTGGGCCGAGGAGGACGCGTGTCAAAGAGGACGAAGATCATCGTCGCCGTCGTGGCGCTTCTGGTGGTGGCGGGGGTTGCCGGGGCATTCGCGCTGAGCTCCGGAGGCTCGGGCGTCGCAATCAAGACCGCGAAGGTTGCCGAGACGAACCTCGGCGTGACCGTCTCGGCGTCCGGCAAGATCCAAGCCGGCACGCGCGCAGAGGTCTACCCGCCCACGGCCGGCACGCTCGCGCGCGTGTACGTGAGTGACGGCGCGACCGTCACCGCCGGTCAGAGGCTCGCCAAGATGGATACCGGCCCACTTGAGATGGCCGTCAAGCAGGCCGAGGCAGGGCTTGCGCAGGCGCAAGCCGCGTACGAGAACATCGGCGCGACCGGCGTCACCTCGAAGGACATCACTGCGGCGCGCGCCGGCGTGACGGCCGCGAAGAAGGCGTGGGAGTCCGCGAAGAAGGCCGCCGGCGTCGTCGGCAAGCAGGCCCCGACGCAGGGCCAGATCGATGCCGCGCTGGCCGCGCGCAACGCCGCCAAGTCCGCCTATGACGCCGCGGCCGGCGCCTATGACGCCGCGCTGATGGCCTACGGCTCTACGTCGCTGACCACGACGGCCGCAGCCGTCGCCGAGAAGCAGGCGTACGCAGGCTACTTGGCTGCGAAATCCACCTACAGCTCGCTCGTCGCCACGGACCTGGGCTCCGCTCACTCGGCTGCGAACGCTGGCGTGGCGCAGGCCTACGCGGCGTACAAGTCTGCGCTCTCATCGCTGGGAAAGGCGCTCGCCGCCGACCCCGACAGCCAGAAGCAGGCCGCGGCCGCCGGGGTGGATCAGGCCGAGAAGGCCCTCGAGCTTGCCGAGAACAACCTCGGCGACGCGACGCTCATCGCCCCAATCGACGGGACGGTGTTCTTCAACGCGGCCGGTGCGCCGGGCTCTGATGGCAAGACCCCGATGCCGTCCGCCGGCTCCGGTGTCGCGCCCGGCTCGGCGCCGTTCAGCGTCGTCGACCTGAGCGGCTCGACGTTCGTGGCCGAGGTCGACGAAGCAGATATCGATCGCGTCAAGATGGCCATGGCCGCCGACGTCACACTCGACTCGTTCGCCGGCGAGACCTTCAAGACCAAGGTCACTCACATCAGCCCTGCTGCTCAGCCCACCGCAACGGGCGGCACGATCTTCCCGGTCGAGCTGTCGCTCAAGGACACGGGCAAGTCGATTCTCATCGGCATGAAGGGTGACGCCACGATCCACGTCTCCTCGATTCCGAACGCGATCACCATCCCGCTCGAGGCCCTGTTCAACGAGAACGGGACCAACTTCGTGTACAAGGTCATCGGTGGCACCAAGCTCGCCAAGACCACCATCACGATCGGGGCTCAGACCGACACCGACGTCGAAGTCCTCGACGGCCTTCAGCCCGGCGACGAAGTCGCGCTCGCGAGCCCGACCACGTACACGGACGGCATGACTGTTCGCGTGAAGAACTAGCAGGCGGAGACCATGACCCCTGAACCGCCGACGGCCGGCGCACGTCCGGTCGATCCGGCGGAGGTACTCGCGTCCGCGCAGGGTCCCGCATGCGCTGTTGACGCGGTGCTCGACATTCGCAACGTCTCGAAGTGCTACGTCCTCGAAGAGGTCGTGGTCAATGCTTTGCGCGGTGTCGACCTCGAGGTATGCCGAGGCGAGATGCTCGCCATCATGGGGCCGTCCGGCTCGGGCAAGTCCACGCTCATGCACATCGTGGGGCTGCTCGACCACCCAACCACCGGCAGCGTCTCGATCGACGGTCAGGACGTGTCGGGGATGTCCCCCAACGAACTGGCCGCCGTTCGCAACAAGCGCATCGGCTTCGTCTTCCAATCGTTCAACCTGCTCGCGCGGACAACAGCGCAGGCCAACGTCGAGTTGCCGCTCATCTACGCGGGTCTCTCGGCGTCCGAGCGCGCACGGCGCGCTCGCAACGCGCTCGAGCGAGTAGGTCTCGGCAACCGCCTCGGCCACATGCCTAACCAGCTCTCGGGTGGACAGCAGCAGCGGGTCGCAATCGCACGCGCCCTCGTGACCGAGCCGAGCATCGTGCTTGCCGATGAGCCCACCGGCAACCTCGATTCGCGCAGCGGCGTCGAGGTCATGCAGATACTGCAAAACCTCAACGATCAAGGCATCACCGTGGTCCTTGTCACGCACGACGCGCGCGTCGCGCGGCACGCGCAGCGGGTCGTGCATATCCGAGACGGCCAGATCGTGCTCAACGAGTGCGTCGAACACCGCATCATTGCCAACATCGAGGTCGCGGAACTCGAGTCCGATGCCCCGCTCGCCGACGAACTCGGGGTCCTTTCAGTCAACACGAGGAGCGGCGCGTGAACCTCCTCGAGTCGTTCCGCATCGCGCTTCGCGCGCTCTCGGCCAACAAGGCTCGGAGCGCCCTTACGATGCTGGGCGTGATCATCGGCGTGGCGGCGGTCATCCTGCTCGTGTCGATCGGCACTGGCGTGCAGACGCAGGTCACAGGCTCCATCGAGGGGCTCGGATCCAACCTTCTCTTCGTGTTCCCCGGCAACTACACGTCTGGCAGCGGTGGCGGGCCCGGCGGGCCCGGTGCGTCGCTCCGCAAACCCTTCACGCTCGATGACGCGCAGTCGCTGCAGGTCAGGCTCGGTGACTCGGCGGTAGTCGTGCCGGTGGCCCAGGGTCAGGCGGCGATGAAGGTTGGCAACCGTACCTGGAACAGCTCCATCTCGGCCGGCAACGAGTTCGGTATGGAGGTCTTCACGGCCACGATGGCGGGCGGGCGCTTCTACAATCGCTCCGAGGTGACCGCGAGCCGACGGGTCGTACTGCTCGGCGCGACGGTGAGCGAGAACCTGTTCCCCGGCCAGAACCCGGTGGGCAGGACGGTGGCTGTCGACGGCCAGCCGTTCACGGTGATCGGCTACTTCGAGCCGCAAGGCGGGTCGATGTCCGGCGACTCCGACAACGCCATCTACATGCCGATCACGACCGCGCAGCAACTGCTCGGGTCCAAGGACATCAGCATGATCGTCGTGAAGGCCGCCGACGCGAACGAGGTCGATCTTCTGAAGTCCCGAGTCGAACTTCTCCTGCGACCCAAGTTCAAAGACCAGTTCACCGTGTTCACACAGCAGCAGACCCTCGGGTTGCTCTCAACGCTGCTCGGCACGCTCACCGCGATGCTTGCGGGCCTCGCGTCGATCTCGCTCCTTGTCGGCGGCATCGGCATCATGAACATCATGCTGGTCAGCGTGTCCGAGAGGACCCGAGAGATCGGCATTCGCAAGGCGGTCGGGGCGCGGACCTACGACATCCTCAGCCAGTTCGTGATCGAGGCGATCGTGCTCTCGGTACTCGGAGGCGTGGTCGGCATCATCGTGGGGGCAGGGGGAGCGCTCGCGCTGAGCAAGTGGGTCCCGGCCGAGGTCAGCTTCTGGTCGGTCGTGCTCGCGTTCCTCTTCTCGGCAGCGGTGGGCGTGTTCTTCGGCGTCTACCCGGCGTACCGTGCGTCCAGGCTCGACCCGATCGAGGCCCTCCGCTACGAATAGGGGAGCATCGCCGAGAAGCGCGGGCAGCTGCTACGACTGAAAGTCCTCCGGGTTGACCGACTCGAGGAAATCGCGAAACGCCTGCAGTTCGGCTTCTTCGTTGGCCGGCCCACCGACGGACTCGTCGGGGATGGCCGCGGCGTCGAGTACCTCATCGGCTACGAAGAGCGGGGCTCCCATTCGAATCGCCAGCGCAATCGAGTCAGAAGGCCTGGCGTCGACCGCCACCTGGTGCTCCTCGGCGCGCAGGATCAGCGCCGCGAAGAACGTGCTCTCTTCGACGCGAGTGATTTCGACGCGCTCGAGGTAGGTGTGCAGCGAGTCGAGCATGCCTTTCATGAGGTCGTGCGTGAGCGGCCGCGGGGGTTCGACGCCCTCGAGTGCGAGCAAGATGGCGGTCGCCTCCGGATGGCCGATCCAGATGGGAAGCAACCGGCTCTCGCCGGGCTTCTCAAGCAGGGGCTTGAGCACGATCACCGGCTGGTTCGACTGCGGGTCGAGTGCGAGACTCGCGATGCGGACTTCGATCATCGACGCCACCTCCCAGCCAATGAGTTGCAGGTGGGGTACGAGCTACCCTGAGGACTCAATGATACCCCCGCTTCGCAAGAGCCACGGAGGCGCGCCCATGCAGTTCGAGCTTTCAACACAGCGCCGGGAGCAGTTCGTCGACATCACCGAGCAGGTCGCCAAGGCCGTTGCCGAGAGTCGCGTGCGTGACGGCGCGGTCCTCATCTACTGCCCGCACACTACGGCAGGCATCACCATCAACGAGAACGCCGACCCGGACGTCGTGCGCGACCTGCTCGACGGCCTCGAGCGTCTCGCGCCACGCGACGCGGGATGGCGGCACGTCGAGGGCAACAGCGACGGCCACCTCAAGGCGTCGCTCGTCGGCTCGAGCGTCACCGTCCCCCTTGAGCAGGGGAGACTCGTCCTCGGGACGTGGCAGGGAGTCTACTTCGCCGAGTTCGATGGGCCGCGTCACCGGCGTGTGATCGTGATGACACTCTCGGCGGTGGGTTGAGCCAGCGCTGACCGAGAATGCATTCTTGCGCATCCGACCTGCATTCGGTAAGGTATGCGAGCGTTTCGCCCGAACTCGGGCCCGTAGCTCAGTTGGTTAGAGCGCACGGCTGATAACCGTGAGGTCGATGGTTCGAATCCATCCGGGCCCACCACAAGAAACCAAAGGTCAGATGGGTGATACCCCATCTGACCTTCTTGTCTTTCCAACGCATCGCTCGCGTGAGGGACCCTACGCCTGCTCGTTTCCGAGCGCGTGGACGCCATGCATGAAGATGACGAGAGCCATGCCGACGCTAGCCCCGATGACGGTCTCGACCCCTCGGGCTGTCATGAGTGCCCAAGGATCCGTGGGCAGCGCGACCTCAGTCATCAGAAGTGCGAGCGGGGTGACGAATGTCTGCGCGAGCGCGTAGTGACGGGTGACGAAGAGCTCAACGAGGAACTGGAGCACGAGCACCACGAGGACCATCTGCCAGGTGCGAAGATGCATGCCGAGGAGCAGGCCGGTGATCACGAGCCCAGCGAAGACCCCGACGATCCTATGCAGTCCGCGCGCGACGCGATGAGCTGCAGTAGCGCCCACCAACGCCGCAGCCGCAGCTATCATCGCCCAATAGCTGTGTCCGAAACCCAGCCGAATCGCGATGGCCCCGGAGATGGCGACAGCGGCGACGTGCATGCCCGTCTGGACGTAGGTCTCGCGGCGCTCCTCGGAGGACAGAGGAGCGCCGGGGCTTCTGGTCCACGGCGTGGCATGGCCGGGGAGCGCCCGGCCCGCGACCCCGACAACGAGGGACAGCAGCACGCTAGCGCCTGCGGTGACGAGCGCCAGCAAGGACGGCGCGGGCGTCGGCATGAACGCTATCGCCGAGAAGGCGAACGCGTAGAAGAGCGAACCGTCGGGCTTGAGCCTGCCAAAGCGCGTCGCGAGGAATCCAAGAGCCGCTACGACGGCCGTACAACCGACGATTGTTCCGGCCGTCAATCCTAGATGCGATGCCACCAAGCCACCCGCAAGGGCCAGAAGCAGCAGGGCTCCTGCGCGCCACTGCTGCGAGAACCGCGGGCGGTGGACCAGACCTCTGCCGTACACACCCGTGAACGCGCCGATCACGGCGAAGATGGACAGATCGGTACGGCCGATCGCGAGCAGCGTCAGCAGGGGCACGCCAACGCCGATGGCGCAGCGGACGGCGGGGTGGTGGTCGTTGTTCGAGGGGGCAATGCGAAAGAAGTCGCGAAGGTGCGTCAAGGCAATGATCCGATGAGTCAGGGGGGAGAGGACGGTTGGCGGCCCGAGAGGAGGCGATGCCACCGGCCATCAAGCGTACCATGCCGCGCGCGCCACTCATCGCGTGTCGATTCCCCGAACCCTCAACACGCGCCTTCGAGACGGGCTTTGGAGTTCGCTCGGGAGACGGCGGCGTCGTGGGCTCATGGGTGCGGATCGTTTGTCATTCGGGTGACTCGAGCGCCGACGTAGTGGCGAGCTCCTCAAGCCGCGGCCCGCGAGTGAACACGTACGCCTTCCCTGGCAACTCCATGTCTAGATAGCCCTTCTCGTGCAGCTCCATGAGATCGCGCCGGGCTGTCGCGTAGTGGATGTTATGGGTTGTCTGGTGGTATCGGGTCCGAAACTCAGCGTCCGGATCTCGCATGGCGCGCGCGAGCACCGTCGGGAAGATCGTTCGCGACCTCGGGCTGCACAGCACGACCGAGTGATGCAGGGGGCAGAAGACCGGCCGCCTCCGCCATGCCGAGACGACCTGATACCGGTGGACAACCCGGCGCCGCTCGACGAGCATGTGGATAGAGCAGGGCCAGGCGGCCGACTGCGCTTGTAGCCACCATCGGCGAGACGGACTCGCATGGACGTGATTCGGAGACTGGTCAACCTATGGGCCGAGTGCCGGCTCGTCGGGAGCCCATATCTCGTGGTCCTTCTCCGACACCTGACCTTCCTGCTGCGGCACAAGAACATCGTGGCCAGCACCAGCGTGACGATCCACGGGCTGCAGAACATCTCGACCGGGGGGCTGCTCAGAATCGGACTGAGCCATTTCGGTTTCATGAGTCGTCACGATCGGACCTTCCTCAACGTCGGCGGCAAAGCCATCTTCACGCGGGACTTCTCGATAGCGAAGGGCTGCCGGTTCGACATCGGCGAGGATGCGGTGGCATCGTTCGGAGCCGGCTCTGTGGGCCCGAACACGCACTTCATCATCATGCACGGCATCACCATTGGGGACGGGTGTGCAATCTCGTGGGGATGCCATTTCCTCGACGATGACTTTCACGCCATCAGCTACCCCGGCAGGACCGTCGGGGGCAGTCCGAAGATCGAGATTGGCGAGCACGTTTGGATTGGCAGCAACGTCTCGGTGCTCAAAGGCGCCGCCATTCCCGATGGTTGCGTAGTCGCCTCCGGGTCCGTAGTCACCAAGAGATTCGATCACAAGAATGCGCTCATCGCTGGGAATCCCGCTCGGGTGGTTCGCGAAGGCGTCTCGTGGGAGTGACTGGCCGGATCTGGTGTGATGCGGAGTTACGGGGGGCACGGGGGAGTGGGCCTCGCCGGTAAGGTCCTTACTCGGCGGCGAAGCCAACCTGGTCAAACGCCTCGAGCTCCTCGGTCTTGAGCGGCTTGCCGCCCAGCGCGAGCAGGAAGATCAGCTGCCCGGCGACGAGGTAGTACCAGTTGCAGAAGCCCGATGTGCCGAAGAGGAACATTCCGAACGTAGTCAACGTGATGGCGAACAAGTAGCCGCGAATCGGCCGGATGCGACGCTGGGGGATGGCCGTCGCAATCGCGATGACGGCGCCGACGACTACCGTCAGGCCAAACGGCGGCTGGAGGCCCCACGTCTGTGAGAGGAAGCTGAAGACCGTGAGGCTGTCTTCTCGGAACGGGATGAGTACGTTGAAGAAGACCCCATTGAACAGCAGCGCTCGGAGGTCGGCGAGTGCGAAGGGCAGAAGCGTGAGCAGGCCAACCGCAACGCCCGCCAGGATCCGCTTCCAGCGCCGCTCGACGATGAACCACTGAAACAGCGCGAAGACGAGGTACTGCTTCAGGAAGATCATGTAGCCGTAGGCGACTGCGGCGAGCATGTCGCGATGCTCGTCTCGCAGCAGCAAGAAGAGTGCGAAGAACATGAGGATGAGCGGGTCGACCCACGACTGCTCGATCACGAAGAGCGACCGGGTGCCGTAGAGGAAGAGTAGCGTCATCAACTCGGCGGTCGAATCGCTCCACCTGCGGCGCGAGAGCCTCCAGAGTGCGAACGCGGCAACGAGCTCGGCGACGATGTGGGCGTATCGCACATCCTGCGTCAGCCAGTGCGCGATGCTCTGCACGTAGAGGTTTGCGGGCAGGTAGGTGTAGCCCTGGATGTCGAGACCCGCGCCCGCGTAGACGTCGGACACAGGCACCGTGTAGGGATTGATTCCGGCCAGGAGATTTCGTGCGCCTTCCTGCCCGACGGTGAACACATCGATGATGGGGTTGGGCGATGCGACAGGCATCCAGACCCTGAAGAACACCGCGGTCAGCACGGCAGCCACGAAGACGGCGCGCCGAACAGTGTGAGACTCGCCCCGGTAGAGCACGTATGCGCCAAGGATGCCGAGTGCCAAGACAGCGACCCAAGCGTTGTGAAGGGTCTCGTAGAGGGGCGTCTCGAGGTAGAAGCCGACCGGCTGCATGGTGGCCGCGACCAGCAGCACGATCACGGCGAGGGCAAAGACGGGGACACCGGGAACCCTGCGATCGCGCGCTCCACCACGAATCGCGGAGGCGAACGCGGCCGCGAGGAACCCGAAGCTAGCGAGGAGCAACACAAGTGCCGCGGGATGGTACGCCCCGCTGTTGATGAGCATGCCGAGCAGAAGCAGCACGTATGCGACGAGCAGATACAGTGCGGTTCCCATGGCGCGATGGTAGCACCGATTTCACACTTCTTCACACAGCAGGACGGGAGAGGCGCTGTCCTCCGCGCGTCCTTCGCGCTCGAACAGTCTTGAGGAGTGCGACGCGGGGTCTAGAACTGAATCGTCGCCGTGACGATGTCGCTGTCGGCGTCCTTTGTAATCGAAAGAAGCGTCTTGTTCAGGCGCTCGCACCAGGAGCGGACATCGTCCTCGAAGCTGTCGCAGTTCGCCTTGCAGATGAGGACATCGCCGGCGGCGATGTCAGGCATCGCGATGGTGATCTGGAGGATCGGCTGCGGGCAGCGCAGCCCCACTGCGTCTATCGTTCGTGTCGCCAACTCGGTTCCTTTCGCGCAAGACGGCATGGCAGTACGCGGGTATCCTTTGCGGGCGGCAGCCTGACAGGTCCGATGATCCGGACCGCTCCGAGTCGCGCGAACGCGCCACGGGCTGGAGGAGGCTACGACCCGAGTCTATCACTGGGTCGCCGGCCGCGCCTGGAAGAAAACAATGGTAGAAGGGCCTATTTGGCCCCTCTACCATTCTCGCAACGCATGTCGAACATCCGAACGCGACGCTCGCTTTGAGGTTCTAGAACAGGGGCGTACCGTCACCCGGTGCGGACGCCCGCTCTCTCGGCATCACTCGACGCCGGAGGTTACGGCTTCCGGCCGAGTCGTGCGCAGCATCCTTCGCCTGGCCGGTGTTCCGGGCGCCCGCGTGCACCGTCGGCTGGGACTTGGGCTGCGCCTTGGGCTGTGTGGCGGCTTGGGTATTCGGTAGCGCCGCGGAGTGCGTCCTCGGCTGGGACTTGGGCTGTGCAGACTGCTGCGCGCCGTTTGGCGACCCGCTGCCTCCGGCGCTGCGGTTGCGCCGCGCGCTGCCGCCCTGGCGGCCCTTGCGGCCCTGGCCCGGGGTCTGGCGCTGCTGCTGCTGGCGAACGGGGCGTGCGACGCGCTCGGGATCCGGAATGGTGCGAGCGTCGGCGTAGTGGAAGCCCTCATGATCAGCGCAGTCGATCACGGCGTCGATCGTCTTCTCGATGTCACGAAGCTGGTCGTGCTCCTCCGGCGCCACGAGCGAGAACGCCGTTCCGCTCTTGCCGGCACGAGCCGTACGGCCGATGCGGTGGACGTAGTCCTCCGGAACGGTGGGGAGGTCGAAGTTGATGACGTGACTGATCTCGTCCACGTCGATGCCGCGGGCGACGATGTCGGTAGCGACGAGGACGCGGTGGCGACCGCGCTTGAAGCCCTCGAGAGCTTCTTGGCGCTGCGACTGCGAGCGGTTGCCGTGGATGGCCGCACCGCGGATGCCGCTGCGGGAGAGCACGCGCGCGACTTTGTCTGCACGGTGCTTGGTGCGGGTGAAGACGAGCACGCGCTCGAGCTGGTTGTCACTGATCAGACGGAGCAGCAGGTCCATCTTCTGCTGGCTGCCCACCGGGTAGACAGACTGCTCGATGCGGTCGATCGGCTTGCTCGGCGGGGAGACGTCGATGTGAATCGGGTCGTGGAGCGTGTCGCCCGAGACGCGCATGACCTCCGGGGTCATCGTCGCCGAGAACAGCAGGTTCTGGCGGCTCTTCGGCAGCAGGGCGAGGATGCGCTTCACGTCGGGCAGGAAGCCCATGTCGAGCATGCGGTCGGCCTCGTCGAGGACGAGGATCTCGACCTTCGAGAGATCGCAGTCGCGGTTGCCGACGAGGTCGAGCAGGCGACCGGGCGTGGCGACAACGACGTCGACGCCACGGCGCATCGCCTTGGCCTGCGGCTGGTAGCCGACGCCACCGTAGATGGCGGCGATGTGGTGCTTGGTGTACTTCGAGGCCTCGCGCGCAACGCCGTCGATCTGCAGGGCGAGCTCACGGGTGGGGGTGATGACGAGCGCACGCGGCGCCTTGTTGCCGCCCTCGATGCGTTGGAGAAGCGGCAGCACGAACGCCGCGGTCTTGCCGGTGCCAGTCTGCGCGCAGCCGACGACGTCCTTGCCGGCGATGATTGCGGGGATGGCTTGCTCTTGGATGGGGGTCGGGGCGGTGTAGCCCATGGAACGCACGGCATCAAGGATGCGTGCGGAAAGACCCAGGTTGTCGAAACTCAAGTTATGGACTCCTCTTCTGTGCGCCAATGCGGCAGCACTGCGTGTAGACGCAGCTGATCCGACGGCAACAGAAGAAGCGAGGGACAACCGGGTCTGGGTGGCGCGCTACAACCGTGCAGCGCGTACGTGCCGACGTAGTGTACGCGCTGAACGGCCAAAAGGGAAATCGGGGGCACCGTTCGCAGCAGCCCGTCGGAGTCGCCGGCGTGCGCGATCAGCTCGCGTTAGCCCCCGAGCATCGTGACGATGACCTCGTGAATCCGGCCGTCCTCGGCCAGCTGGACTGCGTTCTCCGGAGCCGGCTCGCCGTCGACGGTGACCCGCTCCACCCCGCGGTTCACGCCGCGAGGGTTCACGACGCGGATGTGGTACTCGGTGCCACCGGCGTGCCGGAACGCGAGCTCGAAGCCCGCCCAGTCCTTGGGGATGCACGGGTCGACAACGAGGTGCCGCATGCCGCCGTCCGCAACGACTCGCAGCCCGAGCAGCGAGCCCACTGCGACTCGGTAGAACCACGACGCCGAGCCCGTGTACCACGTCCAGCCGCCTCGGCCGGTGTGGGGGGCAGCTGCGTAGACATCGGCGGCGACCACGTAGGGTTCGACCACGTAGTGCTCGGCGGCATCGCGGGTCAGCGCGTGGCGGATGGGGTTGATGAGGTCCAGCATCGAGTAGGCCTCATCGCCGTCGCCCCGGATGAGGTAGGCGAGCACAACCCACAGCGCGGCGTGCGTGTACTGTCCGCCGTTCTCGCGAACGCCGGGGACGTAGCCCTTGATGTAGCCGGGGTCGTGCGCCATGTGGTCGAACGGAGGCGAGAGCAGCGCGATGAGGCCGTCTTCCTGGCGCACCAGCTTCTCCTCGACGCTGTCGAGCGCGGTCTCGGCGCGGCTGGGATCGCCGAGTCCGCTGATGGTGGCCCACGCCTGCGCGATCGCATCGACGCGGCACTCCTCGGCATCGCGCGTGCCCAGCGGCGTCCCGTCGTCGAAGTACGCGCGGCGATACCACGCGCCATCCCACGCACCCTCCGCCGCCGAGCCGAGCCGGGTCGCCCACTCTCGATAGTCGGTCGCCCGCGCTGTGTCCCCGCGCATCTCGCACACGCGTGCGAATCGCTGCAGCGTATAGCCGAGGAACCACGCGAGCCACACGCTCTCGCCCTTGCCCTCGTGTCCCACCCGGTTCATGCCGTCGTTCCAGTCGCCCCCGCCCATGAGCGGCAGCCCGTGGACGCCGACCGCGCGCCCGGTCTCGAGCGCCCCGATGCAGTGCTCGTACACCGTAGCCGCGCGCTCCGACACCGCCGGCTGGAGGTAGGCGTCTTCGGCTTCAGGCGCAAGCAGTGGTCCGTCGAGGTAGGCGGTTCGCTCGTCGAGCACCGTCGTGTCGCCGGTCGCGTCGAGATACTCGGCGACCACGAGCGGCATCCAGTGGCGGTCGTCGGTGATGTGCGTGCGCACGCCTCGGCCGGAGAACGGCTGCCACCAGTGCAGCACGTCGCCTTCGGGGAACTGGTGGCGCGATGCCTCCACGATCTGCTCGCGAACCAGGTCGGGCCGCGCGAAGAGCAGCGCCATCGAGTCCTGCAGCTGGTCTCGGAAGCCGTACGCGCCGCTGGACTGGTACGTCGCGGTGCGGCCCCAGAGCCGGCACGCGGTGGCCTGGTAGAGCAGCTGCCCGTTGACCAGCAGGTCGAGCTTGGGATCGGGCGTCGAGACCTGCACCACGCCGAGAAGATCGCGCCACGCCGCAAGCGCGGCTTCGAGCGCGGCGTCGACCGCCCCCGGCTCGCGATACCGGGCCACGAGGTCCCGCGCGTCCTCGAGGGTCGCCGTCTGGCCGAGCAGGAAGCTCATCTCGGCGGTCTCGCCCGGGGCGAGCGAGACGGCGCATTGCAGCGCGCCGCACGTGTCGTGGTAGCGGCCCGACTCGCGGCCGAGCCCCTTGCGACGCATCGCGGCCGGGTCGCAGGGACGGCCATTGCGGCCCACGAACTCGGTGCGGTTGGCGGTCCAGCTTGCGAGCGGCACATCGACGGCGAGGAAGCCGCATCGCCCCG
>Ga0079306_1001513_pt1 | contig 15170 bp, 13 predicted proteins | sample Methanotroph_Enr_FD_79181 | JGI IMG/M metagenome (GOLD analysis project Ga0079306, IMG submission 79181) | Enriched soil microbial communities from Old Woman Creek wetland in Ohio, USA - Methanotroph_Enrichment_5 | ecosystem: Environmental > Terrestrial > Soil > Wetlands | place: USA: Ohio...
GGAAGAATACTTAACGACACACCCTCGCGCGCGGCTTCGCTAGCGCGACGGGGGCGGGGTGAACGGATTATGGTGGAGATGGCGCGGTTGCGTGCCTGGGTTCGCCTGGTCTGTTCCCGCGGCAGTCGGCCACGTGTACGATGTATTGAAAATGGTCTGTTCTGTATTGAGGGAGGGATTCGCGTGCTGAAGAAGTTCGGTTCTGTAGCGGCGATCGTGCTCGTGGTGGCGATTGTCGCCGGGGTGGTTGCCGGGTGCAGCAACTCATCGACCGGAACCACAACGGGCTCGACCGGGACGACGACCAAGCTGAAGGCTGGCATGGTCACCGACATCGGTGGCCTCGGGGACAAGTCCTTCAACGACCTGTCGTGGGAAGGTCTACAGCGTGCCGAGAAGGATCTGGGTGTCGAGGTCAAGGCGATTTCGTCGAAGAACATGACCGACTACGACAGCAACATCGCTCAGCTCGCCAACGCCAAGTACGACGCGATCTTCTGCGTCGGCTTCCTGATGGCGGACGCCATCAGCAAGGCAGCGACCGCCTTCCCGGACGTCAAGTGCTACGGCGGCATCGACATCTTCATCGATAAGCCTGCCGCAAACGAAGTCGGCCTGACCTTCAAGGAACAGGAAGCCGGCTATCTCGCCGGTGTCGCTGCAGGCCTCATGACCAAGGAGACTGCAGTCGACAGCCGCATCAACGCTGACAACGTGATCGGCTTCGTCGGCGGCATGCCGATTCCGCCCGTCAAGAAGTTCGAGGCCGGCTTCATCGCTGGTGCGAAGTCCGTGAACCCAAGCGTCAAGGTCATCTCGCTGTACTGCGGGACGGGTGCGACGGCCTTTAGCGACCAGGCGAAAGGCAAGGAACTCGGCTTGTCGCTCATCAGCCAGAAGGCGGATATCGTCTTCGCGGCCGCAGGCCAGAGTGGATTGGGCACATTCGCGGCGTGCAAGGAAAAGGGCGCTCTGTTCATCGGCGTCGACGCTGACCAGTACCTGACGCTGCCCAGCCCCGGCGACGTGATTCTGACTTCGGCTGTCAAGAAGGTCGACGTGGCCGTGTTCAACACGGTCAAGGCACTCAAGGACGGCACGTTCAAGGGCGGCACCAACACGGTGTTCGGCCTGAAAGAAGGCGGTGTCGATCTCGCGCCGTGGCACGAGTGGGAGTCCAAGATCCCGGCCACAGTCAACGAGGCCATCACCAAGGCGAAGAAGGACATCACAGATGGTACCGTGACGGTTCCCGAGGATCCCGCGAAGATCTAGCTCTCAGACCGCCGCGAGGCATGGTTTCGGTATAGTGAGGGCGGTCGGCAGTTGCGAGCCGGCCGCCCTCACTCACGAGCTGGTGTGACACATGAGGAGCATGCATGGCCGTACTCGAGCTTCGCGACATCACGAAAGTCTTCCCGGGCGTCATCGCCAACAAGGGCGTGTCCCTTTCTTTGAACTCCGGCGAGATCGTGGCGTTGCTCGGCGAGAATGGGGCGGGCAAGTCGACGCTCATGAACGTGGTCTACGGCCTCCTCACATCAGACGGGGGCGAGATTCTCGTCGATGACAAGCCGGTCAAGATACGTTCGCCGAGACAGGCGATCGACTTGGGAATCGGTATGGTTCACCAGCACTTCATGCTGGTTGAGCCGCTCACCGTCACTGAGAACATCGTGCTTGGTCGGGAACCCGCGCACCTCGGCGTGATCGACTTCACGCAGGCCCGAAAGACCGTCGTCGAGCTATCGGAGCGATACGGCCTCAAGGTCGATCCCGACACCCAAATCATCGATCTTCCCGTGGGCATGCAGCAGCGCGTCGAGATCCTCAAAGCGCTCTACCAGGGCGCACGGATCCTCATCCTCGACGAACCCACGGCGGTTCTCACACCTCAGGAGGTCGTCGAGCTGTTCTCTGTGGTCCGCTCGCTTGTGGCGCAGGGCCTCGCGGTCGTGCTCATCACGCACAAGCTCGACGAGGTGCTCGACGTAGCCGACCGGGTCGTCGTCATGCGTGATGGTGCCGTGGTCGGCGAGGTCTGCCCGAAGGACACCGACGAAGTGTCGCTCGCGCGCATGATGGTCGGTCGCGATGTCGTGCTGCGCATTGACAAGACGGAGTCTCACCCTGACGGTGTGGCGCTGAGCGTTCGCGAGCTTGTGGTCAAGGACGATCGCAAGCTCGAGGCGGTCAAGGGCGTCGACTTCGACGTGAGGCGAGGCGAGATTCTCGGCATCGCGGGGGTGAGCGGGAATGGCCAGAACGAGATCGTCGAAGCGATCGTCGGTCTGCGCCGTCCCGAGGCGGGGAGCATTGAACTTCTCGGCCACGACATCACCCACGATTCGCCGAGGAAGACCATAGCCGCCGGCGTCTCTCACGTTCCCGAGGACCGCCACAGGCGCGGGCTCATTCTGGACTTCGATCTCGCCGAGAACCTGATACTCGGCGATCACCATGAGATGCCCTACTCGAAGAATGGCATCATGCGGCCCGCGTCAATCGCAGAGGTGGCGGACACGCGTATTCGCGATTTCGACGTGCGCGCGCCATCTCGCAACGTCCTGGCCGAGAACCTCTCGGGCGGCAATCAGCAGAAGCTGGTGCTCGCACGCGAAATTGGGCGCAATCCCGAGCTGCTCATTGCGGTGCAGCCTACGCGGGGTCTCGACGTGGGTGCGATCGAGTTCGTGCACCGCCGCATCCTCGCGGAACGCGACTCCGGCAAAGCGGTGCTTCTGGTCAGCCTCGAACTCGAAGAAGTGCTGTCGCTTGCCGACCGCATACTCGTGATCTACGAAGGCAAGATGGTTGCAGAGTTCGAGGGCGGCACGGTTGATGCCGAGACGCTCGGCGTGTATATGACCGGTGGCTCGAAGCACCGAGAGCCCGCGACTTCTGAGTTGGGGGCGACATCATGAGCGCAACACCTGAGGAGATTGCGGTCAAACGTCAGCGCTGGATGACTGTGGCTCGGCAGGTCGCAACGCCGCTGATAAGCGTACTTCTCGCGATGATCACGGGGTCGCTCATCGTCCTCGTGACTGGCGGCGATCCCGTCGCGGCGTTCGCGGCGCTGTGGGATGGCGCGTTCGGTACGCCCTATCAGATCGGTGAAACGGTTATGCGTGCCACGCCTCTGATCTTCACGGGTCTGGCGATCGCGTACGGCTTCCGAGCCGGCCTGTTCAACATCGGTGCCGAAGGACAGCTGTTCATGGGAGGCCTTGCCGTCGCGTGGCTCGGCATCGCTCTTGCCCCGCTGCCGTGGTTCCTGACCGTGCCGCTCATGCTGATCGGCGGCGCGCTCGCGGGGGCGGCGTGGGCGTTCATCCCCGCGCTGCTCAAGGCGAAGGTCGGAGCGCACGAGGTCATCACGACCATGATGTTCTCTTGGATCGCGCGGTACTTCGTCTCCTACATGCTCGACGGCCCGATGAAGGCGCCGGGCCCGGATGGACAACCGGGGACGATCCCGGTCAGCCAGATGCTGCCCCCGCAGTCAACGCTCGTGAAGTTCAACCAGGTCTTCAAGTTCATTCCGACGAACAACGCGCACCTGGGATTCCTCATCGCGGTGGTTCTGGCTGTGGTCGTGTGGCTGGTGCTCAGATACACGACAATCGGATACGAGGCGCGAGCGGTCGGCTTCAACCCCTTCGCGTCGGAGACCGGCGGTATCTCGGTGGCACGCACCACTGTGATCTCGCTGTGCATCTCGGGTGCGCTCGCCGGGCTTGCGGGCGTGACAGAGGTGATGGGCGTCCACCACCGCATGTCGGATCAGTTCTCGGCAGGATTCGGGTTCACCGGCATCGCGGTCGCGCTCTTGGCGAAGAACAACCCGCTCGCCGTGATTCCCGCTGCGATACTCTTCGGCGCGCTTTCGGCCGGAGCAGGGTTGATGCAGCTCAATGCCAACGTCCCGGACAAGCTGGTCGACATCATTCAGGCCCTGGTCATCTTCTTTGTCGCCGCCGAGACCGTGGTCACATGGTTCGTGAAGCGACGGATGAAGGAGGTGACCAAGCATGTCTAGCTTCCTGAACATCCTGACGACTGTTGTGCAGCCGGACCTGTTTGCCTCCGCTGTCCGCATTGCCACGCCACTCGCACTTGCGGCGATTGGCGGTACGATCTGCGAGCGTTCCGGCGTGGTCAACATCGCGCTCGAAGGGTTGATGCTCATCTCGGCGTTCTGCGGGACCGCCGTGGCGCTTGCGGCGCCCGGGCTCTTTCACGTGGGGCCGATCACAGCCACGTGGATCGGCGTATGTGCGGCCGTTGTCGCGGGGGTGATCGCCTCGTCGCTGCATGCGTTCGCGTCGATCACGCTCCGTGCCGATCAAGTGGTGTCGGGAACAGCCATCAACATCCTGGCGCTTGGCCTGACCGGCTACATGATCCAAGTGCTCTACCATCGAACCGGAACGACCGACGCGGCGCAGATCCTGCCGCCGCTCTTCGCCTTCAAGGTGCATCCGACCGGGGGGCTGGGGGTCGTTTGGGACTGGTTCTCGGGAGTGTTCCTCGGGCATTCGCCGCTCGTCTATGCTGCGGTCATCATCGCAATCGTGGCGCAGTGGGCCTTGTACCGCACTCGGTGGGGTCTGCGTCTGCGCGCGCTGGGCGAGCATCCCCGGGCCGCAGACACGGTCGGCATCAGCGTCATTCGCGGCCGCTACATGGCCGTGCTCATGAGCGGTGCGCTCGCGGGGCTGGCCGGCGCGAACCTCACGCTCGAGCAGGTCGGAAGTTTCAGCGAGAACATGACCTCGGGCCGCGGCTTCATTGCGCTGGCCGCCAACATCTTCGGCCGCTGGACGCCCGTGGGCAGCTATCTGGCGTCACTGCTCTTCGGGTTTGCCGAGTCACTTGAGATCAGACTCCAGGCGTTCTCGAATATCATCAAGGTGCCACCGCAGTTCTTCCTGATGCTGCCCTACATCCTGACCGTCGTCGTTCTCGCTGGGTTCATGGGCAGGGCGATCGGTCCGGCAGCGATAGGGAAACCGTACGAGAAGGACTAGCTGCAGCGCACGAGGAAGTGAACGCGGACCCCAGGCCCCCTACGAGGACCCGGGGTCCGTTGCGTCTGTCTCGACGTCGGCATCGCTAGGCTCGGGCTCATCCGCAGTGGCGTGCCGGCGCACCACGCCCACGACTGCGAGCACCGCGAGGAACAGGACGAGGACCAGAAGATCGGAGGGCAGGTCGGGGCGGAAGTCGAATCCCCGGCTGACCGACCGGATCGCATAGGCGACCAGCGCGATCGCGCAGGCTCCCCAGAGCGGCAAGCGGACTCTCGGTCGCGGCAACATTCGGTCTGGATTCCTCTCGCTAGCGGCGGTCCTGCTCTTCGTCCGCGTCGGCTGTCATGTCGGGTTCAGGCGCCACCGCCGGCGCGGCGGCGCGATGCTTGCGCTGCGAGCGGACGAGCGCGCGGATCACGAACCAGAGTACCAGCGCGAGGACGAGTACGGGCGAGACGGCAATCAGTAGCGTGATAAGGGTGGTGATCACTCCTGCGGCTGCCCGGACCCCGTCACGCACCGCCTGAGAGAATCCCCAGCCTCCCACTGCGGGGGAAACCAGCGCGCCTGGCTCGGACAGGGTGACCGTCAAGGTCGCTCGCGCGGCCTGTCGCTCCAGGTAGGTGATCTGCGCCTGCATCGACTCAATCTCCCCGCGAACCCTCGCGAGTTCCTGCTCGATCGAGAGCATCTCCGAGACGCGCTTTGCCTTGTTGAAGAATGAGCGCAGCCGTGCTTCCTCCGCCTGCAGGTTCTTGAGCCGCGCCGCCATGTCGACATGCTGCTGAGTCACGTCGTCTTGCGAGGATGTCTGTGCCTTTACCGTCCCGAGTCCGGCGATCTCCTTCTCGGCGGCGGCGAGCTTGGAAGCGGGAACCTTGAGAGTCACGGTCGCACTGCCGGGCGTGGGCGCCGCGACGTCTCCTGCTGTCGCGTACAGCGGCTCCACGCCGCCCGAGCTACCGCCTGCAGACATAGTGAGGTTCGCGATTGTCGCGTCGTACTTCGTCGCGATGTCCCTGATTGCCGAGACGGTCGCGTCGAGGTTCTTGATCTCGAGCGACACGCCTGCGGTCGTGATAACGAGCGAGTCGACCTGAGTGCCTTCTACCGTCGACGGTGCGCCGAACGTGGTGCCTTCACCACCCGGTGCTGCGGTGAGGGCGTTCTCCTGAACGACGTCGGACTTGCCTGTTGGGACTGCGGGTTCGGATGACGCAACCCCGTCGGCCGCCCGGCCGCTCTCGGTGCTGCTCCGTGCGATGCACCCGCCGAGCAATCCAGTGACGAGCACCAATGCGACGATCAGAGCGGTCACACGCTTCCGTTGAGCCCTCATCACACGTCACCTCCGGGTTGTCGCGTGCACTGCGCGCGAGAACGACAAACGCCCCACCGCCGGCAGGGCGGAAGGGCGTCTGGCATCGAAGAACGTGCGGGGAGTCTACGACTCTGTGGAGACCTTGTCCGCCGAGCGGAGTTCAGCCTTCTTGAGCGCGCGAGCCGCGTAGGCGCCGAGGCCAATACCGATCAAAGCCACAGCGAAGAACGCGAGCAGAAGAACGTAGACCACAGCCCCAGCCCAGTTTGCGGTCATATGACCGTTCACCTCCGAGTCGCCGATACGATTCGCGCTGATTCTACGCGTACTCGGACTCGCTCGGCAAACCGGCCTCGATGAGGCTCCTCGCTGTTCTCTTGTCAGGTTGCCGTTCCGCATCACCCCGCACACAAGCTCAGACGCCGAGACGATCGCGCAGGTTCGCGATCCAGCGGGGTTTCCGAAGGGGGTGCATTCGATTCGGGGAGGATGCTTCCTCGGCCGACGTGTGGGGCCGCGTGTCACTCAGTGGGGCGTGGTGTGGCGAATTCCCATGGAAGTGTTGCATTGTGGGATGAAGTGTCATAGCATTCGTGGTGCAGAAGGGGGGCCTGCGCACGAGCGCACCTCCATGGGGCGAGGAGAGAGGGAGGCGATACACGGATGTTTCTCGGCGACTACCAGCACACGCTGGACGCCAAGGGCCGTGTTTCGCTGCCCGCGAAGTTCCGCGCCGAGATGACTGGCAAGCTCGTCATCGCGAAGGGCTTCGAGGACTGTCTCTACGTCTACCCGGCGGATGAGTACAACCACTTCGTCGAGGGGCTACTCACGGGCGAGGACTTCGATCCCCGCATGCGCCGCATTCGCAGGTTCTTCACGTCGGGTGCGGTCGAGGCCGAGCTGGACTCCGCGGGTCGCATTTCGCTCCCGCCAGTCCTGCGCGAGTACGCCGGCATCAAGAAGGACATTGCAGTGACCGGCAACGGCACCCGTATCGAGCTTTGGGATGCCGAGGCCTGGAATGCCTACAACGGCGAGGACGAGGGCTCGATTGAGGACCTCGCGAAAGAGCTGGCCGCAGACGGCCTGCTCTAGGGCTTGAAAATGGAATACCGGCACACCCCAGTTTTGCTGGCCGAGGTCACGCAGCAGCTATCGCCGCACTCCGGTTCGATCATCGTCGACTGTACCTTAGGCGGGGCAGGACACGCGAAGCGGTTTCAAGACCTCGTGGCTCCCGATGGACTACTCGTCGGAATAGACCAAGATGACGCAGCACTAGACGCAGCAGCAATCACACTCCGCCTCGGCCAGCAAATGCCTGAGAACACCATTCTGCTCAAAGGCAACTTCAGCGAACTGGACAGCCTGCTTGCGCAGGCGAACATCCCCTACGTCGACGGGTTCCTCTTCGACCTCGGGGTCAGCTCGCCCCAACTGGACGTCCCCGAGCGCGGGTTCTCCTACCGGGAGGACGCGCCTCTGGACATGCGGATGGATCCGGGTCATCAGACCCTAACCGCAGCCGAGATCATCGCAGCCTACTCCGAAGCCGATCTCGCCCGGATACTCCGTGACTTCGGCGAGGAACGGTGGGCTACGCGCATCGCAGCATTCATCGTAGCCGCGCGGGCCCACCGCCCCGTCGAGACCACCGCCCAGCTCGTCGACATCATCAAGTCCGCGATTCCCGCCGCTGCCCGTCGAGAGGGTGGTCACCCGGCGAAGCGGACGTTCCAGGCCCTTCGCATCGAGGTGAACGGCGAGCTCGAGGTTCTCAAGGTCGCGTTGCAGGCCGCCGTCAGGTGGCTGGCACCCAAAGGACGTATCGCGGTCATCAGCTATCACTCGCTCGAGGACCGAATCGTCAAGAACACGTTCTCGGATCTCGCATCGGGGTGTGTGTGCCCGCCAGGCCTTCCGGTCTGTACCTGCGGTCACGTGCCGGTAGTCCGCATTCTCACGCGCAAGGCCATCGTGCCGACGCCGGAGGAGATCGAGATGAACCCACGCGCTCGGAGCGCAAAGCTCCGGGTCGCCGAGAAGCTGTAGAGAAGCCGGCGGTGCCGGTCTGAGAGAAGGGGAGGTGTGAGACGATGGGCCTGCCGGCTTTGCGGCACGAACCGCCCGCGCAGCGAGCCCGACGTCCCCATCTCCGCGTCGTCAAGTCGAAGCCCCGCGTTGCGCGGCGGCCCCGCGTAGTGGCTCACACCAACGCGTCGGTCTTCCAGGCCTACGTGTTCTTCGCAGTCGTTGTCGCCCTTGTCTGCACGCTCGGCCTCGGGCGGGTGTGGCTGTCGGTTCAGGCGGCACAGGCCTCGATCGACTCGACCAAGCTTCGTCGAGACATCAAGCTCGAGCAGTACCAGGGCGACATGCTTGAAGTACAACAGAGCGCTTTGGCAACGCCTTCGCGCATCCAAGCCATCGCTGGCGGTACCATGGGCATGGCGCCCGCCGCGTCAGTCAGCTATCTCGATCTGCGTGACACGTCGGCGCCGCCACCCAAGGACATCGTAGCGGCGAGCGCCGCTGCGCCCGGCTCGGGGTTCGCGGGTGCGCTTGGCAAGGTAATGGAAGCTGCGGCCAGCGAGGCCCGGGTCCTGCTCGTGGGCGATGTCGGTCTCGCGTCGTCGAGGTGAGGCGCGGATAGGAGGAAGCGTGGCAACACGGCGCAAACGGCCGTCGGACAGCGGCCGCTTCACCGTCCTCCTCGTGGTCTTCGCCTCACTGCTTGCGCTCATCGGCGTTCGCCTCGCGTGGCTTCAGGTCGTGCGCGCGCCAGAGTACACAGCCATGGCGTCGAACCAGAGGATGCGAGATATCGAGGTTCCCGCGCGAAGGGGAACGATCTACGACCGCGAGGGTGAGCCGCTGGCCAAGAGCGTCTCGGCCTCGACGGTCTATGCCGCCCCCAACACCATCAAGGACAAGGCTGGTACGGCCCGAGCAATCGCCTCCGTGATCGGCGGTGACGAGGCCGACTACTTGGAGAAGCTCAACCGGGACAACGGATTCGTCTACATCGCGCGCAAGATCGATATCGATCGCGCCAAGCAGCTCGAGGCGCTGAAGCTTCCGGGTATCGGCTTCCTTGATGACTCGCGGCGCATGTATCCCTCGGGCGAGCTTGCCTGCCAGGTGCTCGGCTTCGTGGGAGTGGACAGCACCGGGCTCGCGGGAATCGAGAAGCGCTACGACTACATCCTCGCGGGCAAGCCAGGCGTGCTGCTCGGCGAACGCGATCCCTATGGGAGGCCGATACCGGGTGGCGTTCAGAAGAACGTCGACGCCGTCGACGGTCAGGACATCGTGCTGACCATCGACAAGGACATCCAGTACCATGCGCAGCTCGAGCTGGCCAAGGCGGTCAAGAAGTGGGCTGCCAAGTCCGGCTCGGTCATCGTGATGAACCCCAGCAACGGCGAGATCTACGCGATGGCCTCGACTCCTGGCTTCAATCCGAACGACTACTCTCAGGCGAAGTCAGAGGCCTTCCGCAACAGGCCGGTCAGCGACGCGTATGAGCCCGGCTCGACCATCAAATCGCTCACGGCTGCGGCCGTCATCGACAAGGGGCTCTTCAAGCCCACATCGAAGCTCCAGCTTCCACCGACGCTGCACGTCGCAGGTCGCACGATCCACGAATCGCACCCTCGGGGGGCGGTCAAATGGACGCTCACGAAGATCGTGACGAACTCGTCGAACGTGGGCGCGGTCAAGGTCGGAATGAAGCTCGGCAAGAAGGGGCTGTACGACTACTTCTCGGCGTTTGGGCTCACCGAAGCGACTGGTGTTGACTACCCCGGCGAAGCACGAGGCTGGCTCCCGGAGCCCGCCCTATGGTCCGACACCTCGATTGCGAACATCCCGTTCGGCCAGGGTGTCTCGGCGACTCCGCTTCAGCTGTGCCGTGCGATTGGCGCAATCGCCAACGACGGCGTGCTGACCACGCCGCACTTCCTGCTCGACGTGCCACAAGATGTGGCCGCGAACCGCACGTGGCCGACGCGCCGCGCAATCAGTTCCAATGCCGCATCCGAGACAACCGGGATGCTCGCGAAGGTGGTCACGGAGGGCACGGGCAGCGAGGCGGCGGTTCCGGGCTACTCGGTCGCGGGAAAGACCGGGACTGCTCAGGTCGCGCTGCCCAACGGCGGGGGATACGCGAGCGGCACCTACATCGGCTCGTTCATCGGCTACCTCCCGGTCGAGGACCCGCAGCTGCTGATCTGCGTCAAGCTCGACCAGCCCCGCAACGCGATCTATGGCGGCACCATCGCCGCACCGGTCTTCTCGAAGCTGGCGCAGTTCTCGGTGGCGCACCTCAAGATCCCGCCGTCGACGATGTCAACTCCCGCGACGGATGGTCAGGAGACTTCAGCCCACAAGAAGAAGTCGACGAAGCAGGCCAGGAAGAGTGCGGGCGCCTCGACACAGCCCAGGGCCAAGGCAACGATTCCCGGGTTCACGGACGATGTTGAGCAGTAGGTCCCGTGCTAGAATCGGCGCTCGAAATGGTATGGAGAGCGAGTGACTGACAAGAGTCTCATAGGTCTTCTCGAGGGGACCGGCGCTGTGTGCGTCGGCTCTGATGACGTGATTGTCTCAGGCGTTGCCTACCGGTCCGACAGGGTCCGACCCGGCGAAGCCTTCTTCTGCATTCCCGGGTTTGCATTCGACGGCCACGATTTTGCTCGCGATGCCGTGGCGAACGGCGCAGCGGCGCTCGTGGTCGAACGGAAGATCGATAAGCTCGAGGCGCCGCAGTTCATCGTCTCAGACACGAGAGTGGCGCTCGCGCTTGCGTCGGCGCGCGCCGAAGACGAGCCGAGCAGGGCGATGGCCGTTGTCGGTATCACCGGCACGAACGGCAAGACGACCACGACCTACCTGCTCGACGCGATCATGCGTGAGGCAAGCATGACGACGGGGCTCATCGGCACGGTGGAGACGCGCGTTGCGGGGGAGAGGCTTTCCTCGAGCCGTACGACCCCTGAGTCCAGCGACCTCGAGCGACTGTTGGCTCGGATGCGCGACGCGGGTGTCGAGGGAGTGGCGATGGAGGTCTCGAGCCACGCGATCGACCTGCACCGGGTCGACGGTGTTCACTTCGCGGTGGTCGCCTTCACGAACCTCACGCAGGACCATCTCGACTACCACCACACGCTGGAGGAATACGCGTCGGTCAAGCGCAGGCTCTTTACCGACTTCGACTCTGATGCGCGAGTCGTCAACGTCGACGACGAGTACGGCGCGCGCATAGCTGCCGAGACCGAAGGCGCGCTCACGGTCGGCCGCCACGCCTCGGCGATGGTGCGAGCCGAAGACGAGGAGCTGGGTTCGGCGGGTGCGCGGTTCACGCTCATCACGCCCGCCGGAAGCTCCCGCGTCGATCTGCCGCTTGCCGGCGCGTACAACGTCAGCAACGCTCTCTTGGCTGCCGGATGTGCGCTGTCGCTCGGAATCCCGCTGGAGACCGTCGTGCGCGGCCTTGAGGCTGCACCGCAGGTACCGGGACGTCTCGAGCGCGTCGAGGCCGGGCAGCAATTCTCGGTCATCGTTGACTACGCCCACACCCCGGACTCACTCGAGAAGGCGATCCGCGCAGTCAAGGATGTGACTGCGGGTCGAGTGATCGTCGTGTTCGGGTGCGGCGGGGACCGCGACCCGGACAAGCGCCCGCTCATGGGGGCCGCGGTAGCCGCCAACGCCGACCTGGCAATCATCACGAGCGACAACCCGCGCTCGGAGGACCCCGTCGGAATCATCCTGCAGGTGGAAGATGGCGTGCGGGGAAGCGAGCTGTGCTACGAGGTCGAAGTCGACCGCAGGCGCGCTATCGCGCGTGCGATCGCGCTGGCCAGCGCGGGGGACGCCGTGCTTGTCGCCGGCAAGGGTCACGAGGACTATCAAATATTCGCCGACCGCACCGTCCATTTCGACGACCGAGAGGTCGCGCGAGAGGAGCTGGCGGTCCGATGCTGACGGCCGACGCCATGACGATCGCCTCGGCGGTCCGCGGAGAGATCCTCGCGGGTCCGGCAGACGCAGTCTCGACGGACATCGTCGTGGACTCGCGCGTGGTTGTGGCGGGATGCGCGTTCGTCGCACTCCCGGGTGAGCACGCTGACGGCCACGATTTCTGCCGTGTCGCACTGGAGCACGGTGCTCGTGCGCTGATCGTCACGCGCTCCGCCGATGAGCTCGGCGAGCTGCTTGGCGAGGCTGAAGCTGCAGGGTGCGCCGTCATCCGCGTCGATGACGCCGCGATTGCCGTACGGGATCTCGCGTCGTACCACCGCTCGCGGCTGACGTGCGCTGTTGTCGGCATCACTGGTTCGACCGGGAAGACCACCACGAAGGACTTCGTCGATGCGGTTCTGTCGACCACATTGCGGGTCGTGTCCACTGAGGGCAACCGCAACAACGAGCTTGGCGTGCCGCTCACGGTGCTGCGCGCCAGCGCGGACACGGACGTGCTCGTTGTCGAGATGGGCATGCGCGGTGTCGGGCAAATCGCTCAGCTCGCTGCCATCGCGCGGCCCACGGTCGCACTCATCACGAATGTGGGCACGAGCCACATCGAGATTGTCGGGAGCCAAGACGCCATCGCCCAGAGCAAGGCCGAGCTGCTCGAGGCGCTCCCCGAGAACGGGGCGGCCTTTCTCAACGGCGACGACGCCTACTCTGATCGCATCGCCTCGATGTCGCCAGCGAAGGTGACCTACTACGGGCTCTCCACCGCATGCGCGGTTCGTGCGCAGGACATCAAGGTCGATTCGGAGAGCAAGGCCTCCTTTGCCCTGGTTTCGCCGCAAGGCGAAGCACGAGTCTCGCTCCCGGTTCCAGGGCGCCACAACGTCTATAACGCCCTCGCGGCTGCCGCGGTCGCGCTGCATCTTGGCGTGACTCCCGAGAAGATCGCCGAGGGACTCAGCTCCGTCACGATCACCGCGATGAGGATGCAGGTCTTCACCTCGGCGACCGGAGTCACGGTCATCAATGACGCGTACAACGCCAATCCCGTGTCGATGCGAGCCGCAGTCGCGACGCTGGCCGAGTACGGCACGGAGTCGCGTCGGATTGCGGTGCTCGGAGACATGGCCGAGCTCGGCTCTCTCACGGAACTCGCGCACTTCCGGCTCGGCGAAGAGGTCCCGCGCGCGGGCGTGGACGTGCTCGTGACCGTAGGCGAACGCGCGCGCCGAGGCGCAGAGGGTGCGCGTGCGGACGGCATGGCCGAGGCGAACGTGCGGCCGTGTGCGACGGTCGACGAGGCGGTCGAGGTGCTCGACGACCTGCTGGTCGATGGTGATGTCGTGCTCGTGAAGGCGTCTCGGGTCATGGGGCTCGAGGCTGTCGTTGACGCGATCGTGAGTCCGAGATGATCCGGTTCGCGCAGTACCCGACATACCAGCTGTTCCTCGCGGTCATTATCGCGATGGTGGCAGCGGCGCTGCTCTTCCCGCTGTGGATACGCCTGCTTCGCGTGCGCAACATCGGCCAGCAAGTCCGCGCGGATGGCCCGCAAGGTCATCTCGTCAAGCAGGGCACGCCCACGATGGGCGGTGTTCTCATCCTGCTCGTCGTGACGGCAACGTTTCTGCTGGTTGGAACGCCGACCCGTCCGAGCCTGCTGGCGCTCGCGGCCACGCTAGGGTGCGGGATTCTCGGCTTCATTGACGACTGGTCGAAGGTGAGCCACGAGCGTTCGCTCGGCCTGCGACCGAGGGCGAAGCTGCTGTGGCAGAGCGCGATATCCGTGCTGTTCACGCTCTTCTTCGTGAACTGGGCGAACGTGCCCAAAGCCACGGTGGTCGCGATTCCACTGACGACCTACAGGATCGACTTCGGCGGGCTGTCCTCGGCGTTCACCGTCGCCGGCGTTCACATCATCGTACCCTGGCTCTACCTGGCCTTCGTCGGCGTGATGATCGTGGGCATGAGCAACGCGGTGAACCTCACCGACGGGCTCGACGGTCTGGCTGCGGGCACAGTCGCTATCGTGACGCTCGTGTTCGCTGCAATCGCCTTCCGCCAGAACTCGCTTCAAAGCGCACTACTTGCGGCGTCGATCGCCGGCGCATGCATCGGCTTCCTCTGGTACAACAGCTACCCGGCAGACATCTTCATGGGCGACACCGGCTCGCTGGGCCTGGGCGCGGCGATTGCGGCCCTGGCAGTAATCACCAAGACCGAGCTGTTGCTGCTGGTTCTAGGTGGCATCTACGTCGCCGAGACACTCTCCGTCGTACTGCAGGTGGCCTCCTTCAAGCTCACGGGAAAGCGCATCTTCCGGATGGCACCTCTCCACCACCACTTCGAGATGAAGGGCTGGTCGGAGACGAAGGTCATGGTCCGCTTCTGGATCATCACCGGTATCCTATCCGGCGCCGGATTCGCGATGTACTTCATCGGGACTCTGGTGGCGAAGGCGAAATGAGAGGCTTGGGCGACATCCTCGTCGTCGGCCTCGGCGCCTCCGGGCTCGAGTCCGCGCGCTATTGCCTTGCGCTCGTCGCCGCGGGTGAAGCCGATTCGGTGACCGTTGTCGATGCGGGGGGCTCCGAGGCGCTGCGTATGCGCGCAGACGAGCTACGCGAGCTCGGCGCAGAAGTCGTGCTCTCAACTGAGGCGGTTGCCGGCGAGTTCGACCTTGCGATCGCGAGTCCCGGAATCCCGCCGCACGCCCCGCTCTTCATCTCCGCCACAGAGGCGAGCAAGCGGCTCGTATCCGAAATCGAGTTCGCCTTCTCGCGCTCGTCGCATACGTGGATTGCGGTAACCGGCACGAACGGCAAGACGAC
>Ga0079306_1001516_pt1 | contig 15144 bp, 13 predicted proteins | sample Methanotroph_Enr_FD_79181 | JGI IMG/M metagenome (GOLD analysis project Ga0079306, IMG submission 79181) | Enriched soil microbial communities from Old Woman Creek wetland in Ohio, USA - Methanotroph_Enrichment_5 | ecosystem: Environmental > Terrestrial > Soil > Wetlands | place: USA: Ohio...
TTGTATGTGGCATACCGGTCGAACAACTGAACCAGTCTTTTTTCAACGAGTTCACGGGTGTTGAATTCGTGTAAACTGTTGAAAGCCTGAAGTTTTCTGAAATTTAAAAGTGTTTTTAGTGATTTCAAATTCATCAGATTTTTCAGTCGATGGAACGAACCGAAAATAAACAAATCGGCAGTCAGTCCAAAAACCTTTGCTGCTTTCTGAAGATAGTTTGTTACCTGGATTGCCGGAACATTCAGCTTTTCCTCTATCTCAGACGATAACTTCTGGATATCGCTGTAAGCCAAAACCTGCGTCCCGTCAGGATAAAAATATTTGGTAATGATTTCGAGCTTTTGAACCTGAAAACGAAGGTCATCATCGAGTAATTCAGTGACCAACTCAGGCAAAGTTAGTAACGACGGTCCGCTGTCAAACCTGAATCCATTGAAATTTCGATCCGAAACCTTCCCCCCGGCCTTTTCTGAAGCTTCATAGATTTCCACGCTAATATCCTGACGGGCAAGCCGGATCGCGGTGGCGAGTCCGCCAATTCCTGAACCAATAATAATTGCTTGTGCCATAGTCCACTAAATTTATGAAAAACAACAAGGTTTCCAAAAATAATTTCGTAATTTACTAAAACATTTTACGTTTAGTTTGTTTAATGATTAGAACTAAAAATTAAACAGGTGCAGAAGAAGGTTTTAATTATCGGAACAGGCCTTGGAGGATTATCCACTGCGTTGCGATTGGCAAGCAGAGGATACGAGGTGGAGATGGTTGAAAAATATCATCGTGCCGGAGGTAGGCTCAACCTGCTAGAAAAGGATGGATTTAAATTCGATATGGCACCAACCTTTTTTAGCATGAGCTATGAATTTCAGGAATTGGTAAAGGATTGCAATATAAAAATGCCCTTCGAATTTGTTGAACTTGATCCGCTTTATTCGGTTCATTTTGAAGGTGATAAACGAAGCTATTTAATTTACAAGGACTTAAAAAAGCTGGCACTGGAATTTCAGGAAGTTGAGCCCGATTTCGAAAAGAAGCTGAAAAAGTTTCTGAAGGCGGCCGGACAGATGTTTCACGACACTGAAAATATAGTTATCCAACGCAATTTCGATTCACTGGCTCATTACCTGCTTAAACTGACCACTGTTCCGATCAAGCATGCGCCTAAAATGTTCTATTCGATGTGGACAGAAATGGATCGTAATTTTGAGTCGTTCGAGGTGAAAGTGATCTTTTCGCTGGTAGGCTTTTTCCTTGGCGCCACTCCGTTTGACACACCGGCTGTTTATACGCTGCTAAATTATACCGAGTTGGTTCACGACGGGTATTATAATGTCAAAGGCGGAATGTATAAAATTGTGGAAGGAATTCTGGCTGAGTTGGACAAACTGGGTGTCCGGATTCATTATAATACCGAAATTACAGGATTTACCAACGAAAACGGTAGAATCAAATCGTTCACCGACAGTTCCGGAAAAGAATGGAATGCAGGTCAGTTTGTTGTGAATGCCGATGCAGCCGGATTTCGCGGCGCAATTTTGAAAAGGAAAGCATTTTCTGAAAAAAAGCTGGATGCAAAAAAATGGACACTGGCACCACTGACTATTTATTTGGGGCTGGACACCAAAGTTCCGGATATGTTCCATCACAATTATTTCCTGAGAAGAAACTTTCAGGAATACGCCGGAAAGATTTTCAAAAACAAAATAAAACTCGACAAACCATATTATTACGTCAATATTCAGTCGATGCACAATCCGGATTATGCACCTCCGGGAAAAGAGTGTATCTTTATACTTTGTCCGGTACCCGATTTGCGCTACAAACCGGATTGGAGTGATGACCATGAAATTGCCGATAGTATCATTCAGGATTTAAGTGACCGTACCGGGTTCGATTTTCATAAACATACTGAGGTCAGGGTTGTTTTAAATCCTGAACACTGGCAGAATATGTTTGGTTTGTACCGTGGAAGCGGCCTTGGACTGGCCCATGATCTAAATCAGGTTGGTGGTTTCAGACCAAAAAATAAAGATGAAAAATTCGACAATATCTATTATGTTGGTGCTTCAACTGTTCCCGGAACCGGACTTCCGATGACCGTAATTAGTTCGCGATTGGTAACCGAAAGAATACAGAAAGACAATGGAATTGTATCGTAAAAACAACCTGGATTGCAGCAAAATAACCACGAGGAATTACAGCACTTCGTTTTCGATGGGCGTGCGTGTTCTGAGCTCAAAATACCGTGAAGGCATTTACAGTATATATGGCTTTGTGCGCTATGCCGACGAGATTGTGGATACTTTTTTTGAGCAGGATCAGCAAACCATTTTCGGGGAATTCAGGCTGGAAACCTTCAAGGCCATTGACCGGGGATTCAGCATCAACCCGATTATTGACAGTTTCCAGATGGCTGTGAGGAAATATAACATCGATCACGAACTCATTGAAGCATTTCTTTTGAGTATGGAAATGGATCTGACCCACGATGTTTATTCGCCCGAATTACTGAAAACCTACATTTATGGCTCCGCTGAAGTCGTTGGTCTGATGTGCCTCCGGGTTTTCTACTTTAACGAACCTGAAAAATATAATCAATTGGTTGTTCCGGCACGCAAACTGGGCGAAGCCTTTCAGAAGGTAAATTTTTTACGCGATGTTCGCGAAGATTTCAATGAAAAAGGACGTACCTATTTCAAGGATATTGATTTTGCCAATTTTACCGAAGAAACAAAAAAACAATTGGAGGCCGAAATCGAAAAAGATTTTTTGGAATCGATGGAAGGAATCCGTCAGTTGAAGAAACAGGTCCGGTTGGGGGTTTATCTTGCTTACAGCTATTACATCCATCTCCTGAAAGAAATCAAAAAAGCACGTCCGGAAGAAATCCTGAAAAAAAGATACCGCATAACCAACACAAAAAAAAGTTACCTGCTGGTGAATGCTTACCTGAAAAACGCGTTGAATCTGCTGTAGCCCAAACAACTGCCTGCATGGATAATAAACTGCTGATTGCAGGCGATAATTCGGTTCGCTCCTCAAATTTTCCTATTTTTGTAGTGAATTTTATTCTCAAAAACCAAGATGTTCAAATTCCTTTTATATCCTCTTTCTGCCATTTACGGGTTAATCATTTCTATTCGCAATTTTCTGTACGATTATAAATTATTCAAATCCACCGAATTTGAGATTCCGGTCATTTCAATTGGGAACATTACCGTTGGCGGAACCGGGAAAACACCACACACCGAATATCTGGTTGACCTCCTTCGGAAACAATTCATCGTTACAACCATCAGCCGCGGATACAAGCGGAAAACCAAAGGTTATCAGGAAGTTGAAATCAATTCACTGGCCTCAGCTATTGGCGACGAGCCTTTGCAGATTAAAACAAAGTTCAGCGATATTCAGGTCATTGTGGATGAAAAAAGAGTTCATGCGATAAAAAAAATTCAGCTACAGGATGCAGCTGAGTTGCCTGACGTTATTTTGCTTGATGATGCATTTCAGCATCGAAGTGTCAGCCCCGGAATCAATATTTTACTAATCGATTTTAACCGGCCGATTGACAAGGACCGATTAATGCCTGTTGGACGATTACGCGAAGCCAAATGGCAGATGCGCCGTGCCAATGTAATTATTTTTACTAAATGTCCGCAGGAGATTTCGCCCATTACCCGCCGTATCATTATGAAGGATGTGAATCTGAGGCCTTATCAGAACCTCTTTTTTACCACGATGGTTTATCAGCCACTCACTCCGGTATTTCCTGAATCAGCAATCAGCACACCCAAGCTGGCATCCGAGGGAGTGAGTGTTTTACTGGTCACCGGAATTGCTAATCCCGAACATTTGCGAAAGTATTTAAGCAACTTTTCGGACAATATTGCCGATCTCAAATTCCCCGATCATCATAATTTTAACGCTTCAAATATTCAGCAAATTGAACAAAAGTTTGCCGGAATTGGTTCTGAAAATAAAATCATTATTACTACTGAGAAAGATTCCATGCGATTAAAAGATATGGACTTATCTCCAACACTAAAAGAACACCTGTTCTTTATACCATTGAAAATTAAATTCCTCGACAGCGAAGGAAAGAACTTTGACGAAAAAATTGTGACCTATGTTAGAGAAAATAAAAGCAACCGCGACCTTCATAAGCGAAACAGTAAAAAAAACCATTGACGCAGGAATCATTCTGGGTTCGGGACTTGGAGGACTGGTCAACGAAATTGAAATTGAACTGACTATTCCATACAGTGAAATTCCTGACTTTCCGGTTTCTACGGTTGAAGGACATTCAGGAAAACTAATCTTCGGAAAACTTGGAGGTAAAAATGTGCTGGCCATGCAGGGTCGTTTTCATTATTACGAAGGTTATTCGATGAAAGAAGTGACTTTCCCTGTTCGTGTCATGAAAATGATGGGCATTAACACCCTGTTCGTTTCCAACGCATCAGGTGGATTGAATCCTGACTACAGGGTTGGTGATGTGATCATTATCTCCGATCACATCAATATGTTTCCGGAACATCCGCTGCGTGGAAAAAACATGAGTGAACTCGGAACGCGTTTCCCCGACATGAGTAAAGTTTATGATGTTCATTTGCGCAATAAGGCCAAAGCGATAGCAATGAAAAACGTTCTGCCAATTAAAGAAGGGGTATATGTCGGAGTTTCAGGACCAACTTTCGAAACACCCGCCGAATACCTAATGTTCCGCCATTTGGGTGCCGACATTGTTGGTATGTCAACTGTTCCTGAAGTAATTGTGGCCCGCCACATGGACATGACGGTCTTCGGCATTTCGATTGTAACCGACAGCGGTGTTCCCGGACAGATTGTGGAGATATCGCACGAAGAAGTTCAGGAGGTTGCCATGAAAGCCGAACCAAACATGACCCTGATTCTGAAAGAATTAGTGGCCGGTTTGTAATAATTCATTTTATAACCATCAGGAATACCAGGATAGTTAGCAGGAGAACGGCAATAATCGGTACAAGAATTTCAGCAAATCCAACTTTAAAAATGCCGAAACTTATAAGGTTTAGTTTCCTCTGAACCTTGTATTCGTGATGATGTTCACCGGAGCTTTTGTGAGAATCGTGGAAATGCCTCATCTCATTTTCTTTTACAAGCTTTTCACGTTCTTCAGGAGAGAAGGCATGACCGCATTTGAAACAATTCAAATCAAATTCGGTGTTGTGATATTTGCAATTTGGACAAATGACAGTGCTCATAGCAAATTCTTTTTCAGGTTCTTTTGTGTGATATACGTAATTTTCAACTGAATGATTCCTGAAAGTGATTTAATTTGGCTGTTTTCCCCGGTCTCTAAATGGCCAAACCGAACATGGTGCTGATTCTAAAAAAAATGGTGTCCGGATTGTAGTTGGGATTTTTACTGACTAAGAGTTTTGGTATAATAGTATTCCACTTTTTCAATCATTTCGAGCTTTTCCTTTTCGCTCAGAAAGCTTGCGGTAAAAGAGTTTTTAGCAAGTTGAACGATTTGTTCCCTGGTCAGATTCAGCGCTTTTGCAACAGCGAGATAATTCTCGTTCAGGTATCCGCCAAAATACGCCGGATCGTCCGAATTAACCGTAACCCTCATCCCTTTACCAAGCATTTCAGCCAATGGATGTTTTGTCATATCCCGGACTACTTTCAGCTTCAGGTTCGAAAGCGGACAAATAGTTAACGGTATTTTCCGTTTCACCAATTCCTCAACCAGCAACGAATCTTCGAGCGATCGGTTACCATGGTCAATTCTCGAAACATGCAGTAAATTCAATGCCTCCCAAACATATTCGGGTGGACCTTCTTCTCCGGCATGGGCCACAGTCAGGAAACCTTCCTTTTGGGCTTTGGTAAAAATCTGCTCAAATTTGGAAGGTGGATGCCCGTTTTCCGACGAATCAAGTCCGACAGCTGTAATCCATGATTTGTATGGGAGTGCTTCTTCTAAAATATGAAAGGCATCCTCCTCGCTGAAGTGGCGCAGAAAACTAAGGATCAGTTTATTGCTGATGCCCAGTTTTTCGCGGCCATCTTCGAGTGCCCGATGGATGCCGCAAATGACTTTTCTAAATGGTACACCTCGTGATGAATGGGTTTGCGGATCGAAAAACAGTTCGGTGTGAAGGACATTCTGTGAATGGATTTTCAGCAGGTAAGCCCAGGTCAGATCGTAAAAGTCCTGTTCCTCAATGAGCACATCGGCGCCACTGTAATAAATATCCAGAAATTCCTGAAGGTTACAGAAATGATAAGCAGCTTTCAACTCTTCGATGGATTTGTATTTGAGCTTTAGCTTATTCCGGGAAGCAATTTCGAACATCAACTCAGGCTCGAAAGTTCCTTCGATGTGCAAATGAAGTTCTGCTTTCGGAATTCGGGTAATAAAATCTTCCAATGTACTCATAGAGCTATTTTTTGCCAATGTGTAACAAATATTGGTAATCAGTGTTCAGTATTTAGAGAACAATAAGCTGGGTAATCCTTTTCTATTTGCCAGTGAAACCGGTTATCAGTCGCATAATTTGCTCCGAAGTTGAGGTAAGCAATTCACTGGCACGGACTTTTGATTCTTCAAGACTCATTGGTTGATTACCGATTGCAAAAACTGTGGTGACACCAAGCTCATAGAGTTTTGACAAATCATCGGCAACCATTCCGCCCAGGGCAATTACCGGAATCCGGTGCTTCTTGGCGAGTTGTGCCACTCCGCTAACCGTTTTTCCGAAGGCTGTCTGCGAATCAATTTTCCCTTCTCCGGTAAAAACAAATGATGCCTGCATGATATGTTCTTCCAAATGAGTTCGTTGGTTAATCAGTTCAAATCCGGAAACTATTTCAGCATTGCAAAAGGCCATTAATCCGGCACCCAGGCCACCGGCAGCACCGGCACCGGGAATATTGGCAAAGTCATGGCCGAACTCCTGTTCCATGATCAATGAAAAATGAGCGAGATTATTTTCAAGTATTTCCAGCATTTCGGGAGTTGCTCCTTTTTGCGGGCCGTAAACGTATGTTGCTCCTGATGTTCCTAACAATGGATTCCGAACATCACCGGCAACTGTAATACTGACGTTTTGAAGCAGTGGATGAGCATTGGAACGATCAATGGAATATAATTTATCCAGCGAACCGCCTCCCAAACCAATCGGATTGCCATTTTTATCCAGAAGTCCGAATCCAAGAGCCTGCGCCATCCCAGCTCCTCCGTCGTTGGTTGCACTTCCGCCAATACCGAGAATAATTTGTGTGTAGCCTGCTTCCATTGCAGCTTTTATTATAAGACCGGTTCCGAAAGTTGAAGTAATTAGCGGATTTCGTTCTTCAACTGATAACAATTCAATTCCTGAAGCTGATGACATTTCGATTACTGCCGTTTTGCCGTCGCCAAGAATTCCGTAAAATGACTGGATAGGCCTGTTCAGAGCATCAACCGATGAAATTGGAATAATTTTCCCGCATGTCGCTTCAACGAGTGAATCAACAGTTCCTTCACCGCCATCGGCCATTGGGATGCAGGTGATTTCAACTTCCGGAACAATCCGTTTTATTCCATCGTAAATAGCTGTTGCAACCTGGGTGGCAGACAGGCATTCTTTAAACGAGTCAGGAGCAATGACAATTCGCATAGTAATCGAATTTCGAAAATGAACTGGTAAAACCAAATGTATGATTTTTCACGGAATTTTTCTGCTGAGCCTAATGCAAAGAAAAACCTGCCTGTAATTATCCTGCGAAGTGAAGGGATAAACAGCAAAAAACTGTTTATCTTGTGCTCTTGACAAAATGCAAATTGAACTATTGATATGAAAAGACATGGATTTGAATTATTCATTCTGATATTGGTGATTGGGATTTCAGCTTGTAAAAAGGAAGAAAATGCCCCGATCGACATTAAAGCCAGTATTGTTATTAATGAAGTGTTACCCAAAAACACCATGTACGGGTCGGATCAGGACGGCCAATTCGACGACTGGATTGAACTGTATAACCTTTCAAGCCAAAATCTGGATATTTCGGGTTATTATCTGACTGACAGTAAAAAAGAATTGACTAAATGGAAATTCCCGGATGGAACTATCCTCAAAATGAACGATTACCTGATTGTTTGGGCTGACAAGGATACCCTTCAGGCAGGGTTGCACACCAATTTTAAACTCTCCGCGGCAGGCGAGAATGTAGTTTTGCTGACTCCTGCACAGGAAGTGATCGATGAGGTTAAATTTCCATTGGATTCACTTGAACTATCATATGCCCGAATTCCTAACGGAACCGGAAGTTTTGTCTGGAGTACTCCAACTTTTAATTCTGTAAATAAATGATCAAAATGATGAAAACACTTGCAAGAATTTTACCCTTTCTGGCTCTTATGCTAATGATTAACCTGAATTTGTCGGCTCAGACCAAAGTGCAGGAACCAAAGATTAAAAGTGTCGTTGTTAATGAAGAACAGGAGTTTGGGAAAGGGGCTGCAAAGCCTCAGATAGAGTCGGAAACAAATTATGATCCCGCCGGAAATGTGATTGAAGAAAAGGAATACAAGGATGGGAAGATGACTTCACATGTAAAAAATGAATACGATTCGAACAACAACAAGACCAAAGTCACCGAACTGGATGAATCGGGCCGTATTCTGAAATACACGGTTTACAAATACGACAAGAATTTGCGTATCGAAAAACAGGTTTACGGATCCAATCAGAAATTAAAGTCTAGGAAAACGTATCAGTATAAGTTCTATTAGGGTTTAAGAAATCTACTGTCACTCATCCAGTCGACCATTCGTTGCGGCCAGGTGTTTATGGTTTTAAGAGTCGATCGGTCGCCCATATTGAATGCATGTTTCCCTTTTGAAAGGAGTATTGCTTCAACCGGAACTTTCGCGTCCCTGAATTTTTGAAGTAGTTCCATGGTCACTTTATCACAACCGTACTCATCGTCGTTGGCACAAATCAGAAATGCAGGAGGAGCATCAGAAGTTATTTTCTCAGGAACTTTGCCACCGGGATATACCATCATCTGGAAGTTTGGCCTTCCATTGATCCGGTCAATTAAATCAGGTGCTTTCGGGTCACCATCGCCATTATCAAAAGCAACCATCATCACAACTGCTCCTCCGGCTGAAAAGCCCAGCATTCCGATACGGTTCGGATCAATTTGGAATTCTTCCGCACGGCTCCGAACCAAACGAATGGCCCGGTAAGCATCCTGCCGAACATTTTCCGGAGTATATGGAGAATCCTCCTCACCTGGCAAGCGGTATTTTAAAACAAATGCAGCAACTCCAATCGAGTTGAAGAATTCGGCAGCCTGTTTTCCTTCAGCATTATACACCAACTCGCGAAATCCCCCGCCCGGAGCCACAATTACCGCACAACCATTGGCTTTTTCCTTCGAAGGCAGGAATGCAGTAACGGACGGATTATTGATACTTCGAACCCAATAGTCCTTTGCCTGTTCCGGAATATCTTTTCGATTTTCGAAGCCAGGAGCGCCGTTCTTCCAAAGCGGAATTACTTCGGATTGAGTTTGTGCCTGAGCAAATAAAGGCAGCAAGAGAATGAAAAGCAGTTTTAATGTTGAGGTTCGCATGATGTTTAGGTTTATGATTTAAATCTAAAAAAATATCTTTTAAAAGACATCCAACGGCATTAATTATTCCTTTATCGCTTTTATGATTGATTTATTTAACCATCCTGACATTATATCTTCACAAGTCCAATTATTCAAACTAACAGCTATTTTTAATCAGTCAGCCCAACAAATATCAAATTTGTTGGGCTGACTGATTAAAAAGCAAGAAATGAATATTCCTTATTTAGCTACTGATCTCAGGTATTCAACCACTGATCTGGCTTGGGCTTGGCTTAACCCGGGGTCAGTCATCACTATATTGTTGTACTTAACGATCAGCGCTTTAATATACGGATCTGTTTTTTGCATCGTGGATGTGTTTAAAAGCAAATTCATGATGAACTCAGGAGCCCTGTCTTTGGCAATATTTCTGAGAGGTGGACCAATCTTCAACTGATCCAATTCGTGGCAAAGAAAACATGTGTTGGTGAAAATAGTTTTTCCCTGACTTACCATTTTGGCATCAATGGGGCCAAGTGTTACACTTTTGATAGGGCCAACACCCAGATTTTTATTGTCATATTTCGGTTGGGCTATAGTGGCACCTATGCAAAGAAAGAATGTAACGGCCAAAGAAAAAATTGAAATGATACGTTTGTTTTTCATGGTATATAAAAATTAAAAATTAAACCAGGCTAAAAGGTAAATGGTATTGTTATGAGCTGCATTTCTACCCGCTCCATCATAATTAACAGAGCTACCATCAAATTTGTTGTACGCAACATACTGAATTGAAAATTTGGTATTGTACCAGGGCAGGTATTCAACTTGATAAATGAAGCCACTGCTGTTTGGTTTTCCGGTAATACTGCCTACAACGTCAGCATCTTCAGAACCCGAAGAGTTAAAATAACCTGCTGTTGCACCCAGACCATTTTTAAAATACAGGTTTCCGTCAAGTTTATAAGAACTAAAATCAAAATTATTGACTGACGAGTTTCGGCTTTCATTTTCTTTTATCAGAGATGAATGCAACGTGAAGGAGCCGGCATTGAAAGTGCGTGCATACGAGAGATCAAGACCAACATCTGTAAAGTTGTCCATTTCACCCGTAACACCACTTATGTAATGCTTGGATGAAATTCCAAAAGTACCGAGTTCCGCATAATTATTACCCCAGGTGTGTTGCAGCGCTACCCGCCAATAGGGGGCAACTCCTTTTATGGTCATCTCACTTGTTGAATCTGCGGGATTGGGTAAGCCTTGCGGAGAAGACCGGTAAAGTGTTAATTCGGTATATAAGAAGTTATTAAATAGGGAATAAGCCCCTAAACCTGCGACCTGCATTCCAAGGTTCTCAATAATTGTTGATTTTGCCGGAGAATTGGCGGATTCAGATGCTCCGGAAGGAAATCCCCATGCCGGTGTTGAGTTCCAGCCATCCTGTACTGTTGGATTATTGTTTAACGTAATTCCATATAGCAGGCTCTTTGTCCCAACACTTGTTTGATTGGCATATCTGATTTCGGCATTATCCATTCCAAAGCTTTGTCCATCATAAGTAGTTTGAATAAAGGTGCCGATGTGCGGGGTTATCTGCCCTGCATAGAACAAACTTAACTGCTGAGGAAAAGCAACGGAATTGTTTTGAATACCGTCTGCTGCTTTTGACATACTGGTAAAGGAGGTTTGCACCATGGCCGATAAAGGTAAAAAGCTGAGCAATTTCAGCCGGGTTACTTTATCACTGTCTGTTTTGGAATCAATGGTCTTCATGATGGTCATGGTATATCCATTCATTTTAAACTGACGTCCAAAGGGAGTTAGTTCCGGAAACGAATAATGACAGGCAGTGCACGACATTCCGGTTTGTCTGGCAAAACTAGGCAGTGCTTCTGCTACGCCAGCATTTATAAGAGACACAAGCAAGATAATTAACACCTTCTGAATGTTAATTTTTGCTTTGGAAGTTCCATTACTTTTTATTGAACTCATAGAGTCACTACATCTTTCCATTCGTACAAATCTTTTCATTTTAAATGTTTTAACGTTATCAATAAAAAAATTGTTAGAAACTGTTTAAATTTCATTCATTTTGATTTTTCGGGTTACCCCGAACCCTGAAGGAAGCCCGAAAAATCAAAAAATCACCCTTTAGGGTAGGGGTAAATTTTTTGATTTTGGCATAATTTCAAATTTTAAACAGTTTCTTATCATCTGTAAGAGTACGAATAATTTGAGATAAATATTTTCTAGACTGTAGTCTTAACATCGCATTAACAAAAAATGGATTTCATCTTTATACAGTTGTATAAGTTTGAAGCTATTAATTTCCATTTTTTATCAACAACTCTTCTTTCAGGGATACGAATTGATAACTTTACCTTTCCTGAATATCCGGCTTCAGAAATTAGTAATTTATGACTTAATTCGTTGGCTATGATTCCTTTTACTCATTTACATGTACACTCTCAATACTCTATTCTGGATGGAGCGGCCAGTGTTAAAGGTCTGATTGCGAAAGCTAAAAACGATGGAATGACCGCCCTTGCTTTGACCGACCATGGCAATATGTTTGGAGCCAAAGAGTTTTACGATGTGTGCAAAAAGGAAGGAATTAAACCAATTCTAGGTTGCGAAACATACGTGGCAGAAACTTCACGCCACAGCAAGAAAGACGCGAAGGTTGACCGTTCAGGTTACCATCTTATTGTCCTGGCCAAAAATCTGGTTGGTTACCGCAACTTACTCAAACTGGTGTCGGCTGCCTACACCGAAGGTTTTTACTACAAACCCCGGATCGATAAGGAATTGCTCGAACTGCACCACGAAGGTTTGATTGTTTCATCAGCCTGTCTGGGAGGAGAAGTTCCTCAGCACATTATGGCTGGAAACCTGAACGATGCCGATGATACGATTCAGTGGTTCAAGTCAATTTTTGGCGAAGATTTTTATCTCGAATTGCAGCGACATCCTTCCGAATTGCCCGAAATGAGGAGGAATGTGTACGAAAATCAGGTTTTGGTGAATGCCAAAATTCTGGAGTTGGCCAAAAAACATGAGGTGAAAGTAATCTGCACCAATGATAGCCATTTCATCAATCAGGAAGATGCCGACGCGCACGATTTGCTCATCTGTCTCAATACCGGTAAGGATTTGGACGATCCAACCCGGATGCGGTACACCAAGCAGGAGTGGTTTAAAACCACCGCCGAAATGAACACACTGTTTGCCGATGTGCCTGAAGCTCTTTCCAACACACAGGAAATTACAGATAAGATTGAAGCTTATGAGCTGAATTCATCGCCTATTATGCCTGTTTTCCCGATACCTGAAGATTTTGGGAAACTGGAAGATTACCGGCTTCGCTATACCGAAGAAATGTTACTGGAAGAATTTAGCGAGGAGTGGTTCAATAATATTGGCGGATATGACAAAGTGGTAAGGGTAAAGCTTGAGTCGGATTATCTCGCTCATCTTTGCTGGGAAGGGGCCAAACCACGATACGGAGAACCATTTTCAGAAGAAATAACAGAACGGATCGAGTTTGAATTGAACACCATCAAAAAGATGGGTTTCCCGGGGTATTTTCTGATTACACAGGATTTTATCAACGAAGCCCGTAAAATGGATGTTTTGGTTGGTCCCGGCCGTGGTTCGGCTGCCGGATCGGTGGTTTCGTATTGTGTGGGTATTACCAACATTGATCCGTTGAAGTACGATCTGCTGTTCGAGCGGTTCCTGAATCCTGACCGTATTTCTATGCCTGACGTGGATATCGATTTCGATGATGATGGTCGTCAGAAAGTACTCGATTATGTGACCAACAAATACGGGAAAGATAAAGTGGCTCACATTTGTACCTTCGGAACAATGGCTACTAAAATGGCGATTAAAGATGTTGCACGGGTTTTGAAACTTCCGCTTTCGGAAGCCGACCGCCTGACCAAGCTGGTTCCGGATACTCCAAAAATGAATTTCCTGACTGCATTTAAAGAAAGTCCGGAGCTGAGACAGGAATTGAAATCGACGAATGAATTGATTCAAACAACCCTGAAATTTGCCCAGACGCTGGAAGGTTCTGTGCGGCAAACCGGTGTTCATGCCTGCGGAATCCTGATCAGTCGCGACCCGCTGACCGACCACATCCCTGTTATGTTCTCGAAGGATGACGAAAATCTGCTGACAACTCAGTATGACGGAAAATTTGTGGAAGGAATCGGTTTGTTGAAAATGGACTTTTTAGGACTGAAAACCCTCTCCATCATCAAGGAAACAATCGAAAATATTAAACTTTCGCGAGGAATTACAATCGATATGGACAATCTTCCGGAGAACGATCCGCTTACCCTGGAGCTTTTCAGTAATGGCGATACTACCGGCATCTTCCAGTTCGAGTCGCCCGGAATGAAAAAACACCTTCGTAACCTGAAACCCAACCGTTTCGAGGATTTGGTCGCCATGAACGCCCTTTATCGTCCGGGACCAATGGAGTACATTTTGTCATTCATCAAACGAAAACATGGTCAGGAAAAGATTGAGTACGATAGTCCTTTGATGGAACCTTACCTGAAAGATACCTATGGAATTACCGTTTATCAGGAACAGGTTATGCTCCAATCTCGGGCACTTGGCGGCTTTAACCGTGGCGACTCCGACAACCTGCGAAAAGCCATGGGAAAGAAGCAAATTGAAACGATGAACAAGCTGAAAGAGAAGTTTCAAATTGGGTGCATGAATAATCCGAAGTTTATCGAAGGCTGTCTGGAAGGAAATAAAGATCCGGAAAAGCTGATCGATAAAATATGGAAAGACTGGGAGGCATTTGCCAGCTATGCCTTCAACAAATCGCATTCGGTTTGTTATGCTGCTGTGGCTTACCAAACCGGTTATTTAAAAGCACATTTTCCGGCTGAATTTATGGCGGCCAACATGAGCCGGAACCTCAGCAACATTACCGAAATTTCGAAGCTGATGGAAGAATGCAAGCGAATGAAAATGAACGTTCTAGGGCCTGATGTGAGTGAAAGTTACACCAAGTTCACCGTAAACAAAGCCGGAAACATAAGGTTTGGAATGGCTGCTGTTAAAGGTGTGGGTGAAGGAGCAGTTCAGGATATCATTAAAGCCCGTAAGGGAGGCACTTTTAAAGATATTTATGATTTTGTGGAACGGGTAAATCTTCAGTCAGTCAACAAAAAGAACATCGAAGCATTGGCTATGGCCGGGGCATTCGATTCGTTTAAAAAGCATACACGAAGCCAGTTTTTTGCTCCTGATGATAACGATCTGACTTTTACCGAAAAGTTGATTCGGTACGGTAACAAGATGCAGTATGAGAGCAACAATGTTCAGCCTTCGCTCTTTGGTGAAATTATGTCGGGTCAATCGGTTCAAAAGCCCGAACCTCAGCCTGTTTCAGAATGGGCCGATCTGGTTTTGCTTGAAAAAGAGAAAAGCCTGGTGGGAGTTTACCTTACTTCGCATCCGTTGGACAAATATAAAGTTGAAATTGAAACGCTGGCGACCAAAGATGTTACATTTAAA
>Ga0079306_1001517_pt1 | contig 15135 bp, 12 predicted proteins | sample Methanotroph_Enr_FD_79181 | JGI IMG/M metagenome (GOLD analysis project Ga0079306, IMG submission 79181) | Enriched soil microbial communities from Old Woman Creek wetland in Ohio, USA - Methanotroph_Enrichment_5 | ecosystem: Environmental > Terrestrial > Soil > Wetlands | place: USA: Ohio...
GGCGCAGCTGTGGTTGCGTTGACTATCGACGAGACTGGCCAAGCCCGTGATGCCGAGTGGAAGGTTCGCGTTGCCAAGCGACTCATTCATGACTTGACCCAGAAATGGGGTCTTAGAACAGGCGACATTTTAATCGACTGCCTCACCTTTCCTATGGCGACAGGGCAAGAGGAGACAAGAAGAGATGGCCTAGAAACGCTCAATGCGATTCGCGCCATTAAGACAGAGTTTCCCGATGTGAATACGACGCTCGGGGTCAGCAACGTCTCCTTCGGCTTGAATCCCGCAGCTCGAGTAGTTCTTAACTCTGTCTTCCTTCATGAAGCCGTGGAGGCCGGAATGGACTCCGCCATTGTTCACCCGTCGAAAATTACCCCGATGGCTCGAATCGATGCGAAGCAACGCGAAGTCGCCCTGGATCTGATTTATGATCGGCGACGTTTTGAAAATGGTGAGTGTGTTTATGATCCGCTCTCGCTGTTTCTCGAACTTTTCGAGGGCGTAGAGATCGCCTCATCTCGCTTAACGAGAGCCGCTGAGCTGTCAGCACTGCCGTTGACTGATCGACTGACTCGGCGAATTATCGATGGTGAGAAAATCGGCCTTGAAGCAGATTTGGAATCAGCCTTAGCCGAAGGCATGAAACCGCTCGACATCATCAACACTTTCTTGCTGGAGGGCATGAAGGTCGTGGGAGAGTTATTCGGCAAGGGAGAGATGCAATTGCCCTTCGTTCTTCAAAGCGCGGAGGTCATGAAAACAGCGGTTGCCTACCTCGAACCTTTTATGGAGAAAACCGGAGATGATGGACGCGGAGTTATGGTTCTCGCCACCGTGCGAGGGGATGTTCACGACATTGGCAAGAACCTCGTTGACATCATCCTTTCCAACAACGGCTACAAGGTTGTCAACATCGGAATCAAGCAGACAATCAACCAGATTATCGACGCTGCCAGCGATTCCAATGCCGACGCAATAGGTATGAGCGGTCTGTTGGTTAAATCGACCGTGATCATGAAAGAGAATCTCGAAGAGATCACGTCCCGAGGACTCGATAAAAGATGGCCGATCGTCCTTGGTGGAGCTGCTCTGACTCGCGCGTATGTTGAGCAAGATCTAGCTAGCCAATTCCCCGGTGAAGTGCGCTATGCCAGGGATGCATTCGAAGGTCTTCGACTCATGGATACGATCATGGCGATCAAACGCGGCGAACCCGGCGCTGCCTTACCTCCCTTGCGCGAAAGGCGAGTACGGGCAGTTCCGACAGAGGATGTAGTCAAAGAAATTGACACAAAAAGAAGCGATGTTGCCACGGATATAGATATCCCAACACCGCCTTTCTGGGGTAGCAGAATTATTAAGGGCGTCCCGCTTGCTGACTACTCGGGAATGCTTGATGAGCGTGCGCTCTTTGTTGGACAGTGGGGTTTGAAAGGCGCACGAGGCGAGTACGAGGTCATGGCCGAAAACGAGGGTCGTCCAAGACTGCGTTCCATTCTGAGTGAAGCCCTGTCCCAAGGTTGGCTCAACGCCGCAGTGGTATACGGATACTTTCCCTGTGTAAGCGAAGGGAATGACTTGATTATTCTTCACCACGAAGGTCCGCTCAAAGGTCAAGAACGCACCCGCTTCACATTTCCTCGTCAATCGCGCGATCGTCGATTGTGCATTAGTGATTACTTCGCAGCCAAGGACTCTGGACACACCGACGTTGTCGAATTTCAGATAGTCACCATGGGTTCGGCTGTAAGCGAGGCGACCGCCAAGTTGTTTGCCGCAAATCAATATCGCGAGTATCTCGAACTCCATGGCCTCTCAGTTCAACTCACTGAAGCTCTCGCAGAGCACTGGCACGCACGAGTAAGAGAGGAACTCAATTTCAGGAATGAGGATGCACCTGAACTTCAGGCGATACTGGATCAGGGTTATCGTGGTTCACGCTACTCATTTGGTTATCCAGCATGCCCTGATCTCGAGCAGCAGGTCCAACTCTGCGAATTATTGGAGCCGGATCGGATCGGGGTCGAACTCTCTGAGGGATTCCAACTGCATCCCGAACAGTCGACTTCGGCCATCATTGTTCACCATCCTGAAGCTAAATATTTCAATGCTAACTAAGACCTCATTCGAGCCAATCACATGAATCCATTCTTCTCTGCAGTGCTTTTCGATATGGACGGCACTTTGGTCGATACGGAGCCAATGTGGCTGGCTTCTGAAATCGAATTGATGCGTCGTTTTGGATATGAGTGGACGCAACAGGATCAGGCGCACTGCCTGGGAGGGCCACTCGACCGAGTCGGCCGATACATGTTCGAGCTCGCGGGAAATGTCCAGTCACCAGAATGGTTCACTCAAACACTCATTTCCTTGACTGAAGCCAATCTCCGACACGGCGCCTCGTTAATGGAAGGAGCCCAGGAATTGATGTCCTTGTGTGAGGGTCTAGCTCTTCCCATGGCCCTGGTCTCGGCGAGTCCTCGTGTCTTGGTGGATGCCGTTCTTGAGAATTTGAAAGACCATAACTTTCTTATTTCCATCTCATGTGACGACGTCACCAACGTCAAACCTGATCCGGAGGGATATCTCGCCGCCGCAAGGTTCCTGAACGTTCCAATCAGAGAGTGCTTGATCCTTGAGGACTCTGCGACGGGCGTCGCGGCGGCCAATGCGAGTGGGGGATTGGTCGTTGCCATTCCGCATCTTGTACCGATTGCGCCAGATAATCGTGTCCATGTCGTGTCCTCTGTCGGCGATCTGACGGCCGAAGTGCTTCAGAGTCTCTACGTGAGGTTCAATTCCTAGTCGTTGAAGGCTGGACAGATATTCTTGAATGAGCACCAATCACAGAGCTTAGAAGGTCTCGGTGTCCATTTGTCGTCACGAATTGCTGTTGCGATCTCGTCAGCTATTCGGACAAGGATCTTCTCCGTCGCCAGCAAGTCCGCTTCCTTTGGGTTATTGCGGAGAAGTTGTGCACTTCCCAGGTAAATCAATTGAAGGAGTCTTGGAATCACGCCGTAATTTCGCCAGTAGATAAAGGCATACACTCGCAACTGGAATAACGCCTTGTCTTCCCATCCTGGTTTAGGGGCCTTTCCTGTTTTGTAATCGATAATTCGAACTTCTCCAGTAGCGGCGACATCTAGTCGATCAACGTAGCCGTGAAGGTAGATTTGCTCATTCAGGTCAATTTCAAGGTGCAATTCGCGATGGGTAGGTTCGAAGGCATTGGGTTCTTCGAGCGAGAAATAATTGTCGAGAAGCGAATTTGCACGATCGATCCATTCTTTGTTGTCAGTGACTAGTGAGGCGAGTTCGGGCTTAGCCTCCATCTGATCACTCCAAAATCGCGGGAGCATCTCCCTGGCAGTCTCCGAAGTCCTGTGTGGTATGGGCGAATCAAAGAGTCTCTCCAAGACCGTGTGAAGGAGGGTCCCGCGTTCGGCATCCAGACTTATGGCCTCTGGCAATTGATCGATCGCACGGTATTTATACAGTTGAGGACAATTTGCGAAATCATTAACTCGGCTTGGCGATAACCTGATTTTGCTCATGAGTGGCAAGATACTCCCCAAGACACGTGGGTGTACCTCTAAGATGCTTCCGTGTCTACTCCAGGATTTTTCGCTGCCGGTGATCGCGTTCAACTTACCGATTCAAAGGGCAAGCTTTACAGTTTCACGATCACTCCCAACAAGGAATGGCATACCCACAAGGGTTGGATTACTCACAACGACCTCATAGGCATGCCTGAGGGCTCTGTTGTTGAGACTACGGCAGGACTGAAATTCACCGCATTCAAACCCCTTCTATCGGACTACGTGCTTTCGATGCCACGGGGAGCCACGATCGTGTACCCGAAAGACGCAGCCTTAATTGTTGGCTTTGCAGATATATATCCAGGCGCACGAGTTCTTGAGGCAGGTGTGGGAAGCGGAGCTCTTACGATTTCACTTCTTCGCGCAGTTGGGAAAGAAGGTTTTGTTCATTCTCTCGAGAGACGTGCGGATTTCGCGGAGAACGCTACATCCAATGTGACAAATTATTTTGGTAGGCGACCAGATAATTGGACCGTTGAAGTAGGGTCGGTCCAAGACCAAGCCTTTGATGACATTTTCGATCGAGTCATTCTTGACATGCTGGCGCCCTGGGAATGCATTGACCTCGCAGCGCGAGTATTGCGTCCTGGCGGAGTGTTTCTGGCATATGTCGCAACAACCACACAACTTTCCGCAACTGCAGAAGCGCTCAAGGACGACGGTCGCTTCACTGAACCAGAGAGTTCTGAATCACTCGTGCGAGGTTGGCATCACGAGGGTCTGGCCGTTCGACCCCAACACAGAATGATCGGACACACGGGTTTCCTCATCCAATCAAGACGGATGGCCCCTGGTGTAGAAGTTCTTCCTCGACGCCGACGACCTTCGAAAGGAGGTTATGATGGCATCGCGCAAGAATGAACGATTAATTAACCTGACAATTGCTTTGCTGGCGACTAAGCGATATTTGACCAAGTCGGAAATCTTTCGAACGATTGAAGGATACGAGGGTTCAGCAGAATCGAAAGAGCGAATGTTTGAACGCGATAAAGACGATCTGCGGAGAATCGGAATCGTCATCGACGTGCGAGGGGTGGATCCAGGCTTCGAAGATGAACCGGGATACCGAATTCATCCGGAGACCTACTCGCTCAACCTAGGCGAACTTAACGGTGTCGAAGTCGCACTCCTTTCGCTAGCTGCGGAAGCATGGAGAGGTGCGGCATTGAGCGAACCGGCCCAGAGTGCTCTAGTGAAGTTGCGATCGCTGGGTATCGCATCGGACTTCGACGCCCTTCCCAACCTGGCACCCAGACTTAACGTGACTTCGCCAAACTTCGTGCCATTGACACAGGCGATTGCAGATCGCATAACGGTGACTTTTGGCTACCTTTCCGCGCAGATGCAAGAAGAGGCGCGAACGGTGAATCCTTATGGGTTGGGAAGCAGGCAAGGCCATTGGTACCTAGTGGCTTTCGACAAGGACAGACTGGACATCCGCACTTTCCGCCTAGATCGGTTAGTCGGCAATATTGCGCTTGTATCAAAGAAGAACTCATTTGAAACTGATCCGAGTTTTAATGTACTCACTTATTTAGACTCAACGCTTTTTGAAAAACGTGAAGTGGCGCAAATGTCGATTCGTGCGGGGAGAGGTCATGCCCTTAGGGGGGATGCACGTGTGATTTCCGCCGATGACGAATTTGATTTGTGCGAGATTTCCTACTCTGATGAGTCTAGTTTCGTCGATACCATCCTCTGGCATGCAGATGACGTGATCGTGCACTCACCAGATCATTTACGAAAAAAAGTCGTTTTGCATCTTGAGGCCTTGGTCAGGGCACATGAATAAACCTCTCCCAAGTTCCGGGCTAGAGCGCACGGAGCGCCTTCTCAATCTCGTTCCCTACTTGGCCACGCACCAGGGAATTGCCTTAGACGATCTGGCTCGCGAGTTCTCGGTTACGATCGCCCAACTGACCGAGGATCTCACTACCTTGTGGATGTGCGGATTACCCGGATACACGCCGCTAGAACTGATGGACCTCTCCTTTGACACGGGCGTGGTCACCATCTCTAATGCCGAAACTCTGGCTCGGCCGAGAGTGATGAATCGCGACGAGATACTAGCTCTCGTCTTGGGTCTTGAGACTCTCCAAGAGGACACTAGCCTTGACCACGATCAGCTGACGAAGACGATTTCACAACTTGTTTCGAAATTGATCAACCTCGTAGACGCGAACGTGCAAGCGAAGGTGCAGGTAGGAACCTCAGCTCTCTCTGCGGAGCGCGCACGCCTTGATGCGGCCATCAAGGCACGGCATTCGGTCAGGATTACTTATCATTCGATCTCACGAGACGAGGTATCAGAGCGAGTTATCCATCCATTGGAGTTCTCCTCTGCCAGAGGGTTTGACTATGTACTCGCCTATTGTGAACTGACAAAAACCTACCGAACATTCCGACTAGATCGAATAGTCGATGCGAAACCTATGGTAAGTATTAAGACAGAGCATCATCGAGAATCTTCGACCAATGACGAACAGAAACTTGCAGTGACCTTGCGAGTCCATTCACGGATGCGCGATGTGGCCGAGGGTTTCAATCTCGATCTTGTACCGAGTCAAGCTGATCAGTCTCAGGAACTCCAGGTTGAGACTTTCAGCGCGGATTGGGCTGTTAGGCAAATTATGAGTTTAGGTGGCGAGGTTGGACTTAAGGCTCCCCAAGAGTTGCGGAAGCTACTCCAGGAACGCGCATTACGGGCGTTGCGGGCCTATAAAGCCTAGATTTACCCTTTTGGACTTTGCCTTTAGGGTTTCTGAGGTAGCGTTGCCTCCTGTTGGTTCAACAATCAGTACACCGAAAGAAGAATTAGGAGACTAACGCAATGTTCCTTAGAGAACCCAGCCACATATTGCTTCTTTTGCTCGTTCTCGTTCTACTCTTTGGGGCTAAGCGCTTGCCGGATTCAGCTCGCTCGCTCGCAAAATCTCTGCGAATCTTCAAGAGTGAATTGAAAGAGATTGACAAAGACGAGAAGAAGTCTAACGACGAAGGCGGCACGGAGAAATAACTTTAATGGCGGCCACGACAGGCGGTCGAATGCCGCTATTTGAACATTTACGCGAATTTAGGCGAAGAGTTGTTCGCTCTTCAATTATCATCCTGCTCGCCTCAGGGGTCGGCTGGTATTTCTACAACCAGATCATCGCCACTCTTGCTCTTCCCGTTTGCGACCTAACGCGGGCCAAAGCAATTCAATCGACGCACTGCGGTGCGCTCTATATCAATGGGGTACTGGGTCCCCTCAACCTTCAAATCAAGGTTGCGCTTCTGACAGGCCTCATCATTTCCGCTCCGCTCTGGCTCTACCAACTGTGGGCATTCATCTCACCCGGCTTGCACCGCAAAGAGAAGCGCTATTCGATCCTCTTCCTGGCGGCGGCAACGCCTTTCTTTGCGGCTGGGGCGACGCTGGGTTACCTCATTCTCCCGATGGCCATAAAGGTGCTCTTTGGTTTTACGCCGCACTCACTTACCAACTTGGTCCGCTTCGACGACTATCTCGATTTTGTACTTCGAGTCATTCTGTTGTTTGGATTGGCCTTTGAACTGCCAATATTCCTCATTGCCTTGAACTTGATCGGTTTCATTTCCGGGAAAGCCATCTTGAGGCCGTGGCGAGTCTGGGTCTTTGGAATCACGCTTTTCACTGCGGCCTTCACGCCGACTGGCGACCCGCTCACGATGAGCCTTCTTGCTCTTCCACTTTGCGTATTCTATTTTGGCGCGGGGGGTATCGCATTGCTCGTTGACCGACGAAGAGCAAAGCGTGCCGCAGTTGAAGGATCAGAAATCTAATGTGGGCTATCGTCATCAATCCAATATCAGGAAGAGGCAAGGGCGCCGAATATGGCCGGCGGGTGATGGACTTCTTTGATCACCACGGAGTCCAGTATCGGATGATCACAGGAGCCTCAGCCGAGCATACGACCCGAAATCTCACGACCTTTCTCACGAATGAGAAGGAATGCGCTGGAATTGTCGCCGTAGGCGGAGACGGATTGGTGCATTTGGTACTCCAGCATGTTGCCAACACGTCAATTCCTCTAGCAGTCATACCCGCCGGGACGGGAAATGATTTCTGTCGAACTTTAGGCTGGCCGATGGATAGTGTCGAGGAGATCCTTCGCGGTGTCTTAAACCGCCCTTCAACACGCGTCGACCTGGGACTAGTCGATGGCGAATGGTTTGGCGCAATTTTATCCACTGGGTTTGATTCCCTGGTTAATGAGCGTGCCAACCTGATGAAATGGCCCAAAGGACCGTCAAAGTACAATGTCGCAATCGTCCTTGAATTGCTTGGATTCAAGCCGATGAGTTATGACATCGAGATCGATGGTCAACGATTTTCCACAAAGGCGATGCTCATTGCAGTCGGGAATGGGCAATCGTACGGTGGTGGCATGAAAGTCTGTCCAAATGCCGACCTAAGCGACGATCTTCTTGATGTGATGGTTCTGAGCCCGATCTCGAAGCTCGAATTTTTACGCGTTTTCCCAAAGGTCTATGCAGGGACTCACATCAAGCATCCTGCAGTGAGAATCCTGCAAGGCAAGAGGGTTCGAATCAACTCGCCAGCGATCGCCTATGCCGACGGTGAACGTGTAGGAGTCCTGCCTGTTCAGGCAGAATCAGTGCCATCGGCGCTGCTAACTTGGTTGCCATGACAACTCCTGCCCAGCGTTTTGTGGAATCTTCACAGAGACGCTCGTTTGTCCTCACGACGGAGTTTGCATCCTCGTTTGATTTTCCGTTCGACTCATTTCAGATTCAGGCGTGCAGGGCCATTGAGTCGGGAAAAGGCGTTCTTGTAGCCGCTCCGACAGGTGCTGGGAAAACTGTAATCGGCGAGTTTGCTGCCTTCATGGCCCTAAAGAAAAACCGCAAATGTTTCTACACGACACCGATCAAGGCTCTGTCGAATCAAAAGTATCAAGAATTTGTTGACAGATTTGGGAGTGATCGGGTTGGCCTGCTCACGGGCGACACCAGCATCAATGGCGAAGCCGACATTCTTGTTATGACAACCGAGGTTTTGCGAAACATGTTGTACGCAGGGTCAAGCACTCTTGCAAGCCTGGGTTTTGTCGTAATGGATGAAGTTCACTATCTAGCGGACAAATTCCGCGGTGCAGTCTGGGAGGAGGTCCTCATCCATCTTATGGAAAGTGTGCAGGTTGTCTCCCTATCTGCGACTGTGTCAAATGCCGAAGAATTCGGGGAATGGCTACAGACCATCCGTGGAGATACTGAAGTCATTGTCAGCGAGATTCGGCCTGTACCGCTGTATCAGCATGTTCTCATCGACAACGGACTAATTGATCTTTTCGTTGAAAATGGCAGAGTCAATCCCGAGATACTCAGGCGCGAGAGAGAGGCCTTACGGCGAGTTCGGACGCCCAGAGAACGAGGCAAGAACAAAGACTGGTCAGACGGCGGTCATCGACTCTCACGATCCGAAGTCATCGAGAAATTGCAGCGTGAGAATATGCTTCCCGCGATCACCTTCATCTTCTCCCGACTTGGGTGTGATTCTGCGGTTCGACAATGTCTAGTGTCTGGGATAAAGCTTACAAACTCGGAAGAACGAGCAGAAATTCGCGCGACGGCACTGAAATACACCGAGAACATCGCTCAAGAGGATTTAGAAACGTTGGGCTTTAGCGAATGGCTTGCCGGCCTGGAAAGAGGCATCGCGGCCCATCATGCGGGATTACTCCCGAGCTTTAAGAGCACGGTTGAAGACCTCTTCCAGAAAGGATTGCTCAAAGCGATCTTTGCAACAGAAACTCTGGCACTGGGAATCAACATGCCCGCCCGAACCGTCGTGCTTGAGAAGCTTGTCAAATGGAACGGCGAGGCGCATGTTCCGGTGACACCGGGGGAGTACACGCAACTCACAGGTCGCGCTGGACGCCGTGGAATCGATATCGAAGGCAATGCCGTCGTGCAATGGTCACCAGTTGTGGATTCGGCAACTGCAGCAGGGCTGGCCTCAACGCGCACTTACCCGTTGAGGTCGTCTTTTACGCCGACCTACAACATGGCAATCAACCTCATTTCCCGCTTCGGTCGCGATCGAGCCCGCGGTTCCCTAGAGTCTTCTTTTGCCCAATTTCAAGCAGATCGAGCGGTCGTTGGTCTGACACGGCAAATTCACAAGAACGAGAAAGTGATTGCGGAGTACACAGAAAACGCGCAATGCCATCTTGGCAACTTTGAGCAGTACGCAGCAATCAGACGTGAGATAAAGGCGACCGAAACATTGCTTTCGCACCGTCAGGCCAAGCGGGGATTCGATCCGAAGCAACGCGCCCACATGGAGTCAGAGCTCGTCGGGCTACGTAAGGGATTACGTGGCCATCCGTGCCACTCGTGCAGTGATCGGGAAGATCATGCGCGGCTTGCAGAACGAGCCGATAGATTGAGTCGCGAAAATATCGGGCTACTCTCTCGTGTCGAGAATCGGACTCATGTCATTGCACGTACTTTCGACCACATATGTGATGTCCTCGCCGAACTCGGTTATATCGAGGGCGAGAAAACTCTTCCACAAGGAAAGATCCTCGCCAAAATCTATACCGAGTCCGATCTCTTATTGACTGAAGCTATACGAGAAAACTTGTTTGATAACCTCTCATCGTCCGAATTATTGAGTGTCGTGTCCAGCGTTATTTTTCAAGGTCGCTCTTCCCAGGTTCAGGCGCCACGAATACCGACTGGGAACGTTCAAAGTGCCCTTGCCGAAATAATACGGATGTGGGCGAGATTGGAAGTAATCGAGAAAGGCCACGAGGTCGCAACACAACGAGAACCGGATTTCGGTTTCTGCTGGATATCTTTCCGCTGGGCAAATGGGCATTCTCTCCAGAGTGTCCTCAAAGATTCAGATCTGTCGGTGGGAGATTTTGTGCGCTCGACGAAACAACTCATCGACCTTCTTCAGCAGATTTCGGTCGCTAGCGAGAAACTCAGACCGAAATGTATAGAGGCGATGAAAAAACTGGATCGTGGAGTAGTCGCTTACTTTGGTGGTGAAGCATGACCTTGATGCTCTTGGATAGCGCTTCGCTCTGGTATCGCGCATACTATGGAATGCCCGACACGATGGTTGCCCCCGATGGCACTCCCGTGAACGCGATCCGAGGTTATCTTGATATGACCGCTCGATTGCTCACCATGTACCAACCCAACCGGCTTGTCGCCTGCATAGAGGGGGATTGGAGGCCAAGTTGGCGGGTCTCGCTTTTCCCTGACTACAAAGCCAACAGAGTTGTGGAGGGGAGCGAGGACGAAGAAGAGGAGCCAGACACCCTCGCGCCCCAGATACCCATTCTCTTGGACATCATTGATGCCTTTGGGATCACCGTAATCGGCATTGATGATTACGAAGCCGATGACGTAATGGCATCCTATGCGGTGCAACACGAGGGCCCAGTACGCATCGTTACAGGTGATCGAGATCTCTTTCAGATGGTGGATGATGATCGAAACGTCGCCGTAGTTTATTTAGCTAAGGGACTCTCACAGCACGAACTAGTCGACAAGAAGTGGGTTGCAGAGCGTTATGAGATACCAGGGGATCGCTACGCCCTCTTTGCAATGTTCAGAGGCGATCCATCGGATGGCCTTCCCGGAGTAAAGGGAATAGGCGTTAAGGGAGCTGCCCACATCGCCAATCACTTCCACGACATTGACGACGTCATCGCAGCCGCCGAAAGTGACCATCCGGCCCTTCCGCCTGCTCTAGCAAAGAAGATTCTTGCGGGTCGGGATTATTTGGCAATTGCACCAACCTTAGTTCAGTGCGCTAAAGACATCTCTCTCCCAGACGTATCTCTCAAACTTCCCAAATATCCAAAAGACATGAAGCTCATCCGCGAGATGCAGGAGAAGTACGCGCTAGGCGCCAGCGTCGATCGATTGGTTTCGGCCTTGCAGTGGTGATTGTCCTTTCACTTGTATCGGGATTGCTCGCATATGCCGCTTTCGCACCGATCGGATTCTGGTGGTGTGCGCCAATTTCGCTCGCCATGCTCATCTATCTATTGTCAAAGGAGCCGTTCCGACAGCGCTTTATTGCAATAATCTTTTTTGGTATCGCATTCTTTGGTCCATTGCTGTCATGGAGCAACACCTATGTAGGCGATGTTCCTTGGATAATTCTCACATCTCTGCAGGTCGTCTTGTTGATTCCATTGGCTTTCTTAAGGACTTCGCGACTTTCAGGCATTCTCCTCTTCCCGTCGGCATGGATTGGCATCGAATTCGTGCGCAGCCATTTTCCATTCAACGGATTTGGATGGGGAAGGCTCGCCTTCGGCCAGGCAGATGCTCCCTACGCAGAAATGGCCCGAATAGCGGGTGCGCCTCTGATCGGGTATGTCGTGTCAATGCTGGCTGTCGCTATTTTCCTTGCGGTTAAACGGGATTTTATTCCATCTGGTCTCCTGATCGCCGCAATCGTTATCGGTACCGTTGCGGTGAACTCGACCGCGCCGGCATTGCCAAAGAAGAACTTCTCCTTCGTGGCCGTCCAAGGGGGAGTGCCTTCCCTAGGTTTGGATTTCAATTCTCGCGCCACCATGGTATTTGAGAACCATCTTCGGACGTCTGTGAACTACCTAACCACTCAACACAAAATGCCTGAGGTTGTTTTATGGCCAGAGAATTCGATCGACGTCGATCCCTTCAAAGATGCAATCGTTCGGGATCAACTTCAGTCGGTTGTGGATGAATTCAATATTCCCTTTATCGTCGGTGCGGTCCTTCAACATGGATCGAATTTCCAAAATGCATCCATTCTTTGGAGGCCGTATGTTGGGCCGACGTCAATTTACATCAAGCGCCATCTCACGCCATTTGGCGAGTACATCCCATTACGCTCGATCGCGGAGATTGTTTCCCCTTACGCCAAGAATGTCGTCGATTTCGTGCCTGGTGATCATCTTGTTATCCATCACATTGGTCCGGCCTCGTTTGCTCCGATCATATGTTTCGAACTCCTTGATGACGCTTCCGATCGCGCGATGGCGAAGCAGAGCAATGTCTTTGTGGTTCAAACCAACAGTGCCACCTTTGGACTTTCACCAGAGAGTGACCAACAACTTGGAATAACCCGAATTAGGGCCATAGAGCATCAACGTTATTCAATCAGTGTCGCCACCTCCGGTATCAGCGCCCTCGTAGATCCTCGGGGGAGAGTCACGCATAGGACACGTCAGAACTCAGCAGCAATAATCAATTCCGAGGTGGGATTGAATAATTCCATTTCCTTTGCGGACAAATACGGAGCCTTCCTGGAGATCTTTTTGGTTCTTTTTCCCTTTATCCTTATTTCCTTAGGGCGGCTTAAACGATGGAGAACCTCGAGATGACGATGAAGTCGCTAGTCCTGATTCCCACTTACAACGAAGCCGAGTCCATCGTTTCGCTCGTGACCGATGTGCTGACTCACTTCAAAGACCTGGAAATCCTGATCATTGATGACAATTCGCCTGACGGCACGGCCAATCTGATAAAAAATCTTCACGAACCTAGGGTTCACATCTTGAAGAGAGAACAGAAGAGTGGACTTGGAGCGGCCTATCGAGCAGGCATTGAATGGGCGATGGATCACCCGAACTTCACCCATTATGTGACCATGGACGGAGACGGATCCCATCGAGTCGAGGATCTTCCTCCGATGCTGGCACGGGCTGGCAATGTAGACGTTGTGATGAGTTCACGCTGGATCCCCGGAGGCTCCATCCGGAACTGGCCCAAATATCGACAATTTATCTCCCGGATAGGCACGTCCTACGCACGGCGGGCTTTGAAATTGCCATATAGCGATCTCACGGGCGGCTTTAGAGTTTATTCAGCCCATCTCATCAGATGCCTGAACCTGAATGAAATCTCCTCAGAAGGATATTGCTTTCAAATTGAAATGATTCTGGCTTCCGACGCGGCTGGCGCGACGTTCGCCGAAGTTCCGATCACATTTGTGGAACGCGAATTAGGGCGATCCAAAATGAGCAGGAAGATCGTTGTGGAGGCATTGCGCAAGGTGAGTATCTGGGGTTGGCAGACTCGGTTCGGCTCTAACGCCGATAAGTTACATTATGTTAAGTAAGGATAGGGTTGGCTGGTTCTCCCTATCCTCCGCTGGCTAGGCGTAATCCTCGATCGGTGGGCAGGCACAGACCAGGTTTCTATCCCCATAGGCCCCGTCAATTCGACCCACGGTTGGCCAGTATTTCCCACGCCGTCCGATGATTTCGCCAAGGTGCATCCCTTGAGGAAAACCGGCAACCTCGCGCGAGTACGTGTACGACCAATCGCTCGAAGAGATCTTCTCGCTGGTGTGGGGCGCATTGGCAAGTGGTGAATTTTCGTGGGAGTAAACACCATTGGCAACATCCTGGATCTCTCCATAGATCGCAATCATGGCGTTGATGAACCGGTCCAGTTCGACGATGTCTTCGCTTTCCGTTGGCTCCACCATGAGGGTTCCTGAAACCGGAAAACTCATGGTCGGAGCATGGAAGCCGTAATCCATCAATCGTTTGGCCACATCGTCGACAGTGACACCCGTCTGCTTCGTTATCTCGCGAAGGTCGAGGATGCACTCGTGGGCGACCAAGCCCCCTTCCCCGCTGTAGAGCACTGGGTAGAAATCCCGTAGTTTTCGGGCGATGTAGTTAGCCGACAAGATTGCCACCTCAGTGGCATGAGTGAGGCCGGCGCCTCCCATTAATCGGATGTATGCCCAGGAGATAGGCAGGATGCTCGCCGAGCCAAAAGGCGCGGCGCTAACAGGACCAGGTCCCGTCGTCGGGCCCGCAAGCGCATCGAGTGGGTGGTTTGGAAGGAATGGCGCAAGATGTGCGCGAGAGATAACCGGCCCGACACCTGGTCCCCCACCTCCGTGAGGGATGCAGAAGGTCTTGTGCAAATTCAAGTGCGAAACGTCAGCGCCGAATTTTCCTGGCTGCGCAAGCCCAACCAACGCATTCAAGTTCGCACCGTCAACATAAACCTGCCCACCGGCATCGTGGACCATCGCGCAGATCTCGCCGATCGCGGTCTCGAATACACCGTGAGTGGATGGGTAGGTAACCATCAACACTGCAAGCTCTTTTGCATGCTCGGCAATCTTGCTTCGCAGGTCATCAAGGCTGACATTGCCGTGCTCATCACAGGCAACGACGACGACCTTCATCCCAGCCATCACAGCACTAGCTGCGTTTGTGCCGTGAGCACTTGATGGAATCAAACAGATTCGACGATGCTGTTCATTATTCGAGTCATGGAAATTGCGTATAGCTAGCAGGCCCGAGAACTCGCCTTGGCTTCCGGCATTTGGCTGCAACGACACTGCATCGTAGCCCGTGATGGAAACGAGCCATTGCGAAAGTTGAGATATGAGTTCGCGAGAACCTTCACTTTGATAGACAGGTGCGAATGGGTGCAACGATGAGAATTCGGGCCACGTTATCGATTCCATCTCGGTGACGGCGTTGAGTTTCATCGTGCAGGAACCCAA
>Ga0079306_1001519_pt1 | contig 15132 bp, 11 predicted proteins | sample Methanotroph_Enr_FD_79181 | JGI IMG/M metagenome (GOLD analysis project Ga0079306, IMG submission 79181) | Enriched soil microbial communities from Old Woman Creek wetland in Ohio, USA - Methanotroph_Enrichment_5 | ecosystem: Environmental > Terrestrial > Soil > Wetlands | place: USA: Ohio...
AACGCTATCGCTGGCCGGGGTGAGTGCGTAGTTAATGCCGGGAGTTGCGATTACCGTTTGTGTGTGCTCAAAACCGGGTGTGGCCGCCATCGAGGACAGCGAGGCGGGATACTGCCCCGTTTGTTTCTTAAAGCGGTCAATGTCTCTGGCAATTTGAGTAACCGACTCATACCGGTTAATACCGAGTTCGGTTTGAAGTAGACGTTGACCATAAAACAGTTGGGTCCAGGCCATTGTGAAATTGGGAAAAGCCAATGCAAGCACAATGTATAAAGCGGCCACGCACAGATCCTCAACTTACGGGTTGAACTGCAAGGTTAACGTCATGGTGCCGTCTGTAGCGGCCGCGGTGTATTGCACATGACCGGATGATACGGCGGTTGTGCTATCAAACGGTGTGCCGGCGACATTCGCATGAGAGGTATAAATGGCTTGTACCACGTCCGCAGGGACTGAGGCGAAAACTACGTTCAGCAGCCGTTGTCCATTGACAACCGATGATGTCAATGTCACCGGAAAGCCATCAATGGTATAAGCGCCGGCCGTGCCGACTGCCGGCGTAGTCGTGATGACGGCCATGTTCGACATCGGTTTTATGCCGATCAGAGACATGGTAGTCGCGTAGTTGGATAAGATAAGCCCTGCCGGATTGTTGCCGACCATGACCGCATCCAATGCCGTGTTGCCTGCGGCAACGAGTGGTGTTGAGGCGACGGATACAGGGACGCCTGTTTGTTGAACGATTGTGGTCCAGGATGTCGTGATTTTTTGAGCCGCGTCGTAGAGTGTTTTAGCTCTGACGCCGCTCGACGAGTTACCGAAAACGCTGTATGCCAGCATGCCTAATATGCCGGCAATAATGGTGGCTACCAGCATTTCCGGTAAGTTGAAGCCGGCTTGAGATTTAAGGTTAAGTGCTTTCATGGTTTTTCCTTTTTGGGGGTTAATGAACGTGATTTGGGCGTGACGGGAGAAATAACTCGGGTATGTCTTCAATGGTAATGATGCGCCGATGCGCCGCTGTGTCGGTCGGTATTCCCTGCATCAAAACTTTCAGGAATGTGATTTTTCCAGAACCGGTTTCGCCAGCCACTACATTAGTTGCTTTATTTTTAAGGTTAGGTGTTTGCATGGCTTATAAAACGTGAACCGATATTTCAACGGAATAGTTCCCCACTTTTAAGGTGCTGGATTCGTCGTCCTCTAGTGTCAATACTTGATTGTTGTCTACCTTACCTTTTAGATCGGCAATTCTTGCAGACACGACGGTTTTAATTCGATTATCGCTTTGCAACTCAGGAGTGACATTCAATCTGATGCCTGTTTCTAAAATGCTTGGGATTAACATTTCAGTTTGACCGTTGGTGGTGTTATTGCTTTCTATCTTGCCTACATAAGTGGTTTTATTAACCGATGAAAAGAGCGCCGCGAATCCGCTCATCGTCGGCAATTGGCCGGTTGTAATTTGCTCACCTGTGCTGTTTAACACACGATAGCTGACAATCATGTTTTTATTGCCATTACACGGAACAGGCCTGGAACTCTGTTCCAGGGATGGTGTGTCGATTTGCATAGATAAAACTTTATTTTTTTTAAAATCGATCAATTCGTGCGTTTCTTCGAAACACTGACCACCTTCTTTAACGATTCGTACCCCTGTTTCATAAGAGCCTTTCTTAGTTAGGCATTCTTCAGGTTGATCCTTGTTTTTGATGCAATGTACAGTCGCATCGTATTCATGTTTTTGGATTCCGGTATTGGGTTGATTTGCATGTACAGAATTAGCAAACAGACTCAATACGACAATTTTCAATATATTGTTCATGTTGTCGATTTTCATGATTGTTTCCTTTTGGTTGAAGTTATTGTTAAAACGAAATAATGACGTTGTTTCCGGCGGTGATGCCATCCGGAATGGATGCGGTTGAAACGCTTTGATGAATCCGCAACGCCGCATAGTGGGGCGGCGACAGTGCGCCCGAAAAGGTTGGGTCATAATCCCGGCAATATTCGACTCGCCCGCCCCAGGCAGTAACGCCGTATTCGGACTGCCCTAGCCCGAGCTGCGGCAAAACATTCACTGACGCGAAGTTCAGCGGATACCAGCCGTCATAACATCCCATATTGGCGGCAGCATTAGCGCCGGACAAACTCATTGCGCCGGTACCGGTCGGCGCAATGAACCAATCCGTCGTGTCGCCAGGCGCAGCGCCTAATCTTTTTTGATTGTAGGCGTCCAACAATTTCGACCGGACTGTCAGCAGCCGCGACACAGTTAGCTCAAGCATTGATTCCTGAAGCGGGAGTGTAGACGCATAGGCTGTTCCGAAATCCGGCGCTACGGCGGCCCAAGATGCGTAATTGCTCGATGTCAGCATTGGACTTGCACCGGGTGGCGTCGTAGTGGCGCAGGAGTCGTTGATTCCGCAGCCGGTTTGATAAATGACGCCAAAATCATAGGTCAGCGTGACTAAAGGGCCGCTACGGATATAGAGCGGCATCTGCTTGGTTAAGCCCTGCACCAGTTGATACGCGCGGACACGATGGGCCGCGAAATTATCATCGTTGGCTTCGGGCAAACTCACGTTTTGTTGCTGGATAAAGGTTTGCAACGCGATGTCCGCACTGGTGCCGCTGTTCATATTAACGACCGACGAAACGTAGCCGCCGCCTGAATACGGCGTAGGCAATTGGCCTAATACCGATTCGTTTTTTGCCCACAGCAACAACGCACGGGAAATCGATTGGTTGTTTATAAGCTGCACCTGGTTATACGTCGCCCGGAAGATTGAACCGTTCATAGAATTTGATGACGAGGCAATTATCGCCAAGACGCCGACGAGCAATGCAGCAATAAGTATTTCAGGTAGTGTGAAGCCCGATTGTCTGTTTAGCCTGTTCATGCGTTGTGCTTCCTTACGTGGACGTGCAGAGCAAAGTAATACGTTGAGAAATGTTTTTTCGTGTCTTTTCGACCGAAGATGCCGCTCATATATTCAATATCCATCAGTCCGGTAATGCCGGAATGGCCGGTATTGCTGTCGTCCTCAATCTGCCCGCCGACAATAATCAAATCGCCGTCGCGCAGAAGAGCCTCGCCCGAATATTTTTGATTGGAAATGACTGGTAGATCAGTTGTGACCTGTTGAGTCGAATTGCCTTGTGTCAGGTATTGCGTCAACGGTTGCGTACCGGTTTGAATATCTTGATTCAGGCTGATTTGCGCTCTAACCAGGCCTGATGCTGTATCGTAACGTGGATAAATACGCAGATCGATACCGGTATCAATCGGAATCCATTCGTTTTGGGTGGCCGTGGTGGCGCTGCCTACCCCACCGCTGGCTGCTGTTTGCCCAGGCTTGTTGTAATAGTGGCGCTCTGTTTTTTTAAACTCTCCAGGAATGCCGGAACTTGTCGCCAAAACCGGTTTTTGTACAATGTCGATATGTCCAATGTTGGACAAATAAGCATTGAATACCTGAAGCTTGTTGGCGGCCGATACAATGCCGACCATCGGCATTGCCGATGCAAAAGCATTGCCGGCGGTGGCCGCGAGGGCTTGGGTCGTGGACGGTAGCGCCACATTCACGCCGCCAAGCGTGTTATTCGTAACGACAGCGCCATACTGGCCGTGCGCGAAACTAGCGAACGCGGCCACATCCAGACCTTCCAGGGTTTCGGCGTCGGTCGTCAAATGGACAATTTCCCCTGTAAATTCGACGACAGTGTTGTATTGTTCTTCAATTCGATGAAAATATTCGGTGAAACTGTCTAACAGCCAGCGCGGTGCGCGGATCGTGACAGCGCCCGTTTCCGGATTGATGGAGTAATTCCCCATTGTCTGAGTATCGTATAAAGCGCTTTTCCCTGAAGCGTCGGCATTAACTACGGGGGTTGCGCCGGGTTTAGGTAGATTTATGTTGGCTAATTCAGACGGTTGTTCGGTCGCGTTTGGCATAACGGGCTGCACTGAAACCATAGAAGCCATTGCCTTTCGATTCGGGACTAGGACCGTCAAGCGTTGCCCTATCTCAATCCCTAACGACCTCCAGAATTGGTCTGACGCAATAATGCTGTTGCCATGCGATGTGCCAGACATATTGCTGCCAGTTCCGCTACTGGTGTTTCCAGTTGTGCCTTGCCCTTGTTGCTGGCCGCCATAAGCGCCTGAAGATTGGCCCAATCCGGATGACTGAGAGCCTTGGCTACCTTGACCGGTTTGCAAGCCTGACGTTCCGCTTCCACCCATTTGGCCCGACGATGTACCACCGCCTTCGGTACCGCCGCCGAAATATGTTTGTCTATTGCCGAGATTAAGGTAAAAGGTTTTTGATGCTACTGGGGTGATCGTAACGTATTTGCCTTCGGCATTAACCGTGAAGTCTAGCCCCATCGCGCCGAACAGGATATTCAAGGCTGTTTCGGCATCAACGTCTTTGACGCCGAAACCGCTATACACATGGTTATCGAGATCCGTTGCCGAGGTGATATTGACACCCTTTTTCTTTAGCATCCTTACCAACTCGACGGCTGAAATCGGTTCATCAATATCGAGCGTCACGCGAATACTTCTTAGCCAGGCATTTTGCGCCTTGAGTTGTTCGGCAGCACTTAATTGTTCGACTCCGCCATACGCTTGGTTATGCGCAACAACCGTTTCTTTGCTTGCCAGCTTTGAACGCATATTATCTCGCGCTTGGTCTTGATCGTGCTTGCCTTGCTCTTGAAGTGGCGCACAAGAAATCAGCGCTACTATAAGCATCGGAGCTGCAATTCTTTTGTAGTGCATTACTCGTTCCCCTTTAGTGTTACCGCCACGATTTTGTTGGCGTATGTGTCGAATTGAAGCTTAAGTTTGTCGGAGACTGATTCGGCAAGTGTGCGCAGGTCTTCATCTAATGTTTTGCCGGCAATCAAGACTGGGTATTTCAACGAGTATTTTCCGGCTGCTTCGTCGATCTTCCATTCGAGCTTATATCCCCAGCGCGAAACGACTTGTTCGGTTGCTTCTTTTAGTGGCCCTTGAACGGAAATTGGCTTAGGTCCAGACGATACTGGAGGGGATATTGGAGCTTTAGTGGCTTCAGTTGTTTTTTCTGTTAAACGCTCAGCTCCGCCGTGGTTCGGTCGAATTATTTGTTCACACGAAACCGACGCGATGACTTTTTTCTCATTCCATTTGATTTCAAACGATAAATTGTTTTGCTTTGCTATATTTGTAAGTACGTCAGTGAAAGGAATATTGCCGTCCCATGAGAACAAAATATCGGGCGTTTCGTTTGCGGCCGCATGCCAGCCGACCGGCAAAACCGTTTGAAGCATCGGTTTTAAAGGTAATTCGTAGCCGCTAGTTGGTACTAACGGTATGACTGATGGACGTTTTCCGGATTCGATAATGCCAAGCTTTTTCTTGCAATCGGCTTGTACAAATAGGTACGGTTGAATGTTCTGATTCGTATTTTGTTTCAATGAGGTTGTCGCTGTTGAAGCGATTTGTATGACTTCGGTTGGTCGGAATTTACCTGTTGAGGGTGTGGGTTCGTATATAGGTTCTGCCTTGTTTAAAACAGTGACTTCGCGCGTTTTCCAATTAACTGATATGGCTAGATGGTTTTCAATGGCTAAATCATTCAGGACTGTGAGCCAGTCCATTCCTTTATTCCAGCTAACCTTCATGTAGCGTGAAACGCTATGGTTTTTTTTGATTTTCCAATCGCTTGGCGATATTGTTCTAAGGGCCTCTGATAGCGGTCGTTCTATCCCTGCTTCTTTAACGTTGGGTGCAGACATATCCGGATCACCAATCTCTAAAACGCCTGGAGATGTCATGCCTACGGTGTTCATGTCCTCAATGGCTTCTGTCTTGGCTTTGTTTTTAGATGCCGATGAGGGATCAATGTCGCAGCTTGCCAATTTCGGTTGGTTGACTAAACGAAAATCACTACTGTAGTAGGCAAGCGGTGGTTTGGGTGGGGAACAGGCTGAGATCAAAGCAGAACTTAACGCAAGTGCCAATTTATACATAATGAGGTCTGTATCTGTAAATGTTAATTTGGTAGTCCAATATCATAGTGAACCATTATGTTAATTTATGTTGACCAAATTATACTATATTGGTTCATCCGGTGCGATATAAATCAAACAAAATTGCCGGAAAACAGCGTTATCCACGGTTGGATCGAGCCGGGGGCCGCCGAAGCCCCCAGAGGCCGATCCAGCGGTGGGTAACGCGGCAAATGCCCGCCGATGTTGGGTTAGCTCTCCCCTGTCAGTGAACGCGATTTACACACAGCTTTTCGCTTTTTCGGGGGCAGATTGGAAAGCCCCCCCGCGAAAAACTGTGCATAAATCGCTGACCTTGTTTTAGATGCCTCCGGCGGCCCTGCCGGGGGCCTCTCGCCGAGGGGCAATCCCGCCGGCCCGTTGGGACCGGCAGGATGTGCCAAGCGTAAGGGGTTGATAACCTGGCGTCTGTCTTGTGGGGGTCAAGGGGCGCTGCGCTCGGTCGGCAAAAATAACGGTTTCCCCCTCCGCTACGCTCCGGCGGAGCCTCCGTGATTTTTACCCACCGCCCTTGACTGCGTAAGCTTGGGCTCGGCCGTGGGTGGACGTTGGGCGTTGACATCATTTTGAACGTGGGCGCCGATGGGGTGGTTCGGCGGGGATCGGAGCGCGGGCGGCGGTGTTACGCATCGAGCGCGGGACGCCGCCGGCCGGTAACAGTAAAAGGCGTTACTGCCGGGGCGGTGGGCTACCTGGTCGGGTAACGCCTTCCGGATAGTTACGGGCGTCTATGGCTGACGGCGTTGGGCTTGGCCAGCATGGTTAGGGGTGACTATGAAAGGAATTAACCAGGTTGATTTCCAATTCTGCTTATCTCGATCTTTCCACTTGCGCCTGATGTTCCATAACTGGAGCGGGTCGATCTTGAATGGAAGCTGGGGCGCTTTTGTCGTACATTTGTACCGAGGGTACGTCACCGGTTTTATCGAGTGTTTCAAGCCTGTCGTTCACAGCTTTTTTTAGGGTTTGTTGTGCAGTTTTATTTTTGATATTTGCATCGATTACTTTTGATGCAACTGCTTCTGCGACTTGCGCATTTGAAGACTTAACCTCCCAAGTGTTTCGATGGGTTTCTATGGGGGTAAACGATACAACCTTTCCGCTATCATCACGGTTAGGGGTATTCACGGTAACAGGCTTGTTTCCCAGGTATTCCAAAGTTACTTCATCACCAATCTTTACCCCGCTTTCTGAAATGCCACGCGCGAGGTCTTTGCCCCAAATTGTTTTTTCGCCTTTGGCGGTTTCGAGTTTAACGAAATAACTTGTTGTTCCATCGGGCTTGAATTGGTAATTAGCGCTGCCATGTTCAATAATTTTTCCGGTATAAGTTGATATTTTTTCTGGCTGCTGTTGACTGGTTGGGTTTTTTGGCTCGTTAGCTTGTTCGCTAATTTTTTCAGCGGTCGATTGGCTACGTTCCGGTTGACGCGCACGTTCTTGTCCTTGTTCGACCGCATTAGTCATTAAGTGTTCTCTGCGCTTGTCCAATAGGTGAAGGTCCATTTCTGTAGGTTTATAGCCTCGAACACCAATATCACGAAGGCTCGCTTCCAACCAGACTTCACGCCGAAAATCAGGATGTCCGGAAACTTTGATTGTGTCCCACTGTTTTACTTGGGCCATTGTTACCATTGCTTTTGCTACGCGCTCATCGTTTGATGCTGTGATGATGCGACTGGCCGTATCTTTAAAGGCCACTTTCCAGGGTTGATCCTTAAACAAATACTTGGAGCCTGATGAACGAAATTGCCCTTGAATTTGTTCCAATAGTTCAAGTTGTCTTTTTTTCTCCGCTTCAGAAAGCTCCGTTGGTTGATTATCCATAGTTGGAGTCGAAACCGGTTCTTTATCGAGAGCTTTAAGATCGATTTCATGGTCTTCAGATTCTTGAACATCTTGTGTGGCTTGAGCTTGTTCTTGCTTAGAATGCGTATGTTCTAATTGGCGTTTATGTTGTAGCCTTTGACGCGCCTCATCAATGTCTATATCGGGCAGTTCTCTTGAATCCACTTTTTCAATTTGATTTTCGATAGCGGCAAATGCTTTTTGCGTGTTCAGTTCGTCGAGTTCCGCAACTCTTTGAGCGACTTTGGAAATGGTTGGTGGATTGTTTGTATAGCCGGTGTAGGCAACTTCAAGTCCTTCCTTGTAATGTGCTGAATGACGGCCAGTCGCAGCAATTACAACCGCCGCTTGTTCTTGAATCTCTGGATTTTGAATGCGTAAAAAAGCCGAGGCGTCGGCTAATGCCAGTTTTTTATCAAGGTCAGGTGAAACTTGGTCAGCTTGCATTCTGAGTTGACTGCGTTCGGAAATTAAAGTGATGCTTTCTTGATCTATTTCCGCTTGTATTTGATCCAGGGGTTTATCATTTTCATTTTCAGTGCCTTTCCATAGTCCAAACGAATCAATATCGTTTCTGCTTTTCCACGCACCATCTTGATGGAAAATCTGAGTGATTTGTCTTTCGGCAGTGTAATGTTGAAACTTGGCGGTTTTAAGACCCAATTCGTCAAGCTTATCTAAAGCTTTCTGTGCTGTTTTGAAATAATGTTTTCCGTCGGTTTGAGGGTTAATGAAACCAAAGCGGTACTGTGCATTTTCAAGGTCGGTTTTAACTCGTTTTGCCAATTCTTCGTTGATTGTCATATAGGTTACTCTTTTGGTTGTGGTTGATCGAGAATGCTTAGGTCAAGTATTGGCTCTTCCTCGTTAAGCCAGTCCGGCAAATCAGTATCGTCTGCTGGATAATCGGTATCGTCAAAGTCGGGCTCTTCCGATAAATAATAATCATCTTCTGAAGGTGGCGATTCTAATGGCTCGCCGATTTCTTCGGAGTCAAGATAGAATTCTGAAAGGTCTATATCCAATTCACTCAACGCCTGATTATGATTATTAGGTTGTGTTGCGCCTTCTTCATCGAGTCGCTGTTCATCTTCATCGGATTCGTTATTGATATATTCACCCTCGAATTCATCATATTCATGCGGATTCGAGGCCTCCACCGCACCGAAAAAGCTATTTACAAATGCTTCGACTTGTTCAGGTTCCAGGTTTTCGTCATCCGGAATGATTACGGTTGACATATCAATTGCAAGTTTACTGAGGTCAATTCCGCTGGCCACATCATCCGGCGTCATTGGGCGTATGCGATTTTGTACTTTAGCCTCATGCAGATCAAGATCAATAGTTGGCACGTGACTTGCGATTTCGTAGCCCCCCCAAACGCTCTCAAGTAGTTTTTTTGAGGGCGTTCTTTTTATATCGATGCCGATCTTGCGAAGTTGTCTTAATATCCAGATTTTATCTAACGCGGAAAGTGTTGGTGATACTGATTTTAGACGATCAAGAAACACATGGTTTTTGTAGTAGAAGATTTTTTCGCATCTGATTGGTTTGGTATTTTCAAGGCAAATAATTTCTTCATCTTGGCTCATTTCTTTTAATTCTTGAGGCTTCATGAGCTCGCGCTTTTGGTCTGATTCGGATTCGGTATAGCCGCCAGCACTACGCCCGCCTCGTTGTCGGCTTAAATTGCTGGTTTTAAGGCCGAAAGTACCCAGCATTTCGGAATATTCATTAGCGTCGCTTTGTTTCTTTGGCGTGAATAGAATTTGTAAGGCATGGTTTGTTATAAGCGTTCCAGCGCCTTCTTTGCCATAGCCTCGTCTTGGTTCGGCCTCTATCTGTGACGGAGATTGGATGATGGTTAGTAGGCGTAGGCCGTATCCGGCCATGTAAGCGTTCGCTTTGTCGATAATGGCAATGCGGCCAGGCGCTGCAAATTCATCCATTAGAAGCGTGCATGTGTACTTAATATCTGGTTTTGAATACAGTACGTGATCCATATTCAAGTTTATTAACTGGGAAAAGAACAGGTTAATTAAAAGCTCAGCTTCGGATAATTTGTTTGCGGGAATGCCGACGTAAATTGTCATGCGCTTTTTCCTCACGTCGCGCAAGTCAAAGTCATTGTCACTGGTGGCCGCGTCAACTATCGGACTGGCCCATAGAGTAAGCGGGGTGTTGAATGTCGCCATGATGCTAGACAGTGTGTTGTCTGATGTGGCTAAAAAGCGATTCAGCGCGTCAACACACTCCATTGACAAAGGGGGCAGGCCGTTGCCATCCCAAGTAGTTATTGGGACCAATTTTTGTGTCACAACGCCATCATCATCTATTTCTTCGACTTCAGTAAAATTGCGCTCATTGATTAAGCCTTGAAGATAAGTTTTTACGGGCTGCCCTTTGCCGGATGACTGGCGCAACAGTTCACCGAAAGAGCGAATCAAATTCGGTGTTTCGCATAAATATAACGCTAAACCAAGAAAAAGATTTCGAGCCGCGTCATCAAAGAACACCTCTTTGCCGTGGCCCGGATAAAGCGCATAACCTATCGAGAGTATTTCAGTAACTCGAAGTCTTGGATTGTCGCTAATATAACCCAGTGCATTATAGCGATGGGTTCTCCCGTTCTCGTCGAATGGGTTGAACAGAAATACCTCTTGCCCGTTTTCGGCGCGATATTTTGAGGTAATAAGATAGTTTTCTAGTTTAATATCCAGTACAACAACAGATTCGCTTATGTGTAGTAGATTGGGAACTACGATACCTACCCCTTTGCCTGATCGAGTGGGGGCGGCCAGCAACACGAATTGCATGCTGGCATATAACAAGAACATATTTTTCCATTTGCCTACAATGATCCCTGTGCTGCCTAATAAACCTGATGCCGCTATCTCGGATGAATTGGCAAAACGTGCGTCGCCGTGTAGTGATCTAACCTCTCTCACTAAATCCCTAATGATGAATAATGTAATGCCATAACAGATAATGGCAGCCAGGCCGGCGGCTATTTTGAGTCGTTTAACAATTTCTGCGTCGTCTTGATAGTAGTTCCAGTAGACCCACCACGTTGTTAAATCGGTTATTCCGATAGGGTTTGTTTTATAGAGCAGCAAGAACACGAATCCTGATAACCAAACTATTCCTACTGTCGCGGCAGAGAAAACAGTAATGCCAACAAGCCATTTGGCCCAATTTGGAGTTTGCATCTTCAGTCCTTCGTGTTGCTTGACGACCTTTTTTTCATTTGTGGGTCGTACCATATTTCGGTTATATGTCTGCCGACATTGCCCTCGATGTCGTTGTCGATGTCGTTGTGTATATGCACAACGACATCGACGACAAGGTAAAGCAGCCTTTGAATAACGCCATAAGGTAGCGTTCTACCTTGGCGATTTTGCAATATCATCAAAGCTAATCGTTCAAAAGCTAATTCTGTCGATCCTGCATGGATGCTGGTTATGCTGCCACCGTGGCCGGAAGCGGCCACGTTGACAAAATCAAAAGTTTCACCGCCTCGTAACTCTGCGATCAATATACGGGTTGGCTTCATTCGCAAACAGCTTTTTAATAAAGTGGCTGCTGTAACAATCGCGTTGTCTTCTTCTTTTGCTTCGCTGGGATAAAACAAATGAACGTGATTGGGGTGCGATGGTAGAAATAGCTCGGGTACATCTTCAATGGTAATGATGCGCTGCCATGTCGGTATTTCCTGCATCAGCGCTTTCATGAATGTGGTTTTTCCTGATCCTGTTTCACCGGCTACCACAATGACTTTTTCTAGCTTAACCGCCAGCCGTAGAAAGCCTATATAGTCTTTTGCCTCTTTGAGTCTTAACAGCTCTTTCTCGCCCTTCGTTAAGTCACTAGAAATCGGCTTGATATGATTAAAAAAACCTTGTTGTTCATAGTCGCCCAAGGTTCTTATTGTGAAGGACGGCTTCCTGATTGTTATTGAAACGGTGCCGTGTTCACAAGCAGGCGGGATAACAACTTGAACACGCTCACCGCCGGGTAAGATTGCGGATAAAATCGGTTTGGTTTCGCTTATGTCATCATTACTGTATCTTGCGATTGCTGTTGCAAGCGATCTTAAGTGGTCAAACGTTACGCTTTTGTCTTCGTGGTGATTCCATTCGCCGTTTTTCTCGTGCCAAACCTCAAAAGGCCTGTTTACAGCAATTTCAGTAACCGCGCTGTCGTTCATCAATTCATTGGCGAATTCAAGATGATGATTAATGGAAGCTGCTTTATTTACAGCACCTGGCTTATTTAAGTAGTCGCTATTGGATGTCATATACGCCGGAAAAGTCGAGGTCACGAGCGATGTAGATATAAACTATCTCGCCATGATTTTTATAAAGGGTTGGAGGTATGTTAATAGTGTTTTTCAATGCTTCAGTAGCCACAGTTTGCGCCTGATTATTTGAACCTAATCCTCCGATATTTAGCTGATTATTTTGGCCGTTTTGGCTGTTTAGACTACTGATATAGCTTGATGCGCCTTGGGCTGCATCACTTATAACGGTTAGCAGTATTGCGCTTCCGAAGCGATCCCAAAAATGGTTATCGACATAACCAGGTAATCCGGCTCCGCCAAGTTCATCGGTTCCAGGTGATTCCAGGGTCGCTATAATGCCTTGTGTGGTTTTTATGCGGCTCCAAAGTACGAATATTCGAGCCATGCCTTGCCCCAGGTTTGATTTATATTCGCCCTCAACAGTTGACCCGCTTTCAATTAAAAGCACTTTGCCGTTGTCGCTATAAATATCCGACGTAACGGTACAAGAAGTCATTCCAGGGACGGTTGAGTCCAGTTTTGTTTGCAAGGCGCAAGGTATGAATCCTCCTTTTGCTAACATAAAGTTTCTGTTCCCAATCGATGTGGCTGAAGTGCCAGGTGTTTTGGTGGATGTCAGCATTGTCACCAATCCATCCCCTTTTTGATTCGGAGTGTTTTTGTCTCCGGGATTGGTTTGATTGTTTACGGGTCTGGTTTCCTTGTTAATCATTAGCGAAGAACCAGACTTATCTAATATTGGCTCTGTTTTACCGGATGCTGATGCAGTCGAGTTTGTGGGTTGTCTACTAATCAATACCGGTGGTTTAGCTGAGGCTTCATTTTCAGGTGGCACCACTTCCGGATGTGGCATTTCCTTTTCAGGGGGCTCGGAGAATGTTCTGTTTGGCACAGAAGTTGTTATTTGATTTTCATTTTTTTTGGTGTCTTTTGATTTTCCTACATAGTTCCGATACTTCCAGTATCCAAGGCCGGCGGCCAAAGCAATAACGATGACAAGCATTAGAAATACCAGGACGCGAGTTGCCTTGGATTGCTCATGTTCGTTTACGCTCGGAATTCCGCGTTCACCTTCTAAGGTGTTCAGCCCTTCTTGATTTTGTGTGCTCATACCTGGACTATTCGGCCGGCTGATTTTTGCTGTTGCTATCGGAAATGATGATGCGCTTTAATCCAGGAATGGTCGTTCCCTCGTTTGGCGGGGTTCCAGTTAGACCGAAAGCGTCGTTATATACATTGACTACTGAGTTTCCTAGGCGTAGTACGAATTCAGGCGATATTCGATGGATGACCAAAACACGATCTTTATCAACATGCGTGTTCACTAAACTTTCCATTTTGTCGGCGGAAACGGAGAATACGGCAGGAAAATCTTGATTATATGGGAACTTCAAGTAAGTGAATCTCCCGTCATCGTATGCTTCAGATGGAGTGATGTTGTTCGAGTTCTCGCCGACTTGCATGGAATAATTCCAGTTTTTGGGTTCTGGTTTTTTTTCCAATTTAGCTTTGTCTTCTTTTTCTTGAGCCAGGCGTTTAGTCTTTTCAAGTTCATCTTCCGGATAGCGAAATTCAATCCGGTACGCAACTTGTTTATCCTTAGATGGTTTACCGCTGCTAGAGCCGGGAAGCAGTCTTAATTCGAAGTCGTACAGTCGTTTGTTGGTTTTTATCACTAAATTTGTGTCCCAATCTCCGGACTGGGGCATCAGTGGAGGCTGACCGTTTTCGCCTCCGATTGATTTGGCTTTTACATACAGAATGTTATCGCTATCGGATAGTTCCCAGCCTTTCGTAAAACCTGAGCCTATATCCTTAATGACAGTTTCATCCGGACTAAAAACAATTCGTGTTGCAAGGCCAGGGGCTGTGCGCACAAGGACTACATCGGCCGCATTATAATTAACATATTGAATATGCGGATCGAACATTGAGCTGTCTGGAACGTCCAGGGCATTTCCAATTGCGCTATACAAAATAAGAGGGATAAAAATGGATGTTTTCATTTTTTCGCTTCTGGCACTTCTGGGTCGGTACGATAACTGATAACTTGAAACCCCCACGGATTGATTAATCTCTTATCCTCGGTCATGGCTGCTTTAGGGTTGTATTCGTAAGCAATTGTTGCGACCCATGACTTGCTTACACCTTCCCCTATTTCTCCAACTCGTTTAATTGTTTGGACAAATCGGACTGTTCCGGTCCCTTCACCTGTTGGTATTGCGCTGATGACTTTGGTTCTAACAACAACAGATGCGCCGTATTTCTTGTCGATGGCATTATCCCCATCAAAAAGACTGGCATATTCTTTTCCTACGGTTTGGGACGATAGCAGCCCAACTGTGTCGTAGTCCCGCTGCAATGTGTTCCAATCATATGACTCGCGGGCAAGTACGTACTGGGCAAGCCAGCTTTTATCCATCGCTTCATCATGAGTGATTTCTTCTTCCTTGAGAGTGGTCACAATATCTGTTTGGCCGGTTACGGCATTAACCCTCACTACAGCCAACTCTTTTTCTTTCAGGGGCATCATTAGTGCGATTGCAAGCCAGGACAAGCCAGTTATTACCCATGATGCTTTGGCCGTGAGCCAAGCTTTTCGCTCTGATTCTTCAATCAAAAACGTGCGCTCGGCTTCCCAATCGTTGGCATCTTCAAAGTATTTTTCTTCTTTAGACATCTTGTTTTGATTGATTTGTATTGTTGATGTGTTGATTGATCGGAATGCGTTTAGCTTCATCGGCTGAGGAACCAAAAAATACGTTGCTAGCGCATCCGTTAAGTATCAGTAATGTAAAGAAGGCTAAGATTGATTTCATAAATATGCTTTACGAATGGACCATTATGTTAATTTATGTTGACCAAATTATACTATATTGGTTCATCCGGTGCGATATAAATCAAACAAAATTGCCGGAAAA
>Ga0079306_1001520_pt1 | contig 15128 bp, 10 predicted proteins | sample Methanotroph_Enr_FD_79181 | JGI IMG/M metagenome (GOLD analysis project Ga0079306, IMG submission 79181) | Enriched soil microbial communities from Old Woman Creek wetland in Ohio, USA - Methanotroph_Enrichment_5 | ecosystem: Environmental > Terrestrial > Soil > Wetlands | place: USA: Ohio...
CCGATGATCCAGGCGATAAGTTCCCCGAAACTGGCATAGGCATATGTATATGCACTTCCGCTGATTGGAATTGAGGAGGCAAATTCAGCATAACATAAGGCAGATAAGCCGCAGGCGATTGCAGTAAACACGAAGAGCAACGAAACGGCAGGGCCCCCGCTGGCAGCGGCATTTCCGATGGTGCTGAAAATGCCGGCCCCTACAATGGCTGCAATCCCAAGGGCAGTGAGGTCAAAAACGGTGAGTGTCCGACGCATGGAGCCTTTTCCTTCCAGGTCCCCGGCATGCTGCAGAATAAGGCCAATGGATTTTTTCCGGAAAAGGTTGCTGAAGCGCATCAAATAGTTTTTGTAAATGTATGAATTTCTGAAATTATGCAAATAATTATGGTTGACCATAAGGGTAAATTCACATCCTTGTGTATTATTATCAAAGTACAAAGTCAACAACAATTATTTACTAATCTCTAAACTCCCTCACACATGAAAAGGATGAAAATTTCAATGATGGCAGCCTTTATGATGGCACTCGTGATCCTAAGTTTAAGCAGCTGCAAGAAAGATGACAACACTGAACCTACTCAAAAAGCAAGCACTGTTGATAACAATAGTGCCTATGCTGAACGCAGCTTCAAGGATCTTGGCGTAATTACCGATAAAGCATTAAGCAGTGGTAAAGAAATGATGAAATCAGGGCTTACCTTTAAACGATCGGAAAATACCTGCATGACGATCACCCTGGATCTGAGTTCTGTTCCTTATATTTTGACCATTGATTTCGGGACCACCAATTGCTTATGTGATGATGGCCAGTACCGCAGGGGAAAGATCATTGTCAGTTATTCTTCCTTTATCGGGGATTCGCTCACCAACATATCCACCACCCTTGACAACTACTTTGTAAACGATAACCAGATCCTCGGCACCCGGGTGGTGACCTACAACGGGCATAATACAGCAGGGCACCTGAACTGGGATGAAGTGGTGAATGGCTCAATTATTCTTGCCAATAATGGAGGCACCATAACCTACCAATCGGCCTTCAATTTTGAGATGATTGAAGGTGAAGCCACACCGCTTATAGTTGAAGACAACGTGTTTTCAATTACCGGTTCATCCAGTGGAACCACCATTTTCGGGCAGGCATTTTCGAACGTGATAACAACTGCCCTGGTTTACAAAATGGTTTGCACCTATGCCGTCAGTGGTGTAATAGAGATCACTCCTGCAGGAGAACCGGTCCGGGTCCTGGACTATGGAAACGGTGAATGCGATAACCTGGCCACTGTCACTGTAAGCGGGTATACGATCAACCTGATACTTCCCTAAAGATAAACGAATTTGAATGAATAAGAGGCTACCCTTGTAGGGTGGCCTTTTTAATTTACGGGCTGGATTTGAATTGATATTTGGTCGTGTTTGAAGCCACGAATGCACGAATGGTAACGAATACTAAAGTCAGATTACCTGCCGGCGGATTCATGTAGTAGGGAAACGATTCTATTTTGTCTTATTTCAATAATAGTATAACTTACTCATTATCATATGCAAGGAGAGTAAATATCAGCACATTCCCTTATTTAGACTGGAGCGGTTCTTTTTTTCTGAAAGGCTTGTCATCCGGATAAACCTAATTTAAATTATTTTTTAAATCAGTAGAAAATGAGTGCAATTTTAATAAATGAAGTTAACTTTATATTAACAATCTAAAACCATCAGCCATGTTCAATTCAGTTGTAATATCCATTGCTATTACGTTGGTGTTCATCTTTCTCTTGCTGGCAATCATGGTCACAGCCATCAATGAGTTGATGTTTACCTTCATGCGGTCAAAGTCAAAACAGTTGGAAGGATTTCTTGACAAATTGTATTTTGACGACGAAGATTGGAAAGACATATTCAAGAAATTAAAGAATTCACCTTTTATCAACGTATTAAAAAAGGGACCTCACAAATTTCCGGGCGCTATTCCTGCTGAAACATTTACGACAGCATTGTTAGCCCAAATCGGGAAAAACGAATTGACAATTGAAGCCATTCAGAGAGTATCGGATGAGCACAAAGATTCGCAAAGTGACTTTTATGTCATGCTTAGGGCTATTTTAAGCCAGAAACCCACCTTTGAACAGCTTCGGGCTGAGATTGACAAAATGTTCAATAATGCAATGGACCGACTAACTGGTTGGTACAGACGAAATGCCAAGATCAGGTCATTCGTTGTTGCAGCCATAATTTGCTTTACCCTGAATGTTGACACAATCACAATTACGAAAAACCTTTGGAACAACAAGGATAAGGCTGATCAGCTAGCATCTTCGGCTGTTGCTTCTGTCAACTATTTTGAGAAGGTGGATTCGACGAAAGTCGTACTGAAAAGTGGGATCGATAGAGAGGCTCAAGGCATGGCTGATAACAAAGCATTAACTACCTCAAAAGTTGGGCAGGCAGTTGCATCATTGGATACTACTGATAATAAACCGGCACAGCAACTGCAGGAAAGCTATGGCGTGCTTTCGAGCATGGACCTTCCAATAGGATGGACCAAAGATAATATGCCTGCAGCAACAGAAAAACCGGGAACTAAGGCGTTACTATGGTTTCTTAAACTATTGGGAATACTGCTAACTACTGCTGCAGTTTCCATGGGATCTCCATATTGGTTTGACCTGCTCAATAAACTTACTCCCCTGAAACAATCAACCAGCAAGCCTGCCGCAGCAACTTCATCGCCTCAGAACAACCCGGCCGTGGCGAATAATGATGCTGGCCCGGCAGTTTAACCTTCATTTGCAGGATTAACGGAAAAGATTAAATAAAGCCTTGCCTGGAGTCACTAACCAGGCAAGGTTTTTACGTTTAGTACAAATATGAATTTATGCGATTATGGACACATTCGAATTTCCCTGGTTAAATGGAGGTTTGCTTTGTTTTTTCGGGAATAAGAATCCCCCCAATTAAAATAATAATTCAAATAATTGGCTACTCTGATTCACATTCAAAGTAAAATTTGTTCTTACAGTTCCAGGATCAAACCAAGCAGAATAAGAACTAAATTTGGATTTATTAATCTTAAATATACAAAAAATGTGGAAATAAGATTAAACAACTAATCTTAATATTACATTTGTGATAAAATATGAAGAATGACCCGTTTGCCATATTCAGATGAACAAGTGCTTGAAAGACTCCGTCAGGATAATCCCTGGTGGGCAACGGGACTGATTGATCCGGATTATTCTGGCATGCAACGGCGTCTTTATTTCGATTTATTCTATCCATTGGTAGAGGATATCTCCATCAAACGTGCGGTAATTCTTATGGGCCCGCGCAGGGTGGGTAAAACAGTCATGATTTATCATACCATCAATGCACTCCTGAATAGTGGAGTTTCTCCTCACCAGATAGCATATGTTTCTGTCGAAAATCCTTTTTACTACAAGATCCCGCTTGAACAACTGTTTAAAACCTGCCTGAAGGCAACGGGGCAGGAATCGGAGAATGGCTGGTACATCTTTTTAGATGAAATCCAATATCTTAAAGATTGGGAAGTGCATCTTAAGTCGCTGGTTGACAGTTTTCCGCGTACCAAATTTGTGGCTAGTGGCTCAGCAGCAGCAGCTCTTAAACTGAAAAGCAACGAAAGCGGGGCTGGCCGGTTCACCGATTTCATGTTACCCCCCCTTACTTTCAACGAATATATTCATCTGTTACAACTTCAACACCTTATCATTCCTGCAAGGATTGAATGGGATGGCAATGCAACCAGCTTTTTCGACACTACCAATATTGCTCTTCTGAATGATCATTTCCTGAAATACATCAACTATGGAGGGTATCCAGAGATCATTTTTTCTGAAAAAATGCAGATTAATCCCTCCAGGTTCATCAAATCTGATATTATTGATAAAGTATTGTTGCGTGATTTGCCCAGTTTGTACGGCATACAGGATGTGCAGGAATTGAATTCATTGTTTACAAGCATAGCATACAATTCCGGGCAGGAATTTTCACTGGAAGCATTGAGCCAGGCTTCGGGAGGTGTTGAAAAAAACACAATCAAAAGATACATTCAATACCTTGAAGCTGCCTTTCTTATCAAGATCATTCATCGGATAGACGACAATGCAAAGAAATTCCGAAGGGCTAACTATTTTAAAATCTACCTGACAAACTCCTCACTCAGAAGCGCGTTATTTGCACCCCTTCAAGCAACCGATAAAGTAATGGGCGCCATGGTTGAAACCGCTATTTATGCACAGTGGCTTCAACGGGAATGGTTCGAACCCTGGTATGCCCGCTGGACGCAAGGCCGGTTCCATGGTGAGGTGGATATGGTGGGAGTCTCTCCGCAAAACTTTAAACCACAATGGGCATTAGAGATCATATGGAGTAACCGGTATTTTGAAAATCCCGGTGAACTGAAATCGTTAATGGCGTTTTGCGAAACCAATAAACTAAAATCTGCACTAGTCACTACCATTGATAAAACCGGCAGCCGGGATATGCAGCAGATGAAACTTCATTTCCTGCCTTCTGCATTGTATGCATATACGGTTGGTAAGAATACAATATTGCAGAAACAGCAGCGAATAGGGTAGAAAAGACAAATAAAAGAAAAACAGCTTATCAGCCTGATATCTGATTATTGCGAACTAATTCCCGGGCGGCTTTCACGATTCCTTCCACATCAAAACCACATTCCCTATGTAGTTCTTCCAGGGTTCCCTGCTCTATGAAACGGTCGGGGACTCCCAGGCGGACAATTTCAGCTTCAAACCCATTATCATTTGCATATTCAATCACAGCGCTTCCGAGCCCTCCAAGGATAGTGCCATCTTCGACAGTGATCACTTTTTTGAATTTCGAGAAGACTTCATGCATAAGTTCTGTGTCCAGAGGCTTCAAGAATCGGATATCATACAAAGCGGGTTCAATGGCTTCTTCCGAGAGTAGGTTACAAGCTTCTAGTGCATAATTCCCGGAATGACCGATGGTTATCATGGCAAGGTCCTTGCCTTCGCGGATCACTCTTCCTTTCCCGACGGGCAAAGCTTCAAAGGGTTTTTTCCATTCTGGATTTATACCTCTGCCACGGGGATACCGGATAGCAAAGGGGCCCATTCCCGGAAGCTGGGCTGTATACATCATATTACGCAACTCCACTTCGTTCATTGGAGAACAGATGGTCAGGTTTGGCACGGCCCTAAGGTAGGCGAGATCGTAGACCCCATGATGGGTTGCGCCATCTTCACCCACCAATCCGCCGCGATCGAGGCAGAAGACCACTTGCAGGTTCTGAAGTGCTACGTCATGGATCAGCTGGTCGTAGGCCCGTTGCATGAAGGTGGAATAAATATTGCAGAACGGAATTAATCCGCGTGCAGCCATGCCGGCAGAAAAAGTAACTGCATGCTGCTCGGCAATGCCAACATCAAAAGCACGGCTTGGCATTTGGGCCATCATCAGGTTGAGGGAACAACCTGTAGGCATAGCAGGCGTAACACCAACTATTTTCGCGTTTTTTTCTGCAAGTTCAATAATTGTCTTTCCAAATACTACCTGATATTTTGGGGGCTGATTCTTGCAATGGGTCTCTTTTAGCTCTCCGGTTTCCATGTCGAATTTCCCGGGAGCATGGTAAAGGGTCTGGTCCTTCTCGGCTCTTTCGAATCCTTTTCCCTTCACAGTGACAATATGCAGTAGTTTAGGACCGGGAATATTCTTCAGGTCCCTCATCAGGTGGACCAGCCGTTCTACATCATGGCCATCTACAGGGCCAAAATACCGGAAACCAAAAGCTTCAAAAAGGTTGCTTTCCTTTAGCAAGGTTGATTTGACTGCGTTCCCGAATTGCTTGACTACTGCCCTTGAATTTGCTCCGTAGCGGGTTTTTCCTCCAAGTAATACCCAAATCTTGTTCCTTAAACGGTTATAGGTCCTGGAGGTTGTGATATCGGTCAAGTAGCGGGAAAGCCCTCCTACATTACTGTCAATGGCTATCCCGTTATCATTCAGTATCACAAGCAGGTTTGCCTTGCTCACACCTGCATTGTTTAATGCTTCCATGGCCATTCCGCCGGTCATGGATCCATCCCCGATAACTGCAATGTGTTGTTGCGTCTTATTTCCTGACAGGGACGAAGCAACAGCCATTCCTAGAGCTGCTGAAATGCTGGTGGAGGAATGACCGGTCCCGAATGGATCGTATTCGCTTTCAGTCCTGCGTGGGAATCCGCTGATACCTTTATATGTGCGGTTAGTGAAGAATACGTCTTTACGTCCTGTCAGTATCTTATGGGCATAAGCTTGGTGGCCTACATCCCAGATCAGTTTGTCATCGGGAGTGTTGAATGCATAATGGATGGCGGTTGTGAGTTCAACAACACCCAGGCTGGCACCAAGATGGCCGGGGTTCCGTGAAATGACTTCCAGGATGAATTGCCGGATTTCCTTGCAAAGCTGGGGCAACTCTTCCACCGGAAGTTTACGCAGATCATCCGGTGAATTGATTGTTGATAGCGTTGTACCTTGCGGAGGAGTCATTAGGCTTGTTTGGAGTGTAAAATTACGGTTTTCCTGATAACAGAAGGCCTATAAAAATCCTAACTCCAGCAAACCCGCATCCGAAATCATATTCCGGTCCCAGGGAGGTTCAAAGGTGAGGGTAACTTTAACATCATTTACACCTTCAGTGTCCTTTATCTTATCATGGACTTCGATAGGCAGGTCCTCTGCTACCGGGCAGTTGGGGGAGGTGAGTGTCATCCGGATATTCACAACCATATCGTTATCAATCGCGATATCGTATATCAGCCCAAGTTCGTATATGTTAACTGGAATCTCGGGATCATAAATGGTCCGGATTACCTGCACAATACGCTCACTGAGCATGTTTTTATATTCAATGTTTTGCATGGAATCTTTTGAAAAAAGCCGGGGGATCCCGGTGTTATAATGCTTTTTCCTGCGCCTTGTAAGCAAGAGCATAAAGCTTGATCTGCTTGATCATGGAGAGCAGCCCATTGCTCCGGGTAGGAGAGAGGTGGTCTTTCAGCCCGATGGCATCCAGGAATTCGGTTTCCGCAGAAATGATCTCATCCGGTGTATGCCCGGTAAAAACACGGATCAACAGGTTAACTATTCCTTTTGTAATCACAGCATCGCTGTCGGCAGTAAAAATTATGATCCCGTCCTTGTACTCAGAATGCAGCCAGACTCTCGACTGGCACCCGGTTATGAGGTTGGAATCAATCCTGAATTTATCATCAATTACAGGCAGCGACTTCCCCATATCAATCAAGTAATTGTATTTATCCATCCAGTCATCAAAACTGGAGAACTCGTTGATGATCTCTTCTATGGTTTCATTAATGGTCATTCCTCAAATTATAATTATTATTCCCTGTCAAATCTAATTAAAAAGATCGTTTACTTTTAAAACAGCCTCAACTAAACGGTCTATTTCCTCTCTTGTGTTGTAAAAGGCGAATGAAGCCCTGATTGTCCCTATAATTCCCAGCCGGTCCATTAAGGGTTGCGTGCAGTGATTTCCTGTCCTTACTGCCACTCCATAGCCGTCGATGATTGTCCCGGCGTCAAAGAAGTGGATATCTTTCATAATGAAGGAAATGATACTGGCTTTTTGCGCAGCTGTGCCGATAATCTGAACACCTTTGACAGCTCCCAGTTTTTCAGTACCGTAGGCCAGCAGGTCAGCTTCCTGTTTCCTGATGAAATCCCAGCCAATAGTTCCAAGGTAGTCTACTGCTGCGCCAAGTCCGATTGCATCGGCAACATTGGGGGTTCCTGCTTCAAATTTATAGGGTAGTTCGTTGAAGGTCGTTTTTTCAAAGGTTACCTTCGAGATCATTTCCCCTCCACACTGATAAGGTGGCATCTTTTCCAGCCATTCACGTTTTCCGTAAAGGCCACCAATTCCCATAGGGCCATACATTTTATGTGACGAAAAGGTGTAGAAATCACAACCGAGTTCCTGTACATCCACCGGGCCGTGAGAAAGTCCCTGGGCGCCGTCAATCATCACAGGGATCCCTTTTTCATGGGCCTGTTGAATGATGTCTTTTATCGGGTTAATGGTTCCCAGGGCGTTTGAAATATGGTTCACAGAAACGATACGGGTGCGGGAATTCAACAGTTGTTGAAATGCTTTCATATCCAGTTCTCCCCGATCTGAGATCGGGATAATCTTTAAACTGGCCCCTTTCCGCAGGCATAATTGCTGCCAGGGAACAATATTGGAATGATGTTCCAGGGTAGAAATGAGTATTTCGTCTCCTTCTTTTACAAAAGCCTCACCGAATGAGAATGCTACAAGATTGATGGATTCCGTGGTTCCACGGGTAAATATGATCTCAGCCGGGGAAGAAGCATTGAGGAAAACGGCTATTTTATTCCGGGCTCCTTCATAGGCCTGTGTGGCTTGCTGGCTCATTTTATGAACTCCCCGGTGGACATTTGAATTTGCCTCCGTGTAGAATCGTGAAATGGCCTCAATTACCGGGAATGGTTTTTGAGTGGTAGCGGCATTGTCAAAATAAGCCAGTGATTTCCCATGAACGGATTGCGTAAGGATAGGGAAGTCAGTACGGATGATGTCAAGTCTGGAGTTCACGCAGGAATTGGTAGTTTGTTGTTGAATATCTTTTTTGCTTAGCGCTTAGAGCATAGCGCATAGCGCAGGGCTGTTCCTTCGGTGCTGCGTTCTGAGTTCTGCGTTCTGAGTTCTGCGTTGTTTCAGGGTTTCAGGGTTTCAGGGTTTCAGGGTTGCAGGGTTGTAGGGTTTCAGGGTTTCAGGGTTTCAGGGTTTCAGGGTTTCAGGGTTTCAGAGTTTCAGGGTTTCAGGGTTTCAGGGTTTCAGGGTTGCAGGGTTTCAGAGTTACAGAGTTACAATTTTCACATCCTCACATCCTCACATCCTCACATCGCGCCCTCTTTTCTCCGCGCCTTGCTCTTTGCACCTTGCCCTCTGCTTACCGCTAAAGACGGGTCACATCTATGTCAAAGGTAAGCTTTTTTTCCTGCGAACTGCAATGAAGAACACACTGATCGCAATAGGAGAGTTCACCCCGAAGGCGTTTTTTCACCATATCATCTATCCTTTGCCGAAGCTCAGGTATGCTTATCTTGTTCACCACTTCAGCTGCAAAGGCATACATCAGCAAAATTCGAGCATTGCTCTCGCTGATACCCCGGCTGCGGATATAAAACATGGCATCGCTGTCCAGTTGCCCTACTGTTGCACCATGGCTGCATTTAACGTCATCAGCATATATCTCCAGGAAGGGTTTGATATCGATGGTAGCTTTATCAGTTAGAAGTATGTTCTTGTTGGTCTGGTGGGCATTGGTTTGCTGTGCATCTTTCCTCACAATTACATGCCCGTTGAATACCCCGCTTGCATGGTCATCAAGTATGCCTTTGAACATTTCGCTGCTCTGGCAGCGTGGCACCATATGGTCGATAAATACCTGGTTATCAATATGCTGATTTCGGTCCATAAGGTATACCCCGTAAATATTGGCAGAACTGTTCTCGCCTACCAGTTTTACAACAGTATTGTTCCTGATGATCCCTCCATTGAGGCTGATCGCATTGGAAGAAAGGCTGCTCCCCGACTCCTGGTAAAAATACATTGAGTTGATGAGGGTGGAGTTTTCGTCCTTATTCTGAAGTTTATAATGGTCAAGAGAGGAGTCCCTGCCAAGGTATACTTCGGAAACTGAGTTGATAAAGGTTACTTTATGATTGATGGAATCATCGCATTGAACAAGGCGCAGGTGACTGTTATTCCCCAGGATCACCAGGTTCCTTGCCTGCAGCATCAGGTTCCGGTCGCTGTCCACAATGTTCACCATCTGAACTACATCCGAAACGGTAACATTATCAGGGACATAAATGAAAATACCATCCTGGGCGTATGCAGTATTCAAAGCAGTCAGTCCTTCGGCTGAAGTCGCGGCATATTTTCCATAGTGCCTGCTGATAAGATCCGGGTATTTTTCAAACGCCATCGCCAGGCTACCTACCACCATCCCATTGGGTAAAGCGGTCAGCGGGCTGTTCCGGTATACATACCAGCCATTAAGTTGGGCTACCAGGAAGGTTTCGAAATGGGGGACTTCGCATTTGAAAATATTTTCAATATCTACTTCCTCTCCCGGTGAATCCATAACGAATTCGTAATTGACAGAGAGGGCTTTGGAAAGATCGGTGCCACGCCATTTTTCCTGTCGTGCATTCGGAAATCCAAGTTTTTGAAAGTTTTCAAAGGCCTGCTTCCGGATGGAGGCGACATAAGGTGTATCCTTGCCGAAAAGCCTGGCATTCTGTTCAGCGAATATGCTTTCCAGGTTGCTTTTCAGATCGGTTTCTATCTGGATGTTTTCCATAGGTTCTAATGTTGCTGGGTTTACAATTGGCCTTTAATCCATTCGTACCCTTTTTCTTCGAGTTCGAGGGCCAGTTCCTTGCCCCCGCTCTTAACAATTCGGCCGTCGAACAACACATGGACCACATCAGGAACGATATATTCCAACAAACGCTGATAATGGGTAATTACGATTGTTGCGTTGTCCTTGCGGCGGAGTTTATTCACACCAGTCGCCACGATACGCAAGGCATCAATATCAAGACCCGAGTCGGTTTCGTCCAGGATAGCCAATGCGGGTTCCAGCATGGCCATCTGGAAGATTTCGTTTTTCTTTTTCTCTCCACCTGAAAACCCTTCGTTCACAGAACGGTTGGCCAGCTTTTCCTGGAGTTCAAGCATCTTCTTTTTTTCTTCCATCTGTGCCAGGAAATCCTTGGCAGGCATAGGATCGAGCCCACGGTATTTCCGCTGTTCATTGATCGCGGTCCTGAGGAAATTGGTAATGGAAACACCGGGGATCTCAACAGGATACTGAAAGCCCAGGAATATGCCTTCGCAGGCACGTTCTTCCGTCGTAAGGTCCAGGAGATTTCTCCCATTGAACATGATTTCGCCTCCTGTCACTTCATATCCCTGCCTCCCGGCAATTACATATGCAAGCGTGCTTTTCCCCGTACCATTGGGGCCCATAATGGCATGTACTTCACCTGCTTTCACCTCAAGGTTCACCCCTTTCAGGATCTCCTTTCCATTAATTGAAGCTGATAAATTTTTAATACTGAGCATGTAGTAATATGTTGGTTGTTATATTGTTGATCGTTATGTTACAGAGTTGAAGAGTTGAAGAGTTGCAGAGTTACAGAGTAACAGAGTTGAAGAGTTGCAGAGTTGCAGAGTTACAGAGTTACAGAGTTGCAGAGTTACAGAGTTACAGAGTTGAAGAGTTGCAGAGTTACAGCGTTACAGGGTTAAAACTTTGCACAGGCACATGGTTCCCAGAGTTACATGGTTGCAAGGCCACTGATCGAAGTCGAAGTGCAGAGTTAGTTTTTCAATTTAATTTCGCTCCAGATATCCACAAACTCTCACCTTCCCAATTTTCAAATTATCATCCTAACATCTTCATATCTTCAAATTCTCTCATTTTCACATCCTTTCATTTTCAAATTTTCACATCTTCACATCCTCACATCTTCACATCTTTACCCCACACTCCCCTCAAGGCTGATTGCAAGCAGTTTCTGGGCTTCGACAGCGAACTCCATGGGAAGATGTTGAAGTACCTCCTTGGCATAACCGTTTACGATCAGGCCGATGGCACTTTCGGTGCTAATGCCCCGTTGATTGCAGTAGAACAATTGGTCATCCGATATTTTCGAAGTAGTAGCCTCGTGTTCTATTATGGAACTATGGTTTTCGGCTTTAATATACGGGAAAGTATGAGCGCCGCATTTATCGCCGAGCAAAAGGGAATCACATTGCGAAAAATTGCGGGAATTTTCAGCCCGCTTGATGATCTTCACCAGGCCTCGGTAACTGTTATTGCTCATTCCCGCCGAGATGCCCTTTGAAATGATCGCACTGCGAGTGTTTTTACCGAGATGCATCATCTTTGAACCCGTATCCGCCTGTTGATAATTATTGGTGACGGCCACTGAATAAAATTCACCAATGGAATAGTCGCCCATCAATACCACGCTTGGATATTTCCATGTAATGGCGGAGCCTGTTTCTACCTGAGTCCAGGATATTTTTGAGTGACTGCCTTTACACATGCCACGCTTGGTCACAAAGTTGTACACCCCGCCAAGACCTTGCTTGTTACCCGGGTACCAGTTCTGGACGGTACTATATTTAACTTCTGCATCCTTCATTGCGATGATCTCAACGATGGCCGCATGAAGCTGATTCTCATCCCTCATAGGCGCCGTACAACCTTCCATGTAGCTGACGTAGGCGCCTTCATCTGCAATAATAAGAGTTCGTTCAAACTGCCCCGTGTTAGCAGCGTTGATCCGGAAATAGGTTGAAAGCTCTATGGGGCAGCGGACTCCTTTGGGAATGTAGCAAAAGGAACCGTCGCTGAAGACAGCTGAATTGAGTGCCGCGAAGTAATTATCCGTAGGCGGAACAACACTTGCAAGGTATTGCTTAACCAGGTCAGGGTGGTTCTGAACGGCATCACTGAAGGAACAAAAGATGATGCCATATTTTGAAAGGGTTTCAGTAAAGGTGGTCTTAACAGAAACAGAGTCGATAACTGCATCCACTGCCACACCGCTGAGTCTTTTCTGTTCTTCAAGGGAAATCCCGAGTTTATTGAATGTTTCCAGCAATTCAGGATCTACTTCATCCAGGTTTTTCAGTTCCTTTTTACGTTTTGGGGCAGCATAGTAAATGATGTCCTGGTAATTGATCGGGGGGTGATGCAAATGTGCCCAGGTGGGTTCGGTTAATGTCACCCAATGCCTGTAAGCCTTCAGCCGGAATTCAAGTAACCATTCCGGTTCCTTTTTCCTGGCAGAAATGAACCTAACCGTGTCCTCATTAAGGCCTACAGCTGCGGTGTCCATTTCAATGTCAGTGTAGAAACCGTATTTATAGTCCCCCTGTGTTACTTCTTCAAGTATATTGTTTTGTTCTTTTTCCATGAGACAGGAATAAGCTGCTTCGTTCTATTTGGTTTTAGTTTAAATAAAAACAGTCTGGCAAAATTAGCAATTTAACTTGTATGAAACAGCATGAATTACAATAGGATTAACAATTGTCGGCATTTTTAGTTTCAAGTTACAGTGAAATAAAGAAAAGGAGTACGTAATATGCCTGAATAGGTTGGAAATGGGAATAAATCCTTCTCTGCAAACGGGAAAGTCTTAGAGCTTGTTTAACATTAATTCAGTTGTATTATTACTTTTCTCTTTCATTCAGAGAAATATTCTGAATGACAATGTATTACTTCGGTCAAGTCAATTGCCCCTCCCCAACCCTTCCGAGGCGGAAAGGGAGTTAAATATCCCCCTCTTTTGGAGAGCTTGTCACGATTTTACGGGAGGGTTAGGGGGAGGCAAGATGTTGAAATAATTAACAATCAACCACTTAAAGAGAATGAACTCATAAACTGTTCTTGTTAATATAAGTGCGTGTAGTTTAATTCTATTGAATTTTAAACAGGCTCTTAATCAAGCGAACGAAAATCAAACTCGAAGAGATTTTAGTAAGCTGGTTTTACTGCCTGATCACAACATCCCTGTAAAGGCTTTGATTTCGCAAGCTTTATGATTACATGCGGGAGACTGGAAATAACTGATAAGCTTGCAGGTGCTACTGCATATGGGGAGGTCCCCCCGGGCGTCCGTCAAATCGGCCATCCATGCGGCCATCATGCCCGTGATCATCCATTTGCGGCATTTTCCCGGTAAACTTCCTCAGGTTATAAGTGAAACTCAACATAAAATACTGTCGTAACACCTGCGTGTCGGAGTCTTCGATGTAAGTATCCGTCACAGCGCGGCTCAGGCTCTTGTTCTGATCCAGGATGTCATAACTTGAAAGTTTAATCTCCCCCGCCTTATTCTTGAAAAGTTTCTTGCCGACATTCAGGTTCCAAAGGGTATACTGGTTGGTGATGTTCGATGAAATCCCGTCATATTTCTGGTAAGTTACTGAATTCTGCACAAAGAAACCTTTCCAGAATTCCCAGTTGAATTGCAGCGATCCGATCTGGAAAAAATAATTGTTATCGAGGTCAGGCTGGATCGAATTATCGACCAGGTTGTAATTGATGTTGTATGTGAGCGTGAAATCAAGTTTCTCACTGATGTTACTGCTCAAAACGGTTCCCAGGTTAAGGCCGTAGGTGTTTGAAATATTGGTGGACCTGTTGATGAGGCTGGGCAAGCGATTGTAGCTTACACCCGTATTGAAGTTCATGTTGCATTTTATCGGGTTGATGGGGAATCCCAGGGAGACCAAAGCACGGGTATTCCATGCGCCATCCAGGTTTTCGGGGATTGTAAGCTGGGCTCCCCGCTTGACCAGCTGCTCATTCACAAGGGTATCCTGTGAAGCAATATAGGTAGCGTTCCCAATATAGTTTGCTGTTTTCTGGAAAAACAGCATTGTAAAAAAGTTGGCAGTTTTGGCTTGGTTGGATTGTGAAAAACGAGCCATGGCAAAATGCCTGTATTCTTGTTTCAGGTTTGGGTTACCAGTAGAAAGAAGCAAAGGATTGGAATTGTCCACCACGTTCTGTAACTGGCTTGTGGAAGGAGCATTGGTACTTGACCGGTAACTCATTCTCAGGTTCGTGTACTTTGAAAACTTGTAATTGAACATGAGGTTTGGAAGGACATTGTTAAATGTTTTCGTGCTGCTGTCCTTAAAAGGGAAACTGGTGTTTCCATCCAGGCTTGCATACTGATATGTAATCCCGATATTGAGGTTTGTTTTCTCGGTCTGGTAAAGGTAACCAGTTCCTACCCTATGTGTAATATATTCATTGTCATATACATTGGAAAGAAGCGTATCAAAGAGGTTATACTGATTGAGAAGACTGTCGTAATTATTTGTCTTCTTATCATTGTTGTTTTTTGAATACGAAACATTGTAGTTCAATTGTACCTGGCAGTTTTTACCTGCCGGTTCAGTATAAACAAGGTTCGATGATAATGTAAGTCCGTCGGTGACAGTCCTGGCACGCTGGTTCACTGTATCATAAGCGGGAACGCCCAGAACCTTGA